>Ga0302324_100030312_pt1 | contig 10225 bp, 8 predicted proteins | sample Palsa_T0_1_FD_201949 | JGI IMG/M metagenome (GOLD analysis project Ga0302324, IMG submission 201949) | Peat permafrost microbial communities from Stordalen Mire near Abisko, Sweden - Palsa_T0_1 | ecosystem: Environmental > Terrestrial > Soil > Palsa > Peat permafrost | place: Sweden: Abisko... | reverse complement strand
GGGACGACGACGGCTTCGACGGCAAGGTGGCGGCGCTGCTGGCCGATCCGCCCGCGATGGTCAGCTTCACCTTCGGATGCCCTGGCGTCGAGGTCGTCAGGGCCCTGCAGGACGCGGGCAGCCTGGTCGCGATCACCGTGACCAGTCCCGGTGAGGCGGCGATCGCGGCCGCGGCGGGTGCGGATGCGCTGTGCGTCCAGGGTTATGAGGCCGGAGCCCACCGGGGGACGTTCGTGAACGACGACGAGCCCGGCCGAGACTACGGCCTGCTGGCGCTGATCGGCGAGGTGGCCAGAGTGACCAGCCTGGCGCAGATCGCCGCCGGGGGCATCATGGGTCCGCGTCAGGTGCAGGCCGTGATCGCGGCGGGCGCGGCGGCCGCGCAGTGCGGCACGGCGTTCCTGCGTTGCCCGGAGAGCGGCGCGCATCCGCGGTACAAGGCGGCGCTGGCCGATCCGCGGTACACCGCGACCGCACTGACCCGCGCCTTCAGCGGGCGGCCGGCCCGCGGGCTGGTCAACCGGTTCATCCGCGATCACCAGGGCGCGCCCGCGGCCTACCCGGAGATCAACAACGCGACGCGTCCGCTACGGGCCGCAGCCGCCGCCGAGGGCGACACCGAGCGCATGTCGTTGTGGGCCGGGCAGGGCTACCGCTCAGCGACCGAGTATCCGGCCGCCGAGATCATCGAGCGGCTCACCGCGACCAGTTAGTACCGGGCCCTGAGCCGGACCATCGCGGGTCAGCGGATGGCGAGGTTTTCGATCGCGGTGGCGTAGGGACGGTAGTCGCCATGTTCGGCGATTCCCGCGGCTTCCTCTTCAGTGAGTGGTCCGACGGCGACCTTGACGACGTGGACCCGGACTGCACCATTGTCGACTTCGGTGAGCTGATAGTCGCTGTCCAGGGTGGTCCCGTCGCTGAGGCGGCCCCGGGTTGCCCACCGGGTAGGCGGGTCGTAGACCGTGACATGGCCGTAGAGGTGGCCGGCGGGCGCACCCCAGTCTTCGTAGTGGGCGCCGCCGATGCGGGGTTCGAGAACGACCCGGCGGGTCCGTTCACCGCCGTAGGTGTAAGGCCGCCAGTCGAACATCTGCTGCGTCATCACTTCGAACGTCCGCCCGGCGCTGGCATTGATCCGCAGGTCGTAGGCCAGCCGGACGGTACGGATCGGCTCGATCGCATCGGCCATCTCGGTGGTTCCTTTCTCGACGGTTCGTTTGAGGGCCAGCAGTTCGGCGGCGCCGGTGTCGGCCATGGGTTGAACCCACCGTTCGTACCACTCGCGCAGTGGAACCGGGTTGAGGTGATTAACGCGATCGCGTCCGCGGCGTTCGGGGAGGACGAGGCCAGCTTCGACAAGTACCGCGAGATGCTGCATGACCGCGAACCGGCTCAGCTCCGGGAGCCCGGCAGCAAGTTCACCAGTCGTCGCCGGCGCAGTCCGGAGCTGGTCGAGTAGGCGCCGGCGCCACGGGCTGGCCAGCGCGCGCCAGACGTCAGGCTCGGCGACGGCCTCATCGACCAGGGCAGCATCCCTTGACGACATGTGATAAAAGTATCACATGTTCTGGACGAGCAAGAAGCCGTACCGACAAATCGGCGCTCCGCCTGGCCGTGGCGGAAGCCGGGTTCACCGGGCATCAGGCGCCCGCCGCGCCGCGGCACACTCCTGGACCGCCTCGCGTGCCCACGCCCGTTGCTGCTCGGTGCCGACCCGCTCTGCCCATTCCTGCGCCTGCAGGAACGCTGCCAGCGCCTGGTCGAGGTCGCCGGCCTCGGAGTACGACCAGCCGAGGTTGTTGTACAGCGAGACGAGCCAGCGCCGCGTACGGTCATCCGGTGCCGCCAGGGCGCGATCGATTGCCTCCGCCGCCCACTCGCGGGACCGCGCCCGGTCGGCGATGGCGAGCATGTGCAGCGCGTCGATCTCGAGGAACAGCAGGCCGCCGGACTGGGCGAGCGCGGCCGCGTCTTCGAACTCGATCACGGCCTCCGCCGCCTTTCCCGCGCTGTTCAGCAGGCGGCCGGCCTCGAGCTTGACACGCGTCCTAACGGCCGGATCGGCGGACTGGCCGAGCGATCCCAGTAGCGCCCGCCCCGCGCCGAAGCGTTCCTGCAGGCCGAGCGCCCGGGCCTGCTGCGTGAGCAGCTCGGCCTGCTCGGCGTCAGTGTGCGTCTGCGACGCCGCTTCGGAGGCGAACCGCCGCTCCGACCCGACCGGGTCGCCAAAATCCCACAGCTCGTCGAGCAGTTCCTGCGTGATCACCCCGTTAACCTAGCGCGCCGATCCCGATCGCCGCCCCTGACCGCTCCCGGGCCCGGACCGCGTCGGCGTTCTAGGCGGAGGCTTGCTGGCGGTGGGCCCACTCGGCGATGTCGCGGCGGTCGATGGCGGCGGCCATCAGGTCACCGAACGAGTCGGGGGTGCAGGCGAAGGCGGGGACGCCTAGGGCGGCCAGGGCGGCGGCCACCTCATGGTCGTAGGTCGGTGCGCCGTCATCGGACAGCGCCAGCAGGGCGATCACCTGGGTGCCCGCGGCGGTCAGGTCGGCGACCCGGTGCAGCATCTCGCCGGTGTCGCCGCCCTCGAACAGGTCGCTGACCAGGATGAGAATCGTCTGGGCGGGGCGGGTGATCAGCCGCTGGCAATAGGCCAGGGCGCGGTTGATATCGGTGCCGCCGCCCAGCTGGGTGCCGAACAGGACGTCCACCGGGTCGCCGAGGTGCTCGGTCAGGTCGACGACCGCCGTGTCGAAGGCGACCAGCGACGTGCGCAGGGACCGGATCGAGGCCAGCACCGCGCCGAACACCCCGCCGTACACCACCGACGAGGCCATCGAGCCGCTCTGGTCCAGGCACACGATGACGTCGCGCGCCACGGCCTGCTGCTTCCTGGCGTAGCCGACGAGCCGCTCCGGTACGACGGTCCGCTGCTCAGGCAGGTAGTTCCGCAGGTTGGCGCGGATGGTGCGGTCCCAGTCGATGTCGGCCGGGCGCCTGGGCCGGTTGGTGCGGCTCGCCCGGTTCAGCGCGCCGGTGACGGCCGAACGGGTCCGCTGGGCCAGCCGCCGTTCCAGGTCTTTGGTCACGGTGCGCACCACGGCGCGGGCCGACTCCCGGGCCTGCTCGGGGAGTGCCCGGCTCAGCGACAGCAGGGTTCCGACCAGGTGCACGTCGGGCTCGACCGCAGCGAGCATCTCGGGCTCGAGCAGCAGCCGGGTCAGGCCGAGCCGCTCGATCGCGTCCTTCTGCATCACCTGGACCACGCTGACCGGGAAGAACGTGCGGATATCGCCGAGCCAGCGCGCGACCCGCGGGGCCGACGCGCCGAGGCCAGCCTTGCGCTTGGCGGCGGGCTCGAGCCCGGCACCTTCGTCGGAGTCGTACAGGGCGCCGAGCGCGGCGTCGATCCGCGCGTCGTCGCCGTGCAGCGGCATCGCGGTACCGTCGGCGGCGCCGAGCACCAGCCGCCAGCGGCGCATCCGCTCGTCGTGGTCGGCGGTCATGGCGCGGTCACCGGCGCAGCGCGCCGGCCCAGGAGCGTGGCCACGGCTCGCACCGCGATCGCGGCCCGGTCGTGATCCAGGTCGTCGTCCGGCGATACGGGCGTGACCGGCGGGCCGTTGCTACCGTCCAGCCGGGCCGCCCTGTCACCGATGGCTCGCCGCTCGGGCGGGGCGAATTCGCCGAAGGTGCGTCGGAGCGCGGGCAGCACGGCGGCGAAGGCGTCCACGCTCAGCCCGGCCAGCCAGGCGTCGGCCAGGGCGAGCAGCGTGTCGTCGTGCAGAAGCAGCAGGCCGCTGCCGGCCAGGAACCCCTCGGCCCAGCCGGCGGCGGCCGCGGCCGGGACGGCGGCGGACAGCTCGCGTGACATCCGCACCGCCACGTCGTCCGGACAGAGCCGTCCCGCGTCGAGGAGCAGCCTGGTCAGGCGGCCCGAGATAAGCGGAGGACAACGCGGGACGACACGGGCCAGCGTGTCCAGCCAGCGAGCGCGGCTGCCGGGGTCCGCGAGCAGGCCGGTGGCCGAATGCACGGCGTCGATGCGGTCGCGCATGGCCCGTTCGGCCGTCTCGTCCAGGGATATCACCGCGGCGGGCAGGCCGGCGCAGATCCGGGTGATCATCTCGACGGCCACGTCGGCGAGCCGGCCGGGGTCGGTGCCGCGCACGTCGCCGTACCGGACCGCCCGGACCAGGGCAGGCAGCGCCGCCATCAGGTGCGTCACGTCACCCTCCAGCGCGGCGCGGTCCCTGACCGCCGTGAGCACCTCGGGCAGGGCGTCGCCCAGATCGGCGAGCAGGCACCGCTCGACCAAGCCGGTCACGTCCGCCAGCGCGGTGGCCTCGGCGGCCCGGGAACGGGCCCGCTGCGACGCGGCGGCCACGACCGTGCTGCCCCACATGCTCGCCTCGATCAGGGCCAGGTCCAGCTCCGGTCCCCAGGTCAGCTGCCAGCTTTCCCGGAACGTCCCGATGTTCCTGGTCCGGCCCTGCTGGGGCGCGCCCCACCGCACCCCGAGCAGGGTGAGCCGGTGCAATAGGTGGCTGCGGGCCAGGTCGTTCGGCTTACGCAGGTCCAGGTCATAGTCGCGGGGCTGCGCCTCCGGACGCAGCCGGAGGCTGCGCTGCTGATCTTGCAGGTCCCGCTGCAGCGGCATCATGGGCGTGCCGGCGGGCACCGCGCCGAGCCGCTCGCCGACCACCAGGCGCCGCTGGATGAGCCCCACGAGCAGGTCACTGCCCTCACAGAGCACGGCGCGGGCCGCCTCGGTGACCTCCTCCAGACCCGCCAGCGGCCGCCCGCGCAGCGCGGCGAGCGCCTCGGCCAGCCGGACCGACTCGATCACGTGCGCGGACGACGCCGGAACACCCTCGTCCCGCAGCACCGCGGCGGCCTTGGCCAGCCAGCGCTCGACGGGCTGCCCGTCGCAGGAGAACAAGTGGTCGTACCAGCCCGGGGAGCGGATGCCGGCGCCGTAACCCGAGGTGTAGGCGAGACGGCCGTAGGTCCATGGGATCCAGGTGAAGGTGGCCTTTACCTTCGGCAGGCCGCGTAGCAGCCGGTCGTCGGCCGCCGCGGGCGGGAGGTGCCGCAGCGCTGGGACGTGCCAGGCGCCGCAGACCACCGCGATCCGCTGGTAGCCCTCCTTGGTGGTCTGGCGGAGCACTTTGCGCATGTACGCCTCGCGGACCACGTCGCGTGGATCGGGTTCGGGGTCCTCAGCGCGGAGGAACCCGATGGCTTCAGCCAGGGCGTCGAAGACCGCGGGTCCCGGGACGTGCTCGACCACGTCTTCCCACCAGCGCTCCGGGTCGTCGTAACCGGCTGCCGTGGCCAGGTCGCTGATCGGGTCGGTGCGCGACTGCTGTCTTCTGTGGTCGGCCATGGCCAGCTGGTGCGCGGCTGGCAGGTCGCAGAACCGGACCGGTACGCCCGCGCCCAGCGCGTACCTGATCGCCTGCCACTCTGGTGAGAACACCGCGAACGGCCAGAACGCCGCCGTCTTCGGCTCTCCCGGCACGTACCCCAGCAACGCCACCGGCGGCTGCATCTGCGGCTCGCGCACTAGCTCCAGCAGCCCGTCCGCCTCCGGCGGCCCCTCGATCAGGACCACATCAGGCTCGAGTTCAGCCAGGGCGTCGCGCAACGACCGCGCCGATCCCGGTCCGTGATGCCGGATGCCGTACAGCGCCGGACCGGTCACTAGCCGGCCGCCTCGCGGCACGCGCGGTAGAAGTCGCTCCAGTCGTCCCGCTCGCGGACCACGGTTTCCAGGTACTCCTGCCACGCCACCCGGTCGGACACCGGGTCCTGGATGACCGCGCCGGTAATGCCGCCGGCCACGTCGGCGGGGCGGAGTACGCCGTCGCCGAAGTACGCGGCCAGGGCCAGGCCGCTGGTGATGACCGAGATCGCCTCGGCGGGGGACAGGGTGGCGCTCGGCGACTTGACCTTCGACCGGCCGTCTTCGGTGACGCCCTGGCGCAGCTCGCGGAAGACCGTGACCACGCGCCGGATCTCCTCGGCGCCGGGCTTGGTCTCCGGCAGCCCGATTGAGCGGCCGAGCTGAGCGACCCGCCGGGTGACGATCTCCACCTCCTGCTCGGCCGAGGACGGTACTGGCAGCACCACGGTGTTGAACCGCCGGCGCAGCGCGCTGGACAACTCGTTCACGCCGCGGTCCCGGTCGTTGGCGGTGGCGATGACGTTGAAGCCGCGTACCGCCTGCTGTTCGCTTCCTAGCTCCGGGATCGGCAGCGTCTTTTCCGACAAGATGGTGATCAGCGCGTCCTGCACGTCCGAGGGCATCCGGGTCAGCTCTTCGACCCGGGCGATCTGGCCCGCGGCCATGGCCCGCATGACGGGGCTGGGCACCATGGCCTCCCAGGACGGTCCCTCCGCGATCAGCCGCGCATAGTTCCAGCCGTACCTGACCGCCTCCTCGGCAGTTCCCGCGGTGCCCTGCACCATCAGCGTCGAGTCGCCGGAGATGGCCGCGGCCAGGTGCTCGGACAGCCAGGTCTTGGCCGTGCCCGGCACGCCGAGCAGCAGCAGGGCGCGATCGGTGGCCAGCGTAGCCACGGCGACCTCGACCAGACGGCGGGAGCCGACGTACTTCGGCGTGATCTCGGTGTCGTCGGCCTGCCCGCCCAGCAGGTAGGTCGTCACCGCCCACGGGGACAGCCGCCAGCCCGGGGGACGCGGCCGGCTGTCGGCGGCGGCTAGGGCGGCCAGCTCGGCTCGGTGCTCGTCCTCGGCGTGCGGACGCAGCACCACCTGGGGCTCAGCCGTGGTTGCCGGCATCGCTCAGCTCCTTCAGCATATCGTGACGAAACCGCAGCACGCCAAGCGCGGCGCCGACGACCGGCAAGGCGTCCGGCCGCGGCTCGGGCAGCGTATCCGGTGCGCCCAGCTCGGGGTCGGCGCGTCGGGCTAGTCGCTGCAGCGCCTGGATCTCCCCGGCCATACGCGGCGGGCGGCCGGTGAGCGCGTGACCGATCAGAGCGGCCGTCCATTCGCGGTCACGCTGGGCGATCGCCGCGCGTACCCAGCCGGTGAACAATACCGGCGCCCAGTCACCCGAGGGCAGGGCCGCGACCTGCGCGGCGGTCAGGCCGAATCGGTCGGTCCAGGTTCGTAGCGGAGTCCGGGCGACGATCTCGAGCATGAGGCGGCCCCGGTCCGGCTGGGAGGGTTCGGCGGTCGGCGGCGTGATGACCAGGCGCGGACCACGAGTGCCGTACTCGATCCGTACGCAGCGTAGGGCACGTTCGGCCATGTGCTTCCCGAACGCCGAGCCGGGCAGGCTCGCCAGCAGATCGGCGGCCTGGCGGCGCACGTCCTCGGGCTGGTCGTGCAGAGCGGCTTCGAGCAGCGGCTCGTCCGCCGGACGTAGCTGGTCGGCCAGCACGGACAAGAACATGACCCGCTCGGCTGGGCCCGCGGCGTCCCAGGCGCTCCGGATCAGGTCCCGGGCCGCGTCCGGATCACCGGCCAGCAACCAGGCCAGATAGCGGCGCCGCTGGGCGGTGTTGCCGAGCCGCCACGCGTCCTGGCCGGTAAGGGGCGGCGCCGCCACGAACTCCCAGTCCGGGTTGAGTCCGGCCAGCCACCTGGCCCGCGGCCCGCCCGCCTCGGCCACCAGATCCGCCAGCGCGGGATCCGCCGACCTGGCGCGGCGCGCCCGGTCAAGGAGAACGGGAAGTGACTGGGGCGCAGGCCGCAGGCCGCAGGCGGTGACCACGGTCAGCCACTCGGTCAGCAACTCGGGGTACTCACCGGCGAGCATCCGCGCCAGCCGACGGCCGGCGGCGCGGCTCACCACGGGGCGCGGGTCGGGCTCGGACTGGGGGAGTGGCTGGGCGTAATCGGGCCGGCGACCCGCCCGGCGGGCTGCGGTCAGCAGCGCGGCCCGGTCGAGCAGGACGGCCGCTGGATCGCCGCCGTCGTCTTCGGCGGGGGGCAGGCCAGGGATACCGACCGCGGGAACCACGGCCCGTTCGGTGCCGATAAGACTCGCGGTGACCAGGTCGTGCCATGTGCTCACAGCGATACCGCCGTCCCGCCCTGGTCCCAGGCGGTCAGCGGCCACAGGCCGCGCGGGGTCCACTCGCCGGCCACCGTCAGCGGTTCGCCGCCGGACAGCGCGAACAGCGTCCAGCAGTCACCCGCGCCCGGGTGCAGCGGCACGGCGTCGTCGGCCGCGTCGTACAGGCTGGGCAGCGGGGCGCGGGCCGGGGTGGCCTCCAGCACGACGGGCCAGGTGTCCAGCCAAGGATCCTCGCCGAGCGCGGCCGCGTACCCGGCCAGCAGCCCCGTGACGGTGTCACCCGGCGGCGGGCGGCCGGGGAAGGTGTCGCGCCTAGTCGCGAGCAGGGCGCGAAGCGGCACGGCGGCGGGGTAGAAGGCCAGGTCGGCGTCGACCTCGGTGCCGACGGCGAGCGAGTCGTCCAGCGACTGGCCGACGGCGGCGAAGCTGAGCACCAGCGCGGCCCGGCCGGTGTCCCGGCCGCGCAGCCAGACCCGGCGGGTCCTGATCCGGTCCTGGTCCAGATCGCGGCTGGCCAGTACCTGCCAGAAATCCCGGACCGGCGTGGCGCTGGCCAGCACCTCGGCCTGGCGGACGGTGAAGCCGACTCGCGACCGAACCGTGTCCCGGAGCGGCGGCGGCAGCCCGGCCTGGTCCCGGCCGGCCGCGGCTAGCAGCCATGCCAGCGCGTACTCCTCCAGCAGCCGCCCCTCCCAGCCAGTCCCGGAGTACGGGACCGCGGCCAGCGCGCGGAGGCGTTCGGCCAGGCCAGGCGCCTGCGCATCGACCATCCGGGCGGCGATGTCGTCCCAGTGCCGGTAACCGGCCCGCTGGCTGGCGGCCAGCCCCTGGCGGACCTGATCGCAGAGCCAGCGGTCCAGCTCGACCAGCCCGGTCGCGACGCGTGCCTCCCGTTGTTCGGCTCGGCGCTGGGCCGCCGCGGGGTCGGCCGGAGCCTTGGGGTTCTGCGGGTCGCTCGTCCTGGCGGCGTGTTCAGCGATCCAGCTTGCGGCCCACTCGGGCGGGTCGCCGTTCGTTCCGACCGCGCCGTCGGACCACAGCAGGAGCAGAGCGAGCGCGTGCTTGCACGGAAACTTCCGGCTCGGGCAGGAGCAGCGGTACGCGGGACCCGATAGGTCGATCACGGTGCGGTAGGGCGCGGCGGCGCTGCCCCGGCACTCACCCCACAGCGCACGGTCGTCCGCGGCCGCCGCCACCGGCCACGCCCGGCCGGACGCCAGGGGCTGCGCGGCCCGCAGCGACGACGCGTCGGGCGCCAGTGCGAGCACTCGCGCGCGATCCCAGCGACCGGTCACAGAGGCACCTTATGCGCGCCGCCGACATTCTCCTCGTGGCGAGGGCCGCGGTCGGCATAAAGGAGAGCGGCCGACGGTTGGCTACAGCCGGAAATAGCCAGGGATGAGGAGGCAGGCCAGTGAAAGCAGTCCGGTTCGATGAGTACGGCGGGATCGAGGTCCTGAAGGTCGTGGACGTGCCGCGCCCGGTGCCGGGGGCGGGGCAGGTCCTGGTCCAGGTCAAGGCGGCGGGGATCAACCCGGGCGAGGCCAAGATCCGCGAGGGGCTGCTGGCCGCCAGGTGGCCCGCCACGTTCCCGTCCGGTGAGGGCAGCGACCTGGCCGGGATCGTGGCCGAGACGGGGCCCGGAGTGCCCGGCGTTTCGGTCGGCGACGAGGTGATCGGCTGGACCGACAACCGAGCCAGCCAGGCCGAGTACGTGGTGGTCGAGGAGCAGCACCTGACCCCCAAGCCGGTCGGGGTGCCCTGGGAGGTGGCCGGGGCGCTGTTCGTGGCCGGGGCCACCGCGTACGCGGCGGTCCGGGCGGTGAGCCTGACCGAGGGCGACACGGTGGTCGTCTCCGGCGCCGCCGGCGGGGTCGGCTCACTCGCGGTCCAGCTGGCCCGGCGGGCCGACGCCACCGTGATCGGGCTGGCCAGCCAGGCCAACTTCCAGTGGCTGGCCGGGCACGGCGTCATTCCCGTGGCCTACGGCGACGGGGTGGCCCACCGGATCCGGCTGGCGGCCGGCAAGGTGGACGCGTTCATCGACACGTTCGGCGCGGACTACGTGCCGCTGGCCCTCGAGCTTGGCGTCGAGGCGTCTCGCATCGACACGATCGCCAACTTCGAGGCGGTCGCCCGGTACGGGGTCAAGGGGGATGGCAACGGGGC
>Ga0302324_100030309_pt1 | contig 10226 bp, 3 predicted proteins | sample Palsa_T0_1_FD_201949 | JGI IMG/M metagenome (GOLD analysis project Ga0302324, IMG submission 201949) | Peat permafrost microbial communities from Stordalen Mire near Abisko, Sweden - Palsa_T0_1 | ecosystem: Environmental > Terrestrial > Soil > Palsa > Peat permafrost | place: Sweden: Abisko... | reverse complement strand
TGCCGCCATCCGATGAAGCTCCATCGGCGTTTTGTTGCCGATCGCACTGTGTGGACGCACCTCGTTGTAGTCTCTACGCCAAGCCTCGCATTTTGCGCGCGCTTCGTCGAGGCTCAGTAACCATGATACCGTCGACACGATACCTAATCTCCGAAAGGAAAATCGCTCTGACGACCGGCCTGGACACGTTTCTTCCTGCCCGGTGCACGGCGCGCGATGGGGCGCCGGGAGGGGAGGGTGGTGCGCCGCGACGATCGCCCGCGACTGAACCTCCCTCGGCTTAAGCCATTGCCGACCTCACAGCATCCGCGTCACGCGCAGCACTTCTTCGATGCTGGTGACGCCCGCCAATGCCTTGCTGAGCCCGTGCTCATACATCGTCTGCATGCCGCTTTCGACGGCGAGGGCGTGCAGGCGGCCGGCGTCGGCGCTCTTGAGCACCGCGTGTCGGATCTCGTCGGTCATGGCGAGGATTTCGACAATGGAGCTGCGGCCGCGGTAGCCGGTGCCGTTGCATTCGGCGCAGCCGACGGCGCGGTGCAGCGTCGACCTCGCAGCCGTTGTGGGGAGCTGCAGCTTTTCGATGAGTTCCGGCATCGGTTCGTATTCTTCGCGGCAGGCGGGACAGAGCGTCCGCACCAGTCGCTGCGCCGCGATGCCGTTGACGGTGGAGGTCAGGAGATAATCCTCGATCCCCATGTCGAGCAATCGCGTGATCGTGCTCGCGGCATCGTTGGTGTGGACCGTCGACAGGATCAAGTGGCCGGTCAGCGCGGCCTGCACCGCGATCTGCGCGGTGTCGAGATCGCGGATTTCGCCCACCATCATGATGTCCGGATCCTGGCGTAGGAACGAACGCAGCGCGTTTGCGAAGGTGAGTCCGATCTGCGGCTTGACCTGAACCTGGTTGACGCCGGGAAGCTGATATTCGACCGGGTCTTCGATGGTGAGGATGTTGGTGTCGATCTTGTTGAGTTCGAGCAGCGCGGCATAAAGCGTCGTCGTCTTGCCGCTGCCGGTGGGTCCCGTGACGAGGAAAATGCCGTAAGGTTTGTTGAGGATGCTCCGCAGGGTGCCCGCCACGCGATCGTCGAATCCCAGCGCCGCGAAATCGAGCTTCACATGCTCGCGGTCGAGAATACGCAACGTCACGCGCTCGCCATGGATGGTGGGCGAAATCGCCACGCGCAGATCGATATCCTTGCCGCGCACGGCGATGCCGATGCGCCCGTCCTGCGGCAGGCGACGCTCGGCGATGTTGAGCTTCGCCATGATCTTGATGCGCGAGATGACAGCGGAGGAGAGCCGCTGCGGCGGGGATTCCACCTGCTGCAGCACGCCGTCGATCCGATAGCGCACGCGGAGCTCGCTGGCCGTCGGCTCGATGTGAATGTCGGAGGCGTGCGCTTCGACCGCTCGCGCGATCAGGAGATTGACCAGCCGGATGACAGGCGCCTCGCTCGCAATATCCTTGAGCCGGTCGACATCGTCATCGCGGGTTTCGCTCGTGCGATCCTTGGTGTTGTCGACGATCTGTCGGATGGCGGACTTGCCGTCGCCATAAAGCCGCTCGAATGCCGCATCAAGGTCCGTGGGCACTGCGACCTTGCGCAACACCTGCTTGCCGACGGCAAACCGCACCGCGTCGGTCGCATAGCCGTCGAGTGGGTAGGCCATCGCCACCACGATCGCGTCGGCGCGGTCTTCAATCGGAATCAGATGCCGTTCGCGCAGGAATTTGCGGCCGAGCTTGTCTTCGAGGATCGGTGCATCCGGGAATTCAGCGGTGGTTGCGAGAGGAAGGTCGAGAAACCCCGCGAGGGCTTGCGCGAGATCGCGCTCGGAAATCAATCCGAGTCGCGTAAGCACCACTTCAAGCCGCTCGCCTTCATCCGCCCGCGCACGCTCGGCGCGCTCCAGCGCGGCATCGGCAAGTTTGCCGTTGTCGACGAGATAGCGGCCGAAATCGGATTGGTCGGAATCGTGCACTGCCGTCCGCCCTTTGCCGACCGCATTGCCTGACTCGACCAGTGTTGCCCCACTACGGAAGGTTGCTTTTTCTGTTCACAGACGATCAAGGTTGTGCTAGGAAGTCAACAAATATTGAAGCGACTGGGGGGAACGATGACGATCAAACAATTGTCTTTGCTGGGTTCTGCGATTGTCCTCACCGTCGCGCTGGCGGGAACGGCGGAATATCTGCAGCGGGCGCCGGTGAGCGCCACTCCGACAATCGCGCATCGAACTTCGACCGTTCCGCATGCCCAAAGGCTCGCACAAACCGATCCGAATTCCGGTACAGCAAACGGAACGCAGATTCAGCAGTCCGAACTCGAGGAAGAGCAGGCGGAGCAGCAGCAGAATCCTCCTCCACCGCCGCCTCCACCACCTGGGCGCTGACACGCGGTCCACACGATCGAGCATCGCATCGAGCCGGTATCGCACGCGAACCGAAATGCGATCGTTGCTCGACAGGAAATGTCGAATAGCCGAGGGAAACGCGTTCGTCTCGTCGACCTGAGAAAAATCGACTTCAGTTCGAGCAAGGGTGGGTACGCCGTCACATGGGCGGATTTTCGGATCTGATTTCGCGACTGAGGACGATTGGCGCCGAGTGGCGCGCCAGGGCTGTTGCCGTGGTGAGCGGGTGGAATTCGTACGGGGCACTTGCCGCCGATGCTCCTCTAAAGCGCCGGTTTCTGGCGCATTTCGAGCCGGAACGCTTCTCCGCGGTCGGGCTCGCTGTGATCATCAACATTCTGGCGATCTGGATATTGGCCGAAAACCTGCATGTCATGCCGGTCGCGCCGCCTCCCAATCTTTACGCCACGCTATTTCCCGCGCAGCCGCAAACCCAGCCGCCGCCGGAGCCTCACCTGGTCAGTCCCAACATTCCGCTGGTTCCCGAGCCCATGATCGTCATCGAGCCGGACACGCCGCCGACCGCAACGATTACCGCGATGTCTACGGCGCAGATGCTGGCGCCCCGGCCGGACACAAAACACATCAATGTTCCGCCGCAGTTGCCGTTCTTGTTTCATGCCCTGGGGAATGGCATCTCGCTCATCCTGAAAATCTTCGTGCAGCCGGACGGTTCGATTTCGGATGCGCATGTCGTCAAAACGAGCGGCGATGCCAAGCTCGACGAAATCGCCGTCGGATACGTGAAGGCGAACTGGCGCTATATACCGGCTTCGATTTCCGGAACGCCGGTCGAGGATTGGACGACGGTCTTGGTGCCGTTCAAAGCATAGTTCGCGAGGGAAGCAGAGGTCCGTCCGGTTACTGTGGCTTTGTTGCGTCTTCGTGCGACGAGAGTCTCGGTGACTTCGGCCTTTTGGATAAAGCAAGAGGTCGTTTGCGCGCCCCGCAGATTTATTTTTGTGGGCGAAACCTTGCGCGTTCGCAACTCCGGGTAGAGGCTCAAGACTAGGGTTGAATATTCGGGGGCGGGGGGATGCCTTTTTTTCGGACGTTGTCTTGCGCTGCAACAAATGCGCACGTGATTGCCGTCTTCCGCAAGTTGGGGCTACGGCCCCACAGAATTCTGTCTTCCATTCTTTGCAGTTTGGCGCTGGTCGCGATGGCGGCATTGCCGGCCGCTGCCGGCGACGCGCCGCCCCTGATGATGACACCCGGGAATTTCGGCGTCTCCGCCATGGGCGCCTCGACCTACACGATCCCCATCATCGTGCCGCCTGGAACCGGCGGCATGGCGCCCGCGCTGTCCATCGATTATTCGAGCCAGAATGCGGACGGCACGCTGGGTCTCGGCTGGGTGCTGGGCGGTCTCGCCTCGATCACGCGCTGTCCGCGCACGATTGCCCAGGAAAATGTCCATGGCGGCGTGAACTTCGACAACAACGACCGCTATTGCATGGAGGGGCAGCGGCTCGTCCTGATCAGCGGCACCTATGGCGCCAACCTGTCGCAATACCGCACCGAGATCGACAGCTTCGCCGAGATCATCGCGCATGGCAGCGCGGGCAACGGTCCGCAATGGTTCGAGGTCCACACCAAGGCCGGGCAGGTTCTTCAATTCGGCAACAGCACGAGCTCACGCGTGCTCACGGTCAGCGCTGCGAACGGCGCGGTGGGACCCACGGCGCGGACCTGGCTGGTGAACCAGATCAGCGATACCCGCGCCAACTATCTGTCGGTCACCTATACCAACGACACAACCAACGGACAGGCCTATCCCACCGAGATCGACTACACGGGCAATGCGAATGCGTCGCCCGCCCTTTCGCCGTACAATTCCGTGAAGTTCTCCTACGAGACGCGGCCCGACATCGTGCCCACCTATCAGGCCGGCGCGCTGATGCAGCTGACCGTGCTGCTGACCGACATCAAGACCTATGTCGGCTCCTCGATGGTGTTCGATTACAAGCTCGGCTACAAGCTCGCCGCTTCCGGCGCGTATCACGACGAACTCCAAACGGTCACGCAATATGACAGCGCAGGCCACAACCTTCCGGCCGTGACGATCGGCTGGCAGGGCGGCGTCGGGCTGCCGTCCATGACGACGATCAACTACAACGCTGGGTCCGTCGGCAATTTTGGTCCATCCCCTGGGTTTACGTCCATGCAAATGTCTGCGGGCCTATTCCCTGGGGACTTCAACGGCGACGGCATAACGGATGTCGTCGGACCTTGGAACTCATCGTGTTCGGGCGTCGCAATCTGGCTCGGCTCAGGCGGAGGGAATTTCACGACCACACCGGCCTTATCCGACACTTACTACACCGATATTTATGGGGACCAGGCAACGCAAACGCCCGCATGTTTCACGTCGACGTCGACTTCGGGGATCATTTACGCAGCCATGGACATCGCTGGAGATGGCTTCTCGGACGTTTTCACCTACCAAGCCATCATCAACGTCGGCTTGATAATCCTCTATCACAATAATCGGGCGCAAGGCCTCATCGAGACGGACCCGACCGGAACGCCATACAATGGGGCTTATCCACTCGGCACGTTTGGTGACTTCAACGGCGACGGCATGCCGGACTATTTTTTTCTTAGCGCGGGAGGAAACACTTATAACGGCTACGTCCAACCGACTACCGACACAGGACAATTTTATATCGGTAGCGGCGCCGGAGAGTTCACAGCCGGATCGACCATAACATTCGGCACCTCGAATGAGATTCTAAGCTCCGCGGTATATGCAGCAGATTTCGATGGGGATGGATGCTCCGACTTGCTGACGCAAGGCCCGGGCGCCGCGATAATATTTTCACCTTACTGCAATTCCGCCGTGCCCAGCGTAGCCATTCCAAACTGGATGACCTTAGGCTTCGAGCCGTTCACGCAAATCGTGCTCGGTGATTTCAACGGCGACGGCAAGACGGATGTTCTGGAAGTCGTCGGCATTGCCTCATATCCCAACACGTACACTTGCGGCGCAGCGGCGTTGTATCTTTCCACCGGCACGGGGCTCGTCCAGTCGAGCTTCACCGTGCCTTCCGACTGGTGCAAATACCAGATTGTCACCGGCGATTTCAACGGTGACGGCAAAACGGATATTGCACTTGTTCCACCTGGGATAAGCCCCGAAGTCTATGGGGCCGGAACTCCAGTTTCGATCTGGCTTTCGACGGGAACGGGATTTGTCGAGGCGACGACGATTTCGAATTCTGCTTCAGTACAAGCCGGCACTGCAGCGGATTGGGGCAGCGACGGCGCGGCGGATCTGTGGCTCGCGCAAAGCTCGAGCGATCCGCTTTACCACTTCAACTACGTGCCTGAATTGGTGACATCCGTCAATAATGGCGTGGGCTCGACGACTACCGTCCAGTACAACCCGCTCAACACCAACGGTACATTTTATACCAAAGGCACAACCGAGACCTATCCGACGCAGGATGTCGATGGGCCGATCTATGTCGTGTCGTCGGTGACTCGCTCGAACGGCATCGGCGGCACGCAGACGACCACCTATTCCTACGCCGGCGCGGAAAAGGATTTGTCCGGCCGCGGGTTCCTCGGCTTCACGCAGATCACGCAATCGACACCTGCGGAGCCCTACACGTCTTCGGCACAGACAAGCGTCAACATCGTTCAAACGACCAATTACGGCCTGCCGGGCGCCAACGGACTCGATTTCCCGTTCACGGGCATGGTGGCGTCGCAGACAAAGGCCGCGCAGACGCCGAGCGGCTCGGTGACGTTGAGCTCCACGACAAACGCGTTTCGCGAGGATTTCCTGCCGGTCGGTCTCGACGGCGTGAAGCGGTATTTCCTGGCGGTATCGTCCTCGACAACGCAGAGCAACGACCTGAACGGCGCCGCCTATCCGTCGGTGACGACGACGCACACCTTCGATTGCGATTCCAATCCGACCAACACCTGCTACGGCGACGAAACGCAGACCGTCCTCACGCGGTCCGACGGCTCCAGCGCCGCGACCAACAACACCTACACGGAGGACGCCACGGACTGGCTGCTCGGCCGCGTCACCTCTTCGAGCGTCGACAGCATCGTGGGTTCATCGAACATCACGCGGACAAAGTCGTCCTGTTACGATACGGCGGGTTCGACCTGCCGCGATCCCGCTGCGCCGACGCCCAGCGGGCTCCTGATGCAGGAGACCGTCGAGCCCGGCGCGTCGGATGTGACCCAGATATCGACGACGAACTACACCTATGACGTTTACGGCAACAAGCTGTCCGTCGCGGTGATCGCTTGCGTCTGGTCGGGGAGCACCTGCTCGAACGCCACCCGCACGACGATGATGACCTATACGTCCGACGGGCAGTTCCTGCAGACCACGACCAACGCGCTCGGCGAGAGCGAGAGCTGGGTCTACAATGCAAGCTTCGGCGTGCCGGCGAGCCATACCGGCCCGAACGGCCTCACCACCACCTGGACGCAGGACACGTTCGGCCGGCAAACGAAGGAAGTGCGGCCCGACACGACGGAAACCGTCACCAGCTATCTCTATTGCACGGGCACCAATGGCGGCTCCGCGTCGTGTCCAACATATGGCGCCTATCTCACGCAATCCGAGGCGTTCCAATCCAACGGGACGACGCAAATCGGGCCGATCGGAATCGCGTATCGCGACGGCCTTTCGCGGCCGATCGCATCGGACACGCAGGGCTTTGACGGCGGCGGTTCGCCGCCCTGGATACGCGTTTCGACGCAATACAATATTTTCGGCCATGTCTACGAGACGAGCCGGCCCTATTTTGTGACCGGCGGCACGCCGGCCTGGACCGTCAACACGACCATCGATGCGCTGGGCCGCCCGATTCTCGTCAACGATCCCGACGGCGGGAGCGTAAGCTTCATTTACGACGCGCTTCAGGTCACGAAGACCGAGCACAATCCCGTCGCCGGCAGTCCTTCAACGGAGACGACCGTCACGCTCAAGAATGCCGAGGGCTTCGTCCAGACCATGACGGATGCGAAGAGCGGCACGACGAACTACGTCTATGACGCATTCGGCAACGTCCTCACCACCACCGACCCGACCGGCAGCAATGTGATCACCGCGACTTACGACACGATCGGCCGCAAGCTCACCTCGCACGATCCGGATCTGGGCGCGTGGAGCTATGTCTATGACGGCTTCGGCGAACTTTATACGCAGACCGATGCCAAGAGCCAGATCACGACCATGAGCTACGACGTGCTCGGCCGCCTCGTGCAGCGCGCCGAGGCGGATATGACCAGCACCTGGACCTTCGGCATCGGCGGGACCTCGGGCGCAAACAACCAGGCGGCCTATCCCGACAGCATCGACAAGCTTGTGCTTGCGGCCTGCACATCGCCAACCGGTGTGACGACGTGCATCACCAACAGCAGCGGCGTCGGCTATTCGCGCACCTATTTCTACGACACGCTGAGCCGCCAGAAAGAGCTCACCGTCACGAACGGCACGTCGAACTACTCCACCACGACCTCATACAACGCGAGCACCGGCCGCATTACGACGGTGCGAGGCTTCTCGGGCTTCACGACGACAAATCTTTACACGAATCTGGGCTATCTCTCGGAGATCACGGATACGACATCCGGCTTCGTCTATTGGCAGGCCAATGCGCGGGATGCGGAATTGCACCTGATCCAGCAGACGATGGGGACGGTGATTTTCGAGACCCAGGGCTACGACCCGAACTCGGGGCGCGTGTGGAACATCTGCGCTACGACGGATTCGGGCAATTGCGACGGCAAAACCGCCAACTATTCCTACAGTTGGGACACCTACGCCAATCTCGTGCAGCGGGCGGACACGCTCAACAACGTCACGGAGAACTTCTGCTACGACGCGCTGAACCGGCTGACGAACTACGGCATCAACGGCACGAGCTGCACGACGGGCAATACGAACTCCGTCAAGACGGTGAGCTATGATTCCCTGGGCGACATCCTCACCAAATCCGACGTGGGGACCTATTCCTATCCGACGGCAGGATCATCGCTGCCGCATGCCGTCTCCAGCATCAGCACCACGACGGGCTGCACGCTGGTCTCGCCCGAAGCGCCTTGCACGGTGGGCGGCACGATAAATCCAAGCTATACGTATGATGCGAACGGCAACATGCTCACCGGCGCGGGCCGCACCGTCACCTACACGGCCGCCAACATGACCCACACCGCGAACCAGGGTGCCAATACCTATCGGTTCAACTACGATCCTGAGCACAACCGCTTTGAGCAAATCGAGGGCAACAAGGATGCCACCGATATCTACCTCAACGATCCAGTCTCCAATGTGATGACGGAGCATTACGAGGTGAGCGGCGTCACCACCTGGCGCACCTACTTCGTGGTCGACGGCAAGATCACGGCGGAGCGCTTCTCGTCGGGCTCGACCGTGAACATGCAGTATTTTGTGCTTGATCATCTGGGCTCGGTGGCAACGATCGCGGCGATCAACCCGACGACGGGCGCAGTCACTCCCACGTCGCAGGCCTACGACGCCTGGGGCAAGATGCGCGTGGCCACCACCGGCGCCGACGACATGGCCTGCTCGCTGCCGCCCGCCTCGCTCTCCACCCGCGGCTTCACCAACCAGGAGCAGATGGCCGATGTCTGCCTCGATAACTACAACGCCAGAATCTACGATCCCCAGATCGGAAGATTCATGTCGGCGGATACGGAGATTCCGGACGCGTACCACTCGCAGAGCTACAACCGTTACACCTATGTCGAGAATGGACCCCTGTCGTACACGGACCCGACAGGGCATGCGTTGGGCGGAAACCCCGGGCCGCCGCTCGAAGCGCCTCTCTCACAAATGGATGCGCTGGACATGGCCACCAGCACGCAGGACTTCCTCGGTGATCCGGCACTCGCAGGGGTCTTTTCAAATTCAACACAGACCGACCCCGGAGGACCGGGCGGCGGCATGTCACAAATGGGAGTCCCGGCCGTCCAAGGAAATACAAATTCGGTACTCATCTCTAAATCAACAGGGAAGATCGTCGAAATTGTTTATGACAAGAGTACCGATCTCGGGCAGCAAATCTCCGCGAGCCTCGGTGACGGAGGGACTTATAAATTCGATGCCAGCACAGGAGTACTGAACTGGTCAGGCGGTGGGGAGCGCGATGGTGAGCAGGCTCCCACGGGGGGCAAAACGACTGGCCAAGACGAAAAGCAAGATTCAGATGGAACGGGGCTACTGAACGCAAGCTGGCTGCTAGGCGATCACGACTATAATACTGCGAGCGTAATTTGTGCTGCGGCTTCGAACTGTTCGGCAGGCTTAGTTGGGAGCGTTTATTCACAGGTCCGCAACGGCGTACCTGGCAACACGAGCAGCGCAACTATCGTCAGCGGACAAGATTACATAGTTTACCAAAACGGCGTTCCCGTGGGTGAGGTCAAGTCTTACGTGGGTAAAGATGGTCTGACCGTCGTAAATGTAACTGATAAGGACCATCCCTTGTACGATGGATGGGTCGACCGAAACGCCATTCAAGTGAACGGGACGTGGTATTCTCTCACTCATGGCCACGGTACCAACTACTATGGAGGTGCGTTTACTGCCGGAGCAAACCAGGCTTTCGGGCCGGACATCTTCAAGAATTTGGATGAGTCCATAGCTTCGCAACTGTACGCAGCAACGCACCACTAGCGATTTCATCAAGACCCGCTAAGGGAGAAAAGGAAGGATCATGGTGTCGGTATTTGCGTCGAATTTTGCCAGATATGTGCTGATCGCTGCCGCCGTCCTTTTCATCGGCATCGCAATTAACTTGGGGATGGGG
>Ga0302324_100030308_pt1 | contig 10226 bp, 9 predicted proteins | sample Palsa_T0_1_FD_201949 | JGI IMG/M metagenome (GOLD analysis project Ga0302324, IMG submission 201949) | Peat permafrost microbial communities from Stordalen Mire near Abisko, Sweden - Palsa_T0_1 | ecosystem: Environmental > Terrestrial > Soil > Palsa > Peat permafrost | place: Sweden: Abisko... | reverse complement strand
GCCGCCTGCAGGCAAGATTGCCTGCCACACGAAAGGCCAAAGCCGAGTGGCGAGCTCCAGGCATGAGTCCCTGCGCCACGTCGGCAGAGACCAAGTTTTCATTCTGACTTCAGTATCCTTCAGTATCCTTCTGTCTTCCATGTCCCGAAAGGGACATCGAGGGCAAAGCCCTCGCCTGTGCTAGCGTGAAAACACAGTATGGCGCTACCGCAGACCATCCGGGTGAAGCTGAGTTCCGAAGCGGCGGAGGCGATCTCCCTGACGCCGGTAGTTTCGCAGGAGCTGGCGACGCGCGACTTGATCGAGCACATGCTGGGGATCACCGGAAAGGACGAGGCGCGGATTCGTGAACTACTGAAGCGTGGCACGCTGGTGAGCGGGGCGTCACGCTTTCGATGGACGGGGTGGGACGCGGATGCGGAGGGCGTGCTGGAAGTGCTCGCAACGTTTCCCGATGCCGACCCATCGCGAAAGTTCGAAGCGTCGCGCTGCGGGCGGGCGATTCTGCGAGGAGGGCGGCAAGCGCTGGAGATTCCGCGGGAAGCCGGCGCGCGCAAGGGGCTGTTTCAGCGGGCGAGCTTCTGGGATCTGTTGATGGAAGTGGCGGGTGCCGCAAGTGCTACCTATGGCGGGTACTCATATAAGGATCGCGCGGACCGGTTCCTGCTAGCGCTAACTGTGGCGCAGGCCGAACGGATTCGCGCCGGGAGCGAGGCGGTGCGCTTCAGTACGCTACGAGATCAGGTGAGGGCGGGCGGCTTTGGGCAGATCGAAGCGTACTGCCAGCGGTAGGGTCAGTCATCCGGTGCGGGTCACTCCTCCGGCAGCTCGCCGGTGTCCTCGGCGCGGTTTTCGAATTTGGTCTGGGCGTGGAGGTAGACCAGGTTGACGGTTCCGATGGGGCCGTTGCGCTGTTTGGCCACGATCAGCTCGGCCAGGCCGCGGAGATCTTCGCGCTCGCGATGGTAGACTTCTTCGCGGAAGATGAAGCCCACGAGGTCGGCGTCCTGCTCGATGGACCCGGACTCGCGGAGGTCGCTGAGTTGCGGGCGGTGATCGCCCTGACGGGTCTCGACGGCGCGGCTGAGCTGGGAGAGCACCATCATGGGCACATTGAGCTCTTTGCCGAGCAGCTTCATGCCGCGGGAGAGCGCGCTGACTTCCTGATTGCGATTTTCCTGGCGGCCGGGCGAGCTCATCAACTGCAGGTAGTCGACGATCACCAGGCCGATCTTTTGTTCCTGCTGGAGGCGACGGAGCTTGGCGTGCATGTCCATCATGTTGAGGCCGGCCGTGTCGTCGATGAAGAGCGGGGCCTCCACCAGTTCGTGGAGGGAGTGATTGAGCTTGCGGCGCTCCTCCTGGGAGAGGAAGCCGGCGCGGAATCGCTGGCTGTCGACACGGGCGGCCGCGCAGAGCATACGGGTGAGGAGCGACTCGCGCGACATTTCGAGCGAGAAAATGGCGACGGTCTGCTTGAGGCGCAGCGCGACGTGCTGGGCGATGTTGAGGGCGAGCGCCGTCTTTCCCATGGAGGGGCGCGCGGCGATGATGACGAGATCCCCGCCGTGCAGGCCGCCGGTCATTTCGTCGAGCTTGGCGAAGCCCGTGCTGATGCCTTTGATGCGCTTGCTGGGATCGAGGAAGGCGGAGATGCCGCCCTCGTACTCCTGGAGAATCTGCGCTGGATTGATGAGGCCGGACTTGACGCGCGAATCGCCAAGCTTGAGGAGGGTTTCCTCGGCGCCGGCGAGGATTTCGCCGGGCTCTTCCTCGGCCAGCATGGCGCGGTTCATCATGTGCTGCGAAGCGAAGATGATGCGGCGGAGGACGGCCTTATCCTTGACGATGCGGATGTAGCTGTCGAGGTTGGGGATTTGGGGGAGGCCGTCGTCGAGGGAGACCAGGTAGGTGAGGCCGTCGCAAGCTTCCAGCTCGTTGAACTTCATGAGCTCGTTGGCGACGGTGATGCGGTCGATCTTCTCGCCGCGGTCCTGCAACTCGCCCATGCGTTTGAAGATGCGGCGATGTTTTTCGAGGCTGAAGTCGTCGGGCTCGAGAGTGCCGGCGGCCTGGACGTAAAGGGAATCGTCGAGAAGGATGGAGCCGAGCACGAATTTCTCGGCGTCGACATTGGTGGGGAGGCCCTTCTCGATGGCATTGCTCACAGACATGGTGGATCACTCACGATAACGAGCGTGAACCGGCGTATCAACGGCTAAAACGCAACCCGGCGATAATGTCTGTGCAAAGGTAAGGGGAGTGGAATCAGTCGATCGCTTCCGAGTTTCCACGAGAGCCCACAGAATATCCACAGACTTTCAACTCCAGTCCCAAAACAGATACAGCTTCTTATGTTTTATCAGATAATCGGCTAAGGAGGAATCGCCGATGCCCGAGTGGGTGATCTCGAATAACATGTGGAGCCAGATCTTCGCGCTGGGCGCTCCGCTAGTGGAGAAGATGCTGCGGCCGGTGGTGGTGTACATATTTCTGGTGGCGGTGCTGCGGATTTTCGGAAAGCGGGAACTGGCGCAGCTCAACCCCTTCGATCTGGTGGTGCTGCTGTCCCTCTCGAACACAGTGCAGAACGCAATCATCGGCAACGACAATTCGCTGACCGGCGGACTGGTGGGCGCGTTCACGCTATTGGGAATGAACTATATGGTAGTGCGATTCCTGTTCCGGCATCGCCGGCTGGATCAGCTCTTCGAGGGAAAGCCATCGGTGCTGATCGCCGATGGGAAGATTGTGAAGCACTCGCTGGCGAAGGAACTACTTACCCGCGGAGACTTGCTGACGGTGCTGCACCGGCAGGGATTCGAATCGATCCGCGATGTGGACAAGTGCGTACTGGAGCCCGGCGGAGGGTTTTTCATTCAGGGGAAGACGCCGCCGGTAGCGGAGATCCACCACGCGGAATTGTTGAAAAAGCTGGAGGAGTTGACGGCCAAGGTGGAGGCGCTGGGCGGGCGGCAGGAAGGACGCATATAATAGGTGGTGGAGGAATGGGTGAGTGGTTGAAACCGGCGGTCTTGAAAACCGTTTGCGGGGCGACTCGCACGGGGGTTCGAATCCCTCTTCCTCCGCCAGATTTAATTCAGCTTATGGAACCAATCCAGGATTCGCTGGATCGACCGCCGGACATCCACAAAGCTCTGCCACCGCGCATAGCCGCTGATCCGACGAGACTAACACAGAGATCCACGCCCGCCTGACGGAGATCAAGCGCCACAGCCAGTTGTATTCCGTCGAGCGTTCGCAGCCCGCGGTCAACTGCATGAGTTCTCAGGAGTCGCGTTGCGGACTGAAAGTGCTTCTCTTCGATGGGTGGCCCAACAATTATTCGATTACCAGCGATGTCCGCTCTGAAGCGCCGCAGGGCGATCGTCCTGCCAGCGGGGTCCAGAACCCCGGTTCGAATCTTGATCGCCAGCACGGATTCGAACTCTACCAGAGACAATCGCGATATGATGCCCTTCGAACTCCGCTCATTGAGAATCCGTTCTACATAATCCGAGCCGCGCTCTTGGTGGTAGAGCTTCGCCAGAGCGCTCGTATCGACGAAGTAGCCCGGCACTCAGCGTTCTTCTCGGGATGCAATCACTGCATCCGCAAGCGATCCCGGGATGGATGCCAGAGCCTATCGAACTTCGTCAAGACCAATATCATCGTGTTTTGCCGCTTCCCATTCTTCGGGCTCGAAATAAGCGGCCACGTCGGCGGCTGTCGCGGGAACGTCGGAGATCGTTACGAGCAGGCGTTGCCTATCTGAAATTGTCAGCGTTTCGAGAGGTCGCAATACGCCGTTCTCGTAGACGGCTTCAAACGTCTTACTCATGATGACTCTAGTCTAGCGAAAGCACCACTCTACTTTCGCTCAATTTTCGGTGCTGCCGCACGCTCAAGAAACGGAAGGCGCTTAAAAGCGGCGCAAGTCAATAAAACCACGGGTCAAGTCCCCCCTTCTAAGCTCAAGCCCAGACTTTCCACGGCGCGCTTCCAGCGTTCCAAAGGTCTTCCAGCAGGCGCTTCTCGCGTAATGTATCCATGGGCTGCCAAAACCCGCTATGCAGGTACGCGGTAAGCTGATTTTCCTCGGCCAGGCGTTCCATGGGTTCGGCCTCCCAGAGCACCATGTCGCCCGCAATATAGGAGAGCGCCGCCGGTTCCAGCACGAAGAAGCCGCCGTTGATGAAGGTATCCGTCTGCGCTGGTTTTTCGCGGATCTGCCGCACCGCGTGATCTCGAATATCCAGGACACCGAAGCGGCCGGGCGGGCTGACCGCGGTCACCGTCGCGAGCCTGCCCTGCTGTTTGTGCCAGTCGATCAGCGCGCCGATATTGACGTCGCCCAGGCCATCGCCGTACGTCATGCAGAACGTACCCTCGTCGACATAACGTGCGATGCGCTTCAAACGCCCGCCAGTGAGGCTTTCCACGCCGGTATCCACCAGCGTGACGCGCCACTGTTCGGTCTGGTTGTGATGTATCTCAACGCCCCTGGTGCGCACGTCGAAGGTAACGTCGCAATTGTGCAGGAAATAGTTGTGGAAGTATTCCTTGATCAGGTAGCCCTTGTACCCGAGGCAAATCACGAAGTCCTGAATGCCGAAATGGCTGTAGATTTTCATGATATGCCAGATGATGGGCTTGCCGCCGACTTCCACCATCGGTTTGGGGATTCGCTCGGTCTCTTCGCTCAACCGGGTGCCGAGACCACCAGCTAGAATAACGGCTTTCAACTTACGATCTCCTCATTCAGGGGCGATTTCCCTCCCGAGAAATGATAACAATGTTCGGTGGGTTTGCGAGGGCGTTCTTAGAAGCCGGGCGTCAGGATGAGGCCATTGAGAGTCTCCGCGGGGATGAGCGGTGTCACGGCGGCAGTCAGCGAAGGACTGCTCACTCCGCAAGAGGGCGAGACAATTTCTCGAACCCTGGTAAAACACGCCAACATAATGGTGTACCAGGACCTTCAGAAACCCTGCGGGATATGGAAGTCAGAAGTCAGAAGCGGCCCCTTCGGGTCCGTGAAGTCAGAATGGCCACCCGCGGCAGTTTTCAGCAGAGACCGCACTCTTACAGAGCCGCGACCGTAACCGCCGTACCTTGAGCAGGCGTCTGCACGCATTCTGACTTCCGACAGCCCGCCAGGGCTGGCAGACCTCGTCGGGCACGCAGGGACCGCTTCTGACTTCCAAATCCCGTTGGGATTTCAATGGCGAAGCCCTTGGTTAGGATTAGCCTTCCCAATCTAAACGAACTTCAGGCGCGTCATGGCAAGCATCGCCATGCGGAGGAGAATCACTCCGTGGCGCCAGCGCTGAATATTCGTAGAGCCATAGGTGCGCTCGCCATATCGCACGGGCAGGTCTACAATCTTCAGATTGGATTTGGCCGCACCGAACAGGAGATCGAAATCGCCGAAGGGGTCGAAATCGCCGAAGTAGCTGCGATTGGCCGCGATCAGATCGTAATGGCGTTTGCTCAGGACCTTCGTGCCGCAGAGCGTATCTTTAATGTTCTGGCTGAGGAGCCAGGTAAAGGCCATGCTGAAAAACCGATTGCCCAGTAAGTTGAAGAACCGCATGGCGTGGTTCTCGCGAGGATAGACCAGGCGGATTCCATTCACAAAATCCGCTTTGCCGGTGCGCCAAGCCTGGTAAAAGCGCGGCAAGTCCTCGGGAGCCACGGTGAGATCGGCATCGAGAATCATGAGTAACTCTCCAGTGGCCTGCGCAAACCCCGTGCGGACGGCGTCGCCTTTACCCTTTCCGGGTTGCTTCAAAAGCCGCGCGTTGACCTTGGGATGACGCTGGATTTCCACCTCGATAGCTTGGTAGGTGTGGTCCGTGCTGTTGCCTTCAACAAAGATCAACTCCGTCCCTTTACCCATTTGCGGGACTCGTTCAAAGATCTGCGGAATATTGCCTTCCTCATTCCGGGCGGCCACGATTACGCTGACAATCGGCTCAGGGCTATCGATCGACCGGGGCGCCAGCCGCGCTACCAGGAAGTTGGTGATGGACAACAGGTGAAAAGGCCAGAGTTTGACGAGAAACTTATTGGCTATGCGATGGACCAGCGGGATGCGGAACGGACACAGGATTTCGGGAGTCAGCCGGATTATTTCAAAGCCGGCCAGGTAAAGGAGGTTTACGATGTCCGCGGTGGTAAGCCAGTTTTGCGGGAGCATCGGCTTCACCAGCCCAAGCCCTTCGGCCATGCGCCGGGGCACTTCCCACACGCGGCTGTAACCGTTCAGCACCAGACGCGTTGCGGGATGACAGTGGCGGGCGATGTTGCGAAACACCTCCTCCACGTCCCAAAGGTCGTTTGGCAGGTCCGAGCAGATGACGTAGTCGAATGTCATGCCGAGATCGAACGTGTGCGCGTCGCCGTCCTGAAATTGCAGGTGGGGATACTTTCGCCGGGCGCGCGAGATCAACTCCGGCGAGAAGTCGATACCGATTCCGGTCGACGGCCGCACCGCGGCCAGCATATCGCCCTGTCCGCACCCCACTTCGAGCACCCGCATCCCGGGAGGAATGAGAAAAGTGAAGATTTCCGCCAGACGATTCTGGTAGTGGCGGCGGGACGGCTGCCAGCGTTCCAGGGAAGCCGCAAAACTATCCCAATATCGGCGGCGCTGTTCGGTATACGCGTCGGCCTTATCGCGAAAAGTGGCGGGAGGCCCGATCACTTCTCCCACGGAGCATCTCCCCTGGGCGCCGGTGTGGCCGCTATCGCCGGACGGAGCGAGCATCCTAGGAGCACTTTGCCATCCCCTCTGGTGGGACGATGGATTTCTCTCGCCTTTCCTCTTCGTACCACTCGACGGTCCGTTTCAGGCCGGCATCCAGGGAAGTGTGTGCACGGAAGCCGAATTCCCGCTCGGCCCGGCTCACATCGAGGCAACGCCGCGGCTGGCCGTTGGGTTTGGTGGTGTCCCAGATTATGCGTCCTGAGAAACCAGTCAAGGCGGCAATTTTCGCCGCCAGATCGCGGATGGAAACTTCTTCCCCGATGCCGATGTTTACAGGGTCCGCACCATCATATTTCTGGGTGGCCTTGACAACCGCCTCCGCCGCGTCATCGACGTAGAGAAATTCGCGCGTCGGCGAACCGTCGCCCCAGAGCGTGAGTTCGGCGGCCCCTGCGTCGCGGGCTTCTACACATTTGCGCACCAGCGCGGGAATCACGTGGGAGGAGTCTAACTTGAAGTTGTCCCGCGGCCCGTATAGATTGACAGGCAGGAGAAAGATGGCATTCATGCCATACTGCTCGCGATAGGCTTGGCACTGCACCAGGAGGGCCTTTTTGGCGATGCCGTAGGGAGCGTTGGTCTCTTCCGGATATCCATTCCAAAGAGCATCCTCGCGGAAGGGAATCGGCGCGAATTTCGGATACGCGCAGATGGTGCCGAGAACTACAGTTTTCTCCACCCCGTGGACGCGGCATGCCTCAATCGTTTGGACGCCCATGATGGCGTTCTCGTAAAAGAAGCGGCCGGGGTTGTCGCGGTTGGCGCCTATGCCTCCCACGGAAGCCGCGGCGTGAATCACGATCTGCGGCCGGAGTTCCAGCATAAGCCGTTCGACGTCGGCCTGCCGGGTCAAGTCGTAGTCGGACTTCCGCGGCGCGAAAATCTGCTGGCAGCCGATTCCGTGAAGCCGTTCGACGATATAAGAGCCGAGAAATCCGGCCCCTCCGGTGATGAGAATGCGCTTGGAAGAGATGTCGCGGATCATTTGCCTGTCACCCGTTGGAATTGTCGTTCCTGCTCCGCACCGCCTCGATGCCACCCTCAAGGTTGCGCTGGAGACTCACTATATCCGCGTCCACCATCATCCGCACCAACTCTCCGAATCCTACGCGCGGTTGCCATCCCAGTACGTGGCGGGCCCTGGCCCCATCGGCGCGCAGATCGTCGACTTCCGCGGGACGGAAGTATTTGGCGTCGATCCGTACATGGTCCTGCCATTGCAGGCCGGCGTGCGCGAAAGCCGCCTCCACAAATTCCCGCACGGAATGCGACTCGCCCGTGCCGATTACGTAGTCGTCCGCCCGGTCTTGTTGCAGCATCCTCCACATAGCCTCAACGTAATCCCCCGCAAAGCCCCAGTCCCGGCGGGCTTCCAGATTACCGAGATACAACTTATCCTGCAGGCCCATTTTGATGCGCGCCACCGCCATAGTGATTTTACGCGTGACGAACGTTTCGCCGCGCCGCGGCGACTCGTGATTGAAGAGAATTCCGCAACAGGCATGCAGCCCATAGCTCTCGCGGTAATTTACGGTAATCTGATGCGCGTACACCTTGGCGCAGGCGTACGGACTCCGCGGGTGAAATAGCGTAGCCTCGCTCTGCGGAGGCGGGGTGCTGCCGAACATCTCGCTGGAGGATGCCTGATAAAAGCGGCATTTCAGGTTGGTGCGGCGCATCGCCTCCAGCAACCGGACCGTGCCCATCGCGATGGTGTCGGACGTATATTCGGGGATATCGAAACTCACCCGCACGTGGCTCTGCGCGCCGAGATTGTAGATTTCATCGGGCCGGATTTCAGCCAGCGAGTAGGCCAGCGAGCCAGCGTCGGTAAGATCGGCGTAGTGCAGATAGAACTTTGCCTGGGAATTGTGAGAGTCCTGATAGAACTGGTCGACGCGGTCGGTGTTAAAGGAGGACGAGCGGCGCTTCAGGCCGTGGACATGATAGCCTCTGGCGAGGAGAAACTCAGCCAGATAGGATCCATCCTGCCCCGTAATTCCCGTTATCAGCGCTGTCGGCATCCCTCATCGCTCCTTGGACTGGTATCGATCGGATTTGTATCGGCAATGACTAGCCGGAACGAAATAGTTTAGCATCTCGGCTCCGCAAAAGGCCGCGCCGCAGTGTGTATGATGAAGTCCGGACGCGATTCAAAAGCGATGTGGATTGGGTTGCTCGGTGGGGCGGACGCCCTCGTCCGCGGCCGACCCCCGGCCTTTGCTTTGCTGAGAAGATCGGCGTTCTCGATGGAGGCGAATGAGTATCGGTGTCCAGTCGCGCCTGCTCGGGGTCGAGCGCGGGATGGGTGACCAGGGGGTCCGCCCTGGGGTCCGCCCCATAAGCGTTTACTTAACAACCCGCAGCCCGAATTGCCTGTGCCGCCATTGAGTTTTCGTCGGAAATACGTCTGAGCAAAGCCTAGTCCCGTTGCTCAGTGAGCCTTGGCTCTGGTCGGGGACTTCCTCCCGATTGGTGCATGATCCAAGGGAGCTCGGAGACCGTGGTAAAAGTGCCGCTCCGCTCAAAATGAGCGGAGATCGTCGCTCCCTGCATGTTGAATCAGTCACTTACAAAGTTTCCACCGCTCAAGATGAGCGGGCCGAGGTTCTTTACGAGGGCGGTACAAGAACTGCCGTCTCCCAGAATGCGACTTCTGGCTAACCACCTTCCAGATAGCGCGCTATCCGTCAACGATCCAAATCAGAGAAAGCGAGTGAACCGTTGCCATTCGAGCCGACTCCTGTGGCGAAGGTGTGAGAGTGATTTCGCGCCAGTAATCGATCATGAACCATGGGCCGCCCTTCTGAGTCGGTCAATGGCCAACCGACTCAGTTGCCAAGCCGGATTCCAAGTGTTTGCGGCGATCGGCGTTAATCCAGCCGTAGGGCGTCCGTGGGGTTCACGTTGGAGGCTCGCCATGCGGGGATGAATGCTGCCGCGAGCGCGCCGGCGGCTAGAACCGCGGCAGCGGCTGCGACGGTGGCGGGGTCGGTCGCGGTGACGCCGAACAACTGCGACTGAACGAGTTTTCCGAGCGCAGCCACGCACGGCAGCGAGATGGCGATGCCGCCGGCAATCATGGCCACCGCATCGCGCAGCACCAGGCGTATGGCGGAGGCGCCGGTGGCGCCTAGGGCGAGGCGGATGCCGATCTCGCGGGTGCGCCGGCTGACCACGAAGGACATCACTCCGTAGAGACCGATCAGCGAGAGAAGCAGCGCCAGCGCGCCGAAGCTTCCAGAGAGGGCGGCCAGGAGGCGCTCGGTGGTGAGCGAGCGGTTGACCTGCTCGTTCACGGTGCGGAAAGCGAGGATGGAGAGTTGCGGGTCGGCGTGATGGACGATCTGGCGGATGGTTTGAAATGCCTGTTCCGGAGTGCCGCGGACGCGCACATAGAAGGTGCCCATGGAATCGTCGCCCTCGAAGATCGGAAACCAGGCTTCTTCGGATTGCT
>Ga0302324_100030307_pt1 | contig 10226 bp, 9 predicted proteins | sample Palsa_T0_1_FD_201949 | JGI IMG/M metagenome (GOLD analysis project Ga0302324, IMG submission 201949) | Peat permafrost microbial communities from Stordalen Mire near Abisko, Sweden - Palsa_T0_1 | ecosystem: Environmental > Terrestrial > Soil > Palsa > Peat permafrost | place: Sweden: Abisko... | reverse complement strand
GTTGACGGCGCCGACGTCAACAGCAAGGCTCGGCCAGCGGTTCTGGCTCTCGGCCTGCAGACCCTCAAAGAGCTCGACCTGGGTCGCGCGCAGATTGGGCGTGTAGCGCGCCGCGTCGCGCCACACGGCGACGAGTGCATTGGGCTCGGCGGAGCCGGCTGTGAGGATGCCGCGCGGCCGGTGATATTTGAAGGAGCGCCCGACGAGATGCACGCCGTTTGCCAGCAGGGCGGAGGCGAGAGTGTCGCCGGCAAAGCCGTGATAGGACTTGCCGTCAAACGTAAACCGGAGGCGCTGCGCGCGGTCGATGAGTCCGCCGGATGCCGTGCGCAACGCGCTCATGGGGTTGTTGGCGCCGGCGCGGCCGGCGGCTGTAGCTCGCCTACCTTGTAGGTGCAGACGAACTGGTCGGTGGTGGTGTCGCGCAGTGCATTGAAGAAGCGTCCGCAGCCGCGTAGGTGGCGCCAGCGTTCCGCATGCACTCCGCGGGAGTTCGTGCGCGTGTAGAGGTAGTCAGCCCATTGTTCAGGCGTTACTTGCGCTTGCGCGCCCGGGCGCGCGAGGTGCGCCTCTCCGCCGTAGGCGAACTCAAGTTCGGGGCGGGCGCCGCAGAAAGGACACTCGATGAGTAGCATGCCGTGCCCTAGTGCGCGACGGCCGCCGCCGCCGCCTCGTCGATGAGATGGCCGTCGCGAAAGCGTTCGATGCTGAATGGCGCGTTGATCGGGTGCGGCTCGTCCTTTGCGATCGTCCAGGCAAAAAGGTGCGCCGACCCCGGGGTTGCCTTGAAGCCGCCGGTGCCCCAGCCGCAGTTCACATACAGGCCAGGCACGGGGGTCTTGGCAATGATCGGCGAGCGATCCGGCGTGACGTCGACGATGCCGCCCCAGTTGCGCAGCATCTGCAGGCGCCGAAAGCTCGGGAAGAGCTCGCAGATGGCTTCCAGGGTGTGCGTGTTGACATGCAGTGCGCCACGCTGCGTATAAGAAGTGTAGGCATCGGTGCCCGCGCCGATCACGAGCTCGCCTTTGTCAGACTGGCTGACGTATGCATGAATGCCGTTCGACATCACGACGCAGGGCAGCACCGGCTTGATCGGCTCGGACACCAGCGCCTGCAGCGGAAAGCTCTCCAGCGGCAGACGGACACCGACGCGGTTCATGATGACGCTGGTATTGCCCGCGGCGCACACGCCGATTTTGCGCGTCCGGATGAGGCCGCGACTCGTCTCAAGAGCTTCGACGGCACCGTCGGCGCCGCGGCGGATGCCGGTCACCTCGCAGTTCTCGATGATGTCCACGCCCAAAGCGTCAGCGGCGCGCGCATATCCCCACGCAACTGCGTCGTGGCGCGCCGTGCCACCGCGGCGCTGCAGGGCGGCGCCCACGACGGGATAGCGGATATTGTGCTCGATATTGAGCGCCGGACAGAATGACTTGGCCTCCTCAGGTGTCAGCCACTCATTGTCGACGCCGTTGCAGCGATTGGCATGCACGTGGCGCTTGATGATCTGCTCATCGTGCACCGTATGTGCCAGCATCATGACGCCGCGCGGCGAGAACATGACGTTGTAGTTCAGAACCTGGGCGAGACCCTCCCAGAGCTTGAGGGCGTGATCGTAAAGCGCCGCGCTTTCATCAAACAGATAGTTGGAGCGAATGATGGTGGTGTTGCGCCCGGTATTGCCACCGCCGATCCAGCCCTTCTCGAGCACCGCGACACGCGTGCGACGGTGTTCGCTCGCGAGATAATAGGCGGTGCCGAGGCCGTGACCGCCGCCGCCGATGATGACGGCGTCATAGGCCGGCTTCGGCTCGGGGCTGCGCCACTGCTCTCGCCAGCCGCGCTGGCCTGAGAGTCCTTCCTTTAGCAGTGCAAGTGCGGAGAAGAACTGCATGAATAAACTACAGTATGTTTACGCTCTAAGCGTATGATTTTCTGGGTCAAATGGTGAATCAACGAGCAGAGTGGCGCGCCTGCGTTGCCCCAGAATCTCGATGCTGAGCTCGCTTCCGGGCGCGGCCGCCGCGCTCTGCAAATAACCAATCGCCAGACTCTTTTGCAGCACGTGACCGTAGTAACCGGAAGTCGCGCGGCCGACGATGCCACCGTGCTTGTCAAAGAGCGGCTCATTGCCCAGCGGATCTGCGTCAGCAACGTCGTGCACTTCAAGCGTCACGAAACGGTGCGGTACGCCTTGCGAGAGCTGCTTTTCGAGCGCTGCGCGGCCAATGAACGGGCCCTTGTTCATGCGCACGAACCGCTCAAGCCCCGCTTCGAAGGGCGTGTAGTCGGTCGTCAGATCCGTACCCCACATCCGATAGGACTTTTCCATTCGCAGCGATTCCATGGCGCGCATGCCAACCATGCCGATGCCGAACTCCTTGCCGGCAGTGAACACGGCATCGAAAAGATGATGCGCGTACTCGATGGGGAAGTGCAGCTCCCACCCGAGCGCACCGACGAAATTGACCCGCAGTGCAAAGACCTCCGGGGCCAAGCCGATCTCGGCGATCCGACCGGTGAGCCAGGGGAACGCGGCATTGTCGAGGGGTACGTCGGTAAGCTTCGCGAGGACTTCGCGCGAACGCGGACCGGCGAGGACGAAGCAGCCGCGGCTCGTGGTAATGTTTTTGAGCGTGACGCGCGCATCCTGCGGCAGCGAGCGCAGCAGATAATCGGAGTCGTAGCGTTCGGCGGCGCCGGCGCTGACGACGTAAAAGTGCTCATCGGCGAGCTTGGTAATCGTAAATTCGCTGCGAATACCGCCGCGTTGGGTGAGCGCGTGGCACAGAGCGATGCGCCCGGTCTTGGTTGGAACTTTGTTCGCGACGAGGCTCTCGAGCCACGCCTCGGCGCCGGGGCCCTTGACCTCGTGCTTCGTGAACGGCGTGAGATCAATGACGCCGACGCGCTCGCGCATCAGGCGGCATTCATTTCCCACATGCGTGAAATAATTGGAACGCCGGAAGCTCCACTCATCCTGGCGCGCCACACCCGCCGGGGCAAACCAATTGGCGCGCTCCCAGCCGTAACGCTGTCCCCAGACGGCACCCAGCCGGTCCAGCTTGTCGTACACCGGACTCGTCTTCGCTGGCCGTGCGTCGGCGCGCTCCTCATCGGGAAAGTGGATCGTGAAGACGCTGCGGTAGGTTTCCTCATTCTTCTGCACGACGTAGCGCTTGCTCGCATAAGCACCGAAGCGGCGCGGATCTACCGCCAGCATGTCAATGCCGGGTTCGCGCTCCACGATCCATTCGGCGAGCTGCCAGCCGGAGCCACCCGCGGCGGTGATGCCGAAACTATGCCCTTCATTCAGCCATAGATTGGCCACGCTCCAGGCGGGTCCTATGAGCGGGCTGCCGTCGGGCGTATAGGAGATGGGACCATTAATGATGTCCTTGATGCCGCAGTGTTCAAGCGCGGGCACTCGTCTTACCGCCGCCTCAACGTGCGGCAGCAGCCGGTCGAGATCCGCCTCAAAGAGACTTCTGCCGAACCAGTCCGGCACGCCGTCCGCGAAACGCGCCGGAGCACCGGGCTCGTACGGCCCCAGGATCCATCCCATGCGCTCTTCGCGCAGATAGTAGGACTGATCGGGCTCGCGCAGCACCGCCAGCTCGCGGCCGCCTTTCGCGCGGTAGCTCTTGAGCTCCGGCGATTCGTCGTAGACGATGTACTGGTGTTCGACGGGAATCGCAGGGACGTCGATTCCAAACAGCCTTCCGGTCTGGCGCGCGTAGTTTCCGGTTGCGCAGACCACGTGCTCGGCAATGATCTCGCCCTGGTTCGTTGTGAGGAGCCACTCTCCCGAGGAGGTCCGGCGCGCCGCCGTCACCTCGGTGTGCTCATAGATGTCCGCGCCACCGGCGCGCGCGCCTTTGCGCAACGCCATGGTCAGGTCGGCGGGGGCGATGTGCCCGTCGTCCGGGTGGTAGAGCGCACCGACAATACTGGCTGTGCCCGCGCCATCGCCGAGGTTGACCAGCGGCCACAGTTCCCGGACCTCCTGGGCGCTGATGATCTGGTAGGGCACTCCGATGGTATTGGCGGTGCCGCAGTACTTCTGATACTCGTCCATGCGCGCCGCGCAGGTCGCGAGGCGCAGATTTCCGGTGACGTGGAAGCTTACGTCCTGGCCGGTTTCCGCCGGCAGGCGCTTGTAAAGATCGACCGAGTATTTGTGCAGCTGGCCGACGGTGTAGCTCATGTTGAAGAGCGGCAAGAGTCCGGCGGCGTGCCAGGTCGACCCGGCCGTGAGCTCCGAGCGCTCGAGCAGCACGACATCACGCCAGCCCTTCTTCGTCAGGTGGTAGAGCGTGCTGACGCCGACGACGCCACCGCCAATAACGACCACCCGCGCGTGCGTTCTCATCTTTATATGTCCTTGCCCGAGAGCGCGAGCAGTGTAGCCAGCGCAACCTTCGGCAAGGCTTTCAATTGCGACAGCCACTTATACGAATACGTCCGTCCTCGACGCCATGCCGGTACACCGGGCGCTCAGAAGGCCCCAATATGTCGCAGACAGACAATTTATATGTCGATTTTAGGCACGCGGCGCCGTTGGGGGCTTATAATTACCCCCGATTGAAGAGGAGCGCCATGGACTCAGTCGCCGCGATCCGCAAGAGCCGCTACGCATTCGTCACCTTGCCGAACTACTCGCTCATCGCACTCACGAACGCGATCGAACCGCTGCGCATGGCGAATGCGCTCCTCGGCCAGAACGCCTACGAGGCGTCTATCGTCAGCATCGATGGCGCGCCGGTTGTCGCGAGCAACGGACTGCAGCTCACCCCGACCGGGGCACTCGATCAGATCGGTCGCGTCGACATCGTCTTCGTGTGCGGCGGGATCAATGTCCGTGATGCGGTATCGCGGCCGCTGCTGACGGCGCTGCGCCGATTGGGCGAGCAGAGAATTGGGCTCGGGGCACTGTGCACCGGCGGCTATGCGCTCGCGCGTGCGGGCCTGCTCGATCAATACCATGCGACCATTCATTGGGAGAACCTCGCCGCGCTGCGCGAGGAGTTTCCGCGCGTGCTCATCAGTGATCAGCTGTTCACCATCGATCGCGACCGCTACACCTGCTCTGGGGGCATCGCGCCGCTCGACCTCATGCTGCATCTCATCCGCGTCAAGTTGGGACCGCGGATTGCCAATCTCGTTTCCGAGCAGTTCATCGTCGATCGCGTGCGCAACGACAAGGACCGCCAGTACATCCCGTTGAAGGCGCAGATTGGCGTTTCCCACGCGAGCCTCATCAAGGTCGCGCAATTGATGGAGGAGAATATCGAGAGGCCGCTGTCGTTGGATGCGATCGCAAGCGCCACGGGTCTATCGCGGCGGCAGATCGAGCGCCTCTTTAAGCGACACCTGCATTGCGTACCCAAGCGCTACTATCTGGATATGCGGCTGCGGCGCGCGCGCGATCTGTTGTTGCAAACTTCGATGCCGGTCATGGACATCACGACGGCCTGCGGTTTTCAGTCTCCGCCGCACTTCTCCAAGTGCTATCGCAGTCACTATGGCTATCCGCCGAGTGCCGAGCGCCAGCCGAACCGCGTTACTGCGCCGTGACCCCGCGCGCCCTGCGACGCGCCGCAGCCCATTGTTTGACTTCCCGCCCGAGTGAGGCGCTCGCAGCGCTCTATCCAGGAAATCCGCCATGAACGATCGCGCCCACGACAAGGCCCCGCCACAGCATTCGGAAGCACACGCCCAAGGCTGCGCATCCGGCGTGCAGCATGACCGCGAGGTGCCCGAAATCGATCTCTTGAGTACGCTCAAAGTGCGCGGCGTGACGCTGCGCAATCGCGTCGTGATGTCGCCCATGTGCCAGTACAGCGCCGTCGAGGGGATGGCGAATGACTGGCACCTGGTGCATCTGGGCAGCCGCGCAGTGGGCGGGGTTGGGATGGTGATGGTGGAGGCGACTGCGGTTGCGCGCGATGGCCGCATTTCCCCGGGTGACATGGGGCTGTGGCGCGACGAGCAGATCGAGCCGCTGGCACGCATCGCGCGCTTCGTTCAATCGCAGGGTGCGATCGCCGGAATCCAGCTGGCGCATGCGGGGCGGAAGGCGAGTCGTGACGTGCCCTGGCGCGCGGGCGGCAGACTGGATGTGACTGCAGGTGGCTGGCCCGTCGTGGCACCCAGCGACATTCCCTTTAATGAGGGCGATCCCGAGTCGTTGCCGCTCGACGCCGCAGGCATAGCGGCAGTCATCGACGACTTCGAGGCGGCTGCGCGCCGCGCCGTGGCCGCGGGGTTTCAGGTCATCGAGATTCACTCCGCGCACGGCTATTTGCTGCACGAATTCTTATCGCCGCTCAGCAATCAGCGCGCCGACCGCTATGGCGGCAGCCTCGAGAATCGCGCGCGGCTCCTGCTCGAAGTCGGCGCGCGCTTACGCGCGCTCATGCCCGCGCAGATGCCGCTGTTCGTGCGCATCTCCGCGACCGACTGGGTCGAAGGCGGGTGGGACATCGAGCAGTCGGTGCAGCTTGCGAAGTGGCTCAAGGCACGCGCCATCGATCTCATTGATGTCTCTTCCGGTGGGACGCTGCCGAAGGCGAACATTCCGCTTGCGCCTGGTTATCAGGTGCCGTTTGCGCGCCGCATTCGCGCCGAAGCAGGCATCATGACCGGCGCAGTTGGCCTCGTCACTGAGACCCGAGCGGCAGATGCCATCATCACCGAAGGATGTGCCGATTTGGTGTTCCTCGCGCGTGAGCTGTTACGGGAGCCATATTGGGCGCTGAAGGCCCAGCATGATTTGCAGGAGGAGCCGGCTTGGCCCGTGCAGTATGGGTATGCGCTCAAGCGCAAGACGAAGTAGGAAGGGGATGCGTCTGCCCGATGCGTGCCGGCGCACCCTAGAAAGAGTTTCCTTGTAATCGACCAAGCGCCGCGGGTTTATATCGTGCGCAGCCCGTGAGTCAGGGTTTGGCCAGTTAAGTGCGGGGCTCGCGCAGCAAGACTCTCGACTTACTTGAACACCACGGTGCGATCGCCATTGAGGAACAGCCGCCGCTCCACAAAGAGTTGCACGGCCGTCGCCAGCGCACGCTGCTCCGACGAATGTCGAAAAAGCGACAAGCTCGAGCGTGGCAGCGACCGGACTTGTGTCGGGTTTTGAAGGTTGGCTGCGCGGCCATGTCGTTCCTAGACAAGTGGCCGTCGTGATGTAGCCAGTCCCGACGGCCCTCGCCCCGTACCATTCCGCTACAGGAGTGCGCCAATGTCCGAAGAATTTGATCTCAAGGGCTTGAGCGACGCGGAGCTCGTCGAGCAGGTTCACGACGATTTGTATAACGGCCTGAAGAGCGAGATCGAGGATGCCACGCGCATCTTTCTCGAGCGCGGTTGGGGGCCGGAGCAGGTCCTGAACCAGGCGCTCGTGGAGGGCATGCGCATCGTCGGCGTCGATTTCCGTGATGGCATATTGTTCGTACCTGAAGTGCTGCTCGCGGCAAATGCCATGAAGGGCGGCATGGAGATCCTGCGGCCGCTGCTGGTCGAGACGGGAGTCGAGCCCATCGGCAAGATCGTGATCGGCACGGTCAAAGGCGACATCCACGACATCGGCAAGAACCTGGTCTCGATGATGCTGGAGGGAGCCGGATTCGAGGTCATTGATCTCGGGATCAATAATCCGGTGGAGAAGTATCTTGAAGCCCTGGAGAAGCACCAGCCTGACATATTGGGTATGTCGGCGCTGCTCACGACGACCATGCCCTACATGAAGGTCGTCATCGACACATTGAAGCAGAAGGGCATCCGCGATGACTACATCGTGCTGGTTGGCGGGGCGCCGCTCAATGAAGAGTTCGGTAAAGCCGTGGGCGCTGATGCCTACTGCCGCGACGCGGCGATTGCCGTAGAGACTGCCAAGAGCCTCATCGCAGCGCGCCGCGCCGCCACCGCGGCCGCCTGAGGCGATTCCCATGGGCAGCGGTCGCGGCGCACTGGTCATTGCCTGCGGAGCTTTGGCGCGCGAGATCGCGGCACTGCGTCAAGTGAACGGCTGGACGGAACTCGACGTCTGCTACCTGCCGCCGCAGCTGCATAACCGTCCCGAGCGCATCGCGGCGGCAGTGCAGCAGCAGATCCGCGCGAACCGTGGCGGCTACGAGAAGATATTTGTCGCCTATGGCGACTGCGGCACCGGCGGCGGCCTCGATGCCATGCTGCGCGAGGAGGGTGTCGAGCGCATTCCCGGCGCGCACTGCTACGAGTTCTTCGCCTCGCCCGAGGTGTTTGCGGCGCTCGCTGACGCCGAGCCCGGCACGTTCTATCTCACCGACTTTCTGGTGCGGCATTTCGATCACCTGGTGATCCGCTCGCTGGGGCTCGATCGCCACCCGGAGCTCGCGCCGATGTATTTCGGCAATTATCGCCGCGTGGTGTATCTGGCGCAGTCGCCGAGTGAAGCATCGCTCGCCAAGGCGCAGCTGATCGCGGCGCGGATGGGGCTGGAATTCAAATTTCAATTCACGGGTTATGGCGCGCTGGCGTCGGGATTGAGCAGCTTCATCAAGCCGCAACAGGCCCGCGCATGCCGAGCCTGATCGTCATTTCCTGGCGCGACATACCCGCTCAGGTGATTGCCAAGCGCGGGCGCGAGACGATGAAAGTTCAGTTGAGCGCGCGCTTTCAGGAGGCGGTCGATCGCGCCGCGATGCGCGCCGGCAAGGGCAGCTCCGATGCCTATCTGGCCGATTGGCGTCGCACGCCGCGCGAGTGTGGGGATGACCTGCAGGCCGAGGCCGCCGCTGAAGCCGCGCGGCTCGAGGCGTACTACACCGATGAGGACCTGGAACGCGTGATTCGCGCCAAGGGCATCGATGCGCGCAGCGCGCGCCCGGATGATACGACCGCCGCGGGTCCCGAGGTGCCCTGATGTACGCCGTGCGCCTTTGGTCGACGCGCCACGCACGCGGGCTCGCAAGCTTCTATCGCCACTTTGAATCCGCGCTCGTGAAGCTGCACGGTCTGGCGAGCGCCATCGGTTACGCGCGTCTTGAAAGGCCGGTCGCCGCGGTCGAACGTGTCGTCAAGGGATTCCTGTTTGACTGTCAGATGTGCGGACAGTGCGTGCTGAGCTCGACCGGCATGTCCTGCCCGATGAACTGCCCGAAGAACCTGCGTAACGGCCCCTGCGGCGGCGTACGCGGCGATGGTCGCTGTGAGGTCAAGCCCGAAATGCGCTGCGTCTGGATCGAGGCGTATCACGGCAGTCAACGCATTCCAGGCGGCCTTGATGCGATGCAGGCGCAGCAGCACGCCGCGGACCAGCGCCTCAAGGGCACCTCCTCGTGGCTACGCGTGACGCGCGAGAAGGCCATCCAGATCAAGCAGGTGGCGCCGTGATCTTTGAAGACGAGCCCGTCCCGGGCTATCCGCTGCCGATTCTGCCCGGGCATACCTCTCCCGGCCGACTCGAGCGGGTGCTGCGCGCCGGAGTCTTTGCGGTGACGGCGGAACTCGCGCCGCCGGACTCTGCGGACCCGGAGGACGTCTATCGGCGCGCGCGCGTATTTGACGGCTACGTTGACGCGATCAATGCAACCGATGGCAGCGGCGCGAACTGTCACATGTCGAGCCTGGCCGTGTGCGCGCTACTGACAAGAGTGGGTTACGCGCCCGTCATGCAGATCTCCTGCCGCGACAGGAATCGCATCGCGATTCAGGGCGATATCCTGGGCGGCGCGGCGATGGGTGTCTGCAATATGCTCTGTCTGACCGGCGATGGCGTGCAGGTGGGCGATCATCCGCAGGCGAAGCCGGTGTTTGATCTGGACTGCATATCGCTGCTCAGCGTCGCGCGAACGCTGCGTGACGATCATCATTTTGAGAGTGGCCGCAAGATCACGTTTGCGCCGCGCGTGTTTCTGGGCGCCGCCGAGAATCCATCGGCCCCGCCGTACGACTGGCGCGCGCAGCGGCTGGCAAAAAAGGTTGCCGCCGGCGCGCAACTGATTCAGACCCAGTATTGCTACGATACCGTCCTGCTCAGGGACTTCATGCGGCGGGTCGAGGATCTGGGCCTCATCGGCAAGATCTTCATCCTGATCGGGGTCGGTCCGCTGCGTTCGGCAAAGGCCGCCGATTGGATGCGCACGCACGTCCCGGGCATGCACATCCCGGATGCCATTATCAAGCGCCTCGCAGGCGCCGACGACCAGGCTCGCGAGGGCCGCAACATCTGCATCGAGCTCATC
>Ga0302324_100030306_pt1 | contig 10226 bp, 10 predicted proteins | sample Palsa_T0_1_FD_201949 | JGI IMG/M metagenome (GOLD analysis project Ga0302324, IMG submission 201949) | Peat permafrost microbial communities from Stordalen Mire near Abisko, Sweden - Palsa_T0_1 | ecosystem: Environmental > Terrestrial > Soil > Palsa > Peat permafrost | place: Sweden: Abisko... | reverse complement strand
GTCGACCTTGCAAATTTTTGCTCCGAGCAGCTGAACGACCTCGCCTGAAGGCAGGACGACGTCAAAAAGACTCTCGGCAATGGAAGACTGAAGATCGTCGCGGCTCACCGGCTTGAGCACGTTGGAGATGACGCCGGAAATCTTGCGAAATTGGTCGCACCTGATCCATACGCGAGTTCCCACCAGCTCTAGAACACTCATACTCTCCTCCACGCTTTTTGATTCAAGATTGGGATGAAGGGATTTCTGGCAGGCGGTATGGATTTTTTTGGCTCCTCAGGTAGGACTCGAACCTACAACCCTTCGGTTAACAGCCGAATGCTCTGCCATTGAGCTACTGAGGAGTGTCTTGGCGGGACGTTTTGAACTGCCTTTGATTTTACCGCAAACCGAATCCCTTGCGTCAAAGCCTGGCGTCTAGGCTGCCTGGAAGTCGTGGATCACTGCTTCGGCGGCACGTCTTCCCGAGGCTAACGCTCCCTGGATCGAGGCCGTTTCCCGATAATCGCCGCACATGTAGACCCCTCCGGTGCCACCAAGGCGCACCGGGGCCTGCTCCCACTCCGCGTGGCGCTGCTGCGGCAAGGCGTTGGGAAGCGGATAAGCCCTCAGCAGTTGCCATGCGTCCACGACTGGGCCAAACCACTTTTTCATGTGCGCCCGCACTTCGCCATCCAGGCGCAGCAGGGCGGCGGCGTCTCCTGGTGCTTCGCCCACTACGCTGGCCATAACCAGGTGCGCTCCCGCAGGGGCATACGTGGGCGAAACCGCACTCATCACAGCCACGTTGTTCACCGGCCCCGCAGTGCGTCCCTCCCCATTTAACAAAAGGATGGGCTCGTTCACCGGCGCTTGCTGCGCGGCATAATAGAACGCTGTGGTCTGGTTCCAGGCACGCACTTCGGGGACGCTCCACCCTCCAACCCCGGCCAGGAGAGGGTTGCCCTCGTTGCCCGCCACCGCCAGCACCACGGCGCGCGTTTCCAGCTTTTCTCCGCGCTCCATTTCTACCTCAAAGGATTGCGCGCTCCGCGTCACCTTCCCGACCCGCGCGCTGGTGACCAGGGTGCCGGATTGCAGCTTTGCCGCTAATTGCAACGGTATTTGTTGCATGCCGGCTGCCGGTACAGCCGTGTCGCCGGTCGAGAACATGCGGAAGAGGAATTCAAAGAAGCGGCTCGAGGTGACCAGTTCCCGCTCCAGAAAAACACCTCCGAAAAAGGGCTCGAAGAAGCGCCCGATGATGTCAGCGCTGAAGGGAACCGCCTGCAGGTAATCGCGCGTGGTTCGCTCCGGCCGGGCAAATAGCTCTTCGCAATTGCCTCGCAGCACGTGCGCGCGCAACGTGGCCACGCGCAGCTTGTCGGTCAGGGGCACGATCGGGTCGAGCAGAAACCGGGCGGCTCCGGTGAAGTTGCGGAAGGGGTCGGCGAAGCGATGGAAGCGGCCACCGTGCCATACCAGCGCGCCGGGGCGAAAATTTTTCAGTTGCAGGGCCGGGTAGTCGAGCAGTCGTTTCGCCTCCGGATAGGCCGTCGGTAGCACCTGGAATCCGCGGTCGAGGAGAAAGCCCTCCACCATGTCGGTGCGGACCCGGCCCCCTGGGGCGTCACTCGCTTCCAGCAGGGACACTGGAATGCCGGAAGCTTCCAGTGACAAGGTGCAACTGAGTCCGGCCAGGCCGGCTCCGATGACGACTACTTCGGTCATAACTTCTCGTTCACCAGCGGCGGAACACAGTCATAGAGCGAGACTAAACGCCTTGCGCACGGTATTCATGCCGTAGTGGATTGATGTTGACGAGAGTGAAAGGTCGCCAATGAACTTTTAGTTTTTTTCGTGGGGAAGGCGTTCGTTGGGCTGCGCCCATCCTTTTCGACCAAGTACGCTGGGGCGCATCTGGGGAACCCGTTCGATTTCCTGTGGGTTCGTTGCCGGTCAGTAGAGCATCACTGCAATCTTGTAGGTCGTGAAGCCCTGGCCCTGATTGCCGGCGTCGCAGGCACCCACGGCGGCCTTGTGATACTTGCCGGTTGAAATTTTTTGTTCCAAAACTTCCGGTAAGCGGCCCAGGTCGGTTCCCTCCCAGCGCATGATGAACCAGGGCTTCGAAGCGCCGGCCGAACCGTGATCCATAGTGCAGGTCTGACGGGCGTCCTGGGTGAGACCGGCAGGCTGCAGCCCGCGCTGCTGCAGCAATTGCCCGATCTTTTGCTCTATCTGGTCGGGTCCGAGTTGATCCACGGTGCTGGCAAAATCCTCGACGGCGTAATAGTTGGCTCCTCGCTTCACCAGGCCCACGCCGATGGTGTTCATCGATCCGTTCATAATGTTCGCGCGATGAGGAGGAGAGTGCATCCATTCCTGTTCCAGCGCCTGGGGAGTCGGGGCTAGCGCCACGTTTTCCTCAATGATGCGAAAATGTGCTCCCGCTGCCCCACAGCGGGCAGCCAGATCAGGTTCTCCGGGATATTGGTGGGCGAGCTCAGGCTGCCCGGCCATGATCTGCGCATGCGCGGCCGCTGCCTGGGCCAGCGCAGGGTCCCACTTGAGCGGAGCCAGGCCTTGCTGGGCGCGGTCCTGGTTGGCCAGATCCATCACTTGCTGTTCCGCCGGCTGCTGCGCCAGCGCCGGCAGCGCCAACGCTCCGAGTGCCATCATCAGAAACCATTTTGGTATGCGCATCGCGTTGTCCCCCATCCTATCAACCCTCGCGCGACGGAGATTATGCGATCATGACCATCGATGGCCTTCGCCCGCACTCTCCGCCACCAGCCGCTCGGTGTCATCGGCCTCCTGCTGCTGGTGCTCTTCGTCGTCATCGCGGTGCTCGCCCCGGCCATCTCGCCCTACGATCCCGCCGCCATCGACCTTGCGAACCGCCTTACCCCGCCTTCGCATGCCCACTGGTTCGGCACCGATGAGCTTGGCCGGGATATCTTCTCCCGCATTCTTTCGGGTGCGCGGCTCTCGCTGATGGTTGCCGTGAGCGTGGTTGGAGTTTCACTTTCCCTGGGCCTGATTCTGGGCGGCCTTGCCGGCTTTTACGGAGGCCGCGTCGATACGCTCCTTAATGTCTTTGTTATGAATGCCTTCCTCTCTTTCCCGGGCATTCTGCTGGCAATTGCTTTCGTGGCTTTTCTGGGCCCAGGCCTACTTAACCTGGTGCTGGCCCTGGCCATCGGCGGATGGGTGGGTTATGCCCGCCTGGTGCGGGCCCAGGTGCTGGCCATCAAGGAGCGGGAATTCGTCGAAGCCGCACGCGCCCTCGGCGCCTCCGATCTGCGCATCTTTACCCGCCATATCCTGCCCAACATTCTCCAACCCATCATCGTGCAGGCAGCGATTGGGATGGCTGGAGCTGTGCTGGCTGAGGCCACGCTCAGCTTTCTGGGGTTGGGACTGCCGCCTCCTGCGGCCAGCTGGGGCGGCATGCTGAACGACGCCCGCTCGCACTTGTTCGACTCGCCGCACATGGTTGTCTTTCCGGCCATCGCGGTGATGCTCTGCGTGCTCTCGTTCAACTTCATCGGCGACGCGCTGCGCGATTACCTCGACCCGCGCACCCGGCTCCTCATCGGCTTATGAGGGGCTTATGATCGGCGTCATTTCCGATACCCACGGTCTGCTCCGCCCGGAAGCGTTGGAAGCGCTGCGGGGCGTCGAGTATATCCTGCACGCGGGCGATGTCGGCGACCCTGGGATCCTCGATGCGCTGCGTGAGCTTGCTCCGGTCACAGCCATCCGCGGCAACATCGACGTGGAGGGCCCCTGCTCCCTCTTGCCCGCTACAGAAGTAGTCACCCTGCATGGGCGCACGTTCTATGTGCTGCATGACCGTCAGGCACTCGACCTCGATCCCGCTGCAGCCGCATTTGCCGCGGTCATCAGCGGTCACTCTCACCGTCCGCTCATTGAGTGGCGGAACGGCGTTCTCTACATGAATCCGGGCAGCGCGGGACCGCGCCGCTTTTCCCTGCCGGTCTCGATTGGTTTGTTAACGATCAGTGTGAATGGGCTGCAGCCGCAACTGGTGACTCTGCCCTAGAACCTGCGTCCAGCATGGGCAGAATCAGCTCCTGCAATTGGGCGACTACATCCTTTACAGGCGAGCGCTCGGACATGGACACCCACTGCTTCACCCCGCCACAGATGGCTGCGCTTACGGTGGCTGCAACCAGCTCCGGCGATGACGACCCCGGATGCTGGCCCCGCTGCAAGCCGTCCATCAGCAGCCGTTGGATCGCTTTCACGATGGCGGCGTCCATCAAAGGTTGAAAAGCAGTCTGGCGGTCACACGCTCCTCCGGAGTGGGCCTGGGCAAGGAAATCGCATGTGGCTTGAATGATCGCCCCCAGCGCAGCGGGACAGCCAGTTTCATAGCGCAAATGACGCTCGAAGAGGAGCTCGTGGAAGCCACCCGCTACCATCGCTTCCATCAGGGCAAATTTGTCCGTGTAATGGTCATAGAAGGTCGCCCGGTTCACGGTTGCGGCTTCCGTGATGTCCTGCACCGATATTTCATCAAAACTCTTTGTTTGCATGAGGGTAGCCAACGCCCCTTGCAAGAGCTTTCGGGTGCGCCGGATTCGCGGGTCGCGAACTTCACAGTCAGAAATCGGCATGGTCAGCTTATTAGAGCGTATCAAGCCTAAAAAAGAATCGGTAAAACAACGAGTGTCGTCTATACACTTAACAACAAGCGAAGCATACACAACGCATGTTGTTCAGGAGAATCCCATGGCGACATTGCTACATCTGGACTCAAGCCCGCTCGCAAGCTCCGTCAGCCGCGAATTAACCCGCGAGTTCGTCACCAACTGGAAAAATGCTCACCCATCCGGCCGGGTGATCTACCGCGATTTGGTCGCGAATCCCCCCAAACCTCTGGAGCAGGGCTGGATTTATGCAGCCCACACCCCCGCAGACGCGCTTCAGCCTGAGCAAAAAGCCCTTCTCGCCCATTCTGAGGAATGCATCGCCGAGCTGGAACAGGCCGATGAGTACGTACTGGGCGTGGCTATGCACAATTTCAGCATTCCTTCTGTGATCAAGCTGTGGATTGACCAGGTGGTTCGCGGCGGACGCACATTTTCTTACGGGCCAGACGGCCCCAAGGGTCTGCTCACGGGCAAGAAGGCCACCATCCTTGCCGCGACCGGCGGGGTCTACGCAGCAGGAACTCCTATGGCTGGGCTCAATTTTATTGACCCTTACCTCAACACCATCCTGGGATTTATCGGCGTGACCGACGTGACGTTTGTGACCGCCGGCGGGACCGCACAGTTGATGTCCGGAAAGGTCGATCGCGGCCTGTTCCTGCAGCCCCACCTGGATCAGGTCAGAAGCATCGCTGTCTAACCAAGGAGAAAATCATGAAAATTGCGGTTGTGGTTGCACGAATCTTACTGGGCCTGACGTTTCTGGTCTTTGGGCTGAACGGCTTTCTCAACTTTCTGCACATGCCGATGCCGCCCGGGCCGGCTGGCCAGTACATGGGTGTGCTGTTTCTATCGCATTATTTGCACGCAGTGTTCGTGGTGGAAATTGTGGGTGGAGTGTTGCTGTTATCAGGGCAATTCATCCCTCTGGGCCTGCTTCTGCTCGGACCGGTGATCTTCAACATTCTTCTGTTTCACACGTTTCTTTTCCCTGCAGGTTTTCCGCCGGCGCTGTTTGCCACGCTCCTGTGGTTCATCGTTTTCTTCGGAGTGCGCAAGGCGTTCGCGGGCATTTTTGCCCAGAACGTGCGTGTGGCCTGAGGGGACGATTAGCTTCGGATTCTGGGATTGGCCACGGTATACAGCAGATCGGTCAGCAGGTTGACCAGCACATAGGTTAAGCCGACGGCCAGAATGCAGCCCTGCACCAGCGCGTAGTCGCGATTGGAAATGGCAGAGACGGTGAGGCGGCCAATCCCAGGCCAGGAAAAAATAGTTTCGGTGACGATGGCGCCGGCCAGCAGAGCGCCAAACTGCAGGCCCACCAGGGTCATCACCGGGATGATCGCGTTGCGCAACGCATGACGGTAGACGACTACGTGCTCAGGCAGACCTTTGGCCCGCGCGGTGCGAATGTAGTCCTGGTTCAGCTCCTCCAGCATCGCGGTCCTCACCATGCGGGTCAGGATGGCGGCCAGACTGCCACCCATGGTGATCGCCGGAAGCACCAAATGTGCCGGCGAACCCGCGCCCGAGACGGGCAGCCAACCGAGCTTGATCGAGAACAGCAAGATCAAGATCGGGCCCAGCGCAAAGCTGGGAAACGAGAGCCCGAGCAGGCTTACGACACCGACAGCGCTATCTTGCCAACGGGCGCGGCGCAGGGCAGCCAATACGCCTGCTGGAATCGCCAGCACCAGCGCCAGGACCAGCGCGGCCACAGTCAGCTCCAGGGTGTAGGGGTAACGGGTGAGCACCAGGTGGGAGACGGTATCGTTGAGGCGCAAAGACCTTCCCAGGTCTCCGTGCATCACACCCCGCCAGTAGTGCACGTATTGCAGGCTCAGCGGCGCGTCCAGGCCATATTGATGACGCAGCGCCGACAGGTCGGAAGCGGTCGCGCCTTCCCCCAGCATCTGTTGCACCGGGTCGCCCGGCACCAGGTGGATGAGCAGGAAGACCATCGACACCACTAGCCAGATGACGGGCAGAATAAACAGCAATCGCTTGAGCAGCGCTAGCAAATGACCGCCTAATCCTCGTTCTTACCGGAGTCGGGGCCGAGTTGAACTCGGGCCACGGCCCCCACTTTTACCGCACTCGCTTTTTTGCTGCTGCCCTTTTCCCCATTTTCACTAGGGTTCTCCAGCCTCTCGACACGTACCTGGCTGATTCGATGATCGCTCATTTCAAGTACGGTAAACCTTCTTCCTTCAAAGTCCACGGTCTCTTCGCCGGTGGGGATCTTGCCCAGCCGGGTAAGCAGGAAACCGGCCAGGGTTTCCACCCCGCCACTGCGCGGCAGGTGCCAGTTCATCTGCGTTTCGAGGTCACGCAGGTTCACGCCGCCGTCCAGCACCACGGCCCCCGACGTCGTGTGCAGAGCGGCCCTGGGCCCGATGTCGAACTCGTCCTCCACTTCCCCAATAATCTGTTCAATGGCATCTTCTACCGTGACCAGGCCGACCGTGGAGCCATACTCGTCGACCACGATGGCAATGTGCCTTCTCTTCTGCTGGAACTCGCTCAGCAGATCCAGCACCGGTTTGGTTTCCGGCACTACCAGCACATCATGCATCACCTGGCCCAGGCGCAATTCGGTAAAGGGCGCGCGAGCAAAGCGGGTTTGCGCCGTCATGCGGAAGTGCATCAACCGCGCCAGGTCTTTGGAATAGGCCACGCCAACAATATGTTCCGGTCCGCGGGCAGGGTCGTAAACCGGCACGCGGGAGTGCTGCTCTTCCACCACGCGGGCGTTGGCATCCTCGATGAGCATGTCCTGGGGCAGGGCGAAGATGCGCTGCCGGGGGGTCATGATCTCCCGAGTGGGGACGCTATTCAGCTCCACCGCGCGGTGAATCAGCCGTTCCTGGAACGCAGGCAGCATGCCCATTCTGCGCGAGGCGGTCGCGATCAGCTTGAGCTCTTCCGGCGAATGGACTTCGCCCCCTTGCATCATCTCCATGCCAAAGAGGCGCAGGACCACCCGCGCCGACCACTTCATCAGCCGCACCACCGGGCGGGTGAGCCGGATAAATGCGTCCATGGGACCGGCCACTGCGACCGCTAGCACGTCTGCCTTGCGCAGCGCCAGGGACTTTGGCACCAGCTCGCCCAGCAACACGTGGAGGTAGGTGATCAAGGCAAAAGCGACCGGCACCGCGATCAGGTGGGCGTAGATCCTGGCATGGGGCATGCCCTGAAACCAGTGCTCGAAAAGGGCGGCCACCGCGGGCTCGCCGATCCAGCCTAGGGCAAGGCTGCACAGGGTCACGCCCAACTGCACCGCGGGCAGGAAATCTTCCATATTTTCCTGCAGGCGGCGAACCGCCCGGGCTCCGGGGCGCCCCAGGGCAATCAAACGCTCAATGCGGGTCTCGCGCACGCTTACCAGGGCAAATTCGGCCGCAACAAAGAATCCATTCGCCAGGATGAGCAAGGCGACGGAAACCATCCGAAAGAGCATCAGTTCAATCATTTCGCGCCGAAACCAGGTATTAGGTCATGATACCTGCGGGGGGAAACAGGGAACCTTCCCCCCGCCTGGTGCGTATCAAACAACACGGGGAACATGGGGGATTTGTGGCGGCGCAGCGCAAGAGCAAACGCATTTGGATCTGGGGTAGTCTGCTCGCCGGCGTCGTAGTCGTGGGAGCGGTGGTGATGGGTATGCACCGGGGCGGCCCTCACTTCGACGCCAGCCGTCTGGACAAAGTTACGCGCGGAGAGATCGATCAAAGCGTCGTGGCCACGGGGAAGGTGCAGCCCATTACCAAGATTGAATTGAAATCGAAGGCCAGCGGGATCGTGCAAAATCTTTATGTAGACATCAATCAACACGTCCACAAAGGCCAGTTGCTGGCCCAGCTTGACCGGCAGGAGATTATGGCTGAGGTCGATGCCCAACGCGCCACTTTGCAGGCTGCGGAAGCCAACGTCAAGAGCGCGGCCGCCAGCATTGAGCACGACAAGGTCGATGCATCGGCGCCGGACCTGCCTATGTACTACGCCACCCTGCAGCGCAACAAGGAGATGATCAAGGAGGGCATTGTTTCCCAGCAAGGCATGGACAACGCCAACCGCGACTACCTCTCCGCGCTGAACAAAAAGAATGTCGCCGTGGCGCAGATCGATGTGGATCGTGCCAAGCTGCACCAGGCGGAGGCACAGGTTGCGCAAAACCAGGCCAGCCTGAAATCTCTCGAAGAACAGCTCAGCTACACCACGCTCACCGCTCCGATTGATGGTGAGGTGCTCTCCCGCGATGTGGAGGTGGGGGACGCAGTCAGCTCCATCCTGGTGCTCGGTTCCACCGCTACCCTGGTGATGACCATTGGAGACACCCGCCAGGTGTATGTGAACGGCAAAGTAGACGAGGCGGATATTGCGGCGGTCTACCTTGGCCAGCCGGCACGCATCCGCATTGAGTCTTTCAAAAATAAGACCTTCGCCGGGAAGGTGACGCGGATTGCACCTTTGGGAGTAGAGAAAGACAATGTCACTACCTTCGAGGTGCGGGTTTCGATCGACAATCCGAATCATGAAATCAAGGCCAACATGACGGCGAATGCTGAGATTCTCAGCCAGGAGCATAAGAGCGCGCTCTCGGTCCCTGAGCAGGCCCTGGTGTACGACAGCCAGAAGAACGCGTTTGTGGATGTACCCGATAGCAAAGCCAAGAATGGCTTGCGCAGAGTTGCCGTAAAAGCAGGAATTGCCAATGGCAGCCGCACCGAAATTATCTCTGGCCTGAATGAAGGCCAGACCGTTTATCTACAACCCTAGAGGAGGGGCGACGATGCAAACCCGATGGAATTTATCGCGCAAAGCGGCAGCCGGCATTCTGGCTGCCATGACCATGTGTCTTCCGGCGGCGTTTGCCGCGGAAAAGACCTTCGACCGCACCCTTTCTGTGAATGGCCCGGTGACGCTGCACGTCAGCACCGGATCTGGCTACATCCATGTCTCGCCCGGTTCGGACAATCAAGTCCACATTGCCGGCCGGATCAAGAGCAACAATAGCTGGTGGGGTGGTTCTTCGGATGATGCGGTGGGTAGAGTGGCCTCCAATCCCCCGATCGATCAGGCGGGGAATATCATCCGCGTGGGAGACGACCACGGCGGGGATTTCGCCCGTCACGTCAACATCGACTACGAGATCACGACTCCGGCCAACACCATGCTGGTGGCTGAGAGCGGGTCGGGCGACCTGCAGCTGTCGAGCATCAACGGTACGGTTAAGGCGCATACGGGCTCGGGGTCCATACGCGCGGATAAGCTGGGCGCGGGGTCGAAGCTCGAGACTGGATCGGGAAGCATCGAGGCGAATAATCTGGCGGGTTCTACCAACCTGCAGACTGGGTCAGGGGAGATTCGCGCCAGCCTGTCATCGGCGGGTGACGTGGTTGCGGGCACCGGTTCCGGGTCGATAAGACTGGATAATGTGCAAGGGTCCCTGAAGGCGGAGACTGGGTCCGGCACGCTGGAGATTAGTGGCCAACCTACGGCCCCGTGGAAGCTGGAGACGGGCTCGGGCAATATTTCGCTGCGGGTCGGGAATGCCCA
>Ga0302324_100030305_pt1 | contig 10226 bp, 9 predicted proteins | sample Palsa_T0_1_FD_201949 | JGI IMG/M metagenome (GOLD analysis project Ga0302324, IMG submission 201949) | Peat permafrost microbial communities from Stordalen Mire near Abisko, Sweden - Palsa_T0_1 | ecosystem: Environmental > Terrestrial > Soil > Palsa > Peat permafrost | place: Sweden: Abisko... | reverse complement strand
TTTTGGCGGAAGGACGCCTTGATTTTGACGATGACCTGCTGGCGGAACTGGATGTGGTCGTGGCCAGCGTGCATCAAGGTTTTACCCACACCGAAGCGGAAATGACGAAGCGCGTCATCGCTGCCGCGGAAAATCCGTTCGTTCATATTTTGGGGCATTTGACGGGGCGGCTGCTGCTGGAGCGGGACGGTTACAAAATAAACCAGATGGCCGTCATCGACGCCTGCGCTGCCGCCGGCACGTGGATCGAGCTCAACGCGAATCCAATGCGCTTGGACATGGATTGGCGCCTGTGGCATTACGCGAAGGACAAGGGCGTCAAATGCGTGATTAATTGCGACGCCCACCGCATGGAGAATGCGCAATATCTGCGCCTCGGAGCGGGAGTCGCGCGCAAAGGCTGGCTGGAAGCGGGCGATGTCATCAATACGCTGCCTCTGGAAAAATTGCGCAAGGAACTCAAGCGCAAACGCAAGTCCTGAGGGAGCGAAGTCTGGCTACTCCCAATAAAATCTCACGCATTTGAGCTGTTGCGCGCCGTTGCCGGAGCGGCTGACGATGCCGTAAAAAATCCGATGGTAGTTGTTGATTTCCGCATCCACCTTGACCTGGAAAATGTAACTGCGCACGTCGATGTAAGCGGCCAAGCCCTGCGCGGCCGTGCCGGGCGGAGGCGCTCCGGCAATCCCGCCAGGTCCCGGTGCGCCTGGTCCAGGCCGGCCAGGACCTTGCCCGCCACCGAATCCGCTGTTGATTTCGCCGATATTCTGAAAGGGCAAGTCATCATCCGTGCCATCCACGCCGTCCGGGCCGGCGCGTTGCTGGAGAATGTGGGCGGCGGCGTTTTCGTCGATGCCGGGGATCAATTCCAAGGCCAAAAGCGAGGCGGTGTTAATGTTCAGCTTGCCGCCCAAGGGCGAAAACAAGTCGTGCAAGCCCACCGGATAGTAGGGGTTGTCCTTGTTGCTAAAAGAACCAGGCCGCCCGCTGGCGGGCTGGTTAAATGGCCCGCCGCCGTGCTGTTGATAGGCTGAAACGGGATGGTTGGTGGCATTGGAGCCCCAGTAAATTTCGGGCGAAATACCTTTGATGAGGAGCAATTCCGACAAGTCATCGATCGGGCCGCCTTTGCAATAATAGGGCGGATTGAGATGCATGTAATATTCATCCTTGGCCCCGCTGAATCCAGACAGGCTGTTGGGATTGCACCAGTCAAATATAGAATCCTGGATGGCCGAAGCCAGCCCCGCGTCCGTCACCCCGATAATCGAAAGAGCTTTCTGCATAATTTCCGGCTGCGGATGTTGGGGCAGGGCGATGTTGTTGATGTCCCACTTGCGTTCCATGTCGGTAATGGTGACGGAGAATTTGCCGTGGCCCAGCGGGACGTCTTTCAGCGAAATTTGCGGAATGTCGTTGCTGCAAGGAGACGTGCCGCCGGCCCAGAATTGATTCAAGGCATCGTAGCCTTTTTGGTCCTGGCATTTATTGGCCAAAGCGAAGCGGGCCAGTTCAATGCCGCTGCGGCCCATCCATTCCAATTCTGAATCATAATCGGAATTACGCGCCAGGCGCACCTCCGTATTCATGGAAATGGCGAACGACGCCACCAACGTCGTCAAGGCGAGGATCGTGATCATGACCAGGATCAGGGCGAAGCCATCGCGCTCAGAGGATTTGTCGATTCTAGTTTTCAATGGGCTGCGGCGGGCATAGCCACCGTTCGACAGATCAGGTTATACGGCAAATCAGGATTCGAGGCCGAATGTCCGCAACCGAGCGTGACCCGGACTAACGTTGGAAATGAGTTGGTCGAATCCCATTCCGTTTCCCAATCGGCGTTTTGCTCCGACCAGAACTCGAGCATGAAGACGTTCACGTCCCGCGCCAAAGTAATGGAGTAAGGCGTATTTCTGTCATCCAGCACCGCCAGCAAAGGTGATTGATCCATCACCAGGTTCTGACTGCCTTCGGGGTCTTTTTCGACCTGGAACGTGACCCGGCGCATGACATTGTCTCCGTATAATCCCGAGCCGGGGAAATCGCCCGGCAGCCGGGCCGCCAGGCTTAAAGCGGCGAACTTGCTGCTGGTATCGTTGAGGAAGCCGTAATACCTGGCGTTCTGGGCGGAGAGCTCGCCACAGGTCAACGCTTCCACCACGGTTTTCATACCGATGCGCGAGCGTTGGGCCGCTGCCGCGGCTTCCTGGGCGATTCTTGTGCCGGTGATAATGCTTTTCCAACAACCCACCACGCTGATCATGACGAAACCGAACACCGCGATCGCCACCGTAATTTCGAGCAATGTGAACGCAGCCTTGTCAACCGATTTGTTAGGGCGCGTTTTCATTCTTAACGAGGCGGTTGCAGGCCGTTGCGCTGATTGTTGCCGCTGTTGGCCTTGTAGAACAATACGTCCAAAGTCGAACTGGGCTGGCCGGACGGATCGAACACCACAAACTCCATCTGAAACAAACCGTTGGTCGCGACCTCACGCGCTTCGGATTTCCAGGTGTATTTCTCGTATCCGGCAATATCGCTGAAATCACCGGCATCGATTCCTTCCTCAATTTTATTAGTGGCGTAATAAAACCCGGCCACCATGCCGGCCGTCGGGCCACTGGTGCGCAAAATGGAAGCGGCATGGACACCGGAACTGAGCACGCCCAAAATCGCGAACATGGCCATGAAAAAAATCGTGATCGCCAGCATCACTTCGATGAGCGTAAAAGCGCCGGGGCGCGCATCAGGTTTTGACGATGATCCCCAACTCGGAGGTAGGAACGGCTCGCCGAGCCGTGCGTGGTCGCCCCGGCGAGGCGACCCTACCAAAAGCTGATTTGCTCCCAAAGCGCGGGTCGAGGGCGGGCGATCATGGCCTCCGCGAATTTTCATGATTTGTAGGGATTGACCGCGCCGTTCTCGACGCGCACCAAGGCCGTGACGCAATCCAGATAGATGGTTCGATATGATCCGTCGGAGCCATGCAGGATGATGATAAATTCATCGCTCGTGCCGCCCGGAGTGAAATGCACGCGCGCCTCATCCTGGTTTTCCATCGCGGAGAAATTGATGCCCAACGTTTCAATGAGAATGTCATTGGGAATTACCTCAGGACCGAATACGCCTGGCACACTAAACGACCGCTCAACGGGGCGAAAAACCAGATCGGTCGTTTGATTATTGAGGATGGCGGCGCGGCGCGCGTCCCCGCAGGCTTCGACCAGGTCGCGTTCCACCTTGCCCATGCCTTCCCTTTTGATCGAGCGCACGAACGACGGGATGCCCATGGCCAGAGTCAAACCTAGAATGGCCACGACCATCATGATCTCGATCAGCGTAAACGCCGCCGCACAGTGTGGCCTGGTTTTCATCCGCGCACGTTGATGTTGGAAGTCATGGTGAAGAGCGCCGATAAGATACTGACCAGCAAAAAGCCCACGGCCAGCGCCATGACGCAAATAATGACCGGCTCGATCATGTTGGTCATCACCCGCAGCGCGAGCTCCAGTTCACTCTCGTAGGTGTCGGCCAGGTTGGCGAGCGAGCCGGGTACGTCGCCCGTTTCTTCGCCCATTTTGATCAGGTCCACCATTAACTGCGGAAAGACTTTGCTCTGGGCCAGGGGCTGGGCCAGGGTTTTGCCATCGGTGACTCCTTGGCGAGCACCGGTGATGGCGTCGCGGACCACGCTGTTGGAAATGATCTGTTCGGTGATTTCCAGCGCCGTCAAGACGGGCACGCCGTTCTGCAACAAGGTGGAAAGCGTGCGCGAAAATTGGCCGAAGATATGCATCCGCATCACCTTGCCGAAAATGGGCGCGCTCAACTGCCAGCGGTCTATGGCTCGCCGTCCGCCCGCGCTGGCGCGGAAGCGGTTGACCAGGATGGCTATGGCGATCGCAATTAAAACCAGCACCCACCACCAATGCTTGAGAAAGTTGTTCACGTCCACCAGGATTTGGGTCATGAGCGGCAGCTTCATGTGCATGCCTTCGAAAATCTGCATGAAGCTGGGCAGCATCACGGTCATGAAGAAAAGACAAATCGCGGCGCCGACGCAGCAAACGAAGGCGGGATAAATCATGGCCGATTTGAACTTGGCCTGCACCTCGGCGAAGCGCTCGAAATGGTCAGCCATGCGGCGGAGCACTTCCAAGAGGGCGCCGCTTTGTTCGCCCGCCTTGACCATGTTGATGTAAAGGCTGGAAAAAATGACCGGCTGCTTGGCCATGGCTTCGGAAAGCCCTTTGCCTTCGGTCACATCGTTCTTGAGCTGACGGCTGACTTCAGACGGAATGCCCTTTGTTTCCAGATGAGTCATGCTGTTGAGGGCCACTGTCAGCGGCATGCCAGATTTGAGCAGATTGGCCAGTTGGTTGGTGAAGGTGGCCAATTCCTGCAAGCTGGGCGCGCGCTGCCGGACAAAATAGGGCCGTATGCTGGGCGGCAAAAATTCCGTCCACGATCCTGAAGTGGCGGAAGCTTTGCCCGCCGCGGTCGCCGCCGCCGCCGAGCCTTTGGGCGCTTCGACCGCCAGGGGAAATAATCCCAACCGCTCGATTTGCATCAAGGCCGCGCCGCGATCAGCAACTTCCAGGACGCCGGTGACCGTTTGGCCATCCCGACGCCTGGCTTTGTATTGGAATTGGGCCATAAATCCGAATTATACTAGCACAAGTTGTCCCCAAGTATTAACCCGCCGAGAGGGAAAAGTTGCAAGCGCAATCAACGCCATTGGGCTTGCGCTGCCGACCCCTTTAGTTGCGGCTTCTGGGTTTAAGTCCCCGCGCTGGCCAGAAACTCGCCTTCGGACGTCTTGAGACGGGCCGCGAAAAGGATGATCATGGGCACTTCGTGTTGCCGGGCCAAATAACGCAGGATGCGTTCCGAGGAGGCGTCCAATTCCGGAGACAAAATCATCATGGAATGCTTGGCGTTCACTGTTTCTGGAAGCGCCTGGCCAAAATGTTCGTTAAACGCCTGCGCCAATGATTTACCGGTGAAACCCTTGGCGAGGGTGTCGATTTGCTCAGGGGACAGGCTCTTCACCCATGAAGCGTGATCGAGGGTTTGCGCCAAAATTTCCTGCGCCGTCTTGCCTCTTTTCAATTCCACGGCGACCAGGTTCGCTTGCTTGTCGATGGCCAGGATGTCAATGCACTCCGCCGCTGCGGTTGGAACTCGCGTTCCAAGAACCAATACATCCATCCCAAGAAAACTTTTTCCTCCGATGGATTTGACTGGCGTACTTGGTTTCACGCTCGGTACCGGCGCCGGAGTGGCGGGCGCCACCGCGAGCTGGCCGTTGGCGGGTTTTGCATCGCCATTTTTTTTGCGAGTCAGGAAATCCTGGGAAAGCTTCTGGCCTTCCGCAATCTGGGAAGGCGTCATGGCGCTGGTAATGGTGTCGCGATTGTGAATGGCGTTGTTGTCGTGTTGCTCGGCAGCGAGCGTGTACCATTTGTAAGCCTCGGCCGGATTCTTAGGGACGCCCTGCCCGAGGCCATACATGATGCCAAGATGACGTTGAGCCGAGGCTACACCCTGTTCCGCCGCTTCCGTGTACCATTTAATGGCCTCGAAATGATTGGCGGGCACGCCTACGCCAATGTAGTAAGCATCGGCCAGTTTGCTTTGAGCCTGGGCATCACCTTGTTCGGCCGCCAGATGGTACCACTTTACGGCCTCGGTGTAATCTTGCGGGACTCCTTGCGCGTTACAGTAACACAGACCGAGCATGTATTGCGCCGCCGGTTCATCCTGCTCGGCGGCCGCGCGCCACCATTTGACCGCTTCCGCCGTGTTTTGCGGGACGCCTAAACCGTTGCAGTAACACAGGCCGATTTTGTATTGTGCGGCTGAATCTCCCAGCTTCGCCGCTTGCCGATACCACTTCACCGCGGCAGAGGCATCTCGCGCCACGCCGTCTCCCCATTCGTACATCTGGGCCAGATTAAATTGAGCGCGGACATTGTCTTCTTGGGCGGCCTTTTGGCACCACTTCACGGCTTGGTCTGCGTTCGCAGGCCTGGGTAAGCCCGGCTCATACACCGGTCCTAAAGCGGCTAGACGATCCAGATTGGTTTGGGCGCGAAAATTACCCTGTTCGGCCGCTTCGTGATACCACTGGGCGGCCTCGAAGTTATCTGGAGACACATCGATCCCCAGTTCATATCTAAAACCAAGCGCGGCCTGGGCGTTCGCATCGCCCTGGGCAGCCCGCGCCTTGGTTTCTTGAAAACTGGATGCATCGGCCGGTGGAGAAGGCTTCAGTTTGCTTACGGTCTTAACTTCAGCCACTACGAGAGCCTTGGGGCTCTCGACAACCAATTGCGCTTTCGGCTCAGGCTTTGCCGGAGAGCCAAGCCATTCCTGCAACCGCTGTTCATCGGTTATAGCTTCGCAGGGGATGGCTTGCAAGTCCTTGCCTTGGACCTGCCAGAATTTCATACTAAAGGGCATAGTCTAACTAACTGCTGGCGCGCCCAAGAAATTCGCCCGCGGCCGTTTTGAAGAGTGCGATGAAAAGAACATGAATCGGCACGCCATGCTGCTTGGCCAGGTAATGCATGATGCGCTCGGACGACGCGTCCAATTCCGAGGCCAGAATCACCATCGAGTGACTGGCGTTGACCGATTTGGGAATGGCGTTGCCAAAGTGGTCATTAAAAGCCTGCCACAGCGGTTTCCCAATAAAGCCCTTGGCGATGCCTTCGATTTGTTCATAAGTGAGCTCGCTGACCCAGGCGGCATGGTCAAGCGCTTGCGCCACAATCTCATGCGGCGCTTTATCCCGTTTCAATTCCAAAACTACCAGGTTCGCTTGCGCGTCCACAGCGAGGAGGTCGATATTCCCGCCGCTTTCTGTCTCCACTTGGCGCCCGATCAGCAGCACGTCGATCCCAAGGATGCTTTTGTCTTTGACGAGCCAATCCTGCAGCCGCTGCTCATCGGTCAAAGGTTCGCATTTGATTTCCGGCAAGTCCTTACCTTTGACTTGCCAAAGTTTCATATTGATAGGCATAGAGTTAGTCCTTCTGTTAATTACAGTTTAAATCGCCTCCGCTTCACGTTCATCGTTAGGGCAATGGCTAAGCATGCATCCTATCATTTTGCCTTATGAAAGCAAAGAGTCAAATGCGGGTTTTGGCGTCGTTTTAGTCTTTTAGGTACAATCTCGGGGGAATTAAAATCATTTAACCAAGGGCCTCAACGGGTCATGCTAACGCCCGCGTTTTAGTCGTAAAATGTTCAATGAAAAACACTTGCCTACTCTTTATGGGTCCGCATAGCTATTCGACGGATAGGTGCCGTTCCAAGTCAAGCCGGTGGCGGTGACAGCGGTGACGGTCGTGGTGTAAGTGCCGGCGGGGGCGTTGTCGAGCGTAAAGACTACATTCCCGGCAGGACCCGTTGATCCTGTTCCCGTGGCGTATGCGGATCCGTTTAAGCTTACCGCGATGGAGACTGACGCATTAGCCACCGCGCTTCCGGCGTTATTATCTATTACCAGACGGATGGTGAGGTTGGTGCTAACGGTATTGGTATATTTGATCGAAGTCACGACGACGGTCGAAGCCTTATTGGTAACCGCCAAACTCGCAGTGACGGAATGCCTGGGTGCGCCGGTGGAGTCTGTCCCCGTGATGGTGATGACATTCGTGCCGAGCGCGGTACTGGTGGTGGTTGGAATGCTCAACGTAGTCGTCCCTGAACCGGTGACTGAAGTCGAGGAAAACATGTCCGATGCGCCAGTCGGCAAGCCACTAACCGAGAAATTAACGGTGCCAGAGTATCCATTGGAAGGAGTTATCGTCACGGTGTAGGAGGCGGTGCCACCGGGAGGGATGTGCCGCAGGGCGGGCGACACCGAAATACCAAAATTGGCCGGAGGCGGCGCGCCGTAAGCGGTCAACGCCGGCACGAGATTACTCGCCACCGGCGTCCCCACGCCCGTGACCAAATCGTATCCAGTATGCGCAGTCTCTTGCTGGGTGCTCCCGTCGTTGCCCGATTTGATATCATGGAAATAATTTGAATTGATCGTATTGCCTCCCCACGAGGTGGTTCCACCGCCGTTGGCGATGGAATAAATGGCCTTATCGGCACCCGAAAAGTTGGTCGTGCGGCGCTGATTGGCCAAGGCGATCAAAGCGGCCCACTGCGGAGCCCCGGCGCTGGTACCACCCACCTCGTACCAAACCCCTTGGTCGGCGACATAGACACCAAAATTCGGGTCGGCAAGGTAACCGACATCGGGCACGCCGCGGTTCATGGGCGTCCAGGCGGACTCGAACCAGTGATTCTGCCAGGAGGGTTGCGACTCATAGATGCTGATACCTCCGCCGGTATTGGACCAAGTGGTCTCCGAGCTGTAATTTCCGAGAGAATTGAGAACCAGGCTCGTGCCTCCAACTCCAATGACATAAGGTGACGCGGCCGGCCACTCCACGCCCGCAGCGCCGTCACCGGCGGACGCCACATAAGTAACCCCAGGCGCGGTAAAATAAATGGCATCCTCGAGGGTTTCTCCGTCATACTCCCCACCACCCCAGCTCATGGAAACCACGGTGGCCCCGTTTTCAACGGCGACCTGAACTGCTTCGAGCAGATGGGCGGTCGCGTTGTCAGTGGCCTCGACCAGCATAATTTTTGCGGCCGGGGCGATGGCGTGAGCCCATTCAACGTCCAGGGACTCCTCCAATTGCCAGCCGCTATTGGCCACAGGTTGCGAACCTTGGGCATAGAGGATTTGAACCGTGGTGGCCGGAAGGCCGAATTCAGTGTCGAACGCGTTCAAATCATTCTGGATGGATGCGGTATCGTCGTAGGCATCGACCAGAGCAATCGTTTGACCTTCGCCCAACGTGCCTAATGTATATAAAGCATTGAACCCATAGGCCCCCTGGACTTGCTGCGGCGTGTAGGGCGCGGCGGAGATGGAAGTGACGCTGCCCGGTTTGTCAATTTCACCGACATTGACCCACAGCGGTGGCCGGACGTGCTCAGCCTCGGGCGGACCAAAGACTGCGGTGGGTTCGGCTTGGACGGAGACAGCAACGGCAAAAGACAGGCTGGCGATGAGCCCGCCGAGGTTTGGGGTTCTCGTGGTCATAAATTGTATTAGCTGGCAGTTTTACATGTAGCGTATTCCACCATTAAGGCAAGCTACAATTCCGCTTCATCCCGAGAACGGGCTTTTCCCCGATTGTGAGAAACCGCACCTCAGATCATGTTGGTGCAAGGAAAGGAGAAACTATGAAAAATAACAAAAAATACAGCAGCTTCCTGACGTGTCTGCCCCGCGTCGGAAAAACAGGAGCCATGATTGGCGCCGCACTGTTCGCCACCGCCACAGTCCAAGCCCAATCCTCGAGCCAAAGCCAAAACCCCCCGCCGCCTGCGGCGTCGTCCGCCTCGTCCATTACACATCGAGCGAAGGAATTCCTGAAGGAAGCCTCGCAAGCGAACCAAACGGAGATCGCGATGGCGAATGTGGCCGAGAGCAAATCAGCCAATACGCAAGTGAAGGATTTAGCCCGCATGATGCGAACCGATCACGAGCAAAATTATGCTCAGGTGCAAACGCTGGCTCAAGCCCACGGCGTCAAGCTTGACACCGGCCCTGATTGGATGAATCAACACGAGATTAGCCATTTGGAGAAGGCGAATGACGCGGAGTTTGACAAGGAATACACCAAAGTGATGATCAAGGATCACGTCAAATGCATTGTTCGCTTCGAGAAGGCGGCTGCGGATCTTGAGGAGCAAGACATCAAGCAATATGCCCAAAGCACATTGCCGGCCTTGCAACATCATCTGCAGAAGTCCGAAGATGCGGCCCGCTCCGCCGGAGTGGATCAGGCCACAATCGATTCTCTGCTGAAGGATTTGCCGAACGGAGATCGTACGGTAACAAGCAGATAAGACACTCACTCACGCAACAGCAGGGCAGTTGACCTGTCCTGCTGTTCGTTTTTTCCCGCGGAATGGCTTATTCTTCCGCCGTTGATATTTTTGCCAGGACGCCAAAATCTTCCAAGGTAGTCGTATCTCCCTTGATTTCTCCGCCGGCGGCGACTTGTTTGAGCAGCCTGCGCATAATCTTTCCCGAGCGTGTCTTCGGCAGGGCTTCGGCGAATCGAATGTCATCCGGTTTGGCCACCGGGCCAATTTCCTTGGCCACGTGCAATCGTAGTTCGTCCCGAATTCCGGGAGACGCA
>Ga0302324_100030300_pt1 | contig 10227 bp, 8 predicted proteins | sample Palsa_T0_1_FD_201949 | JGI IMG/M metagenome (GOLD analysis project Ga0302324, IMG submission 201949) | Peat permafrost microbial communities from Stordalen Mire near Abisko, Sweden - Palsa_T0_1 | ecosystem: Environmental > Terrestrial > Soil > Palsa > Peat permafrost | place: Sweden: Abisko... | reverse complement strand
CGCTCCATGTCGCCGTCACCGTGACGGCGTTCGGTTTTCATAAGAACAAACCCGGTGCCAGACGCCCGCCGCAAACTTTTGATTTCCAATATCGTCGTTTGCCGCCGGGGAATTGCGGTTTCTCCGCAAAATCATTGACGTTTTACAATCGATGCGGTAGCGCACGCCAGCGCGATCATTCACCAATCGCAGATTGGCCGCGCAGAGAGCGCGCAGGGGGGCCGATCAGTCGCCCCGCTCGGTGTACTGGCAGAATGTTTTGGGTGTCTCCCAGAGCGTCACGGACGCCAACGTGGCCCCGGCTTCGGCCAGCTGGCGATCCAGCAGGCGATAGATCACCCGGGCGATGTTCTCCACCGTGGGGATCTGTTCCCTGAATTCCGGCAACTCGACGTTGAGGTTGCGATGATCGAACCGGTCGATCACCGCCGTTCGAACCACCCGCTCGAATTGGGGGATTTCGATCAGCAGGCCGTTATTATCGGGCTGGCCGACCAGCGTGACTTGCAGCTCGTAGTTGTGGCCATGGCCATGCGCGTTGTTGCACTTGCCGAAGAGGCGGATGTTTTCGTCGTCGGTCAGGGCGGGATTGTGCAGCCGGTGGGTGGCGGAGAACTCGAATTTCTGACTGAGACGGATCATCGGAAGCTCCCGGGGGCAGGCCGTGAGGGAAAGAAACGGGCTGAGCGGCAAGTCCAGTTCTGCCAGCTGCGAGCCGGGCCAGGCGTCGCGCAACAGGGCAAATAGCTCTCCAAGCACCAGCGTGCCGGAGCCGAACGATCCGTCGCGAATGCGCTTTTCGACGAGGGGAATCGCCAGCTTGCGAACCGCATGGTCGATGGCCTTGATGTTCTGCAGGTAGCCGCTGTCGGCGTGAAGCGGTCCGGCGACGGTGACCCGCATCGCAAAATAATGCCCCAGCCCCGTGAGGGAAGGGTAACCGCCAAAGCTGTTGGTCGGCTCGCCGCGAAGCTGCTGGTCGGGGTCGCGATTGACGGCAAATCGCACCTCCCGCGTCAGTCGGAACATGAGCCCGATTATACGGGTGTTTGCGTGGCAAAGCGTGGTGATTTCCACGATAATGGCGGGGCTGCAAAGCCGGACACTTTGCCAGCTCAGGAGCGGTTGACATGGCTGAAGAGAATACGACGGATCGAACCGAGGAAATCAACCAAACCCCCGCGGCGCCGCCCGCGGTGGATGCTTATGGCGAGTCGCAAATCCGGGTGCTCGACGACATCGAGCATGTCCGAACCCGCCCCGGAATGTACATCGGCCCGACCAACTCACGTGGGCTGCATCACCTGGTTTACGAGATCGTCGATAACTCCATCGACGAAGCCCTGGCGGGACACGCCAAGCGGATCGTCGTCACCATCAACGAGGATGGAAGCTGCAGCGTCGAGGACGACGGCCGGGGCATTCCCGTCGGCATTCATCCCACGGAGAAGATTCCCACCGTCGAAGTGGTGTTTGCCACGCTGGGCGCCGGCGGGAAATTCGATCACGTGGAAGGCTCGGCCTATGCCACCAGTGGCGGGCTCCACGGCGTGGGGGCGTCGGTCGTCAACTTCCTGTCCGAATGGGTGGAAGTGGAAGTCAGCCGCGAGGGAAAAGTCCATCACATGGAGTTCGAGCGGGGGAAGAAGGCATCGGACCTGAAAGTCATCGGGTCGCGGGCCAAGAGCGGCACCAAGGTGACGTTCAAGCCGGATCGGCTCATCTTCAAGGAAGTCGGCGACATCGACTTCAAATATGACGTGCTGATCAGCCGATTGCGCGAACTGGCTTATCTGAACGAGGGGATCGCCATCATCCTCGAGGACAAGCGCAGCGGAAAACGCGAGGAGATGAAATACACCCACGGGCTGGTGGAGTACGTCCGCAACCTCAACGACGGCAAAAACGTGCTCCACCCCAACGTCATCTACTTCCGCAAGGAAGACCCCGCGACCCGGCTGATCGTCGAAGTCGCGATGCAATACAACGACGGGTACAGCGAGACGATCCTCACCTTCGCCAACAACATCAACAACCACGACGGCGGCACGCATCTCAGCGGCTTCAAGACCGCCCTCACCGGCAGCATCAATCGCCACGCCGAGGCCGCCGGCTGGCTCAAGGACACACGCCCCAGCGGCGACGACGTGCGCGAGGGTTTGGTCGCCCTGATCAGCGTGAAGCTCCCCGAGCCGCAGTTTGAGAGCCAGACCAAGGACAAGCTCTTGAACGTCGAGGTCGAATCGTTCGTGCAGTCGGCGGTCAACGAGCGCCTGGCGGCCCATTTCGAGGAGAACCCCAAGGAAGCAAAAACCATCTTCGAGAAGGGCATGCTTGCCGCCGAGGCCCGCGAGGCGGCCAAGAAGGCGCGCGAACTGACCCGGCGCAAGAATTCTCTGGAGGGGGGAAGCCTTCCCGGCAAACTTTCGGATTGCCGCAGCAAGAGCAACGAGGAGACCGAGCTGTTTCTCGTCGAGGGCGACAGCGCCGGCGGCAGCGCCAAGCAAGGGCGCGACTCCAACCTCCAGGCGATCCTCGCCCTGCGCGGCAAGCTGCTGAACGTCGAAAAGGCGAACCTGGTGAAGATGCTCGGCCACGAGGAAATTCGCACAATCATCAGCGCCCTGGGTTGCGGCATCCGCGAGGAGTTCAACCTCGAGAAGCGCCGCTATGGCAAAGTGATTCTGATGACCGACGCCGACGTGGACGGCTCCCACATCCGCACGCTCTTGCTGACGTTCTTTTTCCGTCACATGCAGGAGTTGATCCGGGCCGGCCGGATTTACGTCGCCCAGCCGCCGCTGTACCGCGTGACACGCAAGAAGAAGCGCGAGTACGTGCTCAACGAGCGGTCCATGCGGGCCGCCCTGACAGACCTGGGGCTGGAGGGGACCGAGCTGATCATCCGCGACAACGACACCGGCACCGAAACCCGGCGAATCCGCGGCGAGGAATTACGCAAGCTGGTCGAGGCGCTCAATTCGCTCGAGGAGCAGGTGAAGGTCATCCAGCGCCGCGGCATCGACTTCGCGGATTTTCTCGCCAAGCGCGACGAGAGCGGCGGGCTGCCACGCTATCGGACGATCGCCGACGGCGTCGAGCAGTTTTTCTACTCGGCCGATGAACGCGATCAGTATCTGCGTGTGAATCATCTGGTGCCCGATGATCTGGAAGCCCCGGTGGGGACGCCCCCAACCACCGCCGGCAATGGCGAGCCGCGGCCAAAGCTGCAGAAGAACCAGGAACTGCACGAGGTCAAGGAGATGGAGCGACTCTTCCCGGTGATGCAGCAGCATGGCCTGTCCATCGATGATTATTTCCTGACCCAGGAGGAATCCGTCAGCGGCGAGAAGCTGGCAACCAAATACGCGCTTGCCACTGATGGCCAGATTCACGACATCGCCGGCGTCGCCCAGATTCTCCCCGCGATTCACCGCATCGGAAAAACCGGCATCGACATCCAACGTTTCAAGGGGCTGGGCGAGATGGACGCCGAGGAGCTGTGGGAAACCACCATGGACCCATCCGTCCGCACGCTGCTCCGCGTCACGCTGCCCGAGGCCGCCGAGGCCGAGCGCATGTTCAGCGTCTTGATGGGAGAAGACGTCGAACGCCGCCGACAGTTCATCGAAGAGCACGCGCTGGATGTGAAGAACCTGGACGTTTGAAAATCCGAAATCCGAAATCCGAAATCCGAAATCCGAATCAAATAATCAAATCCCAATTAAGACGTGGACGCTTCCACCGCTTGCGGTTTTGCAACGTGGATCAGCCTATCGGCGCTGCGAAACCGCAAGCGGTGGACTTCCCTCAACCCGAGCGCCCGCAATATCGGATCCACATTTCCCGATAGATGCTCTCCAAGCCCGCGGTGAATCGGGGAGCATCCATCAACGGCGACCGTTCCATTCGCTCTCGAAGCGTCCGGCGCAAGTCTGCCAAACGCGGCAAGTCCGCGCGGAGTCTGCCGGCGATCTGAACGAAATCCTCCGGCGTTTGGGCCGCCAGTTCTTCAAGTCCGAGGTTGGTCAACTGGCTCAATCCGGCCCGCGACACGGCAGAATCTCCGCGGATCGTCACGACGGGCACGCCCATCCACATCGCATCCAGGCTGGTCGTGTGGCCGTTGTACGGGAAGGTGTCGAGAGCGATGTCGATGTCGTGATAGAGGCGGAGATACTCCAGCCGCGGCCGCGGGGCGCGAAATTCGATGCGCTCTGGTGCGACCTGTTGTAATTGCAATATACGTCGCACCCATTGCCGCGCCGACCCTTCGGGGGCAAGAAGAATGAAACGCGCGGACTCGACCTCGCGTAAAACCACGGCCCAGAGCTTCAGTGTCTTTTCGTTGACCTTGCAGAAATTGTTGAGGCAGCCAAACGCAATGCCCCGGCCCGACCGGGCGGGCCCGTTCGACGAGCTCAGGGCGGGCAGATCGTTGACGGGAAGATCGACTCCCAGCGGATCGTAACACCAGAAACTCTCGCGCAAACGGATCGACTCTTCGGAATAGAATTCATCGCCACCACCGGGCGGATCGAGATGCGGGTCGGTGAGGCGATAGCGGATCGTCCGCAGGCCGGTGGTGCCCGGATAGCCGGCCCATGTCGCTTGCACCGGGGCGGGTTGGCGCGCGAAGATCAGCAGTCGATTGTGGGCCATGTGCAGAGCCAGATCGACGAGGATGTCGATGCCATCGCGGCGGATCATCGCCGCGGCGTCGGCGTCCGAAACCCGCGCAATGTCGCGCCATCCATCGCAATGGGGTTCAAATTGTGCGGTGAGAGAATCGGGGCGGGCCACGTTGGAATAGCAGAAAATCTTGAATCGCTCCCGATCGTGACGCATCAAAATCGGCAGGACGTTTCGCCCGACGACGTGATCGCGAAAATCCGGAGAAACATAGCCAATCCGCAGCGGCCGCGATGGCGAGCGGTCGTTCTCGTGCGGGCGGATCGCGGCCGCCAGCGGCTCGGCAAAGCGCTCGTTCCAGCGCAGCAGCTCGGCGACGATTTTCGCCGGGCCGCGATCGGGTTGAAACAGCATCGCATAGATCAGGTTGTCGTGTGCCTCGCGGAAGGCGGGTTGAATCGTCAGGGCCTGCCGATATGCGGCAATCGCCTCGTCCAGCCGGGCAATGTCCTTCAGTGCCGAGCCGCGATTGTTGGCGGCTTGCGCGAAACCCGGCTCGAGCGTCAGAGCCATTTCAAAGCACGCGATCGCCTCGTCCGGCTGCGAGGCATCCTTGAGGGCGCACCCCAGATTAAAGTGCGCCACGGCCGACTTGGGCTGCAGCGCCACGGCGCGGCGGTAGACGGGAATCGCCTCGGCCGGTTGGCCGGCGCTGACCAGGGCATTGCCCAGATGAATCAACACGTCGAAATGGTCCGGCGCCGCCTCCAGGGCCCGGCGATAAAAGACGATCGCTTCGTTAAGCGCGCCGTTTTCCTGATAACAGTTGGCTAGATTGTGAAGCGCCGCGACGTGCCGCGGATTGCACCGCACCGCCGCCGCAAACGCCGCCGCGGCTTCCGGGAGATTCCCCTGGCTTCTACGAACGTTACCGATGTGGTTGTGCAAATCCGGCTGATTAGGCCGGACCGTCAGCGCCCGCTGGTAGCACTCAAGAGCGATTTCGAGCCGGCCGCTCTGCTGGGCGAGTACGCCGAGCAGGTGCAGCGCGTCGGCGTGGTTCGGATCGGCCGCGAGAATCTGCCGGTAGATCTTCTCCGCTTCTGGCAGCCGGCCGGACTGATGATGCTTCGCCGCGGCTTGGAAGCTCTCGTCGGCGTTCACGCGTGCCGTCCACTCTCTGTTCGCAGTTGCTCCCGGGCGGCCGCGGCGAGATGTTGATGGGCCAGCTCGCAGCCGTAGTCCACGTCGATCGTCAGGCGAAACAGTCGCATTTTCTCCAGCGGATCGGATTCCGCCTCCGCCCGGGCCAGGAACGGCGCATGCAGCCGTTCCCAGAGCGACATGGTTTGGGCATAGGTTTCCGATGTTCCGGCTCTTTGCCCCTGAGGCAGCTCGGCCGCGCGGAGAACGACGCAATCGACCGGAGGTCTCGAATCGTCGAGGGTTTCCGGGAGCCGTGTCTGCTCGCTCGGTGCGATCACGACCACCCGCTTCGAGCCAACCGGATAGACGGCCGCGAGAAACGTCTCAAGGTAGAGGCCGCGCTCTGATGCAAGCCGGCGGATGGTTGCCGCGGGCCCAAGAGTCTGCCAGCCGGCGACCAACAGCTGGCCCTGAGGAATTTGCTCGACGATCGTTTCCGGGTCGATCGAATCGGACGGTGACTGGGCCACAAGATCGAGACAGACAGTTCCCTCGCCGCAGCGTTGTCGGCGCTGGCGGCGCGTTTCCTGCAACGGCAGATAGAGCCGGGACAGCACGTCCCACGCCCGCCGCTCCCAGGCGATCGCCTCAGCCGCGGCGAGCACATGCTCGGCCTGGAGATACTCCATCTCCATGAGCAGACGTTGGCCCAGCTCGCATTGCGATTCGATATCGGTCAGGTCCATGTACGAAGCGTACGCCCTGCCGCGTAGAAGAAAAGAATCCATCTCCGCCAAAAGACGCAAATTCGGCTGGTCTCTTGGGAAATGTTCTTCGCGTCTGTCTTCGCGCCTTCGCTTCTTCGCGGCTCTTACCCGATGACGGACCGCACGGCGTTGAGCGCGGCAACCCAGCCGGTCGTGGAGCGGGTCAGTTCGTAGGTGAGCGTGTCGCTGAGCGTCACGAAGTCGCGCATTTCAAGGGCCGACTTGATTTGCCGCAGATGGCCGCAGAATTCGGCGAGAAATTCGCTCAGCGACGCCTTTTCGACGCGCAGCCGGCTCAGGTCCACGCGCAGAAGCTGGGCGGTTTTGCGGACCGATTCCTGGGCGTGCTGCCAGATGCTGAAGCAGCCGCTCAGCCGCTGCATGGCTTTCATCGGGTTGTTGCGCTGCAGGAGATCGATGACCTCAACGCGAATGCGGTCGGCGTCGGCGAGCTGCTGATCGACCTCGAAGAGCACGTCCAGCGCCATCTGCCGCGGCTCGACGGTTTCGATGTAAACGGTGTGGCCGAGCAACGGCGATTTGCGAAGATTTTCGACCGAGGCCAGATCGGGCGCCAGCCCGTCGATGAGCAGATTGACCACCAGACGATTGTCGCGCTGCACGTGGGTGAGAACCTGGCCAAGCGTCTCCAGGCCGAGCTGCTCGGCGGCCAGCTCCTCGCGATCGACTGTGACTGACATCATCGGTTTCTCCCGTGGGTCCGATAGACTATCGGCCGAGCGGGCCGGGCGGCTTGAAAACGTCCGATAAATCGCGTTGCGCGATCACCCCGCCGAAGTCTGTCGAGCCGCGCACGCAGCGTACCCGCGGAGTAAGCGGTAAACGCTCATTTTCGCGCAGACCGCTCACTGCGCGAGTACGCTCCGTGCGCGGCTCGTTCATCAAAATCGTGCGTGATCGCCAAGTCCATTTACGATGGCCGCCGCAGGTCGACGACGGATGCCCTAGCTGCGCTGGGGGCCGGGGAGGAAAATGCTGAACGTCGTCCCTTTGCCGACCTCCGATTCGACTTCGATTCTGCCCTGGTGCCGCTCGACGATCTCTTTGCAGATCGCCAGTCCCAGGCCGGTGCCCTTGGCTTCGCCGCGACGGGCGGTGCTTTTGGTCGTGAAAAACGGCTGAAAAATCCGCGGGAGAAGCTTCTCGGGAATGCCGGGTCCGGTGTCGCCGACTTGCAGGCGGATTTCGCCGGCCTCGGTTTCCTGGGCCCGGATGGTGATGGCCCCGCCGCGGCCGAGCATCGCCTGGCGGGCGTTGATGAGCAGATTGAGCAGCACCTGCTCCAGCTGAATCGGGTCGCCGAAAACGTTGAGATCGGGCTGAATGTGCACGCGCAGGGCGATGCCGTCCTTCTGCGGGTCGCGGGCGAGCACCGCGAGCGCTTCATCGACGAGTTGTTGAATGCCCACTTGTCCGCAGGCGGATTCGCCGCGGGCCAGGCCGAGCATCGACGAGCAAATGCGCCCGGCCTTGGAGGCGCTTTGGAACGCCTTGGACAGCGCCTTGCAGATCAGCTCCATGTCGGGTGTCTGGCTCTGGGCGCTGGAGAGGGCGAACTGGGAGTAGCTGACGATCGGCGTGAGCAGGTTGTTGAACTCGTGGGCGATGACGGCCGTGATCGTGCCGATGGTGGCCAGACGCTGTGATTCGGTCAATTGATCGCGCAGCGCATCCAGTTGGAGTTGCATCTGCCCGATCTGATCGATCACAACATTGCTGGAGTCGGTTGTCGAAGGTCGCGGATCGCTCACGTAAGCCAACTATCGGCCTGTGGAGCGAGCGGGCTTGATACGCTCGGGGATAGGAGAATAAGGCACGAAGGCACAAAGGCACGAAGGGGGGAGTGATCCGCGCCGTTCACTTCGTGCGTTCGTGCCTCCGTGCATTGTTACCGCCTTTTTCTGCCCCTGTCCCGTTTTATGGGACGACCCAGACGCTCTTACGGCGTTGCACTTTCCCCGATTCGTTGGTGATGCGAGCTGCCCGGCGGTTCATCGAACGAATGCGTGGCCGGCAGCTCGCCCGGCCGATGCGCCCGCACCACCGGCCCGATCACCGCAGCCATCACGAACAGCCCCGCAGAGGCGATGACCACCACGCCCGGCCATTGGCTGCTCGGAGGAATCATCTCGTCCACATCCGAATCGCCGGGCGCATCCGCCGCCAGGCAGCTCGCGCAGCAAACCATCAGAAGGAGCACCGCCCAAACTCGCGTTCGTCGATTCAACATGCTCAAGGTCCCAGCTTCAGGTTTGGCAGCACGCGATGCACATCCTCCGCCCTCAGGCTGGGCGTCACCCAATTGGCATCGCTCAGCTTTTCCAGTGGATGGCTGTTCGCCACCGCCAGCACGGAAAAGCCCGCGGCACGGACCGATCGAATGACGTTGGGCGCATCCTCCACAATCAGCGCATCAGCCGGCTTGAGCGGTCGGCCCATCTTGTCGGCCATGAGCCGCAGGGTCATCAGATATCCCTGCGGGCTCGGCTTGCCCACGGTGACATCCTCCGCGGCCACGATCACCGAGAAGCAATCGCGCAGGCTGATGGCCTCGAGCATCGCTTCGACCTCGTCGCGCAGCGCCCCGGAGCAGATCGCCAGCGGATGCCGCCGCCATAAACCGCGCACGAATTCCTCGACGCCCGGCAACGCCGCGAACTGCCGACGATAGATCAACTCCATCATCACCTGGCTCTTGCGGGTCATCAGCTCGAGAAACGTCTTGGGCGAGAGCGTCAGGCCGCGCTTCTCGTAGAGGTGCCGGAAGGCCCCTTTGTCATCGAAGCCGATGAGCTCGCGGTAATACTCTTCCTCCCCAAGCTCGACCTGATGGGTGGCAAGCGTTTCGACGAACGCCTGGAAATGTAGCGGCTCGCTGTTGACCAGCACGCCGTCGAAGTCGAATAGCACCGTCGCCGGCCACTGGGGCATGCTGGCAACGTACCGAGCCGCCGAACCCGCGGCAAGGGCCGCGGCAAGCGACAAAGAACGTTTTCACCACGGAGACACAGAGAGCACGGAGAAGACATTAGATGCGCTGTGCAGATGGTTTGATTCGATTGCCGGAAGGATTCTCGTTAAGGATTCTCAGCCAAACGTTTTCTCTGTGCTCTCTGTGTCTCCGTGGTGAACTGGTATGATCGGATTCCAAGAGGCATGGCCAAATCGCAACCGCAGCTCGATGTGTTGGTGCTTGGGGAGCACCCCTCGACTTATCTGGCGGCCATGCTGGTCGCCCTCAATTCAAAGCTGCGCGTCCTCCACGCCACCCTTCCGCGGCAGGCCGAGCCGGATCGGCTCGTGCTGATCAATCCGGCATTCTTCGATCTGCACCCGCTGCTGGGAAGCCTTCGCCGGAAAGTGGAGATGACCCCCGTCTACGGCTTGCAATTTCTCGCCGACGACGCGGTCACGCGCAGTGAATTCCGCAGCAAGCCCGCGCTCGCTTATGTCGCCGCGTACAAGGCTCTGCGCGCGGCCATGCTCAAGCTGGCCCAGGAACAGGGCCTCCGCATGGTGATTCCCCGGACCATGGAAATCCATCGGCTCGACGAAAACGGCATCGACGTGACACTCGGAAAGGACGCGCTGCGTCCGCGGGCATTGATCGTCGGCGCGGAGTTTCCACCGGCGGAACGAAAAATGCTGGGCGTCCCCGACG
>Ga0302324_100030299_pt1 | contig 10227 bp, 7 predicted proteins | sample Palsa_T0_1_FD_201949 | JGI IMG/M metagenome (GOLD analysis project Ga0302324, IMG submission 201949) | Peat permafrost microbial communities from Stordalen Mire near Abisko, Sweden - Palsa_T0_1 | ecosystem: Environmental > Terrestrial > Soil > Palsa > Peat permafrost | place: Sweden: Abisko... | reverse complement strand
CAGCGAGAACACCGGTTTCGCCAAGGCTTGCAACCAGGGCGCGCGCGCCGCGCGGGCCCAATTCCTGGTGTTTCTGAACAACGACACCGAAGTCCAAACGAATTGGCTCGGGCCGTTGTTGGCGCTGGCGGAGGCCGATCCGGCCGTCGCCGCCGTGGGCTGCAAACTGGTCTTTCCCAACGGAACCATCCAGCACGCCGGCGTCGCGCTGGCTGAGTGCAAGGGACACGACCCGTTGCTGGCCTTTCACCTCTTTGGCCATGAAAAGTCGGACTTTCCGCTAGCCAACCAGCGCCGCGTCTATCAGGCCGTCACCGCCGCGTGCATGCTGGCCCGCAAATCGCATTTCGACCAGGTGGGCGGCTTCGACGAAGCCTACTGGAACGGCTACGAGGACGTGGATTTGTGCTTGCGCTTTCAGCAACGCGGCTGGCTGACGGTCTATGAACCGGCCAGCGTGGTCGTGCATCACGAATCGCAAAGCGGCCCGGAGCGGTTCCGGCGCGTGGACGAGAATATCCAGCGCTTCCACCAGCAATGGCTGCGGAAAGCGAAGCCGGACGTTGTTATTGACGAAGACGGCAAGAACCGCATCTGCCCGGGCTCGGTCATGCGCCTCTACTCCCCGCCGCCCGGCAACCTGGTCTCCATCGTCATCCTGGCGCACAACCAGCTTCGCGACACGCAGCAGTGCCTGGCCAGCATCGAAAAACACACCGCTCCGGCCCACGAACTGATCCTGGTTGATAACGGTTCGACGGACGGCACCGGCGAGTTCTTTCGCGGCTATGCCGCCCAACACAGCCACGTCCGCGTCATTCTAAACCGCGCCAACCTGGGCTATGCCGCCGGCAACAATCAGGGACTGGCCTGCGCGCGCGGCCACGCTCTCCTATTGCTCAACAACGATACCGTCGTCACAGCAGGCTGGCTGGAACGCTTGCTTGGCGTCTTGAATCTGCATCCGGACTGCGGGCTGGTCGGGCCGGTCTCCAATTCCGTTTCAGGTCCGCAGTTTGTGGCTGCGGCCAACTACGCCAGTTTGGATCAACTGCCCAAGTTCGCCACCCAATGGTCCGCTGACCACGCCGGCCAATCCGCCGAAGCCGCCCGCTTGGTCGGCTTCTGCCTCTTGCTGCGCCGGTCGGTGGTGGAAAAGATTGGCGGCCTGGACCCGCAATTTGGCAGCGGCAATTTCGAGGACGACGATTTTTGCATCCGCGCCGGCTTGGCCGGATTCAAGTTGCGCATCGCGCAGGATTCCTTTGTGCATCACACCGGCGGCCAGACATTCAAAGGGGCCAAAATCGATTACCGCGCCAGCCTGGAACGGAATTGGGAATTGTTCAAAGCCAAGTGGGCCATGCCTAAGGACACGCCATTGGACAAGGGCTACCGCCTGCCTGCGGCCGCGCCGGACGGCTTGGCGCTGCGGCTGCCGCTGCCCGACCTGAAGGCCAGCCACACTTCCACATTCGAAGGCCGATGCTGGAGCGACAAAACGCTTCCCGAGGCGGCGCCAAAGAAATTTTCGCGTAAGCTCGATACCGTCACCCTCCCGCCTTGCGCGCTGGTCGGTCACCTTGGCGGGGCGCGCGAATTGGCGCGCAAAAAACAATGGCCCGCCGCCTGGACTGCGGTTTTGTCCGCGTTGAGCGCGCGCCCCTATCATCCGGAAGCGTATCTGCTGCTGGCGGAAATCGCCCAAGCGGCCGGCGATGCGGACTGCGCGCGGCGTTGCGCCAAAGCGGCGCGCGATATGGCGCCGGGTTGGGCGCCGCCCAAACAATTTCTCCGAGGCCCACTGCGCGGCAGTTCCAAGCCGGAGTGGCTGACGCTGCCGCCGGCCCTGGCGGGCCAGGAAGGGGCCGCCGCCGCGCGCGTTTCGGTTTGTTTGATCGCCAAAAACGAGGAGCGTTTTCTTCGGCAGTGCCTTGGCTCCGTGCGCGCGCTGGCCTCGCAAATCATCGTCGTGGACACCGGCTCGACGGATCGCACCATCGACTTGGCCCGGGAATTTGGGGCCGAGGTGCATTCCTTTTCGTGGTGCGATGACTTCAGCGCGGCCCGCAACGCCGCCCTGGCCCACGCCACCGGCGATTGGGTCCTGATTATTGACGCGGATGAGGAGTTGATGCCGGAACAGGCGGAGACGATCAGCCGCGAAATCCGCGCCGCCGCCGTCATGGGCTATCGGCTCCCCATCATTGACCGCGGCCGCGAACAGGAGGGATGCAGCTACGTGCCGCGCCTCTTCCGCAACGCGCCGGGCCTCTTCTTTGTCGGCCGCGTCCACGAACAGGCCTTCAGCAGCATCCAAGTTCGCTGCCAGCAATGGGGCCTCAAGCATCTTCTGGGCAAGACGACTCTCCTGCATCACGGTTACACGGGCGAAGTCATGGCCTCGCGGAACAAAATCGAGCGCAATCTGCGCCTGCTGGAACAGGCCATTGAAGAAATGCCCGGCGAACCGAATTTGGTCATGAGCCTGGGCCTGGAACTAGTCCGCTCCGGCAAACTGGAAGCCGGCCTGGAGCGGTACTGGGAGGCCTTTCGTCTGCTGGCCGCGTTGCCCGCCGCCGAGGTGACGCCCGAATTGCGGGAAACATTGTTGACGCAATTAACCACGCACCTCCTGGCCGCCAAACGGTACTCCGACATTGTCCAATTGTGGCAAGTCCCCGTGGCGAAAAACGGCGGTCTGACCGCCTCGCAACATTTCAGCCTCGGCCTGGCCCACCTGGAACTCCAGCAACCAGCCGAAGCCGCCGAACATTTGCGTGAATGCGTGGCCGAGCGCGACCGCCCGGCCCTTTCCCCCGTCAACCCGGAAATCCTCAAGGCCGGCCCGCAGCATTGTTTGGCGCTGTGCTTGAGCGCCCTCAAGGACGCCGCAGGCGCCCAGCGCGCGTTCGACGCCGCCCTGGCCGCCGACAATTCCTCGCGGCCGGTGCGGTTTGATCTGGCCCGATTCCACGCCGCGCAAGGCAGGACCGGCGAGGCGCTGAGAATGTTGCGTCAACTCGCGGCGGAAAGCCCCGGCGAAGCGCGGGTCTGGGAATTGGGTGGACAGATCGCGCTGAACCAGCCCGAGCACCTGGAATTCGCGCGCGATTGGACAGGCGATGCTGTCAAAAATTTCCCCGAACATCCGGTTCTGCTGAGTCAACGCGCGGAGGCGCTGCTGCTCAACCAGGACGCGGCGCAAGCCCTGGCGCTGTGGAGGCGCGCGCCGGCCCCCGGTTCCCCGCGGCAGCGCGCGGCGGTCGTGCTCTGCGAACTGCTGACGGGTGATTGTCAACATCATTTTACCGCCGCCGAGGAACCGGCCCTCAGCCAGGAAGTGTTGCAATGGTATCGGCACTGCATCCGCATGGGCGCGCACGCCCTGATCCACCAGTTGCACGAGCGCATGGAGACCATCCGTTTGACCCTGCCGTCCTTCGTGCGCGTCTGCGAAGCCGCCCACCGCCAGGCCCGCCAGGTGGCGGCCTGAGGCGCCGCTCAACGGCGCTAAAACAACGTCCTTATTTGCGACAGGATTCGTCCCAGTGCCGGTGCCGGCATTGAGCCGATGCGCTTGATTACAATCTGGCGGTGCAATGCCGCAAGTTTTGCCACTCTCACGACGGATGGCTTCGGCAAGCCGCAGGCAGCCAAGTCACCCGGCGACATCATAAACTCCTCGGCGGTCAACTTGGCGGGGATCTGAGAACTGATAGCCGCCACAAGCTCATCATCGCTCGTGGCATTCAACTTGTCGGACGAAACGACCAAAGCAGGCCGTTGCTTGGCGCTACTCAAATCGGTGAAAGGAAAGGGCACCAGGATAATGTCGCCGCGTTTAAAGTTGGTCGTAGATGGCATCCTCGGGATTGTTCCAGAATTCGAAAGCGGGTTCCGCCAACCGCGTCCAAGCCAAATCGTCCATCGAAATCTTCAAATGCTGCGGCAGAATTCGAAGCAATTCGACCTGCTCCTTCACATCCAGCTTGTCTATGGCTGCGCTAATTTCTACAACCGTACTCATGCCAAAACTCTATGTCCTATTGACCATAAAATCTAGTTCTAATATCCGCTTCGCCCAATACGTCTTTACTGTTATCCTGGTTCATTGGATGAGGCGTTCTTGAAATTTGATCCAACATTCAGGGTTTTTGAAGTCTCGGTGCGGGAATTGGCCGAGCGGGAGGGCTTCCGCCGCATCGGCTTTGAACGCGGCGAGGGCTGGCATCGCCTGGGCTTGGGCGCCGAATTGCACGCGCGCGTCCTCAACGCGCGGCGCTCGGCCCAGCCCGGCTACCGGTGCGAGGTCCATCTTCAGGAGCGCTGGCCGGTGGAAGATTGGACGGCGCTGATCACCGGACGCCTGGACGGCTGCGTCCAAAACGAGGACGGCAGTTGGTTGGTGGAGGAATTCAAATCGGCCTACCTGCCAGGCTCCGGTTCGGTCCTGGAGAGCCATCAGCGCCAATTGCGAATTTATTGCCATTTGTGGCGGCGCATGGGCAACGCGCCCGTGGCCGGCTCGCTCATTTACGTGGACCTTGCCACGAGCGAAGAATTCGCGGTGGCGGTGCCCTGCCCCGAAGACGTCCTGGAGCGGGAACTGCAATCGCGGCTGCGCGAACTGCTGGCGGTGTGGCGGGCGGAACTGAAAATCCGGGAGCGAAAAACCGCCGCGGCCGCCGCCATGCCCTTTCCCCACGCCAGCCCCCGGCCAGGTCAACAACAAATGATGGAGGCGGTCAGCCAGTCCCTCCAGGCCGGGGGGCATTTGCTGGTCGAAGCTCCCACCGGCTCGGGCAAGACGGCGGCCAGCCTTTACCCGGCCCTCCGGCATGGCCTGGCCGCAGGGCAACAAGTGGTGTTCCTGACCTCCAAGACCTTGCAACAAAGGATGGCGATTTCCATCTTCCGCGCGTTGAACGCCGGCGGCGCGTTTCGCACCGCTCAACTTCGCGCCAAGGACAGAATGTGCGCCAACGACCGCGTCCTTTGTCATGAAGATTTTTGTCCGTACGCCAGGGATTACCCCGGCAAAATGGAAAAATCGGGGCTGCTCGACCGGCTGCGGGAAAACCTTTCCCACTTTGATCCCGACGCCGTTTTCGCCGCGGCCAAGGAGGAGAAAGTCTGCCCATTCGAGGTGCAGTTGGAACTGGCCCGGCGCGCGGATGCCATCGCGGCGGACTACAACTACGTTTTCGATCCCGGCGCCGCGTTGAGCCATTTGGACCGGGAAGGGCTGGCCTCGGCCGTCCTGTTGGTCGACGAGGCGCACAATCTGCCCGACCGCGCCCGCCGGATATTTTCACCCGAATTGTTGCAAGAGGGATTTCGGGACGTGGCCGGACGGCTGCTGCTGCAACCGGGTGAATTGTTCGAGGCGCTCTCGCGCATCGTGGAGGATGCCGCCGCGTTGCTGCAAAAGACCGCCGGTGCGCTGGAGGAGTCCGCGCCCATCGGCGAGGCGCCGCCGCCGGCGCAGGAGTTGCGGGAGTTGTGGAAACAGTGGGAGCCGGAGTTTATCCGTTACCTTTCCTGGAAACGGGAGACCAAGCTGGCCTTGGCGGAAGACCCGGTGGTCGATTTGCATTTTGCCTGGCAACGCTTCATGGCGATTCTGAATTTGTTCGGGCCCGGCTTTGCGTGCGTCGTGGAAAAACGCCCGGCGGGCGTGCGGTTGGCGCTGGTTTGTTTGGACCCGGCGCGAGCCATCGCGCCGGTTTTCAAGGCGGCGGCCTCGGCCATTTTATTCTCCGCCACGCTCTCGCCGGTGGAAGTCACACGGCGCCTGCTGGGGCTGGAAAAAGAGCGCACTGCGGCCATGACTTTGCCGCCGCCCTTTCCGCGCGAGAACCGCAAGGTGATGATCCTGCCGCAAGTGCGGACCACCTTTGCCGCGCGCGCGCGCCATTACGGGCCGATCGCCAGTTTGGTGGCGCAAATGTCCGACGCCCAGGCCGGCAACGGGCTGGTCTTGTTTCCCAGCTATCAATTCCTGGAGCAAGTGGCGGGGAAGATGCCGGCGATAGCCGCGCGCTTGATCGTGCAACGTCCAAACCTGGCCGAGCACGAGCGGGAGAGCATCTTCCAGGCACTGGCTTCCGCGCCGCGCGGGGGTGTATTGCTCTTCGCGGTCCTGGGCGGCATGTACGCCGAGGGCGTGGATTATCCGGGCGAACTTCTGAGCGCGGTTTACATTGTCTCGCCCGCCTTGCCGCAGGTTTCTTTTGAGCGGGAATTGTTGCGGCGCTATTTCGAGGAAACGGAACAGGCGGGTTTTGAATACGCCTATTTGCAACCGGGCATGACACGCGTCATTCAGGCCGCCGGCCGTCTGATTCGCAGCGAAACCGACCGCGGCGTCATCGCGCTGTTGTGCCAGCGTTTTCTGCAGCAGCCCTACGCCAGCCATCTGCCGCGCGATTGGTACGATCAATCGCCCTTGGAATTGATCGCGCGCGCGCCGGCGGCGGAGATTCAGAAATTTTTTGGCAAGATTTGATGCGGGCGGCTCCTGACTTGCGCGAACAAATCCTCCGCCACGATGTAGCCGGCACACTCTGGCGCGCCGCAGCGGCAGGGGTGCTCCTGATAATCGACCAAATCGTAGCCGTAATTGAAGGTGATCTCCTTGCCCGGCGGGATGTCACGGAGGGCCACAATCCAGACGCGGCCATCCTCGCACACCGCCTCGCCATTGGGCGCGCAACTGTGGTTGAGAAAACGCGCCGGATTCCATTCGACGTTGCCGTCCAGGTCGTATTCTTCGTCGAGGCCAAAAATGAACCAGTTCTGCTCCTGGCAACGGCGTGATGATTCCGCCTTGGTGATGCGTTCGCCGGCGTATTCGATAATGCGCGCGCCTTTGGGCAAGAAGCGCGTGGCAAATCCGCCGTGCCCGTGAATGGGCGAGGGAGCAATGCGGATGTTCTGCGACATGGACATCAGACGGCCTGGGGCGTTCGTTTCCAGCGCCAGAAGCGCAGCTTCTCGAGCATGAGCTTCCACGGCGGGGCGAATCGTTCGGGCGGAAGTGGATGGGTGGCGGCCAGAAGCCGGAAGCGGTCGCGCAACTCGCCCACCGCCCAACCGCACAATCCGAAATTACAGACCACCAGAACCACCAGAAACTCCACCAGAAACTCCACCACGTTCACGACGTCCATCCTGAGCGAACGATTCTGGCCTATGTTCGCCACTCCAACAAGCGCCGCAGCGATGGCCACGACCGACCAGGGCAGGACCAGAATGTAGAAAAAGGTTCGTCCCAGGGCCTTGGCGGGGCTGGAACATTTCATGCCCATCAACAGCCCAAACCACGTCAGACTGTAGAGGTTGCCCGCGAACCAGAGGAATTCGAAGAACATCGCCCACGCGAAAGCGAATCCGTTCCAGAGGCCCAGCTTGTGCCAGCCCAGAATGAGCAACAGGCCGTCCGTAGCGACCACAAACAGGAAGGGCCAGAACAATTGCCCTTTGATGGCGGTGATGGAGCCGAGCAGAATGGCGTCGCTATCCAGCGGAGTTGTCAATAAAATTTCAAGCTCGCCGCTTTGCCGTCGTGAGGGCAGGGAGCGGCAGGCGTCGTGGGCCGCCAAGTACTTCAGAATCAGGTGCAACCCAAGCACGATGCAGGCGAAAGTGGGGATGTCAAACCAGCCCAGCGGGCTGATCAACCGCGCGGTCACGGCGATCACGGCCACCAACGAGGCCAGCAAGAAAACCAACCGCCAGGGCTTCTGTTCCGTGATAGTGGAGCCGAGCGCCAGGGCGGGATTCGACCGGCTGACGGATCTTGAGCGCCTCGCCGACGGTGGCGCCTCGCGGGCGAAGTTCCGCACGACCATGTGGCCGGCGGCGAGGATGAAGAGCCAGCCCAGCGCGTGGCTGACGGCCAATGACAAGAAGAAACTCGGTTTGGACACCGTGAACCACGCCGAGCCAAGCGCGGCCAGAAACGCTCCCCCTGGCGTCGGCAGAAGCAGGACCATGCTCGGGCCGGCCAGGTGCAGGCCCAACATCGCGGCCGCCATCGGCGCGCTGAAAATCACCGCTCCGGACATGGCCATCGAAACCGCCGCGCGGCCATTCCAACTGCACGCGGAGACCAGCAGGCCCAAAGCGGAAAAGAAAAAAATCGCATTCAGTAACGCGAAGGCAACCTTGGCAAAATCGCCGATGGAAACGCCACCCAGCAACATGGTGAAACCCAGGGCCGGGAAGGTCGCCGCCAGGCAATAAACAGGCGTGCTCAGCCGCGCCAGTTTGCCCAGCACAATGTCGTAGCCCTTCAAATCGGTCAATAATAGAAATCCCAATGTCCCTTCCCGCCGTTCCTCGCTAATGCAGTCGGAGGTCATCAACGCCGCCCCGCCGGCGGCCATCGCGTATCCGATGCTGGAAAGAATTTGGAACGTCGTCAGGCCCGCCGTGGCGGCGGTCATCAAGCCAGAGAAGCCCACCAGCAAAAAGCCGAGCGTGATGCAAGCCGCGTTGAGCGCGCTCAGGCTGCGCCAATAGTAAGTCAGCGTCCGGCGCGCGGTGACTTGCAGTTCCCGGATGGCGATGGGCAGGAAGTTCATCGGTCACCATTGGTTCGCCTCGGCCATCACCAGCAGCACCGTCACGGCGGAGAGGATCGACCCCAGGTTGGCCAGGCCGAGACCCCAATACATCAGATGCCGCGCCGGGTTCCACTCGGCCGGCGTGTTGCAAAGATACTGCCTGCGAAGGAAAAGAAATGGCAGCACCAGCAGCAGGATGGCATCGGCCAGGACTCCGGCCGGCAGATCATGGGCGCCACAAGCCGCCCCCACACAGACCCCCACGACTGATGTCAAATAAAGCGGATAAAGTTTCACTGGCTCGCCGGTTTCGGCGGCGATGTCGCGAAAAACTTTGAAAGCCAGCCAGACCGTGCCCAAGCCAAAACAGGGCACCACGCCGACCAGGCCGAAGCGGAAACAGCGGACGGATCGATTGATCACGCGCACCTTGTCAGCGGGCGGCAGCGGCGGAGATGGGAGGAGGTCGATGCTCATCTAATAGTGTTGGCCGTGAGCCGGGCAATGCTGCCCAGCACCAGCACCGCCACGAGCGCGACGCTGGCGGCGTTGAGCAGGACCAGGCCGGTGCTGATGGATTGCGCGGCCGCTTGCTCTTGCTGATAGGCGCGGGCATGGAGCCATTCGTGCCAGCCTCGGAGGGCCTGGAAAAAATTCCCTCCGCCGTGGCCGGCATTTTTCATGCGCCAACGCAACTCGCCTGTGTCGTCGATGCGTTGCAGCGCGTCGGGCAGCTTCATGCCGGCGCGCAGTCGTTCCACCGCCTCGCGGCCCAGGCGGATGAAGGCGGCGTTGGCGGTGCTCAGGGCGGCCAGCGTTACGGCCTGATGCTCCGGCAGATGGGCGTCCAGCAAGAGGGCGAGCATGGCGGAAAAATCGCATTGCAATCGTTTGCGCCGCCACGGCACGCGCAGCCAAAGCCAGTCCGCCGCCGGCAGCAGCCTGGCTTCCAGCCAGCAAACGAAACGCGGGCCGCCAAGGAAAAGCAGGGCGTAAAAATAGAGCGCCAGAGCCAGCAGCTGTTGCAGAACACAGAGCCAAGGCAGGACATGAAGGATGAACTCGAATCCGGGCAAGAGAGGAACGCGCAACGAACTGCTGAGATCTTTGGCGGTGGCTGCCGCCAGCGCCGCGACACGCGGCCATACCACGGCGATCACCGGATTGAGGATGAAGGCGAAGGCAACCTGGTAATTGATCACGGCGCGCGCCTCTGATAAACCGTCGTGCAGCAATTCCCGGCAGGCGGGCAGCACCCGGCCATAATCCCCCACGCTCTCGCCGACGCCTAGCATCGCGGCGAGCTGCGACGGCCCCAGACCGGGAACCTTTTCCAGCGCGGCGCCCAGAGAACGCCCTTGTTCAAGATAGGCCGCCAACAAGTAAAAGCGCGTGCCCAGCGAGCGATCACGCGTTTGCGCCAGGGAGACGATGAAATGTTCGACCGGCTGACCCTGGTCCAGCGCCGACTGGATTACTTCGAGCAGGAAGCGCGCGCGTTCCTCCCGATGCAGAGGCCGGCTGATCAGGTAATACGCCGCCGCCGCCAGCAAAGCAACCGGCAGCAGCACGGGCAGAACCCAATAGAGTAAATTGGCGATGAGGCTGTTCATGGCGCTGCTAACGCAGAAAGAGCATGCGCGGCAATTGAAAA
>Ga0302324_100030295_pt1 | contig 10228 bp, 10 predicted proteins | sample Palsa_T0_1_FD_201949 | JGI IMG/M metagenome (GOLD analysis project Ga0302324, IMG submission 201949) | Peat permafrost microbial communities from Stordalen Mire near Abisko, Sweden - Palsa_T0_1 | ecosystem: Environmental > Terrestrial > Soil > Palsa > Peat permafrost | place: Sweden: Abisko... | reverse complement strand
GCGCTTAACGCTTCCGGCTCTGAAGGAATCAACCTGTTACGATGAACTTTCTAACCTCGCGATGATGCTTCGCACCTCATCGGGCATCCTGGCCGAAATCGTTTCGCAAAAACGACAGGAAGTTGCCCAGCTTCACCCCCGCGCCGCCGAGCTTGAACGCGACGCGTACGAACGCAAGTCTCCGCCACGGAATTTCGCCAAACGCCTGCGCGCGCCCGGCGTTTCCGTCATCGCCGAAATCAAAAAAGCGTCGCCCAGCAAAGGTCTCCTCGAAGCCAATTTTCACCCCGCCCTCATCGCTCATCAATACGAACAAGGGGGCGCAGCCTGTCTCTCCGTTCTGACAGACAAGCCCTATTTCCAGGGCTCGCTGCATGATTTGGAGGCCGCGCGCGCCGCCTGTGTCCTGCCGGTCCTGCGCAAAGATTTCACTATCGACCGTCTGCAAATCTTCGAAGCCGCGGCGCACGGAGCCGACGCGATTCTGCTGATCGCCGCCATCCTAGACACTCGTGAACTGCGCGATTTCCGTGAACTCGCTCACTCACTCCACCTCGCCGCTCTCGTCGAAGTCCACAATCACGATGAACTCAGCAAAGCTATCGATTCGGGTGCGGACATCATCGGCGTGAACAATCGCAATCTCGATACTTTTGAAGTTTCGCTCGATATCTCTTTGCGCCTCAGTTATCTCATGCCGGCCGGAGTGACGCGTGTTACCGAAAGCGGCATCTTTAGCCGCGCCGATATCGAAACGCTCAGCGCCGCGGGGTTCAACGCATTTCTCATCGGCGAATCGCTCATGAAATCGCCCGATCCAAGCGTCGCCCTGCGCGCCCTTATAGGTCACACGTCCCATGCCTAATACTCTGAGAGCGGCTGAACTCCCTTTCGTCGTTAAGGTATGCGGCGTAACCTCCGAAGACGAACTCGAAACCTCCGTTGAGGCCGGGGCCAATGCCATTGGTTTCAACTTTTATTCCAAAAGCCCGCGCTTCCTCACCGCGGAACGTGCCCGGCAGATGGTTCGCTCCGTGCGCGGCCCCTATCTAAAGGTAGGCGTCTTCGTCAACCCAAGCGAAGAGGAGTTGATCGAAACCGCATCGCATGCACCGCTCGACGTTCTACAGTTGCACGGAGAGCCGCCTTCGCCCCACTTGGCAGGCTCGTTCCGTATTTGGCAAAGTACCCACCCCAGCATCGCCCGTGAGACTCTCGATCCGAACGTCGAAGCTTGGCTCCTCGACACGCCTACGCCTCAGTACGGCGGTTCGGGCCAATCGTTCGATTGGTCGCTGGCTGCCGGTTTCCCGCGGCGCGCTATTGTCGCCGGCGGTCTCGATGCTTCGAACGTCGCCCTCGCCATCCGCGTGGCTCGTCCGTGGGGTGTGGACGCTTGTTCGCGTCTTGAATCTGCGCCCGGACAAAAAGATCCAGCACGCATTCAACTCTTTGTTGAAGCTGCCCTCGCAGCCTTTTCAAAACAACCTTTGGAAATACACTCATGACCCCTGCTTCCCTGCCCGATGCCGGCGGCCATTTCGGCCCCTATGGCGGCCGCTACGTTCCCGAGGTGCTCATGTCGCCGCTCGAAGAACTGGAGCAAGCCTATGCAGCCGCGCGTGTCGATCCCGCTTTCGATAAAGAATTGCGGGCGCTGTTGCATCACTACGCAGGGCGGCCCACTCCCCTCTATTTCGCCTCGCATCTAAGCCAGTCTTTAAACGGCGCGCACATCTGGCTCAAACGCGAAGATCTGCTGCATACCGGCGCGCACAAAATCAACAATTGCCTCGGGCAGATTCTTCTCGCCCGCCGCATGGGCAAACAGCGCATCATCGCCGAAACCGGTGCCGGGCAGCACGGCGTCGCCACGGCTACGGTCTGTGCTCTCTTCGGCATGCAATGCGTGGTTTACATGGGCGAAGAGGATATGCGCCGCCAGCGCCTCAACGTCTTTCGCATGCGTTTGCTGGGCGCTCAAGTGGTGGGCGTTTCGAGCGGCAGCCGCACCTTGAAAGACGCCATTAGCGAAGCCATGCGCGATTGGGTCATAAATGTCGAAAGCACTCATTACCTACTCGGCTCTGTCCTCGGCGCTCATCCCTATCCCATGATGGTTCGCGATTTTCACAAAGTGATCGGCGAAGAGACGCGCGCGCAGTCGCTGGAACAAATCGGCCGGCTGCCCGATTCCATCCTGGCCTGTGTCGGCGGCGGCAGCAATGCCATCGGCATTTTTCACGCGTTCGTCGATACGCCTGTCAAACTCATTGGCGTCGAAGCGGGCGGCCGTGGCCACAAACTCGGCGATCACGCCGCTCGGTTCAGCGGCGGCTCACCGGGGGTATTGCAAGGCACCTTCAGCTATCTATTGCAGGATGAAGATGGCCAAATCGGCTTGACTCACTCGGTCTCCGCCGGACTCGATTATCCCTCCATCGGGCCTGAACACGCATGGCTGCACGATCGCGAGCGCTGCGAATACGTTTCCATGTCCGACTCCGGCGCACTGGCGGCCGCCAAAACGTTGGCCCGCACCGAAGGCATCATTCCCGCGCTGGAATCGGCGCATGCGGTCGCCGAAGCCATGCGCCGCGCGCCGCTTGAACCGGGCAAAGTTTACGTGGTCAACGTTTCCGGCCGCGGCGATAAAGACATCGATATCTACCGCGAAAATATGCCCGAACTGGATGCTCTGTAAATGGTTGAAACCGCCACACGCATCTCGAGTCTTTTCGCCCGCCACTACGCGCAAGGGCGCAAAGCCTTCATTGCCTATCTCACAGCCGGCGATCCTTCTCTCGCGCACACTGTGGATCTGGTGCTCGCCTTGGAACGCGGCGGCGCCGATCTCATCGAGCTTGGCGTCCCTTTCTCCGATCCGATTGCCGATGGTCCCGTCATTCAGCGCGCCTCCGAGCGCGCCTTGCGGGCGGGCACAAACTTGCACAAGCTTCTCGAAACCGTCCGCGCCATCCGGCGCCAATCCGAAATTCCGCTGCTCCTCTTCAGCTATCTAAATCCGCTGCTGCGCTATGGTTTTGACAACGTCGCCCGTGATGCCGCAGCCGCCGGAATCGATGGCGTTCTTCTTACCGATTTATCGGTCGAAGAGGCGGCCGAACCGGTGAGCCGTTTGCGCAGCCAGTCGCTCGATACCGTTTTCCTCGCCGCGCCCACCAGTTCCGAACGCCGCTTGCGGCTCGTAGCCGAACATTCCTCCGGCTTCATCTACCTGGTTTCGCGCACCGGTGTCACCGGTGAACAGGCATCGCTGGCCGCCTCGGCAGCGCCTCTCGCAGAACGTATGCGCCAACTCACACGCTTGCCTCTCGCTCTCGGCTTTGGCGTCAGCACTCCCGCGCAGGTCGCCGAAGTGGCGCGCCTGGCCGATGGCGTTGTCGTCGGCAGCGCCATCGTCAAATTTATCGAGGCCCATAGCGCTGCGCCGGATCTCCCCGCCAAGTTGCAGGCCTTCACGCGTCAACTCACCGCGCCGTTGCGATGAATTTCGGAAGACGGAAGACGGGGGACAGAAACTTGCGGGACTTCGAAGGATGCGTTGCCGCTCCTTCCAGTCGCGGCTCGGCTAGCGGCTTTCGTGTGAATAGAGGGCGAGTTACTGGGGAGACGCCAGGAGCGGCGGCTGGAATGCCGCCGCGCTGCCAAGAATGGCCGCCCTACGCTGTGAAGGTTGGGCGAAAATCGAAGTGAAGTCACAGGCCAGCCCAGCCTCCGGTGGTACTGGATTAAATAGCCTTTGACTTCGAGGTTGAAGCCAGTAGCTCGAAGCACGGAGCGTTAAAATTCGCGTTAACGGCGAAGAATCGGTGAATTCGGAAGGAAGTCACAGATCAGGAGACAGAATAGTTGCCCGATGAATTAGATCAATACCGCTCCCAAATCGACGTGCTGGATCGCCGCCTTTTGGATCTTTTGAACGAGCGTACCGCCGTAGTCGAACGAATTGGCCGCGTCAAGCAGGAGCGGCACCTTGCCGTCTACGAACCCAAACGCGAAGATCAGGTGTACGCCAACATTCTCGCCCACAATCACGGACCTCTGCCGCATGAAGCGGTCAAGCGCATCTTCGAGCGCATCATCGACGAAATGAGAACCGTGCAACGCAATAAGATGGAGCAGTCTCCGCAGAACAGCGCGCATGAACAAGCGGACCGGAGAGAGCCATGCTAGTCGTCATGCAGGAATTTGCGCCTGAAGCGCAAATCGATGCCGTCATCAACCGGCTCGTCGAAATGGGCTTTACTGTCCATCGCTCTACGGGTGTGAAGCACACCGTCCTCGGCGGCGTTGGCCCCATCGACGATTTCGATCCCGCTTTGCTGGAAGCGATGGAAGGCGTTAAGGAATGTCACCGCATCGTCTCCTCTTACAAGCTCGCCAATCGAAATTTCAAGCCCGCCGGGACAATTATCAAAATCGGCCAAGTGGAAATCGGCGGCTCCAAAGTTGTTTCCATGGGTGGCCCTTGCAGCATTGAAAATGAAAAGCAGATTGAAGAGTCGGCGGCCATCGTTGCCAAAGCCGGCGCGCAGGTGATCCGCGGCGGCGCCTTCAAACCGCGCAGTTCTCCGTACAGTTTTCAAGGGCTTGGCGAGCCGGGCTTGCAAATCATTCGCGCCGCCGCCGACCGCCATGGCCTGCTAGTCGTCAGCGAAGTGATGGATCAAACGCAGATCTCGCTGCTCCTGCAATATTCCGACATTTTGCAAGTGGGCGCGCGCAACATGCAAAATTTCAACCTGCTGCGCGAACTGGGCAAAACACGCAAACCGATCTTATTGAAGCGCGGCATCGCCGCCACCATTGAAGAACTCCTGCTCTCCGCTGAATACATAATGTCCGGCGGCAATTATGAAGTCATGCTCTGCGAACGCGGTATTCGCACCTTTGAAACCGCCACTCGCAACACCATGGACATCTCCGCTTTTCCGGTGCTGAAGAAGCTCACTCACCTGCCCGTGATTGGCGATCCCTCGCACGGCACCGGCAAACGCGAGTACGTCCTTCCCATGGCGCGCGCCGCCGTGGCAGCCGGTGCGGATGGCCTCATCGTCGAAGTGCACCCCGACCCCGACCACGCCATTAGCGATGGCGCGCAGACTCTCCGTCCCGATCAATTTACCGACATGCTCGTCCAAGTGCGCGCCATAGCGGCCGCCATCGGCCGCTCCGCCTGACTATGGAAACTGTGGCGATCGTCGGCGTCGGGTTGATCGGCGCATCGTTTGGCCTGGCTCTACGCCAGTCGGGTTTCAACGGAGAATTGATCGGAGTCAGTTCTCATTCCGCCCTCGCGGCCGGTTTAGCGCGTGGCGCGATATCAACTTCCGCAACCCTCGCCGAAGCCGCTCAGCGAGCCGATCTTATCTACTTGTCCCAACCAGTGGATCGAATTCTCGAGACCATCGCACAACTCGCTGCCACGCTCCGTCCCGGTACCTTGGTTACCGACGCTGGCAGTACTAAGGAAAAGATTTGCGAATGTGCCCTAACCCACCTTCCTGCCGGTTCTTTTCTGGGCGGTCATCCTATCGCTGGGAAAGAGCAGCGCGGTCCCGACGCCGCCGACGCCGATCTATTCCGCAACCGTCCCTACATCCTCACTCCCGGCAGCGCACCCGCCCACCACGAGGCGCCCTTCCGCGCGGCGTTAAACTCCTTTGGCGCCACCGTCTTGGAAATGTCTCCGGTCGAGCATGACTCAACCGTCGCTTTCACCTCCCACCTTCCCCAACTCATCTCGACCGCCCTCGCCGCCACCCTTTACAGGGAAGACAACGCGAAACTGGCCCAGATCTTTGGTCCCGGTTTGCTAGGTATGACTCGCCTGGCGCTTAGTTCTCCCGAGCTGTGGAGGAGCATCCTCTCCACGAACCAAGCCCAAGTCTCAGAAGCGCTTAACGCATATATACGTGTCCTACGCGAATTGCAGGGAACGTTAGGCGAATGCGAGATATCTCGCACTTTTGAACAAGCAACCGAGTTCGCCCACGCAATCCGGAAGTTACCGCTCACATAAACTCTCACCCCCCGCTATTTTTTTGTAGGAATAGTACTGGAACGCTCGTATAATCGAAAGTAACGAGTGGGGATTTCAACGTGCATCATGAACTTACATTCCTATTGAAAAAACTCTTGTGCTCTCACAGGGATGTCAGCCGTCTCCCCGCTTTGCTCCGCACATCGTGTCTCTTCGGTCAAGGTGAAAAAGCCGACACTCTCTACTTCATCGAAGAAGGACTGATTAAACTCACCAGAACTAACGATTTAGGGGGAAGAGTCATTCTCGCCATATACGGACCCAACGAGTTGGTTGGAGAAGAATCTCTTTCAGGCGGAAAGCATTTCTATTTCGCCGAAGCCGAAGTGCTGAGTCCCGCCACCGTGTACAGAATCCCAGGCACCACGCTCGAACGTGTCAAATCGGCTCATCCGGAATTGGGCGTAGCTTTGGTTCGATGCCTTGTCGATTCGAACCTCGGCTTTGCGCAGAAGTTGGAGTGGTTGAGCTTGCACGATGTGGAAAGCCGCGTTTTGTACTATCTGGAACAACTGGCCAAACTCGTCGAACCTGCCGAAGATCAAGGTTACCCTTTGCCGCTCACGCAGCTTGAACTCGCAGACTTGGTGGGCGCAACCCGCGAGACCACCTCCACGACTCTCAATTCCCTAGAAAAGAGAGGTTTCGTTAAATTGTCGCGCCGTTTGTTAACGGTCTATTTGCGCCAGGGGAAAGCGGCGGCGGCTGGCGGCGAAAATTGGCCGTAATCGGGTACTGGGGTGGTAAAAACTACCTAGTACGAATCCATCGTTAAGAGCCTTAAAATAATATAAATATCTTATTTATAGGTACTAATGGCGACGGTTGTGTGAACTAGCTTATAGTTCACTGCTGGTATTTATCCTTGCCCACCCCTCACCCTTTTGCTAAACTTCCTTCAAGATTTCGATGCTATCTGGTTGTGCTTTCGCGAGCCCTGGACGAACAGAAAGGGGGGCTCATTCAACCTCCCTACCCGTTATTCCTGGCAGACGGGCATTACTCACGCATCAAGTTACAGGAGATGAGTAGTGAGAGAAAAAGGTGTTGTGAAATGGTTTAATGCCGCCAAGGGCTATGGATTTATCCAGCGCTCGAATGGGGATGACGTGTTCGTTCATTTTTCTGCGATCCAGATGAATGGCTATCGGACACTCGAAGAGGGTGCGGAGGTCGAGTTCGAAGTGAAGCGGGGCCCAAAAGGCCTGCAAGCTGAGAACGTAAACCGCCCGTAAGCGAATAACAACCAGCGTACCGACCGACAAGACCGCCGTCGTTCCGAGCTTCGGCGGTCTTTTTGTTTTTGGATCGCCAGTGATATTGATAGAGCATGCATTACCGGAGATTGGGCGGCAGCGAAGCCAATATCAGCGAGATCGGTTTCGGCGCTTGGGGTATCGGCGGCAAGCAGTGGTTGGGCGCGAAAGATGACCAATCGTTACGCGCCTTAAGGCGCTCCTTCGAGCTAGGCGTGAACCTGGTCGATACGGCCCTGGCTTATGGCGATGGCCATAGCGAGCAACTGGTGGGGCAGGCGCTGAAAAACAGCTTCAGCAGAGTATACACCGCTACCAAAATTCCGCCGATGAACCGCATCTGGCCGGCGAATCCCGGCACTCCGATCGAGCAGGTGTTCCCCTACGACTATGTGATTCGCTCCACCGAAGAGAGCTTGCGTAATCTTGGCGTGGAACAGATCTATCTCCAGCAGTTCCACGTTTGGACGGACGCCTGGACCTCAACCGAGGAATGGCGGCGCGCTATAGAAGACTTGCGGAGGAGCGGTAAAGTTCGCTACTTCGGCATTTCCGTGAGCGAGCACGAACCAGACTCGGCGCTCGAGGCCGTCAAGACCGGCATGGTCAATGCCGTGCAAGTGATCTACAACATCTTCGATCAAACCGCCGAGACAAACCTGTTCCCTTTGTGTCAGCAGATGAAAGTCGGCGTACTGGCGCGCGTGCCGCTCGATGAAGGCGGACTCACCGGGGCCATAAACGAAAACACCGTCTTCGAGCCCGGCGAATTTCGCGAAGCCTATTTTCACGGCGACCGTAAGCGGCAGGTGGCGGAGCATGTGGCGGCCTTAGAGCGCGATTTAGCCGGGCAACCGGGAACGCTCGCGGAGATCGCCTTGCGCTTCTGTCTCTCGAATAAAGCCGTGAGCAGCGTCATCCCCGGCATGCGCCGCGTGAAGACGGTGGAAAGCAGTTGCCGCGCCGCAGCAGCCGGGATGCTCGATGACGAAACGCTCGCCATCCTCAAGCACCACGCCTGGAACCGCAACTTCTATCGAGCCGATCTCGCCACGTCAGCCTGAGTTTCGATACGGAAGCCGGCGTTTTCTCGACGTATACTCTTGAGTTGGAGGCTGCGGTTAGGTTCTAGCGAATATGGCCTCCCTTCCGAAACCCACGGCAGAGTCGCAATACACTTTTCGGACTCGATCTAGCACCTTTTCTTGGTATTCCTGTTGAGAACGTTTAAACGGACGATTAGACTATTGTGATGGCCGATGAAAACTAGCGACCAAATGAACTTCTGGCAATTCACGATGACAAATGCCAGGGAAGCTGTAAGACTATACTTTCAGCCCGCCAGGCAATTTGGCGCTTGGTTGGCCGATGGGCGAGAACCGATCGATGTTCGGCGTCTTGACCGGCTGTTGCGGCAGGTGTCCCTGCGGGTTGAAGAGTTGCATGACGAACAGCGCAAGCAGAAGGAGTCGAACGAGGCGCTGCTGAGGAAAATCAGCCAAAACCAAGATGCTATGGAAGTGCGTTTGCAGGACCTTGAACGGCAGTTGAACCCGGCCTTCGACTCGTTGGAAGATCTTGATCTTAGAGTTAAGCGACTGACCGCGTGGGTGGGAGCCTCAACAGCATCGGGCGTTGACACAGTCGACGCTTTGGCGACGCAGCTGGCGATCGCTCATCTGCTGGCGGAAACGCCGGACGTGGAGTCCGAATTCGAGCAAGTCCTGACCGATTTGAGGCATAAGCTGCGTCAGGTGGAAGCAAGTTTGGGCCTCGAAACTCCTCTGCTGCCCCGCGAGGCGAAACGCACCAAGGGTGCAACCGGCGACTAAGCTATAGGCGCGCCTTACCAAACCCGGCACGCTTTGACCGGCATCATCGGTTGCCCTTCTTGGCAGCCAAACGCGTGGCCGAACTCCGGCATGTCCGACACAACTCCGTTAATGCGGAATTCCGCGGGTGAGTGCGGATCGACTGTCGCATTCACCCGCTTTTGCTCCGCCCGTTCATCGCCACACGCCCATTGCGCCATGCCCACAAAGAAACGCTGGTCTGGCTTCAACCCATCGATAGGCTGCAAGTTTTCCTGCGCAGTCGCACGCTTCCAAGCCAGATAAGCCAGTAACGTCCCTCCCAAATCCGCCACGTCTTCTCCCAAAGTGAGTTGGCTATTGATATGGATATCGTCAACGATCACGTACTTCGCGTATTGATCGCGAACGCAGGCGACCCGTTGCTCGAAGGCCTTCGCGTCAGCCGGCGTCCACCAATCGCGCAGATTGCCTTTCGCATCATATTGGCGGCCTTCATCGTCAAACCCATGCGTGAGTTCGTGGCCAATGGTGGCGCCCGTGTTGCCGTAATTTGGCGCGGCATCCATTTTCGGATCGTACAGCGGCGGCATCAGCACGCCCGCCGGAAAATTGATCTCATTCGTTTGCGGATCATAATACGCATCCACTGTCGGCGGCGTCACAAACCATTCAGCGCGATCTACCGGTTTGCCAATTTTGGCCAATTGGCGTCTCTTCTCAAACTGGTCGGCGCGTTCCACGTTGCCGGCGAAATCGTCCGGCGCAATCCGAAGCGCGCTATAGTCGCGCCACTTGTCCGGATAGCCAATCTTGTTCAGAATGCCATGCAGTTTGACGAGCGCCTCTTTTTTCGTGGCCGCGCTCATCCAGGTGAGGCTGTCGATATCGCTGCCCAGTTCCCCTTCCAACTGCTGCACCATGATCAGAGTGGCTTGCTTGGTTGCAGGTGGGAACGTGCGCGCCACGAACACCTCACCCAACGCCTCGCCCAGTTGCCGGTCCACCAGCCGCGTGCACTTTTTCCAGCGCGGCGGCGGAGCCTTCAGTCCACGCAGATAAGCCGAGTAGAAATCGAAGTTCGATTTTTCGAA
>Ga0302324_100030293_pt1 | contig 10228 bp, 9 predicted proteins | sample Palsa_T0_1_FD_201949 | JGI IMG/M metagenome (GOLD analysis project Ga0302324, IMG submission 201949) | Peat permafrost microbial communities from Stordalen Mire near Abisko, Sweden - Palsa_T0_1 | ecosystem: Environmental > Terrestrial > Soil > Palsa > Peat permafrost | place: Sweden: Abisko... | reverse complement strand
GATCATTTCTACTTTGCCCTCGGCGAGCCTCGTAGCGATGCTGGCGCTGATGCTGTTCAAACAGGATCTGAACATCATCTCGATAATCGGCATTGTGCTGCTGATCGGCATCGTAAAAAAGAACGCGATTATGATGATCGATTTTGCTCTGCAGGCGGAGCGCGAAGAGGGGAAAAGTACCACCGACGCGATTTTTGAAGCATGCATGTTGCGTTTTCGCCCGATTTTGATGACCACAGCGGCTGCCTTATTGGGCGCGCTGCCTTTGGCGCTCGAGACGGGCACCGGGTACGAGCTGCGTCGGCCGCTGGGGATCACGATTGTGGGCGGGCTGATCTTCAGTCAGATGCTTACCCTGTATACGACACCGGTTGTTTATGTGGCCTTCGACCGGCTTCGATTGCGAATGCAGGGGCGGCAACATGACGTTCTCGACCGTAGGGCTGGAACCGCGCCGAGCGCGGCGGATTGAATGGGAACTGTATGAGGTACATAGAATTATGAATTGCTGCCGTGCAAGAACCGTAGCGTGGCTGGTCGTGGCGTCGGCGTCCGGTCTGCTCGCGGCGGGCTGTATGGTCGGCCCGAAGTATCACACGCCATCTGTTGACACCCCGTCCGCCTATAAAGAGGCCCCGCCTGCCGATTCCAAGGATACGGAAGGTTGGAAAGTGGCGCAGCCGAGCGACGCCACCATCCGCGGAAAGTGGTGGGAGATTTATAACGATCCGCAATTGAATGCGCTGGAAGAGAAAGTGAATGTTTCGAACCAGACGATCGCGTCCGCCGCAGCAAGCTTTATGGCGGCCCGTGCAATGGTGAAAGAAGCCCGCGCGCAGCTCTTTCCTACCGTCACTACGAATCCTTCGATTACCGTGCAGCGCGGGTCAGCGACGGTCAACACCGTACAAAGTACCAGTTCTTCGGGTTCGGGGTCGGGAACAGGCAGCGGCGGCACAGGGACGGGCACGGGCACAGGTACGGGCACGGTTCCCACGGGTTCCAGGGGAACATATGCTACCTATGACCTCCCGTTTGATGCGACCTGGCAACCAGACTTGTTCGGACGCATCCGCAACACGATCCGTTCAGCCGCCTACGGAGCACAGGCCAGCGCGGCGGATCTCGAGAACACGCGGCTGTCGATACAGGCCGAGGTTGCCATCGATTACTTTCAGCTCCGCGGGCAGGACGCGCTCGAACAATTGTTGGATTCGACGGTGGCCGCCTACCAGCAGACCCTCGATCTGACGAAGTCTTTGTACGCTACGGGAATTGATTCGGATGAAGCCGTGGCGCAAGCCGAGACTCAACTCGAAGCCACCCAGGCGCTGGACGTTGCCCTCGGTGTGCAGCGGGCGGAGTTTGAACATGCCATCGCGATGCTTACAGGCCAGCCCGCTTCGACATTTTCCATTCCTTACGAGCCGCTTGACGCGACGCCCCCGCCGATTCCTATCGGTGTCCCATCGCAACTTCTCGAGCGGCGCCCCGACATTGCGGCAACGGAGCGATTAGTCGCTCAGGCAAACGCGCAGATTGGCATCGCGAGAGCGGCATACTTTCCTACGGTTACGTTGAGCGCGGTGGCAGGCCTCGAGAGTACTTCCTTTACGGATTGGTTCACCTGGCCGAGCCGTTTTTTCTCGGTTGGTCCGGCGGTCGCAGAAACGATTTTCGATGCGGGTCTGCGCCACGCCACGGTCGAGCAATTCAGGGCTCAGTATGACGAGGCGGTAGCCAACTACAGGCAGGCGGTGCTGACAGCTTTCCAGCAAGTGGAGGACAGCCTGTCCTCGCTGCGAATATTGTCCGTGGAAATTCACGATCAAGGCGCGGCCGTGACATCGGCGCAAAGAAACCTTACTATCGCCACCGACCGCTACAAGACAGGGATCGATCCCTACCTGAACGTGTTGACCGCGCAAACCACCTTGTTGTCCAATCAGCAGACTGCGGTCAGTCTCCGGATTCAGCAAATGACGGCCAGCGGGCAATTGATCGAGGCGCTTGGAGGAGGATGGGACGCGTCGCAACTCCCATCCCCGGCGCAATTGATCAGCAAGGTGCCATAAGGTGCCATCAGGTGCTATGACGCTTAAGATCGGGGCGCGATGCTGAGTATCAACAAAATCCTCCTTCCGGTCGACTATCCCGGAACGTCGCTGGGTGTCATCCGCCAAGCTGCGCGAGTCGCCGAGCAGTTCCATTCCGAAATCGTGCTACTGCATGTTTTGACGGCGAGAAGTCGCGCGGCCGGTGTGCCGGAGCAGGGGCCCGCGCTCGCGCAGTGGGACCTGCTCGCGGAAATCACAAGAAGCGCGGAGGAAACCCAGGAACGATCGATTGGCAGCGTGCTTGGCAATCTTACCGTTTATCGCGTACTGGCCAGGGGCGGTGTGGCTGACGTAATCGTGCGCACTGCCCATAAGGAGAGAGTCGATTTGGTGATGATGCCATCTCGCGGCCACACGTTTTGCCAGTTCCTGTTGGGCTCCGTAACGGCGAGAGTTTTATGTGAAAGCCAGTGTCCAGTTTGGACCGACGCCTACGCAGAAGAAGTGGAGCCGCGGGGGCTGACGATCGGCAGCATTTTGTGCGCGGTCGATCTGACTCCGCATGATCGCAAGACCGTATCGTGGGCGGCGCATCTGGCCGCCGAGTTTGGCGCCCGGCTGACCCTCGCCCACGTCACGCCCTCCATTGAGTCCTGGGGGCCGGGCGGCGGCTACGTTCATTCCAGGCAAAAAGATGCGCTCGTCGGAGACGCTTCCAGGCGCATCGCGGAACACCAGAAAGCTATGGATATCAAAGCGAATGTAATTGTCGGGAGTGGTGACGTGTCCACGACGCTGTGCCAGGCCGCAAAACAGGTGAATGCAGATCTTCTGGTCACAGGATGCCATCCCTATGGCGGTCGCCTGCGCACCCATGGCTACGGGACAATCTGTGCGATTCCGATTCCAGTCCTAAGCGTCTAGCCTCGCACATGTCCTCTGGAAACTGGGTGTTACAGGAATAGTCACAGTTGGCCGGGTACTATTTGGATCCGGCCGGAATCAGCATTATCCTGCTAGGAATGCCCAGCGATTTGAAGCCGCACCAACTGGAAACCAGCGACCCGGCGGAAATGCAGCAGAGCCTGCGCCTGCTGGATCGAAGCACGTCCTGGTTCTGGTGGAATACTCTGGTCGGTTTGATCCTTCTCACCACGGCGCTGGTGGTGCTTTCCGCGCCGGAAGCGCTGACTCGCTACGCTTTTCCGCGACAAGTGAATGTGAATCTAATCGTGTGGGCATTGCTGGCCCTGATGCTGATCTCAAATATTTACACGCTTTACCGCCAGCACCACTTTGAGATCTTCCGGCATCGATTCGCCGAACAGATACAAATCGCCACAGAGCTGCGCATGCGGGCCGATAAGTTTTACGGCATGGCCATCCTCGATCCGCTCACGGACTTGTACAACCGGCGATACGGAGGAGAATGTCTACAAAAGGAGATCAGCCGCGCGGAGAGGCATAACTATGACCTCGCCGTCATCGTCCTGGATCTCGATAATTTCAAGCAGATCAACGATCAGTTTGGACATGCCGCCGGCGACGAGGTATTAAAGGAGTTTTCCCGGCGCTTGAAAAGGGCCATTCGTGCATGTGACGTTCCAGTGCGCATGGGAGGCGATGAGTTCCTCGTCGTGCTGCCGGAATGTCCCAGGGATAATGTGCACATCATCCTGTCGCGCCTCGAGCCATTCGAAGTCATCTTTGAGCGACAGAGAATCCACGTTTCCTATTCTCGAGGTCGCGCGCAGTATCAGGTGACCGACACGCCCCAGACGCTTGTCCAAAGAGCTGATGAGGTTCTATACGCCGAGAAGGTAGCTCGCCAAACCGCCGCGGGAACGGCCACGGTTGTTTGATACAACTCCTGTCTTCCCTTGTTGATTTTCCAGCAACCATTGGACGTCCAATGGCACGGCGCCTCTACCTCTAGCCCCTGATCTTCTCGCGCGACTGGAAGTTTGACCCATGCGCCAAATCGTGATAAATGAAGTCGAGTTTGGGACTTCCACAGTAAGGGAGGGACAATAAGATGCGTCGAATTACATCTATCGGCATCGTCGTGGCGTTATGTGTCGCCGCCGCACTCGCCGTCGGCATCACTTCCGCCCGCGAACCTGCCAGCCCACTCGCTAATCTCACTTCCGGCAAGGTTCCACTTATGTCGGCCGGGCCGCTCGCCTTCGGGCCGGATGGCATCCTTTTCGTCGGGGATTCTGCCGCCGCCGCTATCGTGGCGATTGACACAGGAGACCGGAGAGCCCCTTCTTCCGCCGCGAAGATCAACGTACAAGGAATCGATGAAAAAATCGCCGCGCCAGTGGGCGTGCCGCCGGACCAGCTGCTCATCAACAGCATGAAGGTAAACCCAATTTCAAAGAACGTATATCTATCCGCTTCCCGAGGGCGGGGGCCGGATGCGATGCCGCTCATCGTGCGTGTGGACGCAGCGGGCAAAGTGAGCATCCTTTCTCTCGAAAACGCCAAGCACGCGTCGGTCAGCCTGGTGGACGTGCCGGCGTCCAATCCCGCGGCTCGGCAGGACCCGCGCACGCTAACCATCACCGACATGAACTATGTCGGCGGCAACGTGATCGTCGCTGGCCTGTCGAACGAGGAATGGTCTTCTGCGCTGCGCTCGATCCCGTTCCCGTTCAAGGACGCGGCCGAAGGCGCCACGTTGCAGATTTGGCATTCGTCGCACGGGCGATTTGAGACCGAATCTCCTGTGCGGACCTTCGTTCCGTACACGATTTCAGGGCAACAATACATACTCGCGGCATACACCTGCACACCGCTGGTGAAAATCCCGGTCAGCGACCTGCAGCCCGGCGCCAAAGTGAAGGGCGTGGAAATCGCCGATCTCGGTGCGGGAAATCAGCCGCTGGATATGATCCCGTATGCGAAGGATGGCCACGACTATATCCTGATCTCCAACTCTTCGCGGGGTGTGATGAAGCTCAAGGCTGACCACCTCGAGGCGTATCCTGCGATCGATTCGCCGACCAAGACCAACGTGGCTGGCGTTCCCTACGACACAATGACCGATCTCCAAAACGTACAACACCTCACGCAACTCGATGACTCGAATGCGGTGATTCTCACCGGCAAGTTCACCGGTCTGGCCTGGGCACCCGGACCCCCGGTCGGCCCGCTGAACCTGCAAACGATCGCGTTGCCCTAGCAGAGAACCTTGTCGAAACTTAGGCTTGCCGTCATTGCGGCCATCCTCCTCGTGGGGATGGCCGCAACCGGGCAAGCTAGTGTCTCCATCCGGTTCGAGGACGGCACGTTCAAGGTAGTCGACTGGAGCGCGCCTGCGGCTCCGCCTGCAAAGGGCTGGGCTTCCATTTTTGCTGTGTATGCCGGGGTTGGAGATGTACCCCCTCTAGCCGGCACATATACGGTCGAAGGCGGCTCGCTGGTTTTTCACCCGAACTATCCGATCGCGCCCGGCGTACATTACCGCGCCGTTTTTCAGCCCCCTGGAGGTGGGTCTCCCGTCGAGAAAACCTTCGACGGACCGCACCAGGACAAAACGCCTTTCGCGCGCGTTGAGCGCGTCTACCCCTCCGCGAATGTACTGCCGAGCAATCTCCTGAGACTGTATGTATATTTTTCGGCTCCGATGGGCCGGGGACAGGCCAGCCAGCGAATCCATGTACTCGATGAAAACGGCAAGGTTCTGCAAGGAGCACACGGGCTGTTTCTCCCCGGAGAGGAGCTTTGGGATCCGAATTACCAGCGGCTTACAATGACTTTCGATCCCGGGCGAATCAAGCGCGGGCTGACGTCGAATCAAAACATCGGGCCGCCGATCGCGGAAGGGAAGAGCTACACGCTGGTCATTGATCGTGACTGGGAAGACGCTCGCGGCGTGCCCATGGTGGACGGCTTTCGCAAGTCCTTTCGAGGCGGACCCGCCGAGAGAAATCCACCCGACCCGAAACAATGGCAAATCACCTCGCCCAAAGCGGGCACTCTTGAACCTCTCATGGTCGACTTTCCTAAACCCATGAACTACCCGCTGCTGCAAAGAATGCTGACCGTTTCAGGCGTCCAGGGCGGCGTTACCGGAACAGTGAGCGTCGATCATCATGAAGCGCAATGGCGATTCACGCCGCATGCGCCGTGGAGGGCAGGGAACTACGAGCTGGTTGTGGACACGGCGATCGAAGACCTCGGCGGCAACCACATCGGGCAGCCTTTCGACATCGATACGTTCGAGCGCGTTACCCGACACATCACCGCGAACACAATTTCGTTGCCCTTCGGTGTCCGCTAGAGCGAACGGCGACCGGACTCGCGAATGGCGCCCCTTACTCAGGTACCGAACCTGAAACGCGGTCCGCGAGGCGCGGGCGCGAGTAGAGGCGCCACCGCCGCCAGGCTTCCCATACGTTACCAACGAGCACGCCCGCCAGAAGATAGTAGGCCACGCCAATCCATTGGAAGATCGCATAGCTGGCCACCGCGACGATCGCAGCGCAGACGAACTGGTCGGGATATTTCACGGGCGATGTCGGCGGGTCGGTCAATATGAAGAATGCGAAAAATAAGGCGGCGTGGAGATCAGGCGCCCGAAAGATTTCGGCGACTTTCCCGGCATCACCGAAATACGCCGTGAGCGTGAACAGCAAAAAGTAGATGCCGAGAAAAACGAGAACCAGCGGGATCTTGTTGACGCGGTCGGTAATGAACACGCCGGTAGCGAAGAGTACCACCAGTGCTAACGGCGTGAGCTCGGGCAGGGCGCCCCACCAGTTCTGCGCCGTGCCGAACACGTGAAACGTAGCGACAAGGGCCAGCGCCGCGGGATTGAATACGTTCGCCGAGCGAGTCCGGAAGAGGTACTTGCTGATAATGGCGACTTCCGATGTGCACGCGGCGACGTACCAGGGTTCGCGCGGGCTCAGTATCATCGCGACAAACAAACCCGTGAGGATGGCTCCGCTCGGAAACTCCCAGCCCTTCCGAAGCTTCCAAAGGATTACCGCGTCGGTCAGGCCCGCCGCGACTAGGGCGCTCGCCAGGCCCGGAAGAACCAGCCGGATCCCCTCATGCGGAGCGGCCAGAACGACCAGAATTGCCAGGACAATGAGAACGAGCCCTTTCGGTGTGCGGAAGAATCGTAGAACCGCAGCGCTAGTTGTCACCGCGCATCCGTGACGTCGCGTATCGCTCCAGCGTCGGGGAAACAATCAGCCCGTCCACGCCCAACCGATCGAATAGTCGGATGCCTTCTTCAGGGCCCAGAACAAACGCTGCCGTTGCGACCGCATCTGCCAGCATCGCGGTGGGTGCGACGACGGTCACGCTAGCCGTGGCGGGCGCCGATGCTCCGGCGCGCGGATCGATAATGTGATGGACATCTTCTTCGCGCAGGCTCTTCCTTTCGTAATCACCCGATGTGCACACTGCCTGGTTCGAAATGCGAAGGGAATCAATCAATTCATTATTGCGGCGCGGATGACGTATCCCAATCGACCATGGTTTTCCCTCCGCGTTGCATCCCCCGAGATAGAGGTCCCCGCCTGCATCGATTGCAAAGTTCTCGAAGGGCCGAAGTTCGCGCGCGGCCAGGTCGATCGCAAGCCCCTTGGCAACGGCGCCGAGGTCGAGAATTAACGGGCGAAGCAGGGTAATCATCTTGCGATCCGGATCCAGGCAAACGTCTCGATAGCTCACCGAACTCCCGGGTTCGAGAGCGGTCTGGACGCTTGCCCCGGTGCGATAGTGCCGGTTGAAGCCGCGCGTTTCCATGGCGTGGCCGACCGTTGGGTCGAAAGCGCCGGCGCTCTCTTCGGCTACAGCCAGCGCAAATTGCACCACTTCGTACAGAAGCGTGCTTACCGGAACGGGGATCCCGACCTGCGCCGTGAGCTGCATTACTTCGCTCTGAGGTTCGAAGCGCGTGCAACACTCTTCGATCCGGTGAAACCATCCAAATGCACGATCGGCTGCCTGCTCGCGAAGGACTTGCTGCTGCGGATCCGTTCCGTGGCCGACCACTTCGATCGTCACGAACGTTCCCATCAGCGCTACGGTGCGGCGGTAGTGATCCTGAGCGATCCGAAGGGCGTCGTTACTCATTTGCTTTGGATAAGGCATCGGTGACGGCATCGGAATAGGCATAGCTGCTTTCGGTGGCGCCCGACACGAAATCGACGTCCGAACTCTGTTTGCTGACCACCAGGCCCGGCAAATCGACGATCCACGTACATGGATAGCGCGTCAGGCATTCGGCGATTTCCGCTGAGGCGATTTTTCCGCCCTGAATCACGACGGACACCTGGATATCGCCGTGGCGGGACCCGCCCCAACCGACGTAGGTTCCGTCCTTATATTGGACTTGTCGCTTGGCCGGCGGCGCCGCAGCAGGCGGAATTGCCGGAACAGCTGCCGGAACGTCGGTTGTCGCGACTTCTTTTGCTGGCGCGCCGGGTGCCAGGGGCGCCACGCGCGAAGTCTCGGCCGGCGCGACAGTCGGCGCGGCTTTTGGAGCTGGAACTGAAACCGGAGCTGGCGAATGTGGTGGACGATCGGTTCCGAGCGGCGCAGCCGTCGACGCGACCGCGGACGGCGCCGGCTTGCGGGCCACCTCGACTTTCGGATTTGCCGCTTCCGACGGCACGGTTCTGGCGGCAAGCGGAACCGCCGTTCTCCGCCGCGCTGCCTGCTCCGCAAACTTATCTTCCGCGGAACTGGTGCGATGGTATCCCGCGGCATAAATGGCGAGAATGGCGGCAGAGCTCAGACTGACAAGACTCTTCGGAACCTTCTGGCCCGACGCCCGCCGCCGGCTGGCCAGGAAATTCCCCGACCATGGACGAAACGACAGCACCCCTATTGCCGCGACCACTGCCAGTAGGAGTAAGACGATAGAGACACTTCTGAGCCTGCCCAATTCGGGGTGACTGCTGATGAGAGCTGCACCAATGCTTAGCGCGATGACCATGCTTCCTTCCGACGTCGCAATCGGATCGGTCTACAACTCAAGGCGACGTAACAGTAGCATAAATGAAATGCTAAAACGGCTGTGTTGCGCGCCCCAGCGGCCTTGGGCCTCGCGTCGCAGGACTACTCCGGCGTCTCGACTTTCGATGGCTTCCCCTCGTAGCGTTGGCTCTTCAATACCTCGTCGATGAGAAACAGATCGGTGAGCAACGCCCTGAGATGGATGGAGGCATTCAGATTGTCGACCAATTGCGAGCTAATGGCAGGCTGTGCCAAAACCAGCTCGACTGCCGCCAGAGCGTCACGCGCGTCACGCTCCAGAACGCTGAGGAAGGCGCGATAGCGTTCGACCGGCTCCCGCCGCTCCTGGTTTATCAGGATCGAAAAAACCTCACCCAGCCCGGAGAGGGCCGCGGCCGCACGTTGCAGGAACTCGCGAGCCTGCCCGCCTGACTGGGAACCCTCGTTACCCGACAGCCCCTGAGCTGCATAGGCCAGCATGAACTCGTAGCTCTCTTCGATGTGCTCGCAACGTCGCTGGAACTCTTCGGTTGGATTTCCGGCGGGAATCGCCGGATCGGTCGGATGAGCCATTCTCAAGGCCGGTCCGCGGGTCGGACTTCGGTCGGACCTACGACCCATCGGTCCGGATCGTGGTGTTCGAGATACTGCCTGCGCGTGATCCAGCCGAAGATCATGGACTTCGTGATCCACCACTTATCGGGGCGCACCGCGAAGTAGACATGAGCCATGACGAGACCGACGAGCCCGACGCCCGCCAACCCGTGAGTCACGTAGACCAGCCCCCAGGTGAAGTCACCGAGCAGGTAAGGGTTGCGAGTGTAAAAAGGCGTGCGGACGCGAACCATCATGAAGAATCCCGTGCCCACGGCCGCCAACCCCGCCGCAACAATGGCAAGGTGATACAGGCGGTTGCCGAGCGGATACTTGCCCGGCTTCGGACCCGGTATATCGTGGCCAAGCTCCCGCAACATCTCGGCCTTCATTTCCGGAATGTCTTTGGGCCCGACCCAGATGGACCAGAAGTCCATGAAAAAAATTGCGTGAATGATGTGAAACACGATGGACCCCGCCAGAACCATTCCGGCGATCCAGTGCCAGGTCACCCATGGAAACTTGACGCCCGCGATGGGAAGAAACGCCGTGAACAGCAATGTAAACATTGCGCAGGCCATCACGAAATGAAACAA
>Ga0302324_100030292_pt1 | contig 10228 bp, 6 predicted proteins | sample Palsa_T0_1_FD_201949 | JGI IMG/M metagenome (GOLD analysis project Ga0302324, IMG submission 201949) | Peat permafrost microbial communities from Stordalen Mire near Abisko, Sweden - Palsa_T0_1 | ecosystem: Environmental > Terrestrial > Soil > Palsa > Peat permafrost | place: Sweden: Abisko... | reverse complement strand
CAGCGACAGCGCATCCCCGACTATTGGCTTTTCTTTTTCCTCGCGGTGTGGCTGCCGCTGTTCGGTCTGGGATTGTTCGGATGGGACGTCGAGGCCAGATATACGGAATTCGCACTACTGCCCCTACTTGTGTGCGCGCTCGCCGCAAGCCAGGCGTTCGGCGTGGCGATAATGCGACGAGTGGGTCCGACCAGAGTGCCGGCGGTCCAAGGGCTGCTGGCTGTGGTCGCAGCCATCCTCATCGTAAATCCCGTGAGTCTCGCGCACACCGTGAATGGAGGCTACTCGATTCATCCGGACCACAAAGGTGCAGCGGCGTTCATTCAGTCTATCCATCCCCGCCCAGGCGATGTGATCGTCGCTGAGGATGCGCTGCAACAAACATACTATTTGGGTCGGATCGACTACTGGCTCCGGGGAATGAACAACGCGGCGCAATTCGTGCATATGAAAGGCGGCGCATTGCGCGACGTCTATACGGACGCGCCGTTGCTCGGCACAGGTGCCGCGCTGATGGCACTTGTCGAGCGGCGCGATCGCGGCGCCATCTACGTCATCGGAACAGGGGAATTTAGGGGAGATGATCTGCGGCTGATTCGCAGCGACGGCATTTATGAGGTGCTGCAGCAGCCAATTTTCGTGCCGGTGTTCCTCGGCCGGGACGGGGTGACCCAGGTTTGGAAAGTGGAAGCTCCTCACGATGCGGCGGCCCCCGCTGACGGGCGCAATTAGGACGCCCTAAGCATCATGGCGGGATTTGCACGTCAGGCCTTCATCCTGTCGCTTTCGCGCATGGCGAACTACGGGCTGATGATCATCAGTCCGGTAATTCTGGTGCGCGTGCTGACAGTGGGCGATTTTGGGCGCTATCGCGAATTTCTGTTGTATGCATCGCTGCTGCAGTCGATCGCGTCCTTTTCAATTTCCGACAGCCTGCTCTATTTCATTCCCGCACATCCCGCCAGCGGCTGGCGCATAGTGAGGGAGACGGCGATTCTGACGGCCGCCGTCAGCATCTGCATCATCGCCGGCTTTTATATACTCGATCTCCTGACGGGCGGAGCGCTGGTCGGGCGATACCGGTTGCCGATTGCGCTCTATGTGCTGATGTTCGTCAATGTCGACTTCTGGGAGTCCTTCTGGCTCGCAACTCACCGCACTGCACGGGTCTTCGTTTATACGGCGGGGCGGCTCATCGTGCGCATGCTCGTCGTGGTTGGCGTCGCAGTGCTGACGAACGACGTCGCGACGATCATCTGGTCGCTGATTGCGCTCGAAGGGGTGCGTCTCATTGCATTTGCGGGTGTCTGGTCCGTGATGGACCGAGCCGCGCAGGAGCCCCCGATCGAGAACATCCGTCGAGACCAATTGCGATTCTGCGTACCCGTTGGCCTCGCGGCGCTGCTCTATATGATTAGTCGCAATCTTGGCAACATCGTTGTGGTCAAATTGCTCGGCGCCGCCGCGCTTGCCCAAATGACCATCGGGACATATGGCGAGCCCGTCATCCTTGCACTTCGCAATTCAATATCAACCGCCATGCTGCCGGAGTTAGTGCGCCGCGGCGCCCAGTCAGCCGAGGCGCCAATGCAACTTTGGCGGCGAACAACGGTAGTCAATTGCGTACTGCTGTTTCCGTCTGTGATACTGCTCGCCTGGTTTGCCGAGCCCCTTGTGTTCAAAGTATTCGGCATGGGCTATCGCGCGGCCGTGCCGGTGCTGCAGATCTATACGCTCGTGATCGTGGCAGCGTGTTTCGATTTTTCACCTCCTTTGCGCGCAATCAATAAGACGCATCCACTCGTCACCAGTAATCTGGTTGCAGGGATCGCGAGCGGCGTTGCCCTCATTTTCCTTGTGCCTGTCGCCGGGCTGGTCGGTGCGACGTTGGCGCTAGTCGTCGCGGGGTTCGTGGAAGACGCCTATCGTGCGTGGGCGGTCGCGAGACTCTACGGCGTCACGATTCGCAAGCTCCTGCCATGGATGCGGACTGCGCAAGTCGCGCTGTGTGCGCTGGTGGCGGCCATTCCGGTGGTCGCCGTTACATGGGGAGGACGCGGCGGCATGACAGGAGTCATAGTCGGGTCATTAATTTACCTAGCGCTGTTCGCAGCGCTGCTCATGGCGACTGGGGTGGAGGAGGCCATTACGCTTGCGCGTCGTGTGCGCGCTTCGCTGGCGGTTGTAGCGTTCGGGGGCCGTTAGGAACTCCGTCTACTTCGAAGTAGCACAGCAATTGGGTGTGGCGGTGCCCGCAACCTCGATTGATCGCACCCGCTCAAATACAACCATCAATTCTGCGTACGCTGAAAGGTTAATCTTGAGAATCGCGCCGGCGGCGCTCGCACGAACGCCACGGCTCACACAATGTGTATGTGAAGTGCGACAGCGTGACGCGCTGTTCGGAGCTCATGTATGGTTCGGACGGGGTCGAGTCGTTCATTTCGAATTCAACCGCATCGGTACGCTGCAGCGACATTCCTTGAGCAGAGATGCGGTCAATTGAATCCCGGGCGATGTTGGGTGTTACGCGCATCCCGCATTTGCTCTGGACCTATGCTCGGATACAAAATCCACTAAGGGCAATATAGCGGCCGCCGCGCTGAAGCTTGTCAGTGCAATTTAGATGTGGGGAAGTAAGCACATGCGTTTCAATAACATGATTGCCGTACTTTTGGCCGGCCTGCTGTCTTCGTCGATCGCGTCTGCATTTGATCCACCCCCCTTTCCGCGCATTGGTGCGATATTGTTCGGCTCGCCGACGAAGTACGACGATCCCGCCTTGCAGGCGCTCCTCGGCCATACGAGCATTGCGCTTTTCAGCTATTGGCCGGGATGGGAGACGACCCACTCCGAGACCTTCGAGCAGGCAATGGCAGCAATTAAAAAGTTGAATCCCAATATCCAGCTCGCCATCTACTCCCACATCGATTCGACTTCAAACGATATACCGTTCCAGCCGGTGGTCGCCAAACTCAACGCAATGCATTGGTGGCTGTATCCGAGCGGCACGACCGGATCACCCGTGCCTTCATTTTGGTCGGGGGGAGGGGGGCCGTTCTACACGATCAACACCACATTGTTTCCCGCGAAGGACAGCGATGGACATCGATACATGGACTGGTATGCCGCCTGGTTTGTAGCGAAATTCCAGCAGCCGAATCCTGCCTTGAACAGCTTCTACATCGACAACGTATTTCTGCAACCGCGGGTTACGGGTGACTGGAATCTAGACGGCGTTTCCGACAACCCTAACGACCTTGCGGTAGGACATTGGCTGCACGAGGGATATAACGCCTACTTCAGCAGTTTGCGAGCGCAGCAGCCCGGTGCGTACCTGATCGGCAATATTGCCGGCTGGGGGGCTGCCGGCGCGAATCTTACGGACTACAACGGACAGCTGAACGGCGGATTCATCGAGGGCATCCTCGGATTCAACTGGTCTCCGGAGTACTGGGGAGGCTGGCAGGAAATGATGAACGAGTACCGCAAGCCCATTAAGGCCTTGGCGCCACCGCAATTGCTCATGTTTGCGATGGTGGGAAGCCCGACGGACTACCAGACTTTCCGCTATGGCCTCGCATCATGTCTGATGGACAACGGGTACTTCGTGTTCAGTGCGTCTGATGCATACAACGACCTGCACTGGTTTGACGAATACAACGCGAGTCTCGGTACCGCTACCAGCGCTCCGCCAACGTCCGCGTGGCAGAACGGCGTTTATCGCCGCGACTTCAGCAATGGCATCGCCCTGGTCAACCCCAAGGGAAACGGTCCGCGGACAGTCACTCTCGAAGCGAGCTACAAGCGCATAAGCGGTTCCCAGGTCCCGGCCGTTAATAACGGCCAAACCATGAATACCGTCACACTGCAGGACCGCGACGGGATCATACTTATGCGCTTGCAGCCGATCGGCGTGCCGAAGGCGCCCACGCACCTAACCCTGAGCCAGTAGGCAAGGCAAACCCGCTACTGGGGCCCTCGCAGAGGGGTGGCGCAGGGACGACCCGGGTGCCGTTCTGGCGCCTCTCGGGGACCGAGCGTGATCGCGCGCATGGTTGTCATGGCGTAAAAATGTGATGATGGCATGCGGCCGCGCCATCGGGGTAAATTGCCCGCAAGGCGCGGTAGCGGAGTCGATCGGCAAGTCACGGGCTGTCTGCGGAGTAGTCCATGCGCTACGTACTGGCGCTGCTCTTTATCCTTCTCATGGCTGGGGACGTGTTCGGGTGGAACCAGAGCCTGGCGCCGGGCCTGTCCGTGAAGAACGCAATGATCTACATCGCGGGCCTTATGTTGGCGACGCGATTGGTCTTCAATCGGACCACGAAGCTTGAAGTTCCGCGCATTCTCATCTGGATGGGGGTGCTCGTCGGATATGCCATGTTCACTTGGCTCGCCGTGGGCTTCGTGATCCATTACAAGTCCTACAAAATCATATCGGCGGGCATTGACCTGAAGGCGATGCTCATTGACTATTTTGTCGTTTTTGCACTGTGTTTCTTTGGCATCCAAACAATTGCCGATGTCAAATTCGTCGTCAAGGCGCTGCTGATTGGACTTACGTGCGCGAACGCAATTGCGATCGGTGACATTGCCGGGCTGTTCCAGATCGGCGTGACGATGGTGGGCACGGATGGCGTGGAGGCGGGCCGGGCTTTCGGCGCCTTCGGCCATGCGAACGAAACGGCTGCGCTTGTGATCTGTCTGCTGCCGGCGTACGTGACGGTTGCCATTTCTAGTCGAGGTGTGATGCGGCTGTTTTGGGCTGGTGCGGGATTAGTCTCGGCAACGATGATGCTGATGACTGGCTCGCGCGGAGCATTCGTCGGCTTGACCGTTGGTGGCGTTATCGGCTGGTACCTGTGCCGCCGGTTCATTTCCTTCGCTCGAACGGTGCCGCTGCTGGTCGGGCTGGCGATTCTGGCGGTCCCCGTGCTGTTACTGGTGAATATGAAGTTTGGCTCCGTTCTTACCGATCGGGTCATCGAGATGCTGCAGGATCCGATGACGCGCAGCGGCGACCGGTCTTATATTTGGTTGCAGGGAATCGATCGGATGATGGATCACCCGATAACGCTGCTCACCGGCTTCGGTTGGGACTCGTACTCGGTCATGGGATTCTTCTACGCCACGCATAACTATTACCTGCTGCTGTGGTTCGAACTCGGAGTGATCGGCGTGCTGAGCTATCTGGCGATAATCCGGGGAACGGTACTGACTGCGCGGTCCGCCGCAGAGGTTGCTCCGGCCGAACTCAGGGCTTACCTAGTGGCCTTCATTTTTGGCATATGTTTCGTCTCGGTTGCCATTTTCTTCTCCCTGTTGTTCAAGCCATGGTTGTATATCTGGGCCTACATCGGTGTGACAATGCGCCTGGCGGCCATCGTGACCGCAAACGCCAGACAATCGGCACGGACCGCGCCGGCGCCGCGGGTACCTAAACCTGCAGGGGCCGCCACCCGACGGCTGCAACGGCCGAAGCGTGCGCTGCAGTTGCGCGGCGAGCGCTGAGACATGGCATCGCTATAAGCAGACCCCAACATCGATGTATTTCATCATCGCCAGCGCCGTGAGTGAGCTGAGCGTCATACGAATCAGGTCGCACAACCACTCAGTCGCGGGCACACGCGGTGAGCGCACGCACGACGAGTATCACCAATAGCTAAGGAGTTGCCCGTATACCTCGAACTCGAACACCAAGCATATGTTTTGTAGGACTTGGAAATCTGCCGGTCCTCGCCAAGGAGTACAGCCACTTTGCAATCGGGGGGGAGCAGGTTCAGCAGACGCTACTGGCCCGGGCGCTCGCGCGTCGCGGCTACGACGTCTCCATGGTTGTGGGCGATTACGGGCAAGCGGACGGAGCTTCGTGGGACGGCGTGACGACGTTCAAGGCCTACGCGGTTGGCGAAGGTCTGCCCATTCTAAGATTCCTCTATCCGCGCTGGTTCAAGCTTCACAGAGCCATTTCGCGGGCAAACGCCGATATCTATTATGTCAGCATTGCAGGCACACACCTCGGTCAGGTAGCGCTCTTTACACGACTGCATGGCCGAAAACTGATTTTCCGTATCGCAAGCGATGCCGACTGCGATCCTGATCGACTCCTCATTCAACAATGGCGCGAAATAAAATTGTACTACTATGGCCTACGGCGCGCGGATGCGATTCTTGCACAAGGTGTGAATCAACAGCAGGCGATGAAGCGCAATTATGGACGGGACAGCATAGTTGCACGAATGCTCGACTTGAAACCAAAGCACGACTTTAGCCTTGCGGAACGCGATATTCCGGTTCTATGGGTCAGCAACGTACGGCAGGTCAAACGCCCCGACAGACTCATGGATCTTGCGCGTGCGCTGCCCGAGCTCCAAGTCCACATGGTTGGCGGCCTTGTCTCTGAGGAGCCCGGTATCTTTGACGCAATGCGCCAGCGCGCCGCCACGATTAACAATTTGACGTTTCACGGTCAGGTTCCGTATCACGCGATGAGCGATTTATTCGAGCGCGCCAGGCTCTTCGTGAATACCTCCGATGTCGAAGGATTCCCGAACACATACCTTCAGGCCTGGGCGCGCGGCACCCCCGTCGTAGGCTTCTTCGACCCGGACGGAATAATTGCGCGTGAAGGTCTTGGACGCGCGGTGACTAACCTTGAAGATATGCGTGCCGCTGTCATGGAGCTCAGCTCGAATGCAGAAGTCTGGCGGGCGGCAAGCGCACGCTGCAAGGCGTTTATGGCGAAGGAGTATGGCGAGGAGACGATACTTGCACCCTACCTTGCAACTATCGATCGGCTGGGCGGGCAGATGAGTCGACCGTGACAGCGTGTCCCCGTGCTGGCTTTCGCGGTCAAGCTGCGCAAAATGTCACGCTCAATGGATTGCATGACCGCGGGTCGTTGGCGCTTATAGGTGCAGTCGTGGTTGGGCTGAGGAGCATCTGATGTGTGGGATCGCTGGGTTTTACACAACGAGGTCTTTATCCGGCGCGACCGAGACGCTGCGGCGGATGAACGATACGATTGCACATCGCGGGCCCGACGCGCAGGGGGAATGGTTCGATCCCGCACGCGGAGTGGCCCTGGCGCACCGGCGGCTTGCAATCGTCGATCTCACTGAGGAAGGCCGCCAGCCGATGCGCTCCGCAAGCGGGCGCTATACGATCGTCTTCAACGGCGAGATCTATAACTTTCTGAGAATCCGCGCTGATCTCGAGACGTTCGGACACCGGTTCCGCGGGCACAGTGACACGGAGGTCATGCTGGCTGCATTTGAGGAGTGGGGACTTGAGCCTGCGTTGCAGCGCTTTGTCGGCATGTTTGCGTTTGCGTTATGGGATTCTGCCCAAGACGAACTGACGCTAGTCCGCGACAGACTCGGAAAAAAACCCTTGTATTACTCCGTGGCAAACGGAGGATTGATCTTTGGCTCCGAGCTCAAGGCGTTGCGGGTTTTTCCAGGGTTTACTGCGAACATCGATCGCCAAGCCCTCACGTTATTCCTACGTTATAGGTATGTTCCGGCGCCGCGCACAATCTATGCGGGTGTCAGCAAGATAATGCCGGCGCACTTCGTGCGCTTCCAGGCGCGCGGAGATTCAGTCGTCGAGATCGAAAGTCGATGCTTCTGGAACGCGGCCGCTGTGCAAACCGATGCCGCTGCCCAGGCGATTCCGGTGTCCCTCGATGCGGCGGCCGATCAGTTAGATGAATTGCTGCGCGATGCGGTCGAGCTGCGCATGATTGCGGACGTCCCGCTCGGGGCTTTCCTGTCTGGAGGCATAGACTCATCTCTCATCGTCGCGCTGATGCAGGCGCTCAGTACTCGGCCGGTGCGCACATTCACAATCGGCTTCAATGAAGGCGAATACAACGAAGCTCAGCACGCCAAGGTTGTTGCGCGGCATCTTGGTACTGACCATACGGAGGCATATCTTACGCCGGGCGAGACGCTGGCAATCATTCCGAAGTTGCCGCAATTGTACGACGAACCTTTCGCGGACTCGTCGCAGATACCTACTGCGCTTGTTTGTGCGATGGCGCGACGGCATGTCACTGTAGCGCTCTCGGGTGACGGCGGCGATGAAGGTTTTGCGGGTTACAGCCGATATGTACAGGCGCGAGACACTTGGGAACGAATGTCGCGGGTTCCTCCCGTGCTACTGCACGCGGCGAGTAGGACAATTCAAAACGTCCCCATGGCTTTCTGGGATTATCTCGCCAAGCTCGCGCGCCCGGTTGCTTCAGGAAAGCTCCGAGCTGACGCTTTCGGTTACCGCATGCTGCGACTTGCCGACCGCCTGGGATGTTCAACTCCACAGCAGTTGTACCGGCACCTGATGTCCTACTGGCTGGCACCAATGAGTCTGGTCGTGGATGGATCGGAGCCAAGGACCGTGCTGAGCGAAGCGCCACAGACAAAGGATAATGACCAATTTGTAGAGCAGATGATGCTACTCGACACTCTCATGTACCTTCCGGATGACATCCTTGCGAAAGTCGATAGAGCGAGCATGGCTGTTGCTCTTGAGGTACGCGCGCCGCTGCTCGACCATAGAGTCTTGGAGTTCGCGTGGGGACTCCCACTCGGACTGAAGCTGCAACACGGGCGAGGCAAAATCGTGCTGCGCAAAGTGCTAACCCGTTATCTTCCAGAGGAACTATTCGAACGACCAAAGGCAGGCTTCGCTGTACCCATATATCAGTGGCTGCGCGGGCCATTGCGTGATTGGGCCGAGGATCTGCTCGATGCACGGCGCCTGGATCGTGAGGGTTACTTGCGAGCGCTGCCGATTCGGAAAGTGTGGGATTCTTTGCAGACCGGACGGTCTGAATGGGAATATGGAGGTGACCTCCTCTGGAGCATCTTGATGTTCGAGGCGTGGCTTGAAGATCAGCGCCGAGACACTGAAGCTACGCTCTGCGACAGTCAAATGCCGCCGGCGACAAATACGTCGGCACTAAGATATGCCACCTAGGCAAATCCGGCGCGCCGCAACTGCAGCGCTTTGCTTCGCCAAAACCGCCCAACAACGGGTGAATGCACGGCTTGAGGCGACCGTGAAGTCAGGCGTCGGATACCGACCGATGATCGCCCGCGTCCAAAACCTGTCTTTCAAAGTCGCGCAACATCGCGTCAAAACTGAAATGCCTCTCGACGACTTGGCGCGCCTGCTCGCCGAGTTCCGTGCGTGCTTGGACGCTCGTTACTAAAGGCAGCAGGAGATCGCAAAGACCTTGCACGTCGCCGGGTGGGTACATGAGTCCTCCGCCGAACTGCAGCATTTCTTCCATCCCACCAATGCCCGTAGTCAGCACCGGGCATGACATTGCCATCGCTTCCAGAACTGCGTTCGAGAATGTCTCTACCGCAATCGACGGCAGCACGAATATATCCATCACGGCTAGGTAGGGCCGGACGTCTTCCACCTTTCCGACCAGGAGGACTTTTCGCTCCAGACCCAAACGTCCTATCTCGCGCTCAATCTGCGGGCGCTCGGGTCCGTCTCCAACAATCACCGCCCCTACGTCGGCGCCTCGCGCGCTGAGCTCATGCACCGCTCGAACCAGGTCGACCTGCGCCTTCTCGACGCGGAACGCACCAACGGTACCCAACGTAATTATGTGCTGCGGGCGTTCACCGAGCTTCACGGCAGCGACGCGAGCTCTTGAGAACTCCAAAATATCGACGCCGTTATAGAGCACGAGGGCTTTCTTAGGTGAACGGTCGAGACCGTAACGGGAGAGCCACAGCTGACGTTGGCGCTCTGCTCCGAAGATGATCGCGTCTGCGCGCCGCAATACGTGTCGATAGATGAGCATCTGGCGCTCTTCTTTCGGCGTTGCAAAGTCCGTCGTGTTGACAGAGACGATCACTCGCGGACGCCGACCGCTGCACAGTGACCTGGCGAGAACACCGTACAGGGCCGAATACAGATTCATGGCGACGAGCGTACTGATATTGCGCTCTTCAATTATCGAGGCAAGCCTGCGAAGGGCGCCGACTGAGAATTTGCCGCGCCTGTGGAGATTAACGGTGGCGACGGCAGGGTGTACTTGTGCCAGAAGGGACTCAGGCGGGCTGAGATAAGCGATGACGACCTGTCGATTGCGGGCCGCAAGTGCGTTGGCAAGATGAACGGTCTTGCGCTCAGATCCGCCTACGTTTAGTGAATTGACAAGAAAGAGGACGCTGCGGTGACGCGCCTCCGGATCGTGAGATTT
>Ga0302324_100030288_pt1 | contig 10228 bp, 10 predicted proteins | sample Palsa_T0_1_FD_201949 | JGI IMG/M metagenome (GOLD analysis project Ga0302324, IMG submission 201949) | Peat permafrost microbial communities from Stordalen Mire near Abisko, Sweden - Palsa_T0_1 | ecosystem: Environmental > Terrestrial > Soil > Palsa > Peat permafrost | place: Sweden: Abisko... | reverse complement strand
TCCGACCCCGACAGCGAAAAGAACGAGGCATCGGCCTCGCCCGCGACCGCCTTGGCCAAGAGCGTCTTGCCCGTGCCCGGCGGCCCCACCAGCAGCACGCCCTTGGGAGCGGCCGCCCCAACCTTCAGATACCTGTCGGGGTCGTTGAGGTAGTCGCGGATCTCGCGCAGCTCGGCGACGGCCTCGCCGGCGCCGGCGACGTCGGCGAAGGTCACGCTGTCGGATGTCCCCTTGCCCTTGCGCTTGCCCTTTCCGGTGAAAGCCGAGAAACCGGCGATCCCGCCCGCACCGCCGTCGGCCCCGATGCGGGTCAGCAGCGCGAACAGGGTCACGAGCAGCAGGATCGGGATCAGGAACTGCACGATGATGGCCCGCAGCGACTTGCCGGACTGCTCGTTGACGGTGACGCTCGCCCCGTCCTTCGACAGCTCGCTGATCAGGGCCGCCGTCTGGGCGCCCGAGCTCGGATAGGAGGACCACAGCCGCCGTGACGGTTCCCCTTCGCGGGCCACGGTGCCTTCGCGGGCCACGGTGGTCAGATCGACACGGTTGTCGTGGTCGAGCAGCACCGCGCTCGAGATGTCCCTGTGCGCTGCGAGCGATTCGACCTGGCTGATCGGAATCTGTGCGCCGACGGTGCTCGGGCCGATCGAGCGCAGCAGCAGGGCGAACGCCAGCGCCAGGCCGATCGCTGCGCACAGCAGGAACGTGTTGAGCAGGTCTTTGAAGATCAGGCGCCGCGCGCCGGCGGAGAAGTCCCCGAGCGCCACCAGCGCCGGGTTGCGCCGCTCGGCGAGGCCCGACCTCACCCCGGTCCCGGCACGCGCCGCAGCCTTGGTCGCGCTGCCGCCGTTCGGGTTCGACGCGGGGGCGTCCGGCGGAGGTGAGTCGTGTGGATCGTCGCTCATGGGGTTCTGCGCAGGCGCGTGGCGGGGCCCGGACGAGGTGCGAGAAGCCTGGGCAGACCGCGGGCGCTTGGGCCGGGCGGAGTGTCACAGCGCGACCCGGCAAAAACAATCCCTGTTCACAATTGCGCTACATGCGCCGCCGCCCGCGCGCCCCGGCGGGGGATTGTTATCCAGATTTTCTCCAGGCGGACACCCGTTGTTCACGAGCGAGTTTGCGCAAGCGAGTTTCCTCCCACACGCAAGTTGCGTCCGGCAATCCGCCCGCAACTTCTGCCCTGCGCCCGCTGTTGGCAAGCGCACAAACCCGTCCGCCGAAAAGGAGCTTTTACGTGCGCCTGATCCGAACCGTGACAGTCTCGTCGCTCGCGCTGCTGGCATTTGCCGTCGCGCCCAGCGCTGCCGGAGCCGCCCGCGCGCTGCTGATCGATGGCTCGACCTCGATCTTCCCGCTCATGACACAGCTGGCGTCGGCCTACCACAAGGCCACCCACCAGCCCACCCCGAAAGTCGGGCAGGGCACCTCCGACGCCGGCATCAATGACGTCAACGCCGGCCGCGTGGACATCGCCGACGTGTCGCGCGATCCCGAAGAAGGCGATCCCCACGGGCTGCGCTTCACCAAGATCGCCCGCGATGGCGTGTGCATCATCACGAGCACCAAAAACCCGGTCGCGAATCTCAACCAGGAACAGGTCCAGAAAATCTTCACCGGAGAAACGCAGAGCTGGAGCGAAGTCCCCGGATCCACCGTATCGGGCCCGATCGACCTGTTCGACCGCGTGGCCTCCTCCGGTACCCAGGACGCCTTCCAGAACATCTTCCTCGGTCCGACGCTGAGGATCTCACCGAGCGCCTCCCAGGAGGAATCGAACGGCACCCTGCGCGCGGCCGTGATCCCGAACGCAAACGCCATCGGCTTCGTATCGTTCGCGTTCACCTCCGGAACCCACACGGTCGACTACGCGGGCATCCCCTGCACGCTGCGCAACGCCAAGTCGGGGCAGTACCTGGGGGTCCGAAACTTCTGGATGGTGACCAAAGGCGCGCCCAAGGGAGCGGCGGCGAAATTCATAAGCTGGGTCACCAGCGGTAACAAGATCACCAAAAAAATCATCGCCTCGGACTGGATTCCGGTTCACTAGCGATACCGCTGCCGGAGCCGTGCGTCCATGCGGCCGGCCCGGTGCGCCTGAACTGAGCATGGAACACGCGCGGTGAGACCGTTCAGCCCCGAGAAGTCGCGCTCCTCTAGCGGCGCCGCGGACCGACGCGCCGAGCTCATGCTCGGCGCGTCGGCCGTCGGCGTGCTGGCGCTTATCGCCCTGATGACGGTCACGGTGTTCATCAACGCGTGGCCGTCGTTCTCCCACAACTCCTTCTACAAGTGGTTTCTGCCGGGCGGCGACGTCGACGTGCAGCTGCGCTCGATCATCACGGAATCCACGCCCGGCCACCCCATCTACCATCTGCGCGCGTGGCCGCTTCTGTGGGCGACGATGCTGACGACCGGTCTCGCCGTGCTGATCGGCATCTCCTTCTCGATCCTCGCGGCGGTCTTCATCGTGGAGTTCGCACCCGGCGGGCTGCGGCAAATCCTCGACCCCGTCGTGCGGCTGCTGGCCGGAGTGCCCTCGGTCGTGTACGGGCTGATCGGCATCCTCGCGATCGCGCCGTGGGTCGAACACAACTTCATCTCAGAGCAGCGCAAGGAGTCGGTCGCGGGGGTCGTACAGCTGACCGGTGCGAACCTCGGCGTGGCCGTGCTGATACTGACCGTGATGATCACGCCGATCATGGTGGCGATCATCGTCAACGCGCTGTCGGCGGTCCCCAGAGCGTGGACGGAGGGATCGACCGCACTCGGGGTGAACCGCTGGCGCACCACTTGGCGCATCTCGCTGCGCACCGCCCGCCCGGCCATAATCGCCGCCGCGGTGCTGGCCACGGCACGCGCGCTGGGCGAGGCGATCATGCTCGCGCTCGTATCGGGCGGGCGCGGGTTCGCCCCCAACCTGCTCGACGGCACCACCGCCCTGTTCGAGCCGGCTCGCCCACTTGCGGCGACGATCATCCACTACTACGAGGACCTCTCCAACCCGGCGATGGCCGCCACGTTGTACGCAATGGCGGCCGTGCTGTTGGTCTCGAGCGCGCTGCTGTCGCTCGCCGGCTGGGGCGCCAAGCAGCCGCTGAAACGCTACGGGATCCGCACCTAGGTCATGGCCGCCCATCCGCAGGCGCTCGAGCCACCCCTCGCGAATCGCCAAGGCCGGCGACGGGACTCCCTGTCCGCCTGGCCGCTGATCGACCGCCTGGCCTATGTGCTGTGCTGGGCGGCCGGCATCGGGCTGTGCGCGGTCACCGCTGCGATCGTGCTGTTCATGTTCGTGAAGGGCATCTCCTACCTGCGCCCCAGCCTGTTCGTGCAATCTCCGACCGGCTCACTGAACCAGAGTCAGGCCGGGGGCTTTCTGGACCCGATCGAGGGAACGCTCCTCTTGACCGCGCTCGGCGTGGCGATCGCCGCGCCGATCGGCGTGGCGCTGGCGGCGTGGCTGTCGGAGTACCACCGCCCCGCCTGGCTTGCGCGAGCGGTGGAATCGGGCGTCGAGATGATCGCCGGAGCGCCGAGCGTGGTGCTGGCGATCTTCGGCCTGCTCGTCTTCTCGCAGGGCTTCCTCGGCTTCCTCTCCCAGCGCTCGGCCGGCGGCGCGGTGTACGGACGGTCGTTCTTCGCCGCGGGCGTGATCATGGCGCTGCTGGCAATCCCCCTGATCGTGGCCGCGACACGCGAGGGCCTGGCCCAGCTGCCGGCGCAGCTGCGTGAGGCCTCCTACGCGCTGGGCAAGAACAAGGCGACCACGATCCGCCATGTGCTGTTGCCCGCCGTTCGCCAGGACATCGCCAGCGGGATCGCGCTGGGAATGGGACGCATCATCGGCGACACTGCGATCGTGGTGATCCTGCTGGGCTCGACGCTTCGGCTCGAAGGCGCCGGCGGGGTGCCGATCCTGTCGACCCTGCGCGGCACCGGATCGACGCTGACGGCCTACGTCTACCAGAACTCGCCGGCCGGGGAAGGCAACGCCGCGCAGAAGGCTTATGCGGCGGCGTTCGTCCTTCTGATGCTGGTTCTCCTGCTCAACTTCGTCGTGACGCGCCTCAGCTCGAGCGGGTCGGGAGCGGGCGCATGAAGCCGGTGCTGCCACCCCCGGTGCGCAGGATCTCGGTCGGCGGAGCGCCGACCGTGGCCGAGCCGGCAGCCGGCGGCCCGGCCGCAGCGGAGGCGCCGGCAACGGGTCCGGCCGGCTCGATCGCAGCCCGGAGCAGCGCGCAATCGCCCGTCGCGGCGGCCGTCGAGCGCATGCGCATCGAGTCGGTGTGGCTGGCCTACGGCGAGCGCTGGGTGGTGCGAGATGTGACGCTGCCGGTGCGCCAGGGCGAGGTGCTGGCCCTGATCGGCGCCTCGGGGTCGGGCAAGACCACGCTGCTGCGGGCGCTCAACCGCCTGACCGAGGTGACGGCCTCGGCGTCCCGGGCCGGACGGATCACGCTCGACGGCGAGGAGATCGGCGACATGGAGGCCACCGACCTGCGCCGGCGCGTGTCGATGGTCTTCCAGCAGCCAAACCCGTTTCCCATGAGCATCTTCGAGAACGTCGCCTACGCCCTGCGCGAGGAGCGCTCCTCGGACCGCTCGTGGCTGAGGGCGCGCCGGCGAGACCTTCGCCCGCAGGTGATCGACGCGCTGCGACGCGCGGGCCTGTACGAGGAGGTGGCCGACGATCTGAACCACCCGGCGTTGCGCTTGTCCGGCGGCCAGCAGCAGCGGCTGTGCATCGCCCGGGCGCTCGCCGCCGGGCCGGAGGTGCTGCTGTTGGACGAGCCGTGCTCGGCCCTTGATCCGATCTCCACCGCGACGATCGAGCAGCTGATCGTGTCCCTGCGCGAGAGCGTCGCGATCGTGATCGTCACGCACAACCTCCAGCAGGCGTTTCGGGTGGCCGACCACGTCGCCTTCATGCACCTCGGCGAGCTCGTCGAGTACGGATCCAGCGAGCAGGTCTTCGACCGCCCGCTCAAGCAGCGGACCCGCGATTACATCAGCGGGGCCTTCGGGTGAGATGGGCCGCCGGGCTCGTGCTGCTGGCGCTGACGCTCACCGGCTGTGAGAGCAATCAGGAACGGAGCGCCGCGCTGGCCAAGCACGCCCACCACCAGCGTCCCCTCCAGGCGGGGTTGTCGATCTCGCGCAGGAGCGCAGATGTGAAGGTGCTGGGCACGAGCTTCATCACAGGCTCCGAAGGCGCCGCGGCGGTCGTGGTGCTGCGCAACACCTCGGCGCACACGCTGCGCGACGTGCCGGTCGCGATCACCGTCAAGGGCAAGAACTCAAGGACCCTGTATGAGAACAACGGCCCGGGCCTTGAAGCGGCGCTCACGTCGCTCGCCTCGCTGCCGGCGCATGCACAGGCGACGTGGGTCGACGACCAGCTGCCGGCGTCCAGCGGCACCGCCACCGTGACGGCGCTCGTCGGCGAAGCGCCGGCAGCCGGCGCCGCGCCGCAGATCGAAGTGCAGGGCGTTCACGCAAGCGAAGAAAGCGGGACCGGCGCCGGCGCCGCCGGGACCGTGCGCAACCGCTCGAGCGTCACCCAGCGGAGCCTCGTCGTCTACGGTCTTGCCGTGCGGGGCGGAAGGATCGTCGCGGCCGGCCGGGCGGTGCTGCCGGAAGTCGCGGCCGGAGCGTCGGTTCCCTTCCAGGCCTTCCTCGTCGGCGAAGCGACCGGCGCCAAGCTCGAGGCGAGCGCTCCGCCGACGACGTTTGAATAGCTTCCGGGCGCGGGTCAGCGGCGGCGGCCGCGCTGCTTGAGCGTTATCCCCTCGAGCACGTGCGCAACGGTCTCGCACGCGTCCACGGCCGCCTCGAGCGACTCGAAGATGTCCTTCCAGCGGATCACCACCATCGGGTCGATTCCACCGGCGAACAGCGAGGCGACGCCATCGCGCTGCAGCCGGTCGCCCTCGTTCTCCAGGCGATGGATCTCCACCAGATGCGGAGCCAGCTCGGTGCCCGTGCGCAGGCAGCGCAGCGCCTGCGCGATCTGCTCTCCGGACCCCACCAGCACCTCGGTGAAATCGACCGCCTGCTCCATCGGCGCCTCCACGCCGTACAGGCCGAGCTGGGCCGCGACCTGCTCTGAGTGATCGACGATGTCGTCGAGGGCCGTCGCCAGGGCGTAGCCGTCGCCGGCATCGAATGGGGCCCGCACGCGCCCGCGGCCGGCCAGCCGATGGATGATGTCGTGCGTGATGCGGTCGCCTTCCTGCTCGCACACCTTCAGGTCGCGGGCGAGCGTCGCGTGCTCGGGATAGTCGACCAGCAGGTCGCGCAGCAGCAGACCGCAGCGCTGCACGTTGCGCCCGGCCTCCTCGACGAGGGTCATCAGGGTGCTGTCGACGGCACGCCGGGGAAAGCTCACCGGCGCAGGATATTGCGCGGCTGCAACCGCCGACTTGCGTTCACCCTTTCTTCACGGCTCGATTACGCTTCTGCAACCCGCAGGGGGAGCGCGGCTGCGACGGTGCTCATGTGGAAGCCCTGTCTGAGAGCCCGGACACGCTGCATGCCGGCGAGCTCGAGATCAGGCCCGACGAAGGGCTCGTGCGCGCGAGCGGCCGAGCGCTCACCCTGTCGGTGCGGGAGTTCGAGCTGCTGGTGGCGATGGGCAGGCGGATCGGCGCGATCTGCACCCGCGAGGAGCTGTATGGCGCCGTGTGGGGCGCGCGGCTGCGGCCTGGAGACCGGTCGGTAGATGTCTACGTGAGCAAACTGCGGGCCAAGCTCGAAGCCGCGATGCCCGACCGCAGCTTCATTCACACCCACCCGGGATTCGGCTATCGCTTCCAGCCGCAGCCCGCACGGGACAGCATCGCCGGGTCCCGCGCAGTTGCTGGGAAGGGGCGAGCGACCCAGGGCGACCGCGGCAGGGCAGATCGGCCTTCACAAGATCTTTACATCGGGGTAGCGGGTGGCTAGGAGGGTGCCCGCAGCGGCGGACCTGAAACGTGAACCCTCGCAAGCGCGCGAGGCATCAACAAGCAACCTAGCCAGAGGAGACGTAGTGACAAAGAACAAGATTGGCGCGATCGCGAGCGTTGCAGTGCTCGCGCTCGGCCTTGCGGCGTGCGGCAGCAGTTCGAAATCGTCCAGCAGCTCGAGCACCAGCTCCTCGAGCGGTGGGTCCGCAACGATCTCAGGAGCCGGCTCGACATTCGCCGCACCCGTCTACCAGCAGTGGGCGTCATCGCTGTCCGGCCTGACCGTCAACTACCAGGCCGTGGGCTCCGGCGCGGGCATCACCTCGCTCGAGACCAAGACCGTGGACTTCGGGGCCAGCGACCCGCCGCTGAAGCCGGCCGACGAAGCGACGATCGCCAAGAACGGCAGCCCGGCGGTGCAGATCCCGATGTTCCTGGGCGCCATCACCGTCTCCTACAACCTGCCCGGCGTGGCTACCGGACTGAAGCTGGAAGGCAAGACGATCGCCGACATCTACCTGGGCAAGGTCAAGACCTGGAACGACGCCGAGATCGCAGCGCTGAACCCGGGCGTGAAGCTCCCGAGCACGGCGATAACGGTCATCCACCGCTCGGACTCCTCGGGCACAACCGCCGGATTCACCGGCTTCCTGGCCGCCGTTGACCCCGAATTCAAGAGCAAGGTCGGCGAAGGCAAGGACGTGCAGTGGCCGGTCGGCACCGGCGCCAAGGGGAACGCCGGCGTGGCGGGCGCGGTCTCCCAGACGGCCGGCGCGGTCGGCTACGTCGAGCAGGCCTACGCGCTGGAGCACAACTTCACCTACGCCAGCGTCAAGAACAAGGAAGGCGACTTCGTTGCGCCGACCCTCGCCTCGACGAGCGCCGCGGCTCAGGGCGTGACGGTGCCCGCCAACCTCGGCATCAAAATCTCAAACCCCGCCGGCGCGGGCAGCTATCCGATCACCTCGCAGACGTTCATCGTCGTCAACAAGGACCTCTGCAAGGCGGGCACACCCGGCGGCGAAGCTGCCGCGAAGGGCGTCGTGAAGTTCCTTGAATACGGGCTGGGCCAGGGACAGTCGATCCTCTCGCAGGCCGACTATGCGGCCCTGCCGGCGGCGATCCTCGCCAAGTCCAAGGAAGCCGTCGCCGGCCTCCAGTGCAACGGATCGGCGATCGGCTGATCGTGTCGACGCGACCTGCGATCGCATAGGGGTCGACAGGCCGTGCAGACCGCATCGCTTCCAGGCGGTGACCGCGCGACGCTCGTGCGGTCACCGCTTGCACGCCTGCCGGATCGCGCCCTGAAGTACGGGCTGACCGCGCTCGCGGCGCTGATCCTCGCGCTGATCGTCTACTTCTTCATCCGCCTTGTCGGGGAGGCTCGCCCCGTGTTCGCCAAGGAAGGCGTGTTCGGCTTCGTGTTCGGGAACGACTGGAACGTGAGCGCCGAACACTTCGGGGCGCTGCCACTTGTCGTCGGAACGCTGATCACCTCGGCGCTCGCGCTGTTGATCGGCGTCCCGGTGGCGGTGGCCACCGCCCACTACGCCACCGAGCTGTGCCCGCTGCGCGTGCGCGCACCGCTGACGGTGCTGGTCGAGCTGCTCGCCGCGGTGCCGTCGGTCGTCTACGGGCTGTGGGCCATCTTCTTCCTGGCCCCCAAGCTGCAGGGAGCCGAGCAGTGGGTGGCCGACCGGCTGTCGTTCCTGCCGTTCATCGGCGGGGGCGCGGTCACGATCCCCAACTACTTCGTCACCGGCCTCGTGCTGGCGATCATGATCCTGCCGATCGTCAGCGCGATCAGCCGGGAGGTGATGGCCACGGTCCCCTCCGACCAGAAGGAGGCGGCGCTCGGGCTCGGGGCGACCCGCTGGGAGATGATCCGCACGGCCGTTCTGCCCTATTGCCGCTCGGGCATAGTCGGTGGCGCGATGCTCGGCCTTGGCCGCGCGATCGGGGAGACGATCGCCGTGACGATTCTGATCGGCGACGCGCCCCAGCTGGGTAAACACCTGTTCGGCCAGGGCTACAGCCTGGCCGCGGTAATCGCGAACGAGTTCGGCGAGGCCCAGGGCGACCACCGCTCGGCGCTGTTCGCCGCGGGCCTCGTCCTGTTCGTGCTGACGCTCCTCGTCAACGGCGCGGCGCGCGTGCTCGTGATGAGGGCCGCGCGGGCGCGCCACGCGCCCGGGAACGGCAGCGGCCAGACCCCGGGCGGGGGCCAGCGACTTGCCGAGACGGCGGCGGGCGCATGAGCGCCCCTGGCGCACCGGAGGGGCAGCTGGCTCGGTTCGCCGTAAGCCCCGGGCGCAGGCGCAGGGACATGATCGCCCGCGGGACGATCCTCACGGCCACGGTGATCGCCCTGGTACCGCTGATGCTGATCGTCTACTACCTGCTGCGCAAGGGCCTCGGCTCGTGGAGCACGAACTTCTTCACCACCGACCCGACCGGCAACACGTTCTTCAAAAGCTCGAGCATCGGCGGCATCAAGAGCGCGATCCTCGGCACGATCGAGATCGTCGCGCTCGCCTCGGCGATCTCGATTCCCGCCGGCATCGCGATCGCCGTGTGGCTGGTCGAGTACGGCAAGAGGAGCTGGTTCGCGTCGACCGTGCGCTTCTTCGTCGACGTGCTCACAGGTGTCCCGTCGATCCTGTTCGGCCTGTTCATCTACATCGTGTTGATCGTCGGAACGGGCAGCACCTACGCCGGCTACAAGGGCTCGTTCGCGCTGGCGCTGCTGATGCTCCCGGTGGTGATCCGCTCGGCCGAGGTCATCCTGCTGCTGATCCCCGGCGCGCTGCGCGAGTCGGCGCTCGCTCTGGGAGCGCCGCGCTGGCGGGTGATCTTCAGCATCGTGCTGCCGACGGCGCTCCCCGGCATGATCACCGGGGTTCTTCTGGCGATCGCGCGCGCGGCCGGAGAGACCGCGCCCCTGCTGTTCACGGCCGCGGCCACGCTGAAGACCAACTTCAACCTCGGGCAGTTCATGAACTCCCTGCCTGTGCAAATCTACACCGATGTCACATCCCCGACCACGGCTGTGGTAAACCGGGCCTGGGGTGCAGCGCTTACCCTGGTGGTCATGATCCTGTTGCTCAACCTCATCGCCCGTCTCGTCTCCCGAAGGAGCCGCCTTGCATGAGCGCCGACGGACCGATCCCGGAGACAGCTGACGTGGAGCCCGAGGAGCTTGTGGGCAAAGATGCACCCACGCAGCCCCGCTTTCGCCCGACACGGACGGACGCGCCGCTCGCCGCCGCGCCGGCCCC
>Ga0302324_100030286_pt1 | contig 10229 bp, 9 predicted proteins | sample Palsa_T0_1_FD_201949 | JGI IMG/M metagenome (GOLD analysis project Ga0302324, IMG submission 201949) | Peat permafrost microbial communities from Stordalen Mire near Abisko, Sweden - Palsa_T0_1 | ecosystem: Environmental > Terrestrial > Soil > Palsa > Peat permafrost | place: Sweden: Abisko... | reverse complement strand
TCGGCGGAGCCTTGTCCCAGGTATTGCCCTCGCAGACGACCTGTTGGTTGGCCGTGGAGTCGAAGGCGACCTTGTCGATGTCGGTGCATGGCCCACCCAGCACCGCGGGCGTCGCGGTCCCGATCGGGGTGGCGGTGGTGTTCGCCGCCTGCGCGGGATCGGCCACCGTCACGCCTGGCGGAACATCGCCGGTCCGGGATGCCACGACCGGGATTCGCAGCGTGGCCCCTTGCGAGCCGCACTCGTTGCTCTGCACGGTTTGGGTCTGCACGCCGCGCAAGGTGCCATCCGGTTCCGGCGTCAACGTCCAGACCACGGTCTCCGACTGAGTGGACATCGGCCCACCGTGCGCGGTGCGGCACTGCGCCTGCACCTGGCGGGGCTCGGCTTGCCAGTGTCCGTCGACGAAATGCAGCACGCCGGTATTGCCGGTGTCGCCGGTCTTGGCCATTTGATGACTCGTGTCGTCCAGCTTGGTGCCCGTGGCGGCGCACCCGGTCGCGGTGCACGCGGAGGAAAAGGCCCACCAGCTGGTGACTCCGCCGTTGGTACGGATGACGCCGTTGGACGTCTGCTTCGCGCGGTCGTAGTCGAGCCGGTAACTGCCGTTCAGCGGCGGCGCCGCCAGGGCCGACCCCGAGGTCGACGTCCTGCTCACCTGCGGCGGCGACGCGGGGTTCGCTTGCGGCTGATCGTCCCAGGAGAAGAACGAGATCGCCCACGTCACGGTCAGCGCGACGATGGTCGTAACGATCATCGCCAGGGCAATACCAGCCTTCAGCGAAGGTCGTCGCGCGGCCTTCCAGAAGCCGGTGCGGCGGGTTTTCGGCGTGGCGGCGCGATCGCCGGCGGGATGGCAGGAGACGTGCTCGCTGAACGCCGCGGCGAACTGGCGGCACCGGTCGAACCGGTCCGACGGGTCCTTCGCGAGCGCTTTGAAGAACACGTCGTCGAGGTCGGCCAGGTCGGGGCGGTAGTCGCTGAGTCGGGGTGGCGCCGCATGCAGGTGCTGCCCGATCACCGCGACGGGATTGGAGTTTTGGTATGGCGGCGCACCGGTGAGTAGGTGGAATGCCGAGGCGGCCAGCGCGTATTGGTCGGCGCGGCCATCCATGTTCGACCCGACGAGTTGCTCGGGCGCGGCGTAGGCAACGGTGCCCACCGCGACGTTCGTCTCGGTGATTCCGCTGATATCGGCCAGTTGACGGGCAACGCCGAAGTCCGCCAACAGGATTCGGCGATCATCCTCGTCGGGGTGGGTCAGCAGGATGTTGGCGGGCTTGACGTCGCGGTGCAGTAGCCCGCGGGCGTGGGCGTAGTCGAGCGCGCTGGCGACCGCGGTGACGATCGCACAGACGTCGTCGTCGGCCATGCCGCCACGGAAGCGGTCCCGCATCAGCCGGGCGGCATCGGTGCCCTCGACGTAGTCCATCGCGATCCACAAATGACCGTCGAACTCGCCACGGTCGTGCACCGCGACGATGTGCGGATGCCACAGCGTGGCGGCCAAATCGGCTTCGCGATTGAATCGTTCGCGGAATTCCTGGTCTGCCGTCGTCCCTTCGCTCAAGACTTTCAGCGCGTCACGGCGCGGCAACCGGGGATGCTTGGCGAGGTAAACGTCGGCCATCCCGCCGGACCCCAGTGGCCGCAGGATGGTGTAGCCGGCGAAAGACGTCGGCGTGGCGATCGCGCTGGCCTGCCCATCGTCCGGGCCCGATCGACCGATCTTCACCGACTCCCGGTCGGGACGCGATTTGATCAGCGGGACGCGAGTCAGCAGGCGGGTGATCCCCAGGTCGGGAAGTGACGCGTAGCCGCGCTCGAGCAGACTGCGCGAGCGTGGCGGCTCAACGGGCGCCGGCTGCCCTGATTGGGCGTCCCAGCGCTGCGTAGCTCTGGTCGCCTCGTCCCTAGACACACTTACCCCCTCGCTTCTCTCCCTTTGCGTGCGATCCAGCACGCTCCCGGTCACCCCCACCGGACTACACTTTTAAATTAGTTGCGATTAGGACGTTTTCGAAATCCCGTGACGCACGGCCGAGTTCGCAACGGCCTGCCTAACCTTCGCAATCATGCCGCCAGATGCGGTGCGCCCCTGTTGTGGCGCTTATGAAACAGCTGTGAATCGGAACTTCGCAGCAGCTCGCGGCAACATATAGGTGAATCACAGTGCGTCCCGTGGAAGCCGTGCCGTCGCGGAGTCGATACTGGAGTGGTGAGTCGACCAGCCCCGCCCATTCTGACCATCTGGCACAACGGCTCAGAAAGCACCTTCGCGCCGGGTCACGACGTCGTCATCGGCCGTGATTTACGCGCTGATGTCCGGATTGCCGATCCGCGGATTTCGCGCGCGCATCTGATCCTGCGTTTCGATCAGGGCAAGTGGACAGCCATCGACAACGGCTCGGTGAACGGGACTTTCGTCAACGGCTACCGCACGCCGGTGGTCGACATCCACGACGGGCAGAGCATCAACGTCGGCAATCCCGGCGGACCGCGGCTCACCTTCGAGGTCGGACCACGCCGCGGCAAAGGGGGCCGGCCGCCGGGAAGTGCGGCCCCGCCCGCCGCGCAGTCGACGATGTCGTGGTCGACGCCGGCCGCACCCGTCGCGCCTCCCGCCGAGCCGCGGCGAAGCGGCGCCCAGCCCGTGCCGTCACCCGTCCCGCAGGGCCGACCCGCGCCGCCGGTCCGGCGGCCGTTGTCTCCGTCGGAGCATCCGACCAATGTGCAGGCCGGACGGGCGCCCGCGGGTCCGCCGCCGGAGGACACGACGGTGGTCAACGCCGGGGCCGCGCACACGCAGCACGACGTGCCGCCCACCGAGGTCACCAAGCTCGACAACCGGGCGCCCGACGCGTCGAATTTCGCGACCCGGTTCGTCAAAATGCTGTCGCCGAGGGCGGCGCCGGACGCCAAGCCAGCCGGCTCGGTGACGATCGGCCGCGCCTCCGACAACGACATCGTCGTCCCGGACGTGCTGGCCTCGCGGTATCACGCAACGCTGATCCTGACGCCGCTGGGCACCGAGATCCGCGACACCAGCGTCAACGGGACGTTCGTCAACGGCACCCGGGTCGGGTCGGCGATCCTGAGCGAGGGCGACGTCGTCACCGTCGGCAACATCGACCTGGTGGTCAGCAGCGGCCTGCTGGTCCGTCGCAGCGAGACCGAGGCGGCGACGCGCACCGGCGGCCTAGAAGTGCGCAAGGTCCAGTACGTCGTCGAGAACGGCAAACAGCTGCTGAGCGATATCTCGCTGACCGCGCGTCCCGGAACGCTCACTGCGGTGATCGGCGGATCGGGCGCCGGAAAGAGCACGCTGGCCCGGCTGATCGCCGGTTACACGACACCCAGCTCGGGGTCAGTGACGTTCGAGGGCCACGACATTCACGCCGAATACGCCTCGCTGCGCAGCAGGATCGGCATGGTCCCCCAGGACGACGTCGTCCATCGTCAGCTGACGGTCAACCAGGCGCTGAGCTACGCGGCCGAACTGCGCCTGCCACCCGACACCAGCAAAGCCGACCGGACCAAGGTCGTCTCGCAGGTGCTCGAGGAACTCGACCTGACCACGCACGCCAATACTCGGGTCGACAAGTTGTCCGGCGGACAGCGCAAACGGGCCTCGGTGGCACTCGAGCTGCTCACCGGGCCATCACTGCTGATGCTCGACGAACCCACCTCGGGTCTGGACCCGGCGCTGGACCTGCAGGTCATGACGATGCTGCGCCAACTGGCCGACGCCGGCCGAGTGGTGTTGGTCGTCACGCACTCGCTGTCCTATCTCGACGTATGCGACCAAGTGCTGCTGGTGGCGCCGGGCGGGAAGACAGCCTATTGCGGACCTCCGGACGGCATCGGCGAGGTGATGGGCACCACCAACTGGGCCAAGATCTTCAGCCAGGTGGGTGCCGATCCTGACGAGGCCAACCGGCGGTTCCGGGAGCGCGAAGAGCCGCAGCCGCCGTCGAAATCGGACCAGCCGGCCGATTTGGGCGAGCCGGTCCATACCAGCGTTCCGCGCCAGATCTCGACGATCGCACGCCGGCAGGTCCGGCTCGTGGTCGCCGATCGGGCGTATTTCGTCTTCCTGGCGCTGCTGCCGTTCATCCTCGGCGCCCTGTCGCTCACCGTGCCCGGTACCACCGGATTCCATCCCGCGGGCCCGCACACCGGGACGCCCGACGAGTCCGCGCAGATCCTCGCCCTGCTGTTGCCGGCTGCCGCGTTCATGGGTGTTGCGCTGACGATTCGCGACCTGGTCGGTGAGCGTGCCATTTTCCAGCGCGAGCAGGCAGTCGGCTTGTCGACCACCGCGTACCTGCTGGCCAAGACGCTGGTGTTCTGCGGATTCGCCATTCTGCAGGCGGCGATCGTGACCGCGATCGTGGTGGCCGGCAAGGGTGCGCCGAGCCAGGGAGCGGTGCTGCTGGGCCATTCGACCGTGGCAGCCACCGTTGAGCTGTTCATCACCGTCGCCGCGACCTGCGTCGCCTCGGCCGTCCTGGGCCTGGCGATCTCGTCGCTAGTCCGGTCCAGCGAGCAGATCATGCCGTTGTTCGTGGTCGCGGTGATGGCCCAGCTGGTGCTGTGCGGCGGGATGGTTCCGGTCACCGGCCGACTTGGTCTGGACCAGTTGTCGTGGCTGATGCCCGCGCGCTGGGGGTACGCGGCCGCGTCGTCGACTGTCGACGTCCGGCATCTGGTGCCACCCACGCTGCTCCCTCAGGACCAGTTCTGGCAGCACACCCGCCATTTCTGGCTGCTCGACATGGGCATGCTCGCCGGGCTGACGGTGTTCTTCGCCTGCTTTGTCCGTTGGAAGATCCGGCTTCGCCGCTGATACGAGGTATGCCATTCACGCCCCTAAGCACGAGACGTTCGACTTGCGCGGCCGCACCAACACCGATCCCAAGGGCATCGTGCGGGCGGTGGATGACTATGTCATGCGGCCGTGGGGTCTTTATCTGGCCCGCCCCACGCCCGGCCGCGCGCAGTTCCACTACCTCGAATCGTGGCTGCTGCCGTCACTGGGCTTGCGGGCGACGATCTTCCACTTCAACCCCGGCCACGAGCGCGACCAGGACTATTACCTCGACGTCGGCGAATACACACCCGGTCCCGATGTGTGGAGTTCCGAGGATCACTACCTGGACCTCGTGGTCTGTACCGGCCGGGGTGTGACCTTAACCGACACCGACGAACTGTTGGACGCTATGCGGCACGGCCTGCTGGCTCCTGAGGTCGCCGAGAAGGCCGTCCACCGCGCTGTGCACGCAGTGGACGGCCTTGCCCGCAACGGCTATGACCTCAATGCCTGGCTCGCCGCCGAAGGCATGCGACTCGTGTGGCGCTGAATAGCGAATTCTGTTGTCGTACAGCTAGTTAGACGGCGAGCAAGCGGTCGAAGAATTCGCGGTAGTGCATCAGAGCCACGCGCAGATCTTCAGTGGAGGCCTCGTGCCCTTGCGACCACTGTTCTTCCAGCCGGGACCGTGCCTGAGCGAATCCGGTCGTGAGGTGCTCGACCAGATCGGAAACCAGGTGGTCTGCCTTCTGGACGCACTCCTTGGGATTGTCCACGAATGCGGCCTGAACGCCGGCCCACCGCGAACGCAGATCCGCGACATCGTCGCCGGCGAAAAGCATTTCTGCGGTTGACGATTCGTGGTCCACCCTAAGCGGCTCCGCCTCGACGGCATCGGCAGCGGGTTCCGGCTCGCGTACCACGTCCGCCGTGTTCTCGGTAGCGGGTTCCGGTTCGTGCACCGCGTCCGCCGTGGTTTCGTCGTCGATACGCGGTTCTGCTGTGACGGGTTGCTCTTCATGAATGGTCATGCGCTTGCCTCCTGTGATGCTTCGTTCTCGGTCGGGGTTTCGAGCAACTTCTCGAACAGCGCCCGGTAATGCACGAACGCCTCTCGCTGTTGCTCGGTGTCGGCTTGCTGCTCCGTGACGTGGATACCGTGAGCCGCCCGGTAGTTGTCCACGATCTGCGGGTGGTCGACGGAGATATCCGCGGCCCGCCGGTCGAATTCGTCGACGGGGTAGCCCCGTTGGCGCATCACCTCAGTGACCAAACGGTCGGCGACGCCGACGGCGGTCGCGGGGTTGTCCACGAATCCGGCCTGCACCTCTTGCCAGCGGGCGGAGAATTCCGAGTGCGCCGAAGGCGAGAGTGGAACGATGTCGAGCTTGTCACGCTTGCGTTCCCGCGTCGTGAGTTCGCGCACCGCACCTTTCTCGCTACCGGTCTCGTCTAACACCCGCTCGTACTCGGTGCCGTAGTGCTCTTTGAGCCGCTTCGTTTTTGAGCGAAAGCTGATCATGCTTATGACGACTGCCGCGGCGACCACCACAACGACAGCGACGGCCGCGATCAAGATCCATTCCCAGATGGGCATCGCAGGCTCCTTTCTGACATATGTCTAATAACCCGTTCAGCGAAGGGGCAAACGTGAATTTGTGACGTACGGCATACGTCCCGGTACGCGGCGGGGCCTGAACGTCGGACGCTCAGAAATAGTGGCGCCGGCCGCCGATTGCGCGTCCGGTGGCGCCCAAGATGGCCAGGATCGCACCGACGACGAGCGCGACGATGCCCAGAGTCCACAGGATCGAGATCTTGAGTAGAAATCCCGCGATCAGCAGGACGATGCCGAGAATGATCATGATTGAGCCCTTTCCTCAGATGATGGGTGACCGACGTTCGTGGTCGGCCGGCCTACAACAAGTCGACCACTCCTGCGGGGGTACAACTACACCCCTAAGGAGGTAATGTCCCCGGCATGCCACACCCACCTCGCGCGCCGATCACCGTTGCGCTCGTCGATGACTACGACGTCGTCGTCAAGGGTGTGGCCAATATGTTGGAGCCGTATCGCGACCGCATCGTCGTCGCGGAACTCGATTCCAGCGTGTCCGTCAAAGACGATGTCGACATCGTCTTGTACGACTCATTCGCCCAACCCGAGTCCGATCACGAAGAGATCGGGCATCTCGTCGCCAACCCCCGCGCGCATCGAGTTGTGGTGTACACCTGGAACTTTCACCCCGACCTTGTCCAGAGCGCACGGCAACACGGTGCCGAGGGGTATCTGTCAAAGACGCTGCCCGCCCGAGAGCTGGTGGCCGCCTTGGAGGCCGTGCACTCCGGCCAAGTGGTTGTCAGTGATGTGGCGACGCGCGCACGCAGCGCGCCTGGGCTGGACTGGCCCGGACGCGGCGAAGGGCTCAGCGAACGCGAGGCGGAGATTCTCGCGTTGATCACCCAGGGCATGAGCAACGCCGACGTCGCGCGGCTGACCTACCTGAGCCCGAACACCGTGAAGTCGTACATCCGCACCATTTATCGGAAGCTCTGCGTGAGCAGTCGCACCCAGGCCGTCTTATGGGGTGTCAAGCACGGGTTCACGCCCGACCACCACCGCATCGAGCACTGGCGCGTCGGACCTTAGCGGCGGCCACAGCCAATCGGCAGTTTGTCGGCCGAGGGCGGGCGGGTACGTAGCCATCATGGGTTTGAGCGATTACCGGCGACAGCGGCGGTCTGGGCGTAGTCCCGAGCAGCCGCGACGACGCAGCGCAGGCAAGAGCGGGCCATGTTTCGTGATCCAGGATCATGCGGCGCGCAGCGGGTATTACGACTTCCGTCTCGAGATCGACGGTGTGCTGGTGTCGTGGGCCATTCCGCGGGGCGCATCGGTGAATCCGCAAGTCCGACGGATGGCGCGTGGCACCGAAGACCAGCCGATGGACAACGCCGACGTCCAGGATACCGCCGCAGACGTGGTCGTCTGGGACGAGGGCACGTACGCCAACAAGACCGATCATGAGATGACCACCTGCCTTGGCCGAGGCCACCTGTCCATTCGCCTGAACGGCGACAAGTTGCACGGCGGTTATGCGTTGACCCGGGTCCGCGAGGGCGAGGAGGAGACCTGGTTGCTGATCAAACGCCAAGAACACGAGGCGCCGCGGTACCGACTCGGATAGCCACGGCATACCGCTGTGCGCGCGGCCGGCAACTGGATGCCGTCGCCGATATCCCGCCGCGTAATCTGTGCGGTCATGAGCTTCACCAGGCATAGATGGACCGCGATTGCCGCAGCGGCGGTGGTCGCTGCCAGCGCGCAGCTAACGCCCGCGGTCGCGCGGGCCGATCTGCACAACATCACCTACATCGCGCGCGTCGAGGGGGTGGCCCCCGGCAGCCAGGCCACCTTCGTCACCAACGACAACCAGACCAGCACTGCCGCGCTGAGCACCGTGCCCGGCAACGCATTTCAGGCCAACACGGTGCTGGCCGATCCGCATCGCGCGGGCATGCAGGTAGCGGTCCGGTGGCCGTATTCGGCCAATGTGCACTGCGAAATCGATGTGGACGAGAATGTCGCCGTTCAAGTGGATCAGGTGGTACATCCGGCCCCCGGTAGCACCGACCCGATGAACGGGGTGCTGCCCTGCGGCGCACCGTTGCCTAATCCGTAGGCCGCCAACCCGTGGCGTCGGCCCAATCCCACGCGTGACGGTAGGCATCGGAAAACCATGGCTCCTTCGTGGCGACATAGTCCGCAATGTGGTCGTCGAGCGCACCGGCACGCTCGGCGTGGCGCTTGACGGCCAGATATTGTTCCTGCGTATCGGGATTTGCGGCTAGCCAGTCGACGAAAAGCAGCGCGAATTGCTGATTAGGCCAGCCGTCGACGCGCAGGTGGACGTTCGTGGGCCGACCGGGATCGGCCGAGCAGTGAAGTCGCTTGTGCCACAAGGATTCACTGTTGGCATGATCGAACTCCGCAACGGTGCTGCGGGCATCGGGCTTGCTCTCATCAGCGGTGACCGGCATGAGCACGTATCCCGCGCTCGTCACGGCCTCGGCCAACTCGTCGGCCGCGTCCAGCGAGGCAACCGTCACCTGCACGTCGATAACGTCCTTGGCGTCCATGCCCGGCACTGCCGTCGATCCGATGTGGTCGATGCGAACGGCGCGGTGCCCGCAGGCCGTGTTCAGTCGTGCCGCGATGCGGCGCGCCTGATCTGGCCAAGACGGATCGTGCGGCACCAGCACCGGGCGCGAGCGGGCCGGCTCGCCGCCATCAAGATTGTGCGCGAACGGCACGATGCGCTGGTGCCACAGCGCACGCGCCTGTTCGGCCAACTTCCCTGTGATGCCGGAGTTGTCGAGCCACACGTCGGCGACGGCGCGACGCTGCTCCTCGGTGGCCTGCGCCGCGATCCTGGCCCGGGCGTCCTGCTCAGAGAAGCCTCGGTGCTCGATCAACCGTTTCACCCGGAGGTCTTCATCGGCGTTGACGATCACCACCAACGGGAACATCGGCGCCATCCCGGATTCCACCAGAAGCGGGATGTCCTCCACGATCACGGGGCTTTTCTCGGCCTGCACGGCACTAGCGATTAATTCCGAACGGCGTTCGGCCACCAGGGGATGCACGATGCCGTTAAGCCTCTGCCGCTTCTCGTCGTCGCTGAAGGCGATCGCAGCCAGCGCCGGCCGGTTGAGTGAGCCGTCGTCGGACAGGATCCGCTCGCCGAAGGCATCGACCAGCTTGGCCAGCCCCTCGGTGCCGGGCTCGACGACTTCACGGGAAATCACGTCGCCGTCGACGACGATTCCGCCGAGTTCGCTGAATGTTGAGGACACCGTCGACTTTCCGGCGCCGATACCGCCGGACAGGCCAATGCGCAACACCGCACCAGTGTGTCAGGACGCTGCAGGGTCGAATCGCCCGGCTCACGCCGGAGAGACGAACGCCCCGACTCACGGAGTCGGGGCGTTCGTTCGGGTCTAACCGTTAAGCGCTGCCCGCGAGCTTCTCCCGCAGAGCGGCGAGTTGCGCGTCGCTGGCCAGTGAGCCACCGCTCGGCTGGTCGTCGCCGGACGAACCGTTGGCCTGCGGGCGCGCAGCCTCTTCGGCCTCGGCGGCGGCGAACTTCTCCATCTGCGTGGTGTGCATCTTGTGCCGCCGCTCGGCCTCGGCGTAGCGGGCCTCCCACTCGGTGCGCTGAGTGTCGAAACCGTCGAGCCATTCGTTGGTTTCGGCGTCGAAGCCATCGGGGAAGATGTAGTTGCCCTGCTCGTCGTAGCTGTCGGCCATGCCGTACTTGGCCGGATCGAACTCCTCGGTGTAGTCCTCGTTGGCCTGCTTGAGGCTCAGCGAGATGCGGCGACGCTCCAGGTCGATGTCGATGACCTTGACCAT
>Ga0302324_100030285_pt1 | contig 10229 bp, 11 predicted proteins | sample Palsa_T0_1_FD_201949 | JGI IMG/M metagenome (GOLD analysis project Ga0302324, IMG submission 201949) | Peat permafrost microbial communities from Stordalen Mire near Abisko, Sweden - Palsa_T0_1 | ecosystem: Environmental > Terrestrial > Soil > Palsa > Peat permafrost | place: Sweden: Abisko... | reverse complement strand
TTCTGCATATGATTTCAGCAGTGGCGCATTATCCGAAGTGCAACATGCAACCTAAAGATGCATGTCGCGTTGCAGTGCACAAGAATCGCAGATCGTGACGCTACCTTCGGTTGTGCACGCCAGCTAATATGCAGAACGGCGCGTCGCGCTCGCAAATCGGACACGACGGTTGCGCGGTCCGCTTCCGCCATCGCCTCGACCAGTTCAGTCCCTCGCCAGGATGTGTCGAATGATTGAAAGCGAGCATGGCACTCATCTCGAGAGGCGAAAGGTCGAGTCGATTTCACAATTTGTGAAAGACGATGGCTTGATGCTGCGCATCCGCCGCGGCGTCGTGTCGACACTGCGCGAAAATAACAGCGGCCTCGATTTCATTGAGCCGCTGTTTCTTACGAAATACGAAGATGCCGTCTCAGCGCTTCGAGACGTAGCGGCTTCATAAGTAGATGATATTATTATATTAATCTGAAGAGTTTCATTTTGTGCATGATACGTGAACGCCTTGTCGACAGCAACAATGCATGAATTGCGCATTCAATTTCCGTCGTCTGACACAACATCGAAGGCGAAACTGATCCGATGTTCGCGACTGCGTGTCGCAATGGTGTGGTGATGATAGTGGGACGGCGCCATCAGCAGCATTCCTTCTTTCGGCGCGTATCGCCAACGTTCTATCCGGGCGGCCGATAGCTTGGCAATCGCAGGCGGCGGACCGAACTCGATGCAGCCCCTGCCCTCGCCATCGGCCGACACCGCGGACGGAATCGCCACGTAGTAGACGCCGCTGAGCCATCCGCCGCGATGGGTATGCCACTCTTCGAAATCGCCCTGGCGCTGGATCAACCCCCAGGGCCTGAGATGTGCGCAGCGCGGCATCGCTTTCAGCCACGGATCGGACTCGCGGTCTGCTGTTTGTGCGAGTGCCAACGCATGACTGCTGACGGCGTTTTGTATCGCATCCAGCAGCGCGCGGACGAGATCCGGCCTGGCGCCGCACATCAAGTGATGGACGCGCGCGCTGCCCCGATTCGCCTCTTCGTTTTGAGGAAAGTCGCTTAGCCGGAATGGATTGCCGAGAATCTCCAGCGCGACCGCGGCGTTGAAGGTCGTGCCGTCGGGGAAGCCCGCGGGCGGCGCTAGCCGCGTACATTCGACCTGGCGCCGGTCGAACAGCAGACGCGCCGCATCGTCCATCTTGCCGTGCAGCGCGAGCGCCCTGCCGCGATCGAGCAGCAGCTGTGCGTGATGGACGCCTTGCGCCGCGAGATCGTCGCACAGAGAAAGCAATTCGGCGAAGCGGCCGGAATTGCGCAGCAGCTTGCTCAATCCGAGGCATGCATGTCTGTCGTGAGGGTTGCAGGCCAGAGCCGCGCGGAACTCCGCTTCCGCTTCGACGGCGCGGTCCAGGCCGAGCAAAGCGGTCGCGCGCTGGTGGCGAATTCCCGCATCCGCGACCGGGTCGTCGACCTCAGTGCGACGATCGAGAAGTTCGAGCACTTCGGCGTAACGGCCCAGCACGTTGCAGGCGCGGGCCAGCCGAATGCGATTTGCAAGCAGCGACGGATCGCAGAGCAGCGCCGACTCGAACGCGCGCGCGGCCCTGGTGAAATCGAAAAGATCGAGAAAGACATTCCCGAGTTTGGCGTGGAGTTCCGCCCGTTTCGGCGCCGATGCGATGGCGCGTTCCAGAAGCGGAATCGTCGCCGAGGGTGCGCCCAGGTTCGCGCAGCTCGCGTCCGACCAGACAATCGAAGCGTTGGAAACCACCTGTCGCAGATCGTCTCCGCCTTTTGTCCTACGAGAACCCTTCGGAAGCGTCGAAGTGTATGCTGACGCCAGTCTCAGCCTCGCTCATCGCCAAGCGCCTGACCTCCGGCTTCGACCATACGGCACGCTGCGGCCGCACTTGGCCGACCGGCGCCTCGTCCGTGAGATTTGTCCGCGGAATATCAACGATGTGCATGCAGCCCTCTGTTGCGTTACGAAGTACCTTCAAGGTCGGTAAGAGGGAATGCACCCGCCTCCGCCAAGCTCATCGCCAAGCGCCTGACCTCCGGCTTGGACCAAGCCGCGCGATGTGCCCGGACCTGGTTGGCCGGCGGCTTGCCGCCGGGATCTGTCTTGGGAATTTCAACGACACTTATGTGCTTGCCTCACCGCCGAGCCGACTCGAAACTATAGCGGGAAGCGGTGCTCGCGCAAATTCGGTGCGCCCGGTATGTGCAGGCTGAAATCATGGCCAAGACTTTGCTAAAGCCGCTGCTGTCGAACGATAATTCAAAACTCCCGATCAACGCTTCGAAACGTTGACAACTCATATAGTATTGAAATCATTGTCTTATAAACGACGATTCATTCTTGGACATGGATTGTAATAGACGTCTGCTGTCGGTCGAAAAATCTCACTCATGGGCAAGCCGGGGCGGGCAACGAAACCGTCCATTTGCTTGGGTAAGTTGAAGGCGCATGATACGCGCCCAAGTTGCAAGCATGGGTGCCGCGGCGTAACATGCGATCTGCTTCAGCGTTTGGCGTGGGTCTTCGGGGACTGGCCATGCGGGATTTTTGGCATTTCATTTTCATTCGTTCGAGCGTGCCTGCCCGGATGCGGCAGCCGCTTTCGATTTTCATCCACGCCGACAAACAGATGTGCATCGCGGCAGATTCGCGAATGCGAGTTCCGTGATTGATGAGTCTAATCGAAGTTCGAATCTGAATTCGGGGGCGAATATGAAGAAGAATTACCTTCCGCGGTTGGTCTCAGCCGTCGCGGCCGTCGTGCTGGCGATCGGCCTGAGCCAATTTGCCGATGCGCAGACCCCGCCGGCTCCGCAACCCTCGCCCAGCCCATCGCCGTCACCGAGCCCGGCGCCGCAGTTCCAGTCGCCATTTGGCAACCCCAATCCGGGACCGGGCGAAGCAGACGCGTTCAACAATTTGGTCACGCTCTACGACAAGTACCTGGCCGCTGACGACAATTTAAAAAAAGCAAAAGCTTGCGGAACGAAAGCAGATGTCGATGCGGCGTCTTTAGCCCGTAAAGATGCAAATGAGGCTTATAGCCAGGCGCTCTCCCAATACGTCCAAGATTACAGCAACATCGCGTATCCGCCGGGGGCCCCCGGATCATTGCGCGAGGGCTCGCCGGCAATGGGCGCATTTTCGAACGATAGGGGGAAGGTTGACATTGCGGTCAGGAAAGCCAGCAAACACAAACCCGTCGCAATCGGGGACTGTACGGTACCCGTCACGACACCGCACCCGCCAACGCCGAAGCCCCATCCGCGGCCGGTCGGTGGCGCCGCCGCCTACTTCGGCGCGCCGTTCGGCATGTCGGCAGGCACATTCCGATTTGATTACGCCCATATCAATCCGAGCACCGGCAATGACGGCGATCAGTGGGGTTTCTCCGGCAGCGGTTTGTTCGCGTTCGGGCAGAATTTAGGTCTCGATATCGATCTCGGATACCACAACGTGCTCAGCAACGGGCGCGGCCTCAACAACTGGACGGCGGGTGCCTCGCTTGCGTGGCGAGTCGATAATCTTCGCCTGGGTCCAAGCTTCGGCTTTCAGTCGAACAGCATCGAGGATTATTCCGCCGACACCTACAATTACGGCGGCTATCTGGACTACTATCTCACGCACAACTTAACCGTATCCGGCAAAGGCGGCGGCTTCTCGACATCGTCGAGCGACAGCGGATTTTCGTCTTCGTCCACCGGCTTCTATTACGGTGGTCAGCTACAGGGATTCGTTACGCCGAATTTTTCGATCAGCGGCGCCGTCGACTTCACGCATTTCAACCAATACGGCGGTTCAAGCGAAACCGACTACGAAGCATTCCTGGAATATCTCTTCTGGGGTGACGAAGACGAGGATTTCTACGGTTCCTGGTGGCTTCCGACCTCGATCTATGCGGGCTACACCTATAGCGATTTTTCGCAAAACGATTTTCACGTCAGCACGTTCACGATCGGGCTGAATTTCTATACGAATGGCAACGGCGCAAATACGCTGGTCGATCGCCAACGCAGCGGCACCGTGGAAAATTTCACGACGTTCCAGCCGCTGTCCTTGAGATTCTGACAGAACGAAGACGGCGCCTGGTATCGCGATTCGACGGGTGTGCGATGCACCAACAAAAGCGGCCCGGATTTCTCCGGACCGCTTTTCGAATTGAATTTGAAAATTGCCGTTCTACCGCTTCGAGAACTGAAAGCTTCTGCGCGCTTTGGGACGGCCGTATTTCTTGCGCTCGACGGTGCGCGGATCGCGCGTGAGGAATCCGCCCTGCTTCAGGACCGGACGCAGGCTCGGCTCGTAAGCGAGAAGTGCCTTCGAAATGCCGTGGCGCACCGCGCCCGCCTGGCCCGACAATCCGCCGCCCGCGACGGTGCAGATCACGTCGAATTGGCCGTCGCGATTGGCCGCGATCAGCGGCTGGCGCAAGATCATGCGCAGCACGGGGCGCGCGAAATAGACTTTCTCTTCCTTGCCGTTGACCACGATCTGGCCGCGGCCCGGCTTGATCCAGACGCGCGCGACCGCGTCCTTCCGTTTGCCGGTCGCGTAGGCCCGGCCCTTGGAGTCGCGATTGGCTTTGGGCAGTTCGCCCGGCTCGGTTTTCGATTCGGGTGCCTTCGCCTTGATCAGCGTCGATTTCAGATCGCCGAAGCTTTTGACTTCTTCCGCCATGGTCAGGCCGCCTTTGCTTTGCGGTAATTGGTGTTCTTGGGGTTCATTGCGCCGATATCGACTTTCTCCGGCTGTTGCGCCTCATGGGGATGATCCGGCCCCGGATAGACGCGCAAATTCGAGAGCTGGCGGCGACCGAGCGGTCCACGCGGCAGCATGCGCTGCACGGCCTTCTCCACTATGCGCTCCGGAAACTTGCCGGCCAGGATCGAGCCCGCCGAGCGATCCTTGATGCCGCCGATATAGCCCGTGTGGTGGTAGTAGATCTTCTTCTTCAGCTTGTCGCCGGTCAGCAGGATCTTCGCCGCGTTGACGACGATGACGTTGTCCCCGCAATCCATGTGCGGCGTGAAGGTGGGCTTGTGCTTGCCCCTAAGGCGCAGCGCGATGATCGAGGCGAGCCGTCCGACGACAAGCCCTTCGGCATCGACGAGGATCCATTTCTTCTCGATCTCGGTCGGCTTGGCCGAGTAGGTTTTCATGTCGTGCTCCAGGAAGCATCCGGCGCGGCGTATAGGGGTTCGGGATGCGGCCGTCAAGGAAAACCCCGTAAATCCGGCATATTTTTGATGCGGTATCATAATACCGTAACGCGAATGCGTCATTGGTAACTTCCGCCTAAGCCCTTACATTCTCCTCATGAACGCGAACTCCCCCGAACCCCTCGTCCAGGTGCTCCGCCGCGAGTCGGCCCTGCGCCTCGTTCTCAACCGCCCTCACGCCCGCAACGCGCTGAGCGACGGGCTGATGGCAGCGCTGCAGGCCGCCCTCGAAGAGGCGGCTGCCGACAAGGCCGCGCGAGTGATCGTGCTGGCGGCGAACGGACCGGTCTTCTCGTCCGGCCACGACCTCAAGGAAATGACAGCGCATCGACAGGACGCCGATCGCGGCCGGGCGGCCTTCGCGGCGCTCTTTTCGCAATGCTCCAAGCTGATGCAGACGATCGTCCGCCATCCCAAGCCCGTGATTGCGGAGGTGCAGGGAACTGCGACGGCGGCCGGCTGCCAGCTGGTGGCAAGCTGCGATCTGGCGGTGGCGGCGTCCAACGCGAATTTTGCGACGCCCGGCGTCAATATCGGGCTCTTCTGCTCGACGCCGATGGTGGCGCTCTCGCGCAACGTCAGCCGCAAGCACGCGATGGAGATGCTGCTGACGGGAGAAATGATCGCCGCGGACGAGGCGCGCCGCATCGGCCTGATCAATCGCGTTGCCGATCCTGCGTCGCTCGAAGGCGAGACGATGAAGCTCGCGCGGCTGATCGCATCTAAGCCCTCCGCCACCGTGAAAACCGGCAAGGAGGCGTTCTATCGCCAGCTCGAACTGGGCCTGAGCGAAGCCTACGACTACGCCTCGCGCGTCATGACCGAGAACATGCTGGCAGCGGAGGCCGAAGAAGGCATCGGCGCCTTCATCGAGAAACGTGATCCGAAGTGGCCGGATTAACTGGCTGCTTACGCAATCACGTCGGAGCACGGGCGCCCCGCCCGCCTTTTTCGTTTGAGTCAAGATGCGGGCGAGGCGCCCGCGCTCCGACGTAACTTTGCTTGCGCAATTTCAGGGCTGCAACGCCGCCAGCCGCCGGTCGGCTTCCGCCACGCCCGGATTGGCGTTGCTCCCCGTCATCGCGCGGAAGACTTCGTCGAGGCCGGCATAGAGGTCACGCGCCTCGTGCCAGAGCCTGCAGGCTTCATCCGTGTTGCCGCAATTCTGCTCGTGCATCGCAACGCTTCTGACGGCGTTGGCGAATTCGAGCGGCGGTACGTCGGAGAGCGACTGATAAAGCGCCAGCATCTCGCGGTAATAGGGGTCCGCGTCATTGTGCCGACCGGCGCTTTGAAGAATATCGCCCATGTGTCGTATCACATGCGCAAGGTTCTTGTTGTCGTTCAAATCGCGCGCGATCGCGAGCGCCTGCTCCTGAAACGCGATGGCTTTGTCGAAATCGCCGGTGTCACGCTCGATCTGCGCCTGTCGCGTCAACGAATGGGAGAACTCGGCCCACGCGCCCCGCCGTTGAAAGACCTCGGCCGCCTCGGCAAATGCCATCCTTGCGTCGGAAGGGCACTTGTCGCGCCGCGCCTGTTCGCCGCGTTCCAGCGCATCCAAACCGCTTTGTTTGCTACCCATGGTCGCGACGCTCCTGTCAGGCTCCCAAAAACCTAGCGCAAGCGGCATTCTGGCGCCACGACTTCCCGTTGCCGGCAAAGCAGGTGTGATAGTTGCTTTTTCTCGTAGACCCGCCAGCCCCCGAATAGTAATCAGGGCGCCGTCGCATCTTCCCAAGGCTTCCGGGAACACCATGCCCCACTATTCCGACGAATTGATCAAATCGATCCTGCGCTCGACCAAAATCATCGCCATGGTCGGGGCCAGCGGCAACGAAATGCGACCCTCCTATTTCGCGATGAAGTATCTCCTCGACAAGGGGTTCATCGTGCATCCGGTCAATCCGGGCCTCGCGGGGAAGGAAGTTCTCGGCCAGCTTGTCTATGCCGCACTCAGGGATGTGCCTGCGCCGGTCGACATGGTCGATGTCTTTCGCGGCTCCGATGCGGCGCTGGGCGTCGTCGAGGAAGCGATTGCCGAGAAAGATCGCTTCGGCCTCAGGACGGTGTGGATGCAGCTGGGCGTGATCAACGAGGAAGCCGCCGCCAAAGCGCGCGAAGCCGGTCTCACGGTCATCATGGATCGCTGCCCCAAGATCGAATACGGGCGCATGTCCGGCGAGATCAGCTGGATGGGCGTCAACCGGAAGCTCATCGACAACCGCAAGCCCCTGCTGTTCGGCAAGGGCGGCGCGCTGAAGCGGGTTTGAAATGCTGCGCATCTGGGGCCGGCGCAATGCCATTAACGTTCAGAAAGTCATGTGGACCATAGGCGAGCTCGGTCTGCCGTGCGAGCTCATCAACGCTGGCGGTCCTTTCCATGGCCTCGATACGGAGGAATTCGGCGAACTCAATCCCAACCGCCGCATACCGGTGATCGACGACGGGGGCACCGTGATCTGGGAAAGCCACGCCATCGTGCGCTATCTCGCGATGCGTTACGGCATGGGCGCACTGGCGCCGAACGATCCCGGCTTGCGTGCGCAGAGCGACATGTGGACGGATTGGGTGCTGGCCGATCTCCAGCCGGCTTTCACGGACGGCGTCTTCTGGAATTTCTATCGCACGCCCGAAGCGCAGCGAAACTGGACACTGATCCGCCAGGGCATCGCGCGCAGCACCATTCTCTTCCGCCTGCTCGACCGGCACCTCGAAGGCCGCGCCTTCGTCGCGGGCGACGTGCTGACTTACGGCGACATTCCGGCAGGCGCGCAGCTCTATCGCTATTTCAGTCTCGATATCGACCGGCCGCCGCTCCCCAATGTGGAGGCGTGGTATGCGCGGTTGCAGACGCGCGAAGCCTATCGCACGCATGTCATGGTGCCGTTCGAAGATCTCTACGGACGGCTGACGTTTTAGGCGAGAATTTCGATGAAGATGATCGTCACACTCCCCATTGGTGTCATGGCCCGGCATCCCCGCGTACGCGGGGACCGGGCCACGCAGGGGACACAATCGCGGTGATCGAGGATCGGGAAGCGAAGCGAGATGTTGACAATAGGAGTTCGGTGACTCCTGGGTGGCCCGGTCCCCGCGTACGCGGGGATGCCGGGCCATGACACATGAGTTGAATTGGAAGGAATGCGAGATGAGCGAATACGGCTTCAATACGTTGAGCGTCCACGCGGGCGCGCAGCCCGATCCCGCCACGGGCGCGCGCGCGACCCCCATCTATCAGACGACGTCTTACGTCTTCGAGGATGCCGATCACGCGGCCGCGTTGTTCAACCTGCAAGTCTTCGGCAACATCTACACCCGGTTGATGAACCCCACGACGGCGGTTCTTGAGGAGCGCATCGCGGCACTCGAAGGCGGCCGCGCCGGTCTTGCGGTCGCGTCCGGCCATGCCGCCCAGTTCATCGTGTTTCACACCCTGATGCATCCGGGCGACGAAATCGTCTCCGCGCGCCAACTCTACGGCGGCTCGATCAACCAGTTCAGCCAGGGCTTCGCAAAGTTCGACTGGCATGTGAAATGGGCAGACACCCGCGATGCCGAAACTTTTCGTGCGGCACTGACGCCGAAGACCAAGGCCATCTTTGTCGAGAGTCTTGCCAATCCCGGCGGCATCGTCACCGATATCGAAGCGATCGCGGGCGTTGCCAAAGAGGCCGGCGTGCCGCTGATCGTCGACAATACGCTGGCCTCTCCCTATCTCATCCGTCCGCTCGAATGGGGCGCCGACATCGTCGTCCATTCGGCGACGAAATTCCTCGGCGGTCACGGCAATTCGCTGGGCGGGCTCATCGTCGACGGCGGCAAGTTCGATTGGGGCAAGGACGGGAAATATCCCACCCTTTCGGAGCCCTGCCCGTCCTATCACGGCATGCGCATGTGGGAGACTTTCGGCGATATGGCATTCGCGATCGCCTGCCGCGTGCTGGGCTTGCGCGATCTCGGTCCGGCGCTCTCGCCCATGAACGCGTTTCTCATCCTGCAGGGCATCGAAACCTTGCCGCTGCGCATGCAGCGCCACTGCGACAACGCGCTCGCCGTCGCGCGCTGGCTCAAAGGCCACGACAAGGTCGCCTGGGTGAATTATGCCGGGCTCGAAGACGATCCGAGCTTTACGCTTCACCGCACCTATTCGCCGAAGGGCGCCGGCGCTGTGTTCACCTTCGGCGTGACGGGCGGCTATGACGCGGGCATGGCTCTCGTCAACAGCGTCAAGCTGATCAGCCACCTCGCCAATGTCGGCGATGTGCGCAGCCTCGTTATCCATCCCGCCTCGACGACGCATCGCCAGCTCGACGCCGAACAGCGCAAGATCGCCGGCGCGGGCGACGACGTCGTGCGTCTTTCGATCGGCATCGAGGACGTTGAGGATATCATCGCGGATCTGGAACAGGCGCTGTCAGCGGCATAGGGCGCGCACGCAGCGCATGGGCGTGCCAGACGGACGCGGCGTAGAGCGCGACCGCTGTGGCCTGATGGAGTGCGGCGAGCGCGACAGGCGCCTGGCTCAGCAACGTCACGATGCCCAGTACGATCTGCAGCGCCGTGATCGCGAAAAGGGCGTCGCTGCTGCTGCGCGCATTGCCGGTCACGGCCGCGCGACGCCCTGAGAACCAAAGCGCGAGCGCGCCGAGTGCGACGGCGTAAGCTCCGATGCGGTGATCGAACTGCGCAAGCCCCGGATTGTCGCCGAAATTGCTCCACCAGGGATGGTCGAAAAAAGGATGTTCCGGGAATACGCGGCCGTCCATCGAAGGCCAGGTGTTGTAGATCAGCCCCGCATGAAGCCCCGCGACCAACGCACCCAGCAGCATCTGCACATAAACGAGCGCAACGAAGGCGAGCGACCAGCCGGGTATCTTTCTCCCCCCACTTGCGGGGGGAGCGGAGCGAAGCGACGAGGGGGGGAAGTCCCCCCTCCGTCCCGCTGCGCGGGACACCTCCCCCGCGCGCGGGCGAGGAAAGGCGCCTTGC
>Ga0302324_100030283_pt1 | contig 10229 bp, 13 predicted proteins | sample Palsa_T0_1_FD_201949 | JGI IMG/M metagenome (GOLD analysis project Ga0302324, IMG submission 201949) | Peat permafrost microbial communities from Stordalen Mire near Abisko, Sweden - Palsa_T0_1 | ecosystem: Environmental > Terrestrial > Soil > Palsa > Peat permafrost | place: Sweden: Abisko... | reverse complement strand
CAGCGACGGCGAGATGCTGGTCGCGTTGTGAGAGCCGGTCTTGGGCTACGAGGCCCACGGTTCCGAGCCTGCTTTCAGCGCTGCTGCGATCTTGGGCACATCTTCGAGCGCGCCGGTCGCGACGCTCATGACCAAGTCGTAGGCCTCCCCGTTGCTGAGTGTGAGCCGGATGCCGTTCATGCCGAGGAACGCGATGGTCGCGGCCAGCGCCATTCGCTTGTTCCCGTCGACCAGCGCGTGGTTGCGCGCCAGTGAATGCAGCAGCGCGGCGGCCTTCTGATGAATGTCGGGGTACGCATCCTCGCCGAACGCGGATGCCTGAGGACGGGCGAGCGCCGATTCGAGCAAGCCGTAATCGCGGACCGCTGGGTCGCCGCCGAGCGTTCGGCTGGCTACGTGGAGCAGCGACTCGAGGTCGAGGAAGATCACTCGCCGAGGCGGCGCAGCGCCTCGGCGTAGCGAGGCAGCTCCTGATCAAGAATCCCGTCCAACAACTCACGGCGGCTCGTGCGGTCGATGTATTCGCGAACCGCGGTCCTCGCGACCTCCTGCATCGAGCGTCCCTCTCGACTTGCGCGGAGTCGCAGCGCGTTGGTCTCATCGTCGGTGAGTCGGAGCGTCATCGCCATTCTCGAATGGTATCACCACTGATACCGCCAGGTGCTGAGCGTCGTTCGAAGGATGAACCCCAGGCTCTCGAGTGCACGCGGCTGCAGCAGCGAGAGGCGTCGGCCTCGCGCCGTGAAAGCACCAGTCGCCGGCGTGGCGCAGGTCGGCCGAGAAGGCCGATTACCGGCGTCCTTTGCGCCGTCCTCTGCGCCTACGACCAGCGACAACGGCTGGGTGGGGTCGCTTGGCTGCCTTACGCTTGTGGGGGACGCGACGGCGTGGTGGCTGCAGTCCTCGCGCCCACTTCCAGACGGGCCAAGCCGCCCTCGTCGCAGCCGCAAATGACCGTCCCGAAAGCCCTCGCCCGCCTGTCCAGCGCCGAAGGCGCCGGCGAGCACTGCCGCGTCCGTTCGCTCGTACGCGCCCACCAGATGATCTTGACTGGCTCGACGCCAACCTGCCGGCACGCACCCGCGCCACCGGCTCGACCGCGAGCTGAGTCCGATTCCCAATGCGCGATTCGTGACGTTCGTCGCCTCCCCCAGGTCTGCAGCGGCAGCGGTGATCACTCGTTGCGCGGTTGATGTCGACCTCGTCGTGCGCATCCAGCGCAGGCGATCATAGGAAGAAGTCCGTGTCGGGTCCCACTTGGTAGGGGCCATCCCAGGTGCTGCCGGCGTCACCTGAGTGGCTGACGTGCAAGGTGAAGTCGTCGCCGATCGTTGCGACATACAGGTCCGCAGGGGAGGCGCCCCGGCAGAGCGACGGTGCCGACACGCACGTGCTGTCGGGCACGTTCGTCCACTCCGACTGCCAATCCCCGGGCTGGCCTGAACCCTGGTTGTGCCACAGGGACATGGCGGTGTCCGTGCCGCGAGCCATCACATGAACGGTTGACCCGTCCGCGGAGGCTGCCGCTCCAGGACCGCTTGTGAACAGGCCTTGTCCGGTGGTGTCCGCACCCTGTCCGCTCGTGAACGGACCGTGACCGATCGGCTGCCACGCCGATTGCCAGCTCCCGTCGAAATGGTTAGTCCAAATCCGATAATCATCGCCGCGCCCAAAGACGGTCAGCTGACTCCCGTCGGCGGACACGGTTATCGCCGGTGCGGAAGTAAACAACCCAGCTCCAATGGGCCCCTCCGTAGTCCAGTGAGCTCCGCCGTCGGTCGACAGAGTGTGAAACATCCGGCGATCCATGCCGATCGCCACAATATGCACAGTCATGCCGTCTGCGCTGACTCCTACAGCCGGGCCAGTGATGTAGATACCTGCTGGCACCGGATAAGCCCCCCGCCACGTAGCCCCCTCCGTTGACTTGCCGAACCAGATCTGGTTGTCGGCTCCGCGACCAAGCAGATATGCGACCTTGCCATCATCTGAGCACGCCGCAGCGAGACCCGACGTCATCACCCAGCCGGGACAAATCTGCGGGGCGGTCCACGCGCCGTCGCCCGAAGCGGCGCTGCGATACGTCACAGCTCCGGTGTGACGACGCGCGCACACCGTCTGCGTTCCACCTCCGAAGATGAGCGCCGGCATCTGGTGCGCACACTCGACCGCGGCGGCATCAGACGAGGAGAACATCGAGTTCCAGTTTGCGTACATCGTCTGAAGCGCCGAGACCACGTCGTTGGTCGCCGCCCAACCGAATGTCCCGTCAGCATTGCACATCCCGCCCCAGGCGACCGCACTCTCGACGCGCACCTCGGCGTAGGCGAGTTGACTCCCATCGTCACCCCAATACCAGATGCTCGTCGGGGGGCCCGCGTTGAACGCCCAAGCCCCGCGCGTGTAAGACGAGACCGGCGAGGCCGGCAGGAACGTCTGCATGGATTCGCGAGTAGCGACGGTGCACGTCTTGGGGGTCGGGGTTAGCATCTCAACCAGAAAGCTTCCGAGATCCGCCGCGTTGAGGCCCACTCCCCCGACAGGATTGCGGGGACTCCAGTCATAGCCCGGGTTGAGGTACTGCGTCTGTGGTTCCAAGGTCATCGTGTCGGCGGACCAGGCGTGCTGGTACGGGCCATCGTCGCCGCTTACTGCCGTTCGCCCGAAGCGGGAATTCACCATCCCTAACGGCTCGAACACGTACTGCTGCATCAACTGCTCCCAGCACGTGTTTGTGATGTGCTCGAGCATGGCTGCGTTGATGATCTGACCACCCCCATAGATGAAACACGTGCCCGGGGGGCACTGCTCGGGGTCGAGCAGGGCATTCTTGACGTATGCCAACTTCAACGCGATCGCGCCAGCCGGATTCCACCGATCCGGACTTGTGTTCTCCCACTCGTAGTTCGCCTCCCGTGACGGGCTGGCCGGCATCCCGGATGTGTGCGTCGTGTACTGGTCGATAGTGACATTCATGTAAGGATTCGAGGAGAACCCCAGCTCCGCCATGACATCGTTCAGTGTCGAGGACCAATTTAGACCCGGAACCAGATCACTCGAGTTTCGGGATTCTCGAGGGTTGATCGCCTGGTTGTGATCGACGGTGTGGTGGGGCTGGCAGGGGCGGTTTGAGGCGCTGAGCAGGCGATAGTGGCGGCGACCCGAATCCGGTGGGCGACAAGTCCATCGGCCGCGGGGCGTTCGCAGCGCTGGTCGCGGCCTGCTCACCGGGGGTCGCCGCCATGCTTCAGGTTCCCAGTTCTCTTGCGGGGTTGCTGTCCCTGCTGCGGGGATGTTTCACCCAGCCGAGTTTCGAGACGTTCAGCATGCTTGTGGTCGGGTCGGTCGGACGGGCGCGCGACTGCACCGTGACCGGGATGCTGCAGGCCGCCGGTCTGGCCGGGTCCTGGCATCACAGCCGCGCGCATGACTTCTTCGCGCGGGCGCGGTGGGAGCCCGACGCGGTCGGACTGGCGCTGGTGGACTTCTTGGTTGTCGTGTTCGTGAAGTCGGGCGCGTCGATCCGTCTCGCTGTCGATGACACGCTGTTCGGCCGCTCGGGACGGAAGGTGTTCGGCGCGCACTACCTTCACGACGGCGCGCAACCAGAGGGATCCGGGCAACGGACGCGCTGGGGGAACTGCTGGGTCGTGCTCGTCGTCGAGCTTCCGTGCCTCGACGGCAGGCCGGTCGGGCTGCCGATCCTGTTCCGCTTGTTCCGACCCAAGGACGAGGAGCATCCCGACCGGCGTTCGCAGCCAGAGCTCGCCAGGGGGCTGATCGACATGATCCTGAAGCGTTTCCCCGGCCGGATCGTGCGAGTTGGTGATGGACGGCGCGTACGCCAGCAAGGCGTGGCAAGGACTCCCAGAGCGCGTCACGCTCACGACCAGGATGCGCTCAAACGCCGCCGTGTTCGCGCTCGCGCGACCACCAACCGGCAAGCGGGGACGCCCACCGCTGAAGGGCGCCCGGCTACAGAGCCTCGCCACGCTCGCCGCCGACGCGACGTTCCTTGCGGTCACGGTCACGACCCCGGGGTGGACGCGAGCGGACCGCGCATGTTCACGCGTTCACGTGCCTGTGGTACGGGCCGTTGCACACGCGGGCGGTGCAGGTGATCCTGATCCGCAACCCCGGCACCGAGACGGGCTTTGACGTCGCGCTCGCGCCGACCGACACGACCGCCACCGCAGCGGTGCTGATCGCCCGCTACGACAGCCGCTGGACGATCGAGACCTGCCATCAAGAAGCCAACGCGCACGGCGTCGGCGACCCGCGCAACCGCGTCCAGAGGGCCATCGAGCGGACCGTCCCGTTCGGGTTCCTGAACCAGACGATCACGATCGCCTGGTACCAGCTACACGGTGACCCCGAGGCCGACCTCACCGCCCGCCGGAAAGCCGCCCCGTGGTACCGCCAGAAGACCACCGTCAGCTACACCGACATGCTCGCCGCGCTCCGCCGCGAACTGATCCGCCACGAATACTGGGCACAAGCACCCCAGACACCCACCGACCCACAAATCACGGCCGCCCTGTCACCATCAGCCCAAGCCGCCGCCTGAAATCACGAAAGTCGAGAGATCAGAATGGTGATCGAACAGCGTTCCGATCAATTGGGCCGCGAGGACCTTCGATACCGAACCAATATTGAACCGATCCTGAGGCTCAATCGCATTCGGGCCGCTTCCCCCAACCTCGCGGATCCCCTCCTGGCCCGTCACGACGGTAACGCCCCAATCCCACACGAGCACACCGGCGAGAGCCGGCACATTGCTCTGGACGCAGTATTCGCGCAGCTTGCCAGCTAGAAACGTGCTGGCCAGTTCCTGTGGCGTTGACATGGTGCCTCCCCGGTCGGCGCGGCAGCCTCCGCGGACGCCAGCGTACAGGATTGAGTGCGCGCGCCGGAAGTTCCGGGCTGTGAGGATGATCGTGGGTGAACGGGCGGGCTACTCGGGCCGGCTTTCGCAGGTTTCCCGGCGCCTGCCCTGAGTTGCCGGCAAAGGGCCCAGGTATGTTGCGCTCAGCCGCGGAAGCAGCGACCCGGCCATCTGCGACGTCGCGGTCGAGCGCTGTCGCTCCCGGACAAACGCGGCCACCGCGTCTGCGTCGGGGAGGTGGCCCGTAGTGGCGCGTGCGGACAGGCCGAAGGGCGCCCGCAATCACAGCCACCGAGGCCGACCTGCGCCACGCCTGCGACTGGTGCTTTCACGGCGCGAGGCCGACGCCTCTCGCTGCTGCAACCGCGTGCGAGCGCAAGCGCCCACTGAGCCGCCGGCACCGCGCAAGCCTCTTCTGCATTGTCATAAGCAACCACGGCGACCTGGACGACGAGGTGGCCCCGTTCGTGCAGACCAGCACTCTCGAGCAGCACCAGCGAAAGTTGTGCATCGGTGCTATCGCGGAACTCTTCCCGCTTGCTGGTGGCGCTACTGCTTCGCTGATGATGCCGACGCCGGAGGCACTCAGCTGGTCGGATTGCGTTGCATAGGCACGACCGCGTCTATCAACCGCCGGGCCCGGCTTCTCCCATCGCGCAGTTCCGAGCGCAGGTGGTGGCCGCCGATGAAGACGGAACGGCAGGCTGCCCAAGGTGGGGCGATGCCCACGCATCGACGTGGTTCTGCACGGTGTGCAGAGCGCCCTGCTCTCGGCACGTTCCGCCATGGGCCGTGGAGAGCCGCTTTCATGATCGGCCAGACCGCCTCCGGCGCCGTCTCCGCTGTCGAGCTCCTGCTCGCCGACCGATGGGGGTAGTGCGCGCTCCCGGGCAGTCGTGAAGGGCCTCGTCCGGCCGGCTGGCTGGGTCCTTGGGAGCTGGGCACGGCGCGCCGACCGTTTGCAGCGATCTCACGGCTGCGGTCGCGGGTACTTGCTGTTTGGCGACGGGCATCCAGCCCGTCGCCAACAGCAAGTCTCTGAATCCCCAGTAAGAGGGAACCTCGCTTGCTTACAAACAGGATCTCCCGGACCCACCAGCGCCGTCACCGACCGGCAGATCAGCCAGAGACACGCCGACGAGGTCGCGTCCGGCCACGGGAAGCCAGGTCGTCAGCCCACCGCTCAATCTCAGGGCGGAGCCAGAGTTTTACGCGACCGGGGCCGAGGTCGAAGACCGGCTTGGGCATGTCGCTATAACGGCTTTGGTACTGGCTGACGGTGTTCCGGTGCGCCAGGTGGAGGATGTCGGCCACGCCCTGCGTCTCGAGCAGGTGGTCTGTGTCAACCTTGGGACTCACGGCGTCTAGCTTACATCGTTAGGCGCATCCGTCCGACGGGTGCGATAGGTTAACGTTGTAAGCAAGCGAGGATGACCCCGGCGATGCGGGAACACCCCGGGGTCCGGTCGAGACCTGCAGAGGAGGTCACGACGATGGCAGCGTACGCCAGCCACACCAATCACGGAATCACCCCGCCCCCCGGCAGGGGGCTCAGGGTTTCTCACGCGGGACGACGTGATGACCGCGCGGGAGGTCGCGGAGCTGCTGCGGATGCCCACGTCCAGCGCGTACGAGCTGGCGCGCGCGGCCAGCTCCCGGCGCGGCGGCTCGGACGCACGTGGAGATTCCTGCGGCCCAGGCTGGAGGCGATGCTCGCCGGCTGAGCTCAGGCTGCTGCGGGGAGAACCTGGGACGGCGCGTCGTGCGTGACGTGACCATCGGGCCACGTGATCCTCAGCTCGCCGTCCCGCTCAAGCAGCCATTTCAGATTGACGAGAGTCATCGCGATCACGCGCCAGTCTTCGTCCCACTCGATCCCATGGCCCTCGGCAGTCGCGTCTGCATGAGGAGACGGCGCCCGGCCGTCGTAGCCGTCGACGCTCAGATAGAGCACATCGCCACGATCGTCGTAGTGGTGCTGGGCGAATTCGGTGCCTGCGAGTGTGATGGTCATCGTCGTCGCAGCCGTGGGTCGGTCTGCTGGTCGAGTGCGGTCACGACCCAGGCTGGCTCGCTGTTGAAGTCTACGACCACCCGGAGCCACCGGCCGGACTCGGGGAAGTCCTCGCGGTAGACGCGCTCCCGGCCGAGCAGCGGATCGTCCTCGCGGTAATCGGGCCGTTCGACCGCATCGAGGATCGCGGTGACGTGATCGAGCAGCCAGGCGTGTCGCCCCTTCTGCGAGATGTAGGTGCGAGCCCGAATCAAACGCGACATCACGCCCGTCCGGGTCGGTGACGTGCCTCGACCACTCCGGGCTCATGCGGCTGCTGTCGAGCCCGCGAGCGCCCGCGTGAAACGATCGGCGAGCTCGCCGGCGGGCCTGGCGTGCAGGTAGCGCTCCGTCGTCGAGATTCGCGAGTGGCCCATCGAAGCCTTCACGCTGGGCAGGTCGACGCCGCCGGCGACCAAGAGCGAGCCGTAGGTGTGCCTCAGGCCGTGGAAGGTCAATGGCTCAAGTCCTGCGGCATCGCGGGCGCGCTCGTAGCGACGGCGTAGGGCGGACGGGTCAAGGCGGCGGCCGAGGCGATTGGAGAACACGTAGTCGTCGGGGCCGATGAACTCAACGCGCCGGAATAGCCGCTCGAGCGCCGCGGCTGCTTGGTCGGGCAGCGGCACCTGCCGCGCGCGGCGGGTCTTCGTCGAGCGTACCTCGGTCTCGCCAGACAGCGCTCGGCGCACGACGAGCTTCCGGCCGACGAAATCGACGTCGCGCCAGCGCAGCGTCACGAGCTCACCTCGGCGCAGGCCGGCGTAGGACGTGACGCGAACGAGCTCGCGTCCTGCGCGTCGTCGCGAGCGCGAGCGGCGATCTCGGCCTCGCTCACGGCGGGGCGCGACGGATCGCGGTGCCGGCCGGACGCGAGCGCGCCTGCCAGCGCTTCGACCTGCTCCGGGGAGTAGAACGCGAGCGGTGCCACATCGGGTTCGCGGCGGCGGTCGGCGTGGGCCGCCGGGTTGGCCTGCGGGCCGTAAGTGCTCGGCCGCATGCCGTAGTTGAAGATCGCGCAGATGAGCTGCCGAGCCTTGTTCACCGTCCGCGGCGCGACGCCGGTGGAGGCGATCGAGCGCAGCAGGTCCTCGACATCGCGCGTCGTCACCTCGCGCGCCGGGCGGTCGCCGAGCGCTGCAATCACGTGCCCAGGCGAGACGCCGCGACCTCGGCGGTGAGCCTGGCCGGGCTCGGCGAGGACGCACCGGTGGTCGCGCAGCGTCGAGGGCTTGGCGCCCTTCACGTCCTCGAGCCACCGCAGGTACTCGCCAGCCAGGTCCCGGAACGTCACGCCGCGCCGGCGCCGCTCCTCGACGTCGCGCTCGCGCAGCGTCTGCTCGGCGTCGTGCTTGCGCACGAGCACCACCATCCGCTCGGCCGCCTGGGCTTCGGTGAGGGACCCATCACGGGCGCGGCCGCGCTTGCGACGCCAGTCGCCGTGACCGTCTCCCTCGACCCAGGCGCAGCCGAGCGCGCGGATCACCGGCTGGCCATTTCGCGACCACTTTCCGTACCGGTAAGCACCGGTCGCGCGCTGCCGGACGAACGGTCGAGCGCTGGGATTCGGGACGGGCATCGACTAGAACATTGCCGGCCATATCGGACAACATCAGGTCGGGCAACTGTCCGGGCAACTGGTCATGTCGGGCAACGGTCGCGGCAACCTTCCTGGTTAGATTCGCGCTATTTACGGCATATTTGGCGAATCAAATCGCCCGTAGACACTGGAATCAGACAGCTACCTTCGGCTTCCCAAGCCGAAGGTCGCGGGTTCGACCCCCGTCGTCCGCTTGCAGGCTCTCGCCTAACGGCTCACGATCTCGCCGCAAATCCTGCGGATCCGGCCGTAGTTCGATGGGTGAGGTTAGGCGCCGCTCAGGTCTTGCTGTAGGGGTCGCCGTGCGTCGCGGGCGCGGGGTTCCCCGGCTTATCAGCCTGGTGCCGATATCTCCGGGATCAGTTCGGTGGGGCGACCATCGCAAGGGCTGCGAAGACCATCAGGCTGCTGGCGTCGGTACGAAGCATCTCAGGCACGGCTCCTGGCACCGACTGACCGCCGCCCCACGGCTTCAGGTAGACGCCCGGGGCGCTCCGTGCCGTGTGGATGACTACCGATGCCAGTGATGTGACGAACTTGTACCAGCGGGGGTCGTGGTCCGCTGCGTACAGAGTCACGAACCCGCGCAGCGCGATCCCGTCATATTCCGAGCCGTCGTCAAACGGCTCAAGCCACTTGATTATGCTGCCCGCGAGGTTCTGAGCCTCGATCAACCAGGAGCCTCGACCGGTGCTCTGGTAGAGGGAGACGAAGGCAGAGAGCATCGCGCCCTCGCCGTCCTGCGGCATCGCCACGATCGTGGGTTTCGCGTTGGCTGCGCGGTGGTTGCCGCCCGCGCTCGTGACCGTGGCTCCGGCTCTGCTGGGACACATGTTTGGGTGTGACTTACAGAGTCCTGTGAGGCATGCCTTGGCGGACTCACCGGCCTTGCATCCCGGCGGGAGCTTGGAGGTCACGCGCAGACCGGGGCCGGATGTCGCGCCGCTCTTGCCGCCCAGGTCGGACGTGCTGCTCTTGGTCCCGACCGGGTAGGAGAGGGACCGATCAGACCCGATGTACGCCTCTGATCCATAGGGGGTGCTCGAGGTCCTGCTGTAGACCCCGTTCGCCTGCTTCAAGTGCTTGTTGGCCCACGCGATCCAGCTGGTGGCGGATCGCAGGTACTCAGCCTTGCCGGTCGCCTGATAGAGCCGCGCCGCCAGGTCAATGTCCGCCGCCAACGCCTCTCCGGAGCGCCATTGGTGTGTGGTGTCCCACCACATATCGCCGCCTTGCTTGCCGTCCCAGCCACCGGCCTGGATGAACGCCATGGAGCGTTCAGCGTCGTCAAGGTAGCGGTCGGAGCTGAGGGCCTTGTCAGCATCCAGGAACGCCAGCCCCAGCCAGCCCGCATCGTCGTACCAGGTCGTCTGATGCGCGCCGTCGTCACCCGGGTAAGGAGCGTATCCCGGAACGGGGTTGAGGTTGGCGTTCCAGTAGCTCTGGTAGGAATCGCCAAAGGACTCCACAGCCGCACGGGCTTTGCGCGTGGGGTGAGCGATCGCCACCTCAGACAGCAGTTCAAAGGTGCTGACGTTATCCCACAGCGTTCCCAGCGGACGGCTCTGGGTGTCACCGAGGTAAGCGAGATATCCGTGGAGCTTCGGGTCCCACCACAGCGCCGTCTCAGCAACCCCTTGCTCTGCCAACGCCATGTACTGCTTTCGGCTGAGCGGAGCGGCGTTCTCAATCCG
>Ga0302324_100030278_pt1 | contig 10230 bp, 9 predicted proteins | sample Palsa_T0_1_FD_201949 | JGI IMG/M metagenome (GOLD analysis project Ga0302324, IMG submission 201949) | Peat permafrost microbial communities from Stordalen Mire near Abisko, Sweden - Palsa_T0_1 | ecosystem: Environmental > Terrestrial > Soil > Palsa > Peat permafrost | place: Sweden: Abisko... | reverse complement strand
CCAGGCCCAATCGCGCCAACTGGAGCCTGGGGAACGTCTGTTCGCCGAAGGCGCCGACGATACCTCACTCTACGTCGTTGCCTCTGGCGTGCTCGAGCTCACCCGGCCCACTGCATCCGGCTCCGAAACCATCGGGTGCATCGGCGCCGGAGAATATGTCGGAGAAATCGGAATGCTCACCGGAGCAGCGCATGCAGCCACTGCGACCGCGCGCACCCATTGCCTCGTTTATCAGCTGCCGCGCGAGGCGATTGCACCTCTTTTGTCCGCAGACCCCTCGTTGGCCGCCGCATTCGACCGCTCCGTGCGGCACGGCCTCGAGATACTCAACCGCGAGATCGCTACGCGTGCCACGCCGAGCGTGGGACCTGCGGGTCAGTTGCTGATGAGAATCCGCAGAATCTTTCGCTGATCGCGATTGCGAGGGGATCACTGCTGCGAGCGCACTCCGGCGTCTTTCATCGCATCGAGCTTGGAGTAATCCACCAAGGCCGCGTATTGCTCGAGCGTGCCGACGTCCACGCCGTCACCGGTCACTGAGACCGAGAAGCGATTAGCGACGATCGCGATCAATTCGCCGTGCTTGGATTTATTGTCATATTTTTCATGCACGTTGCGGCCGCCGATCGTCGTCTCTTTCTCGAATCCAGTGTCGCTCTCCGAGGTATTGTTCGCCGCCATCGAGCCGGCCACATTCAGCAGCCCTGACACCGCGGAGGCGTCGACGATCTTGATCTGCGCCCGCGTGCCGCCGCCGCCTTGGTAATCGCCCGTGGCCGATGACGCCTGCATACCCAGAGCGCCTTGAGTTCCCGCCTCGGCGTTGGTGCGTTGCATGCCCGGCAACGAATCGGGCAACAGCGCCTTGAGAGTATGAAAATCGACCGGATCGACGCGCCGGTTGCCGGCCATCGCGCCGCCGAGAGCGGCCAGCATGCCGGCGGCTCCCGCCGGGGCGTTCGCCGCGGCCGCCGGCGCGTTCGAGGCGGCGGGTGCGGGCGTCGATGACGCGCGGGCGGCTGCGTTGGCGGCCGCTTGTTGTTCCTGCGCTCGCTGAGCAGCCGCGGCCAACATGGCGCCCACTTGCCCCGCCACTTGCGCTTGCCGGTCCTCGCGGGTCATCGCCGTGCCATTCGTGCCGAGGGAGTAGTAGCCGCGCATGGGATTGACCACCCGCATGACGGCGAAGAAGAGGAGGCCCAACACGATGGCGCAGCCGATCACGGCCGCCGTGTAACCGGCCGCCTTTTCTCGAGGGCTGCGCATCAACACCGGCAAGCCCAAATAGAGCAAATAGATGGCCCAAATCCCCGCGATGAGCTGCAGGATAGCCCCGAGCCCCAGGCCGAGCAGCGCGAAGACCGATCCGATCGCAGCCGGCGTGAATGCGTAGGCCGCGGTTTTGACGGCTTGCCGGCGATCGCGCTGCCCTTTGAAGGTGGGCGCGAGCATGTCGATGATCCACCCGTACACATACAAGGCCAGCAGTCCAAACACAAAAGTGACCAGCGCATAGGCCAGCCCGGCGAGCACCGGCACCCGGAAAAAGCCGAAGCCGATGACCGACATGTGAATGAACGACATCAGCGCTGCGAAGCCTATCAGGGGGATGACGTAGGCTTTATAGAGCTGCGAGATGGTCGTCGGCTCCGCCTCGATCAGCGGCCACTCGGTTTTCGGCGTCAGGATAATGTTCTTGATTCGCTGGATCAGACCGGGTGCCGCGGCACCGAGACCCGTGGCCCACGCGGGAGAACTGCCGCCCGGAGGGAGTCCGCCAGCGGAGGTCGCCGCGGCCCCGCTTGCCGGGCCGGGGGGGATGGGTGCCGCGCCCGGATTGCCCGCCGCGCTCAAGGGCTCGCCACAAGTTCCGCAGAATCGCGCGCCGTCTGCGACCGGGTGACTGCATTTCGGACAGAGCATGGTTTTTATCCTTTGAATTATTGAACCCCTGCCGGAATGGCTGGCCGCGCTCCCGGTTGTCGATATGTATGGTACCCCCACGCCGTCGGGGTTCCCAAGGATCTTGGAGCGGCGTTTTGGTGCCGCAAATGATCCAGCGCACTGCGGCACCGGCTGAGCTAAGCTGAAAATCTTGGCGGCAAGCGGGAGCAGTCACTTGGTGCTGATGCCTGGGCGTAGGAATCACCCCATACGCCGTACTTTTTTCATAATCTGGGTTGCTGCGCTGGTCGGCGTGCGGGCGGCGAGTGCGAGCGCGCCGTTCGAGAATCCCGCGATCCCCGATGAGGGCAAGCTGCCTTTGACCGCGGGATTCACCGATATCGACGGCGCCGGCGGCGCCGGCCTCGTCCCCTGGGCCATCATCACGGGTTACGGCACCGAGGACAGCTACGGCGCGAACGCCCACTACACGTTGGTATCTTTAAGCGACTTTCGGTTGCGCAGCTACGGCGTTGCGGTGGGTGCTTTGGACCGAGTCGAGGCATCCGTAACCCAGGACCAATTCTCGGCCACGGGAACGGCCCTCTCCGGTCTCACCGTCGAGCAACGCATTTACGGCTTGAAGGTCAGATTGACGGGGGATGCCGTCTACGACCAGGACTCGTGGGCGCCGCAGACCGCGGTGGGCGTTGAGTACAAGAGGAACTCCGGTATCAGCGATGTTCCGGGCGTCGTCGACCCGCGCCAATTGGGCGCCGTCGCCGACAGCGGGAGCGACTTTTATTTGAGTGCAACCAAGGTTTATCTTGCGCAAAGCCTATTGCTCGATGTGACGCTTCGATATACGAACGCCAACGAACTCGGGCTGGTCGGGTTCGGCGGCGACCTCAGGCGCGATCGCTCGGTGAGATTCGAAAGCTCGGTGGCTTACTTGCTCTCGCGTACGGTTGCCGTCGGGGCCGAGTATCGGGATAAGCCGCATAATTTGTCCGTTGACGATGAACGCGGCGCCTGGGACGCATTCGTTGCATGGACGGCGTCGCGCCACGTCTCGGTCGTCGCGGCGTTCGTCAGTCTCGGCAGCATCTTGAGTCCCGTCACTCACGACACGAGCGATCAGAACGGGGCGTATCTGTCCCTCCAAGTGGGGTTCTAAGGTGAATATTCGACCGTCCGCGGCGTGGCTGACGACATTCGCGACACTCGCAATGTTCTGCGCCGGCGCGCCGGCGAGCCCCGCGACCTTGTTCGATGCCATGGGCGGAGAGCCGGTGCTGCGAACGGCCGTCGATCGCTTCGCGGAAATCGTGGTGGCCGACGATCGCATCAATTTCACGTTCGCCGAGGCCGACATGGGAAAATTCAAAGAGCTGCTGTTCGAACAGTTGTGCAACATCAGCGGCGGTCCCTGCCGCTATACCGGCAGGGACATGCGCACCGCACACGCGAAATTGGGCATCAACACGGCTGAATTCAATGCGCTCGCGGAGGACTTGTATATCGCCCTCGGGAAAGCGGGCGTGCCCTACCGTCTGCAGAACAAGCTCGTGGCGCGTCTGGCACCCATGAAGCGCGACATCGTCAAGCCACCCGGCGCGCCCGGTGCCTCGTTCCCGGCCGAGCCCAAGACCGAGTCGCAACCACCAACGCCCTAGTCAGTGTGAACGGGTCACGGGGTCGGCGTTCGAGTAGCGATGCCCCGAATGCGCATCGCCGGCGTCGACTCGCGCCACTCGTGCATCGGGCACCGCCTTCGGTACGCGGGCTGTCGCCGCTTCGCCGGTCGCGTAGGTCGTGCCGCCCGCCCCCGGCGCCCCCGCCGCCCCCGGTCGCGCGGGTGGCGATTGCGCCTCCGCCGCACTCAATTTCGCGGCGACCTCGGGCAGGTCCGGCGCGAGCGTCGCGGCCCGCCGATAACGGCCGACGGCCTCGGCCGGGCGCTTGGCGCGAACCAGAGCATCGCCCTGCGCCCCCAGCAATGCGGGATCGTCGGGCTTCATTCGCAGCGCGTCGGCGCATGCATCCAGATCCGATAACTTCGTGCAGCGAAACGCGTCGCGCTTGAGCTTGGCGTCCTCATTCGCACGATCCAGATTTTCGAAATAGGTTTCCTCGCCGACCAAACTCCGAGCCACCCGCAAGCGGGTCTCGAGCTCTTTGCTCTCAGGGTGCAGCTCGCGCCCGTTCTGCAATACTTGGAGTGCCTCATTGAAGCAACCCGCGTCGCTCCACGCATCGGCGAGCTTGAAGCGCGAGGGTAAGTCGGACGGGTTGCGGTCGAGAGCCGCTTTGGGACCGGCGACAGCCGGCTCCGCGGCGGTGGCCTGACAGGACGCGGGAGAGGCGGCCTCGCGCGCGCCCGCAGCGGCGGACACGAGCAGCAACAACAATGCGATGGTCTTATTTATAGCCATCGATGTTTCCGCCGCGGCCCAATTTGTCGAACACCCAGCGACCGTTCGGCAGCCGCACGAGGTTGAACAAATACCATTCATCGACTGTGCGATAGGGCGGATTCTCGCGTGCGATCATCGCCTGCAGCTCGGCGCGCAGCTGTGCCATGCCGTAGTCGGCCGGTATCGAGCCCTTCGCGCCGGCGCCCTTCGAGTCAGCTCCCTCCACATTGGCCTGCGCGGCCTTGGAAATCTCCTCCACCAGCAAGGAGGCTTCCTTCATCGACATGCTCGCCGCCACGTCCTTGCCGAGCAGATCGATGTATTCGCAGCGCTCGATCACCGCCGCGGTGTCGTGCTTGAACATGGGAGCGAAGCGGATGACGTTCTCGCTCGCATCGTCCGATGTGGCCGCGAACTCGATGTGATTCGCCGCCATGATGAGCGACTGTTTCACGCCGAAATTGTCTTGGTTATCGTTCTCGCTGACCGCCGCGGCGATGTGCATCTTCAAGGTGTTGAGGTCGGTCGCCTGGCCCGCGCTTCTTGCCGCCGTCAGAACTTCATCGGCGCGTTGTTCCGCTACAAGAATGTAACCTTTGTGGCCCGGGGTCACATGCACGCCGGTGAGCGCGTGTCCGATATGGACGTGCGCGATGGTCGGAGGCCGGGTGACACAGGCCGATGCGGCCGCCGCCGCCGCCAGCACCAGCGTTCGCGCGAGAAGGACTCGGATCTTCATGGGTTGATTTCCCGGACCAAGCGGAAGCCGACACTACTCGTACGGTAGCCTGCGGCGAAGTGGTTGCGGTAGGAAGCACTCACGTAAGCGGGCGAACTGAACCAAGAACCGCCGCGCATCTCATGCTCTGCGCAATCACCGTCGCTGCGCGCCGCGCCGTCGGTGGGCGCACCGGTATAGTCGTTCCCCCAACAATCCTGCGTCCATTGGAATACGTTTCCCAGCATGTCGTTGAGTCCGAACGCATTGGCCTTGAACGATCCGACCGGCGCAGTGTTCACAAAGCCATCATCGCAGGGAAACACCGTCCATCCCGGATAGCGGCGAGCGGCGCTCTGATCCGCCACGTTCGCGTCGGCGCACGCGCCTGACGCGATCCCCTGCCAAGGCCGCACGTCGAGGCCCCCGGCCCGCGCCGCATACTCCCACTCCGAAGCACTCGGCAGACGATATCGATGTCCGCTCCTGGCCGATAGCCATTGCGCGTAGGCCACCGCGTCGTCCCACGATACACAAGTGACGGGGTGAGTCGTGCCCTGGGTGAATCCAGGATCCGTCCAACTCGCATTCGGCCGATGCCGCCACTCGCCGTCATACGTGTCGCAGCCCAGCATGTCCCGCCGGGTCGCCGTGATGAACTCGCGGAACTCTCCGACCGTGACATCACTCCTGGACATGGCGATCGAATAGCCGATGTTCACCTCGTGCTGCGGGTACTCGAAGGACGTGGAGCCGCCGCCGCTTGCCGAGCCTTGCTGGAATCGGCCCGTGGGTAATACCGTCATAAAGGGACAGGTGGGGCAATCACGAATCACCGAACCGGGTTCCGGAGCCGTCGGCGCGGATGCCGGCCCCGGCCGAGACGCAGGCAAGCGTGCAGTTTGCGTCTGCGTGGAGCGGTGCCCCAAAGCCCATGCGATGAGGATCAATACCACAGCGCCGGATCCCCACATCGCGTATCGGCGCCACGCCCCGCCGGGCGCGGGCGCGGTGAACTGCTCGATGAACTCCCGGGCTGTGGCGGTGCGATCACGCCGCTCGGTCCGCAGTGCCTTGAGGATGGCCGCATATTGCGCGGGCGTCAGCCCGGGGCGCTGCGGCGGAGGCCGCCGAGTCGCCAGCGACTCATCGTCCTCGAATGGATGAGTGCCGGTCAGCAGTTGATATGCAATGCATGCCAAGGCGTACACATCGTCCGCGGGCTGCGGCACCTCTCGCGCCATCACTTGAGGACTGGCATAGCGCCGCGTCGCCGCGAATTCATTCCGAGCCGGTCCGTCGCGGCCGGCTCCGGGATGAGCGATCCATCTCGCGAGCCCGAAGTCGATGACCTTGATCTCGCCGCGCGCGGTCACAATGACATTTCCCGGCTTCAGGTCGCCGTGCACGATGTTATTGCGATGGGCGTAATCAAGCGCACTCCCGATCGCCTGGATGATCCCGCAGGCTGCATCTCGACCGGACTCGGCGGGCTGCGAGATCTGGCCGGCGAGCAGGCGCGTTCCCTCGAGATATTCCATCGTCATGAACACGGTTTCTCCGTCGCGGTCGCAATCGAACACGCGGAGAATGTTGGGGTGCGCCAAGCTCTGTAGTTTCTGTGCTTCGCTTTGCAGTGCGGCGATCGAGCCGAAGTACTCGTGAAACGGCAGCGTCAGCACCTTGACGGCGATGTACGGGTCTTGCGATCCGGCCTCGACGCGCCGTAAATCGAGCGCCTTGTAAACCCGGCTCATGCCGCCTTCGCCGATCAACTCGACCAACTGAAAGCGGCCCTTCAGGGATTCGCCCGCGATCGGAGCGCGCAACGCGCCGGCCTCCATCGCAGCGCCATCGAGCGCGCCGGAAGCGCCCTCCTTCCCTAAGACAATGGTGGGCGCATCGGCAAAACGGGCGGGTCGGTTGGCCAGAGTCAATGGCCAATTGGTGATTCGGTCTACGAGCGTTTTATGCACATCGCGTGGCAGCGGATCGGCGGTTTCGCTATCCCGGAGAATGCTCAAGAGCTGCGCCGGTGATGCGTCCGCAGCAAGGAATTGATCTATCCGCGAGAGAAAATCGCCGTACGCGAGGGCGCCCGTCTTGAATGCTTGCAAAGCCTGGGCGAAGGCCGATCCCGACGCCTTAGTTTCGGACTGCGGCCCGCCAGCGAGATCTTTGCTCACCGGCGGCGTTCCCGACCGATCAACATTCAACGAGCCCCACGGAGCTGGACAGCGCATCGTTCGCTCGGGAGAGAAAGCGCGGACTTCGGCCGCGGCCATATTGCCGGGGAGAGCAGCCCATGACTCTCTTGAAAGCTTTGCCGAACGCGCTTTCGGATTCGTAGCCCAGGGACAGAGCGATGACGGAGATCGGATCGCTGGAATTCACCAGCTTGTCCGCCGCCAGGGTCATCCGCCAGCGAACCAGGTATTCCATGGGCGGCTCACCCACGGTGTCCTTGAACTTCTGGGCGAAGATCGATCGCGACATGCCTGCCACCTGCGCCAGCTCCTGCAAGGTCCAGCGGTGCGCCGGATCATCATGCATCGCGGTGATCGCTGCGCTCATCTGTTTGTCGGCCAGCGCGAACAGCCACCCCACCCCGCTTTTCAAGCCTTCCGCGAGATGCAGCCGCAAGGCCTGCACCAGCATCATGTAGGCGAGGTGTTGTGCGACCAGAAACCCGCCCGGCTGCGGCTCGCGCAGCTCCTGCCTCATCCGCTCCAATGACCAGCGCATCGCCGCTTTATCCGACTCCGTCCGGATGTGCACAATGGGCGGCAACACCCCCAGCAAAATGCCGGCATGGTGATCGTTCAAAATGAAGTGCGCGCCGACGATGACGCTGTCGCCGCCGCCATTTATTGACACCATGCCGCCATTTTTCTGCTGCGCGGCAAGCATGGTGAGCGCGTCCACCGACGGCAAACTCAAATCGCTGGCAAGCCGGAAAGGCCTGCCACGAGGCAGCAGGAAGCAGTCTCCCGCGGTGAGGAGCACGGCGTCGGGGACGCCGTCGACGGAAAGCCAGCGCTCGCCTGAAACCACGGCGTAGCACTTGATGCCCGGGTGCCTGGGGTACTGCACCGAGAAGTCGCCGCCCATGTCGAGGCCGCCGCACGAGTAACTGCGGGGTTTCAGCAGGGAAAGGACATCGGAAAGTGGGTCCATGGGCGCCTTCTGCCGGACGATCGAACCAATAATAAGGACCCTACAGCATAGATCGTACCTCTTCAATCGCCTATCGTGTTTCAGCGGGCCGGCGAGACGGTCAAACCCTAGGAGAAGATCTCATGCGTGTTTTCGTCACCGGTGCGACCGGGTTTATCGGCTCGGCGCTTCTGCCGGAACTCACCCAAGCGGGCCACCAAGTGCTGGGTCTTGCCCGCTCGGATGCGGGCGCCAAATCACTGGCCTCCCGCGGCATCCAAGTGCAGCGCGGTCACCTCGAGGACCTTGAAAGCCTGCGCAGCGGCGCGGCCGCGGCCGATGCCGTGATTCACGCGGCCTTCATCCATGACTTCTCGAAGTTCGAGGAAAACTGCGACATCGACAAGCGGGCCATCGAGACGTTGGGGTCCGTGCTTGCCGGCTCCGATCGTCCGTTGATCGTCACCGGCGGGATCCCGCCCTGGACGCCGGGGCGCCTCATGATCGAGGACACTAAGCCGCCGGGCCATGCACCCATGCCCCGCGTTTCAGAAGAGACGGCGCTCGGGCTGGTGGGCGTGGAAGCTGCGGTGATGCGCCTTCCTCAAGTTCACGATACGGTGAAACAAGGCCTGGTCACTTATTTGATCGCGATCGCCCGCGAGAAAGGCGTCTCCGCGTACGTGGGTGAAGGGCTCAACCGTTGGCCCGCGGCGCATGTCGCGGACGTGGCGCGTCTCTATCGGCTCGCGCTCGAGCAGCACGAGTCGGGCGCGCGCTATCACGCGGTCGGCGAACAGGGCGTGCCGCTCAAGGACATCGCCGCCGCGATCGGGCGAGGCTTGAAGGTGCCGGTGGTTTCCATTTCTCAAGACGAAGCGGCCGCTCACTTCGGGCCTTTCTTCGGCTTCTTCGCGAGCGTCGACCTCCCGGCTTCGAGCGAATGGACGCAGAAGCGGCTGGGATGGCGGCCGACGGGGGTCGGGATGATTGCGGACCTCGAGCATATGAATTATCAGGCAGGCGGATAGAACTGCGGGGCCTCGCGTCGATCGAACATGCCGTAGTCGCGGATCACACGCACGAGGCGATGACGTAGAGCCTCTACGCCGTCGAAGGAGCTCGGGATCCAGGACCTCGCAGCGCTCGCATCCCGCCACGAGGCGAGGATGGCAAACTTTCCCGGCGTCGCGATGCTCTCGAAAATGTCATGACCGACGAGACCGGGTAGTTTTGCATCCAGACCCAAATGCGCCGGGAGCATGGCGCCGTCACTCGCCCAGTCGGCACGGGAGGCGCCGTGTCGCTGACGACCTCGCCGACCCGCAGGTGATAATCCTGGAAGATTTCGAACCGGCCTTTCTGCTGGACCTGATGATGCTCCCCCTCGGTACGCCAACGGACCACGGACTTCTCGTCCCTCCAGGTCGAGTGGGAGAGTAGCCAGCCCGTTCTGAGCTTGCTCTCGAACCGCTCGTTATCCATGAAGCCATCGATCTTTGCGAGGATGGGCTTCAAGTGCTTGGCAAGCTCAAGGTAATCTTCCGCGCGCTCAGGTCTGCGGTTCACTTCGAAAATGACTGAAAACATGGCTCGACTCCAAGTCAGGGTTGCGGGGACTCTGTGTCATCCGCGAGAAGAAAACCGATGCTCTCGCGCCAAAGCGCCCCGCGCATGGCTTCCAGATGCATGAGATGGGTGCCCCGACCTAACTTGATGTCGCGCTTATCGGGAGAGCGTGAGAACGCGTCGAACAGCGAGCGTGCGTCCGCGTCGGGGATCAACCCATCCCATTCCCCGCGAATGAGCGCGATGGGGCAACGAACCGCCGCCGGATCATAGGGAAGGACACCGTGCCATGCTCTGATGATTTCGCTGAACGGACCGAGAGGAATCTTGACGCTCGGCGGATTGCGAGTGCGGCTCTCAGGATCGCTGTCCAAGTAACCCTCCCCCCATGCATCGAACTCCGCTTTCGCCAGAACCGCCGGCTCGTGTGCGGGGACATCTTCGGTGAAGCGCGCGAACTGCTCTTCGAGGCTGACCAATCGCCAA
>Ga0302324_100030275_pt1 | contig 10231 bp, 7 predicted proteins | sample Palsa_T0_1_FD_201949 | JGI IMG/M metagenome (GOLD analysis project Ga0302324, IMG submission 201949) | Peat permafrost microbial communities from Stordalen Mire near Abisko, Sweden - Palsa_T0_1 | ecosystem: Environmental > Terrestrial > Soil > Palsa > Peat permafrost | place: Sweden: Abisko... | reverse complement strand
ACGACCACATCCTGAATTACGGACTCGGCGACTGGTACGATCTCGGCCCCAAAAAGCCCGGCGTCGCGCAACTCACACCCGTCGCGCTCACGGCCACGGCAATGTATTACGACGATCTGTTGATCATGTCGCAGGTCGCAAAAATCGTCGGTAAATCCGATGAATCCTCGGCCTTTACAACATTGGCGGGGCAAGTACACGATGCATTCAATCTTGAGTTCTATCATCCCGGCACCCATCAATACGCCACCGGCAGCCAGACCGCCAACGCGATGCCGCTGGTGTTCGGCCTCGCTCCGGAAACCGATCGCGCGGCCATCGTGGACAACATCGTGCAGGATGTTCGCGCCCACGACAACGGCCTCACCGCCGGCGATGTGGGATTCCATTATCTCCTGCGCGCGCTCGCCAACGGCGGCCGATCCGATGTCATCTTCGACATGAACAACCAATCCGATAAACCCGGCTACGGATATCAACTCGCCCACGGCGCCACGAGCCTGATCGAATCCTGGGACGCGCGGCCCAACACATCGCAAGATCATTTCATGCTCGGCCACATCATGGAATGGTTCTACGGCGACCTCGCCGGGATCCAGCCCGATCCCGATTCCGTCGCGTTCGCGTCCATCCGCATCAAACCCGCTATCGTTGGCGATCTCACATGGGCCAGGGCAACCTACGATTCGGTTCGCGGCCCGATCTCCAGTAGTTGGAAAATATCCATTCATGGTTTTTCCCTCGATGTGAAGATTCCGCCCGGTTGCACCGCGACGGTGTACGTCCCCGCAACATCCGATGCCAAAGTCACCGAGAGCGGCAAACCGGCAGATTCTGCCGACGGCGTGAAATTTCTTCGGATGGAAGATAGTGCGGCAGTTTTCCAAATCGAATCCGGAGCGTACTCTTTCGCATCTGAATGATCGCTCATCCAACCATGCTGAAGCGGCGCGTGCTGCTGTTTCAATGCGGCGTTAGGGACTAGACTAATCGACGCCGATCTTTTTCAACGCCGCCAACGCCTGTGGCCGTGTCGCGCCGTCACCATTTTCGGCCTCGTTCTTAAGAGCATCAATCGCGGGAGTCGGATCAGCCACTTGCTCAAGTGCCCAAATGATGTCGAGTTTATTCCATTGGGTAGGCTCCCTAGTTAAAAGCTCGGCCAGGCGCGCGGCCGCCTCTTTGCGGGGGAACGCCCAGATTTTCCGAATACCATTCTTGCGAATTTGCCAATCTTCGGAATTGAGGCGAGCGCTGACAGTATCAAATGTTCGTTGCGAATTGATTACACCCAAAAGCAGAGCGCTCTCGTTATGGGAATAGTAGTCCTGGCAAACGTCGACCTCGTCGAGAAGGACGAGGTCCGCATCTGGAGTGGAGAGAAGTTTTTTTGAGAGCTCAAACGTAAGCGGAGTTTCCAACCAACGACTATCCAGATTGGCCGCGAACCATTGATCATAAGCCGACTGAGCTTCTGAATGGCTCTCGTTCTGGCCTGGTACGATTCCAACAAAGGCGGTCACCAGCAAGATTGCCAGGGTTGAAACTACTCGTATCGGTTTCATCTTAAACGTTCTCCCGCTGCATCCATCAGTATTTCCATTAGGGCGTGCGATTATTGTGTCGGAAGCGGAGCCGCCGGCAATATCGCAAATCCAGTAAATGTCACAAATTGCCGCTTGCGCTCACACAACCGAAAATATTTCACTTGATTTTGATTCAGTCCATCAAATTCGAGAATCTGCCCGGGGCTTCCGGGAAATTCAAGAGGCCGTCCAATCGAGATCGGTTGCAGGTATTGTTTAGCCGAGGCTTCTGCTCCATCGGAACCAACCGCGGTGGCCGTGACCACGTCGTCGGAATTTCCGTACTGGCTTAAACGGGCATACGAGAAGCGATCATCAAATTTTGGAAAAGCGTGGAAGCTGGCGGATCTGTCAATTCTATAAGTTACGCCATTTGCCCCCACGGAATCTCCTAGATTCAATTTTCCCAGTTCCGTCCAATCACCTTCGAGCACGCCGACGTTAATGTCCTTTACCAGTTCGTCCACTGGCTGGGCGGCGAATTCGATGTAAGGTTCGCTTTGGGACGCGTCACCGTTTTGGGATTTGATCGATCGCGTGGCCGGAGTTTGCAAATCTCGCTCTTGCGCCATTCCATCAACCTCAACTTCCGCCCAAAGAGAATCGGATTGATCCGTGTCGAACCGCATTGGATTCCCGACCAATTCAGATTGCCGCGCACCACTAACCGGCTCGCCATGTGCGCCCCACCAGCATCCTGGCGCTACGTCCGGGCGGCAAAGCGCGACAAGCTTCACTTTCTTTCCATCATCTAGCGTCTTTACAAAGTCTGGTGGAACTTCTTCCGCCGGATGCGATGCCTGCGAGGTCCAAAGCGAAGCAATAGCTCCCCATTTTCGAAGTTTGTCCGGCCCGTTTTGGCACCACCAGCCGCAATTTTCCATGTCTTGTAATAATTGCACAGCTGAATCGTCCGCCTTAAAGGCCTCCCAGACCGTCATCTGACAATATTCCTTTTGAGACGGACAGGAGAATGTGAATAGGAACGCCACAGCATCGCCCGCGGAGAGTACGCCATCGTAATCAATCAGCTCTGTGGGTCCATCCGGCATCGTTTGCGATCCTTCAGTGATTTGAATCGACGCCATTCTGTCATTGATGTAAACCCTGATTTGATTCTCACCAACGCGGGAATACGCCTCGGACAACAGCGATCCCCCACCGATCCAAAATCCCGGTGCGTCCGTTCGCCCAATCTCGTGATACCAAATGTTGATCGGGGGCATCGTAAGGTCGTCGCCTCTGTCATCCGGCGATATCCCGAAGTCTAGATTATGCCCGACTTGTTCGACGCTTCCGTCAGCAATCGCATCCGCAATCGCCTTGCGAAGCGCGTCACCTTTGCAAGCGTATCCGCGATAGTCCCTAGGTCTAATATTCAATGGCGCAGCAACTCTTTTTACGGCCTCGGCGCCTGCCTCTGTTAACAGTGCATCCCATCGCACGACTTGCATCTGCCCACTCGATGCGCCCTGGTTATCGCTTGACTGATCTTGGGCCGCTGCCGCGGATACCAGCAAAAGCACCAAGGTAAAAAGGCCCAACGCACGGATTTCGTAGTTCCTTGCATTCATTTTCATCAATTCCCCGAAGCCGTTGCGAATCCGGAAAACGTGACATATTGCCGTTTGCGCTCGCATAGTCTGAAGTATTGCACGTTGTTGAGTGATACGCCTCTAAAACTGATCCATCGTGCGATGGGGCTCTTTCTGCGGTTGCCAAAATCAAACGGTTGTTGAAACTCTCCGCCCGTAGCCTCTGATCCATCAGGTCCCACCGCCGAAATTGTGAAAACATCATCAGAATCGGCAGATTGGATAAATTGCACTACGAATGTCTCTCCATTCCACGCCAGACGATTGCGAGGGCCATTGAGCGTGAACGTGATGCCATCAACAATTTTGGAATCACCCGGTTTCAATTGGCCCACCTCCCGCCAATCGCCAACCAGTGCCCCGACTTTCACGTTGCCGGCGTTATCGTCGAGAACGGTGAACCCATACTGGATGTATGGGGAATCGGGCGCGATTGTGAATTTACCTTGAAGGGGTCTCGTCGCCGGCGATCGCAATCGCTGCTCTTTGAGAGTCCCATCCAATTCGAATTCGGCCAATAGCCCTTTAGCCGGATTACCGTGAAGAAAGGAGTAGATATCGCGATCCTCGGGACGCATAAGCGGCGCACCGGCTATCTTAATTCCGTCGCCATCCCACCAACACCAGGGGGCCACGTCCTGGCGCGACAGCCCAACGAGTTTTAATACCTTTCCATCATCCATTGGCTTCGCAAAATCTGCGGGCACATCTTCTGCTTTGTGGCCGGCTTCCTCCTCCCAAAGGACCGCATCACCTCCCCACTTTCGCAACTTCTCAGGTCCATTTTGGCACCACCAGCCGCTGTTAAGCTCGTTACGCATGAACTTAAGCGATGGATTTGAAGCCTTAAACGACTCAAAAGCGATCAACTGATAATAAACATCACCTGGAGGAAACATGAATGGTGCCAGAAACGCTATGCATTCGCCACAGTTAATTTCCCCCTCAAATTGCACGGAGGTACCTGCCGGGCCGTTTACAATTCCATTGCTGGTGTGCAGCCATATCTGGGCGGACTGTGAGATTGCAGCCTTCAATCGATTGTCGCCCAGGAGCGAAAAAGTCTCATTACCTCTATCGTCCGCTGGCTCGATATTTATCCCCGGCTCGTTATGACCAGCGGAACCGAGCGAAGCGTCGAGCCGTAGCGTGTCCATGAATAGCGTCCCATCCATCCGAGGGTAGGCAAAAGTCATGTCGTCTCCCACCTGCACGACGTTACCGCGCCCTATGGCGTCAGCGACGACGTTGCGCAAGGCCGCGCCCTCGGCTGTGTACGCCTGAAAAACGACGCTGTTGGAGTCTGCCCCATTGGCGATCTGTTTAAATGCATCCGCCGCGGTTTGGTTAATGACGACGTGCCATCGTACTACCTGCAACTGGTCCGGCGCTGGTACGTCAGCCCCCTGAGGCCCTTCCTGGGCCTTAGCGGCACACGCAACCAGCAGCCATAAACATCCGGCAAATAATGTCAAATTACGATTCACAAGCTCCCTCCAGACTTATCAAAGAATACCCGATCCATGCCGCGAAGTACCATTCTTCCCAAACGTCGGTAGTTGCCATAAGCCAAAAATTTCTTCGCATGGAAGATGGTGCGGCAGTTTTCCAAATCGAATCCGGAGCGTACTCTTTCGCATCTGAATGATCGCTCATCCAACCATGCTGAAACGGCGCGTGCTGATTTTTCATTCTGGCGCGCTGGGTGATTTCGTCCTGACCTGGCCGCTGGCCCTGGCGCTGGCGCGGCTCTATCCGCAGAGCCGCATCATTTATGTCACCCAGCGGAGCAAAGGAGAACTCGCGGAGAAAGTCCTGCGCGTCGAATTCGATGATGTCGAGCATGGCTGGCATCACCTTTTTGGCGATCCGGACAATCTCCCCGATTCCTGCCGGCATCTGCTGAATTCTTCGCATGCGATTTATAGTTTTGTTTCCGGACCGAACGATCCGTGGATGAAAGCCGTTTCGCAGATTGCGCCTTGGACGAATCCGCTGGCGCTGGCGATCAATCCCAATGGTCCCGGCCACGCGATCGTCGGCCTGCTCGATTCGCTCGCTCCCCAACCAGCGGCGCAAACGGCGGTGCGGCAAATCCTCGCATCCATTGCCGATCACGGCGTTGGCGGCAAACGCTCGCCTGATCCAAACCGTTTCATCATCCATCCCGGCAGCGGCTCGCCACAAAAATGCTGGCCGCTCGAAAATTATCTGAAAGTCGCGGAGCATCTGAAAAACGCCGGCCGCAAGGTGCGGATCATCATCGGCGAGGTCGAACTGGAACGCTGGCCGCGACACGTGCTCGACCAACTCGCCGATGCTGCCGAGGTGGCGCGGCCGGCCACATATTTGGATCTTCTGGCGGAATTGTCGCTCGCGGAAAATTTTCTCGGCAACGATAGCGGCCCCGGCCATCTGGCGGGAATTCTCGGTTTGAAAACATTGATCCTGTATGGTCCGACCGATCCGGCAATTTGGAAACCCTTGGGCCCGCGTGTCCGCACCTTGCGGCGCGAGCCCATTTCCGAAATTGCGATCAATGACGTGATCGCCTCGCTTGCAGAATAATCGCACGCCGGGGGAAGTGAATGTATCATTCCTCAAATGCCTTCCATCGACATGCCCTTGGAGCAGTTGCGGCAATACAAGCCGTCGTTGTATCGGCCGGATGATTTTGAATCGTTCTGGCAGGGGACGATGCGCGAAGCGACGGATCAGCCGCTGAATGCGGAGTTGATTCCGTACGATTTGCCGGGGCGGGGATTGGAATGTTTCGCGCTGCGGTTCGACGGATTCGGCGGCGGGCGGTTGGCGGGTTGGTTCATCCGGCCGGAAGCGCGCGGGAAATATCCGGGGGTTTGCGTGTATCACGGATACAGCGGGCGCGGGATGCGGCCGATGGATTTGCTGGTCTATGCGGCGCAGGGGATGTGCGTGCTGAGCATGGATTGCCGCGGGCAAAACGGGCAGTCGCAGGATGCGTTTGTTTATCCCGAAGGACATTCTTCGGGATGGATGACGGCGGGAATCCGGGATCATCGCACTTACTATTATCGCCATGTATATGCGGATGCGGTGCGGGCGCTGGAGCTGCTCGCCGGCCGTGAAGAGGTCGATCCATCGCGGCTGGCGGTGATGGGCGCGAGTCAGGGCGGTGGATTGTCGCTGGCGGTCGCAGCGTTGTCGCGCCGGCCGATTCTGGCGCTGGCGGATATTCCGTTTCTGTGCGATTTCCGTCGGGGAATTCAGATCGCGCCCAGCGGGCCGTATCCGGAGATCGCGCATTTCATCAAGTCGCATCCGCAGCTTCACGAGCAGGTGATTCGCACTCTGAGTTATTTCGATTGTTTGAATCTCGCGCCATGGATTGGGTGCCGAACGATTATTTCCAATGGTTTGTGGGACGATATTTGTCCGCCGAGCACGATTTTTGGCGTGTACAACCACATCTCGGCGGAGAAGCAGATGGAAGTTTATCCGTTTCATAAACATGAGGTTGCGTACGAGCACAACGAGCTGAAATTCCGCGCGCTGGTGGAGATGACGCAATCGTCGGGATCGTCGCCGAAGCGCCGGGGTTGATGGCTTCATGCGGTTTATCCAGTTTTCGCCGGCTCGGCGATCATTTCTATCCGGATACGTTTGGCGCGCTGCGGCTCGGCTTCGAGAACGGTGTAGCGCACCGATTGATGATCGAGCACCGCGCCTTTTTCGGGGATTCGCGCCAGGCTGGTGCTGAGAAATCCGCCGAGGGTTTCGTAGCCGGCATCTTCGGGAATCGAAAGTCCCATCATGCGATTCAGCTCGTCGATGTGCAGGCGCGCATCGGCTTCGGCGGTGCGGTCGTCGAGGCGCTTGAACATCGCCGGCTCGGTCGGTTCGTGTTCATCGGAGATTTCACCGACGAGTTCTTCGATGACATCTTCCACGGTGACGACGCCGGCGGTGACGCCATATTCGTCCAGCACCACGGCGAGGTGAACCTTTTGCAACCGAAATTCGCTGAGCAGATCGCGCAGCGGTTTGGTTTCGGGAACGAGCATCGGCGGGCGCATGGCGGCGCGCACGTCGAGCTGCGCGCCGGCGACACCAAGGTATTTCATCAGATCGCGGGCATAGAGAATTCCGATGACGTGATCGAGGCTGCCATCGTGGATGGGGATGCGTGAATGACCGCTTTCTTCGATGGTTTTCTTTACTTCTTCGATGGTGGCGGTAGCGGGCAGGGCGACGACTTCCTGGCGCGTGGTCATGATGTGGCCGGCGGTGGTGTCGCGGAACTCGATGACCGATTCGATCATCTCGCGCTCCTGTTCGTTGACGACGCCTTCCTTTTCACCTTCCTCGACGGCAGAAAGAATTTCCTCTTCGATTTGCGTTTCGGAAAGTTGATCGCGCGCGCCAAGCGCTTTTCGCATCACATGATCCATCCAGCGCGTGACCATCGTGAGCGGATAGAAGATGATGTTGAGAACAAACAGCAGCGGAGCGAAGGTGCCGACGATCTCAGCGGCGGCGTATCGGGCGGCGGCGCCGGGAATGGCGACGGAACAAAACATAGCGATGACGCCGACGAGGAGGATCGTCAATCCCCATCGCAGCAAATTGTCGGAGCGCGAGAGTTCAAAGCCGGCGAAAACCATGACCCAGATGATGATGTTGGAGAATTGCCGAAGGACGGCGGTGACGAAAGTGAGGTCCTTGACGTTGTCTGTAACGGTGTCAAACCACTTGTCGCCATCGTGTTTACCGAGAAAATCGGCGAGTCGGGCGCGGGAAAATTCTCGCAGGGAATAGGTGAGGCAGGAAAAAAAGAGTGAGAGCAAAGCGGCGGCGGCGATTCCGGCGATGAGGAGATAATCGGTCATGATTTGCCCCGCGATCGTTTGCGAATCGAGCGGGGCGATGCGCGAAAAACGGGGCCTACGCCGAGTTGGGTGAGAATCTCATCTTCTTTGACGTGCATTTTCTCAAAGCCCGCGAGGGTTTTATCGTCGAATCCGCACAGGTGCAACATGCCGTGCAGTGCATAGAGCAGCAGTTCGTTTCGCACGGGAGTTCGCCGGTGTCGCGCTTGCTGCAGCGCGACGGCGGGGCAGATGACGATCTCGCCGCCGAGCGTTTGGCCGCGAGCATCGAACTCCAGCGGAAATGTCAGGACATCGGTCAGAGTTCCATCCGCAAGAAAAACTTTGTGCAATCGGCGCATCCTCGCGCTGCCCACCAGCGCGATGGAGAGATGCGAAAGGGCAGGCCGCAGCAGCCGATGCGCGGCGGCCAGTTGAATTCGAAGAAACTGTGCATATCGTTCGCCCCGTTCGGCATGAATCTGCAGATCGAATTTCGCGGCTTTGCGTCTCACAAGAGAACGTTTCACGCGAGCCTGGCGACATGGGCCGGATCGAGCGCCGGTTGCGGCGGCGCGGCGCTGGGATAGGCAATGCGGCCGTGATAAATCCCAACCAGCGCTTTGCACAATGCCTGTTCCAGAGTCGCCAGATCGCGCATCGTCAATTCTGATTCATCAAATTGCCCATCATGCAACCGCTTGAGCGCCAGATCGTGCACGAGCGATTCGATCCGGCTGGCGGTCGGCTCGGACATGCTGCGCGCCGCGCTCTCGATGGCGTCGCAAAGCATGACGATCGCTGCCTCGCGGCTGCGCGGTCTTGGGCCGGGATAACGAAATTCCGTATCACTCACCGGTTGGCCCGATTCGGCATTGGTTTGTGTCACGGCCTGATGATAAAAATATTCCACCATCGTCGTGCCGTGATGTTGTTGGATGATCGGCAGAATGCTGGTGGGCAAATTGTATTCCTTGGCCATTTCCACGCCGTCTTTGACGTGGGACAAAATGATTCGCAGGGAGAGAGTGGGGCTGAGATTCAGGTGGCGATTTTCGCCGCCGAGTTGGTTCTCGACGAAGTAGTCGGGTTTGTGGATTTTTCCGATGTCGTGGTAATAGCTGCCGACGCGACAGAGGAGCGAATTGGCGCCGATCGCTTCAGCGCCGGCTTCGGCGAGCGTGGCGACCTGCAGGCTGTGGTTGTAGGTGCCGGCGGCTTCGAGGGCGAGGCGACGAAGCAGCGGTTGGCTGACATCGGCAAGTTCCAGCAGGGTCATGCTGGTGGTGATGCGGAAGGTGCGTTCGATGAACGGGAGAATTCCCAGCACGATGAATCCGGCAAAAAGTCCGGCGGCGCCGGTATAAAGGCAGTTGTAGGCGATGAATTGGATGGGCTCGACCTGCACCGCGCCGACGGCTGCCGTCACGCCGATCATCGCCAACGCCGCAGCGCCACCGACTTCGATCAATTTGCTGCGAGATCGAATGTCTTCGAGCAGATAGCATGAGACGGCCACGCCAACCCAAAGGGTCAGGAAAAATGAGAGGTCCTGGTTGAGCGCGATGGTGACGATGACAGTGTGAATGGTCGCAACGCCCAGCGCGAATCGCTGATCGTAGGCAATGGTGAGGATCATCGCGGCGATGATGGTCGGCGCGATGCCGAAGATATAGAGCGAACTGCTGCCGATGCCGGCGAGTTCACTGAGCAGCAGCATGGCCAGGAGCAATCCGACCAGCGCGATTCCGCGCGTGTGATTCTTCACGCAACGGGGTTGATAGCGCGCGACGTACGCGCCGAGCAGAATGGTGATGACCAGCGAGATGCCGAACATCCCGGCGAGATACTTGGCATAATCCGCGGGGTTATTGGTGAGTTCCCTGAAGTACGCCTGATTCTCGGCCTTGAGTTTTTGCCAATCGCTGTCGGAGATGATGCCGGCATTCACGATCAGGGCGTTGCGCGGGTAGTTTCGCACGGCCAACTTGGGATCGACCTGATCGGCCGCCTTGTTTTTCATGTCTGCGGTGGCGGCGTCATCGAGAACATAATTGGGATGTGCCGACAATTTCGCGGCGGCGATCCGAGCGATGTACGGGCCCAAACCGAGATCAAATCCCTTGGCGTAATCTTCGAGCCGGGCCTTGACCGAATCCGGGATGTTGCTGCCGACGGTGTGCGTGGCGGCCTCGACGGTTCG
>Ga0302324_100030274_pt1 | contig 10231 bp, 8 predicted proteins | sample Palsa_T0_1_FD_201949 | JGI IMG/M metagenome (GOLD analysis project Ga0302324, IMG submission 201949) | Peat permafrost microbial communities from Stordalen Mire near Abisko, Sweden - Palsa_T0_1 | ecosystem: Environmental > Terrestrial > Soil > Palsa > Peat permafrost | place: Sweden: Abisko... | reverse complement strand
TGGGCTCGACAGGAGGCGCGTTGCCGACCCGCATCATCCACAGCGAGTTTGGGAAGTACAAGAGCTGTTCAGCGCTCTTCCAGAACGAGCTCTAGGCGGGATTCGTGTGCGGCTGGTAGATCAGAAGGGCTTTGTTACCTTCTGCAACCAGAGGGACTTCGAAGTTCTTCTGGGTATGGGTGTGCCGGGTAACTTGTGTCCGTGGTTGGACGCGCCGTACGCACACTGGGACGAGCCGGAGTGGTTCGGTTTCTGTTGCGACGAGGACGACTTGTGCGATGACCTGTTTCAACGAGAGGCAGAACTACGAGCTCTGGTGGAGGCCGAGACTGGCAGCAATCTACTAGACCGATCATATGAGATACCCAGAAGAGTCCACCTCGAGAAGAACATCGACGTGGAGGATCTCTTCGTTCTGCTGGCCGATGCAGACTTGGAGACAGGGATGTTCCCAGACACGCGCTTTCAAACCGTAGACCGTCGTTGGCCGCGCGCCGAAAGGCACCGAGTACTATGGGAGAAGACTACGTAAGCACAGTTAGCAGCCCACTGGAGCTGACACATGAGGTGGGCATCATCTGCGCGCACTGCGAGGAGGACATCCACTACGGAGAAGAGGTTGTACTGCTGGAGGTCGTCCAGGTACAGAAGCTGGGCGGGCAGATGCGCTACTACTCCGTGAAGGACCTAAGCGACCCACAGGGAGACTTCCTGTTTGAGCCCTACCACTTCTGCGTGGAGTGCTGGCGGGGGCTCTTCGAGGATATGCGGGAAGAGGTAGACAACAAGCCGCCTCTTCAAGATCTCCTGAGTGCTATCGAATGCTGCTGCTGTGGCAGTGGCATTCGAGGGTTGCCGGAGGTTGAGTACGCCTCCACTTTCACAATCGGCGAGTTCCGTGTCTCCATCTACCAGCCCGTGATAGGCGGCGCATGGAAAGTGGGGCCCGGCTTCGTTGCGAGTAGCAAGCCCGATGTAGTTTGCGCCTTCTGCATTGGCGCCCTCAACGAATGGACCATCTCCATGTGGGACGACTTCTCCCACAACGGAGAATGTATCGACTGCGTTCAATCCCGATGTTGGCGGCAAGAGCACTGCCGCTGCTGTTGTCACGAGTAGGAGAACAGAATGACTGCAAACCTCGAATCCATCTTGTCCGTTGCGATGCTCGCGCCCATGGGCGATCCGAACGACCCAAACTGCATCTGGGGGGCCCCTCTTCTTCTGGAGGGGCCTCCGGGCATTGGCAAGACCGGCATGGTCGGCCAAGCCGCCCGTTCAGTAGACCTCCCAATGCGCACCGTCTACCTGGGGACCAGGCAGCCAGAAGACATGGCTGGCGCACCGATGCCCGACGGAGAGGGGGGCATCACCATCGAATGCATCCTGCCGGCGGTACGCGAGCTCACTGCCCTGGGGTACGGGCTGCTTTTCCTAGATGAGCTTTCCTGCGCTCGTCCTGCCACACAGGGTGCTGGGTTGAGCGTCGTTCAGGAGCGGTGTGTTGGCGACACCAGACTCCCAGGCAAGGTGCGTGTGATCGCTGCAGCCAACCCACCGGAGCAGTCTGCTGGTGGCTGGAGGCTCGCCGCTCCGATGGAAAACCGCCTCATGCACTTCAAGGTGGAGTGTCCAACGGTCGACGAGTGGATCACCTGGCTCCTCCGAGGCAAGACCGTGGAGCTACGGGACATCGTTGCCGGCGAGAAGCGCATCGCCGAGAAATGGGGAGAGAGCTGGGCGCGGGCAGCTGGGCTGGCAGCTGGCTTCATGAGGCGCATGCTCTCCAAGACCACAACCGACGACAAGAACAAGGAGCCCAACAACCCGCTCTTCAGGTTCCCGACCAACAATGATCGCTCACGTGGACATGCTTGGGCCTCCCCTCGCATGTGGGAGATGGCACTCCGCTGCGTTGCTACCTGCCACGCACTGGCCGACTCGGAGAACAACTTCAAGGTCCTCGGCACCGACTTCGTGAGGGCTTGTGTTGGTGAAGGACTCGCCGTCTCCTGGGCAGAATGGGTAGCCTACGCCAATCTTCCGGACCCGATGGACATGCTTCAGAACGGGTGGAAGCCGGACAAGAGGCGCCTCGACATCGCCATGGCGGCGTACTCCTCCGCTATCGCCTTCGCCCTCTCCATCACAGATAGGGTGGAGCAGCGCAAGCACGTCATCCTGGCGTGGAAGCTGCTCAACATCGCGGACGCTGAAGGCCTTGCAGACATGGCGCTCGCTCCGGCGAAGTCGCTCATGGACGCAGGCTACAAGTCCACAGCCGCCGGGCAGGACACAGAGCTCTTCACAGTCTCGAAGACGCTCACCCTCAAGTTTGGCAAGACTGGAATGGCGGCGTATTCGCCGAAGGGGCCATGACAACACACGAAGACAAGATGGGCGTCGCCCGGTTGTACGTGCTCAACAAGGCTCCGTACTTCTCGAGCGTGGTCTACGGATTCATCTTTCAGCCACTGCCCGGCATCAGAACCATGCTCGTCACAGCAGGTATGGTCCTGGGCTACGACCCTGCATGGGTGGAACGGGCCACAATCGAAGAGCTCGGAGCTGACATCGTCCACGAGGTACACCACTTTGTGCGTCGTCACTTCTTGCGGACGGGAATGGCGGACCGCCACCTGTTCAACATCGCTGGTGACCTTGCAATCAACCCAGACCTGAGGAATGGGGGATGGAAGCTGGCCAAGGATGCGATCTTTCCTAGCCAACCAGAGTACGGCTTCCCAGACGGCCTCACCACCGAGGAGTACTACGACCGGCTCCTTCAACAGAAGATGAGGAAGGAGCAACAACCGAAGGGAAGTGAGGACAGCAATGGGAGTGGCGGCTCGAAGAGCGGCGACTCTGACAAGAATGGAGCGCAAGGGGGGGACCAAGATGGTGGAAGCGGCCAGAGTGGAGAAGGGCAGCAAAAGGGTGTCGGCTCCGGTTGCTGCGGCAGCATCTCCGGCAACCCCTCAGACCTCGAGAAGATGCTCGAAGCCATGCCAGACATCACTCCACGTACCGAAGTCGAGGTGCATGCCATCGAGCTCCGAGCTGCGAAGGAGTTCAAGGAATACGCCGCCAAGCATGGTGCTGGACGTGGCACGGCTCCAAGCTTCATGGAGGAGTGGCTCAAAGCCCTCGAAGAACAGCCACTGGTGCCTTGGGAGCAAGAACTCTCAGACATCTCACGAGACTGCGTAGGTCGGCTGCAGTCTGGTGGCGATGACTACTCTCTTCGTAGGCCCTCAAAGCGCTCCTACCTGCGGGGTGGGCTCATCAGACCTGGGCTCATCGAGTACCTGCCGGAGGTCGCCATGATTCTCGACACCTCGGGGTCGATGGGCATGGAGCAGATCCTTGCCGTCGTTCGTGAGGTCATCGGGTTGATGGAAGCCCTCGGCATCGACGAGGTATGGTGGTGTGAAGCCGATGCAGGCGTGGCCATGGACTGGCAGCGGGTCCAGCTCGAGTTCTTCAGGGACCTGAAGATCAAGGGACGAGGAGGAACAGACTTCCGCCCAGCGATTGCCAGTGCACAAGATCTGTACCCGCAGCCCGATCTACTCTTCTACGGAACCGATGGCGATGGCACAGCGCCGGCACAGCCTCCACCGAACATGGAGGTCGTGTGGTGCATCGTGCCATCCCACTACAACAAGCCGGCGGCTCCTTGGGGACACACCGTCTTCGCGACCAACGACAGGGCACTGAGGGAGAAGTTCAACAACAGCAAGCCGATGGTCATCGAAGAGTACGACGATGACATCGGGTGAGAAGGCGAAAGCCTTCTCTTAGCTACTCAAGTGCCGACCTTCAACGCCGTAGCGCAGTCCGGTCTGTCATCCTCCACCCAGTAGAACTCGCCGTTCTCCCCAACAGGGAAGTGTGCCTTGCAACGCCCACAGTATGTGCCGCTGTAGAACTTCGGGTCTCGCGCGTACGTCTCGGCCAAAGGTTGACTCATCGTTGTGACAGCACGGCACTGCTCCTCGAGGGGCACATTCGGCTTCACATGTTTGTACGAGCGTCGCACAGGACGAACGAAACCCTTGGCGCGCTCTGCATCCGAGAGAACGACGTAGTCTTTATGCATGCCGGTCTTGGGGTCTACTTCAAGCTGCTCGGCCGAGTGCGGTGCAGTCCCATGCAGTGTAGCGACAGCTGAGCGGTCAACCGGCGGCGGGACGTGCATGATCTCGTTCTCGATCGTCTCGAGCTCGTTCTTCTCAGACATGTGTCACCTCACACAGATGGAGTAGCACGACGCGGAGAACGCTGGTCCGGCAAGGGCCTGGTGTCCATCTGCGGCCCGCCGGCAGCGGCTGGACCTTTGCCATTCTGCTGCATCGAGGCGAGGATCTGCCGCACGAGGTCTGCGAGCTCCGGGCTCTGCCCTTGCAGGTTCTGGACTGCCATCTCCTGGTAGTTCTTGGGCATGGCCGAGATCTGCTGTGCCTGTGCGGCGGCGAACGAGGGGAGGTCCACGTTCAACATGTCTGGCTTCATCCTCTGCTCACCCTTGAGCTGGCTCGAGACAGACTGCAGGAAGCTCGCGGGGCCGTTCTGCGGTGGGGCCCCCGCGCCCATCATCTGAGGTGGCTGACCTTGGATGGCCTCACCGTTGGGGCCCTGTACCTGAAGCTCTGGGGGCATGTCCTGGCCGGGCGCTGCCCCGTCAGACCCAGGAGCGCCTCCAGCCACCTGTCCCTCTGCACCGCCGGGCTCTCCAGGAGCGGCGCCTGCTGCCATGGCGGTTTGCTGGGCCTGCTGCGCCTTGACCTGGAACTTGGCCATGATGAGCTGCGCCTCGCCTTGGATCTGCGCCATGGAGAGCTGCTGCTTCTTTGTGGCCTCGACCCGGCTGTCCGTCTCACGGATCATAAGCTGGTTCTCTTCGTCTTGAGACAGGTCGTCGTCTGCGAGCAGGGTGGTGTCGCTGATCTTGCCGGCCGAGTTGAGCTGGAAGCGGTACGCCTTGCGCTGCAGGTCGTCCGCCATCTTGAACGGCTTGAAGCGGAGCTTCACCTCGGGCCAGCCCATGAAGGCAGCCACCTGCTTCATGACGTAGCGAGCCTGCTGCTTCTGGCGAAGGATGTACCCGATGAAGGCGTTCTCGAGCATGCGCATCGATACGTTGGTGCCAGCGTAGCTCAGACCTCCCTTGATGAACTCGATGGGCACCTGCATGCCGTTGATGATCTGGTCGCTCCACTGCTGGATCTCACTGGTGAGCAAGAGTGCGCGCCCATCACCACCAATGGTCTGCGTGCCAATCGGCAGCGGAAGAATCGGGATGTAGTTGTTGTCCATCCTCCAGCGTGCAATCTCAGCCGCGATCTGGTCACGCCAGTCCATGAGGTTGATGGTCGTGTAGGGGTCGCTCGAACCTGATCCAGCTTGTGGGAACAGCACACGTAGTGGAACAATGTGCTCGAGAAGAATTGCCTCCTGGGCCTTCTTCATCAGCTGCAGGTAGAACACGTCCTTCAGGACTGGCAGGAGTAGTGGAGTGCCCCAACCGCGGTCTTGCGTCGCCAATGTAGGACGGCGCATGTGGAAGAAGTTCTCCTTGGAGAAGATGACGCCCTTCTGCTCGCGCATCGCCTGAATGAAGACTTGTGGAACACTCTCTACGATGTCCTTGCGGCCGATGACGATGTCGTTCCGGACCACCGCGGGGATGGTGTAGAAGTACGTGTAGTCGCCTGTGATGTCGTTGTAAGTGATCTCGATGTCCTCGGGATTCCACCGGATGATTTTGATGCCGCTGGCGTTCTTGTAGTAGTAGTCCTGCGCATGGGCGTCGCCGACGAAGCCGCACTTCGGACATGAGAGGCGGAACTGGTAGCTCGTGAAGATCCAGTTGGAGCGGCACTTCGAAGCGTCGTCACGCCACTCACAGTTGCGGCAGTAAATGTACTTCCTGAAGGGGAAGCCAATGCTCGTACAGCTGTTGCCGTACGCCATGTAGTCGAGGCCGAATTCTACCTGCTGTCCGCGGTAGCGGAGGTGGTCGTGGAAGTACTCCGTCCACCGCCGCACCACCTCCGTGCTCTCATGCTCGATGATGATGTCGGTAATTGGGTACTCGGCGAGCTTGGAGACCGTCGCGTTGATGAGTGGGTTGGTAAGGAAGTAGTAACGGCACCACTTGAAGAGCTGCTTGACCGTAACGGGCAAGTAAGTGTGTGCGACGTCGAAGAATGGCGATGGGTAGTTGACTCCCGTAACGCCCGAGCCCTGGATACGCCCTCGAGACTGTGCGAACCGCATGCCCGATGCCGGACCCGAGGCGACTCCCATTCCGCCCATGAACGCCATCAGCCAAGGCTCCCAAGGTCTGGCTTCTGCCCGGCTGCGTTGGGACTCATGATGTGCTCGGTAGGAGTGTTCTGACTCTCAGCGGGCTCGAGCTGTGGGGGGCCAACCATGGAGAGCGGTGGGTTCTCTTTCTTCCTGCCACGCAGGCGGTCCACGCCTCTTCCAATGAGTCCTCCAGCACTGCCAAGTGTTCCCCCCAGTACAGCGGAGCCTACCACGGGCATGGCCGCTCCAGCCACTCCTCCGATGGCATTGCCAACATTCCTGCCCACAGACTCGCCCTTCCCAGCGCCTTGTGTATTCTCTTTCGAGGCGGCAGCATGAAGCACCCCCACTGCGGGCATGCCGAGGGCAACAGCAGCCATTCCAGGGTGCATGTTCCGAACCTGGTCTTTGATTCCAGCACCGAGGACCTTGGCTGCTCCGTGCTCCTTCACCGCATTCAAGTAGCCTGGGATACTGGTGAGCCCCATACTCTGGACGTTCTCGGCAGCGTCGAGGCCCTTCTTGGCTCTGGCCGCTTGGCTGATAGCGCCAGTGGCCTTGGTGGGGTCTTTCAGCCAAGTCTCCTCGAGCTTTTTTGAGGCGTCACCGTACGCCTTGCGTGCTCCATACGCCCCACCACGAACACCTTCGAGCTCTGCAGGGGAGAGCATACCGGTCAAGCTGTGCACCTGCCGCTGACCGAAGCGAGCTCCAGCTCCTAGGATTCCACCCTTCTGGGTGAGCCAGTCTGGACTGAGGACCTTGCTTGCAGCCCCGCCTGCCAGTCCCCCAGCGGCTGCGCCGAGGAGGCCACCCTTGGCTGCCCCACCAGCTCCATGTGAGAGCGCGTTGAGTGCGCTCGTTCCAACCCCCCGCCCCTCCTCCCGTGCCTCCCGGTAGCCCTCAGCAGCGCCGTAACCTGCTCCTCCGAGCGCACCGAGAGTTCCACCTGCCCCCGCCAGGGAGCCAACGTTCTTCAGAAGGTTGCCGTGTCTGGTGACGAGCTGACCGAAACTCGCAGCCTCTTTCTGGAGCGAGTTTCGGAAGGCGCGGAGGGTGAGCTCGAAGTCAGACATGGAGGGCGAGTTGTTTTTGAAGGCGGGTGCGACTCTCCTCGAGGTAGTCGTTCACTGAGAGGAGTCGACGAAGCTGCTCATCCAGAATGGTATCACCTGTTGGGGCCTTCCCGGCGAACCGAACGTCTGTCCACCTCTTAGCGAGCTCACCTGCGTTGATCACAGCTGGGACGGTGAGGTGAGCGAAGTCGGCTGGTGGCAGGGCCAGGAAGATGTCGTCGTGATGGAACACTGCGGCGACGTACTCCTTCACCTCGTCAGTCCACTCCACTTCGTCACGGATGCGGTTGGCGATATCACAGGAGATGAGCACCTGCCCAACAGCTGGAACCTGCATGGCGCGAAAGTCGGGGAACTCAGAGTTGAACGCCATCGTGCACCACAAGAAGACCTCCCAACGCTGCCAGAAGGTGTCCACGAGATGCAGTGTGGCGCACGCTTGGATCTTGGCGATGTTCAGGTCGCTTAGCGACGGAGTGCCGAAGTCTTGAGGGATAACATGCTGGAGCGTCTCAGGCTCCCAGTCGAGCCAGTCGGCGCCGTACTTGTTGAGCAGGGCCAGGTCGAGCGCGATCGGGTGCGCATCTGGATGGTGCCAGATGTTGCTCCTCGTTACGCCGCCAATGCTAGGAGCGGCAGTTGTGCCCTCCTCCTTGTCGTGGCTCTCCTCTTCTACAACCTCGGTCCCGGCGGTCTTCACCCCGCTCAGGGCACTGAGGAGCGCACTCTCATAGTCGGGCGGCATGCACGCCTCCTAGCAGTACGTTCGTTCTTCGCCGGGCTGCGCACTGAGCGCCATGTTGACCACCATCTTCTTCTGGTCGAGCGGCAGGCTCTGGAAGATGCCGACTGGGTCCTTCAGGAACTCCTTCTGGAAGTCGTGTCCAAAGGTGGACTTGAGGGAGTAGGCGTTGACCTTGACGAGCCTGTGCAGGTCCTCCGACGTGATCATCTGGTTGCCGATGACCTCGCTCCATGCTGCATCAGCGCGTTTCTCGAAGCCGAGCACCGAATAGTACGGGTCTGGGATTCCTCGGTCATAGTAATGGTTCAGCCCGGCGACCTTGTCGAACTCCTCGAGGATGGAGATGGCCGCGTCAGGGGTCAGTGGAACGGGCGCGCCTGCTTCCTTCCAGAGCTTCTCTCGAGTCACTCTCTCCACGCCAGCGAGAAGGCCCAACGCCTCCTCATGGCCATCGAGTTCGAGCCGGCGAGCATCGAAGGCAGCCTTGAGCTCGTAGTCTGGGGCAAAGGTCTCGGAGCCGTACTTGAGGGCGAGGTCACTCACCTTCACATCGACCTCAGCGGCCCGCTTGACGAGGTTGGTGGCGAACTCGTGACGCATGCTCGGCGGCATAACGCGGAGGTGCTCCTCGAAGTAGGCGTTGGCGAGCTTGATGTGCTTGTAGCTGTCGATCGGGTACTTGCCCGTTGAGGGGAGCGCAAAGCGACTGGCCTTCTTCTCTACCAGACGATGCGGTGCTTCCTTGTTCGAGACGTCGACCGTTGAATGGAAGTGGCCTGCTTGTGGGTGCTTCTCGGGCTGCTCTTTCTTGTCGACTGCGATGTTGTCCTCCGGCTGGATGTCCTTCCCAGCATGAGCGACCAGGTGACCCACTGTTGCTGTCTTGTCGACGACGGCAAGCGTGGTGTGCACCTTCTTGTCAGACGAAGGCTGGGATGGCATGACGGCAGTTCCGGAAACCTCCGCCACTTTCCGGCCAAGGGCCATGTCCCGCATCCGCGGAGAGACAACACCAACACCTTGGCTCTGCAGGGCTTGGGTGGCCGCCGAGTTCTCTTTGATGGCCTGGTGTGTTCCCTTGATGATGGGAACGGCGGTGAGGGCAGTCATTGCCGTGCCGAGGCCGAGGGCGATCTTCACGAGCTCCTGAGGTGGCTCGATCTCGTACCAGGAGCAGGCCGTCTTGAGGTTCTCGGCGGCGGTCTTCTGCGCCTCCTCTGGAAGCTTGAAGGCGTTCTTCAAGAAGTACTGGATGGAGAGCTCAGTGTTGCCGCGATCTACGCAGGCGTACTTGCGCTGCTTCTCGACACCGTCCACCAACACCAGAGCAAAGACGTCATCTGGCAGCTTGGCCCGTTCATCGGAGTTCAGGGCGTGCGCCTGCTTCACTTGTGCCGGAACATCCTCGAGCGTTGGCCAGATCTCCCTGAGGGTGGCGCCGTTGAAGTCGTCGAAAACGTCCAGGACCAGACCACCTGTCTCCATGGCTTCATCCTACACGCTCAGAATCCAGAGGCCAATAGTGTAGCCATACAAGGAATAAGGAACGTGAATGGGAGCGCAGCTCCCCACGGTTACAGCAAGGAGAATGACAAATGACGATGGCGGTCCCGATGCCGCAAAGAGAAGTAGTCCCGCCGTGTTTTGGGAAGGAGTGGAGTCCAAGAGAGCCTGAATGTGCAGGTGGGCCAGATCCGAACTTCACCGACGCCAATGGCGGGCACATCCGTCCGCAGTGTGAAGTGTTCAGCCGCTGTGGTGCACGGACGCAGATCCTCAAGAATGGTGGTGGCAGCCCGATTCCAGCACAGAGTCTGGTAAGGCCGCCGATTGTAACGCCCCCGCCAGCACAACCGAGGACCTTCTCAGACATCATGAGGCAGCAGAACTCGGAGTGGGTGGAGAAGCAGAGGCAGGAAGCGATGACTGCCCCAAGACCAGTACAAGGAGTGCCAGTTCAGCACATCCCACAACAACTGGGCGGGCATTACGCAGCGCACTACCCGGCTGCACGGTACGAGCTCAACTACACGGCCCCCGACTTCTTGACCGTTCCAGAAGAACGTGCTGAAGGAGAAGCTTGGTGGGCAGTACT
>Ga0302324_100030272_pt1 | contig 10231 bp, 14 predicted proteins | sample Palsa_T0_1_FD_201949 | JGI IMG/M metagenome (GOLD analysis project Ga0302324, IMG submission 201949) | Peat permafrost microbial communities from Stordalen Mire near Abisko, Sweden - Palsa_T0_1 | ecosystem: Environmental > Terrestrial > Soil > Palsa > Peat permafrost | place: Sweden: Abisko... | reverse complement strand
ATGCCGACCGCGTCAAGCACATCGCGCCGTCCGACTACCGGCAGGGAAGCCACTTGCGGCTGCTGCTCGAACAGATGACCGGGGAGATCGCCGCCGGCATCGTCGATGAACGCCGCCGGGGCGCCGAACAGGGGACCGTGCGCGCCCCGGTCCACTAGGGAAGAGTTTTTATCCGCAGATTCACGCAGATTTCCACAGATTTTAGATGAACTTCCCGATCTTCACAGATCAGCGGCGAACCTGCTTCCCGAATCTGCGTCATTCTGTGTTAATCTGCGGATTAAAATCAGCGTTTCTCTAGGAAATTTCCAGAATGTTTAACGTTCCACGGCATCTTCACTTTTTGGGCATCTGCGGAACGGCCATGGGCGCGGTGGCCGCCGCGCTGCGGGAGAGGGGATTCACCGTCACCGGCTCCGATGAAAATATCTACCCGCCGATGTCCACCTTTCTCGAAGAAAAGGGGATCGTGCTGAAGGAAGGGTACCGGGCGGAAAACCTCCCGGAGAACGCCGAGTTGATCGTGGTCGGCAATGCGATCCGGCGCGGCAACCCGGAGGTGGAAGCGGTGCTCAATCGAAAACTCTATTACCTCTCCCTGCCGGAGACGCTCAAGGAATTTTTCCTGCGGGGCCGGCACAACCTCGTCGTGACCGGCACGCACGGGAAAACGACCACGACCTCGCTGCTCGCGTGGATTCTCGAGAGCGCGGGCCTCGCTCCCGGATACATGATCGGCGGCATTCCCAATAATTTGAAACAGGGCGCCTGCCTGCGCGACTCGAAGTATTTCGTCATCGAAGGGGACGAGTACGACACCGCGTTTTTTGACAAGCGCTCGAAGTTCGTCCATTACCTGCCGGAACTGGTGATCGTCAATAACATCGAGTTCGACCACGCCGACATCTTCAACAGCATCGACGAAATCAAAACGAGTTTCCGGCGGATGCTGAACATCGTGCCGGGAAATGGCATGGTCTTGCTCAACGCGGATGATCCCCAATGCATCGACACGGCCCGGAGCTGCCCCGCGCCCATCGTGGAAGTCGGTTTCTCCCCGAATGCCGCGAACATCATCCGGGACGCGAGTTACGGCGCGGACGGCTCGGCCTTCCGGCTGTTCGACACCCGGTTTACGATCCCGCTCATCGGAGAGTTCAACGTTCGAAACGCGGCGATGGCGGTCTCCGCCGCCAGATTCTACGGAGTCGGGCTGGAGGAAATTCGCGAGGCGGTGGCATCCTTCCGCGGCGTGCGGCGCCGGCAGGAGGTTCGCGGCGAAGTCCGCGGCATCACGATCATAGACGATTTCGGCCACCACCCGACGGCGATTCGCGAGACTTTGCGCGGCCTGCGCTACCAGTACGGCAAGGGGAGGATATGGGCCGTCTTCGAGCCGCGCACCAATACGACCCGGCGGTCCGTATTTCAAAAGGAGCTTGCGACCGCGCTCGCTTTCGCCGATGGAGCGATCCTGGCAAAGGTGGCCAAACTGGAACAGATTCCCGAGCAGGAGCGATTGAACCCGGAAAAGGTGGTCGAGGCCATCCGGGGAGGCGGCAGGGATGCCTATTACGAGCCGGATGTCCAGGGCATCATCAGCCGGTTGAAACCGCTCGTTCACGAGAACGATGTCATCGTCGTTTTCAGCAACGGCGGTTTCGACGGCATTCACGCGCGGCTCCTGAAGGAAATGGCTTGAACAGGAAGGCGGACAAAATGACGGCGACGCGCGCGGTTTCGCTTGGGCATAGCGCGCACGATTACCCGTTTCTGCTGAAGCGGTGGCGAAAAGTCGCGCGCGCGACCGGTTTGAAGCTTGACGAGTTGTCGCCCACCGTCGAGCCGAAGATCTTTTACTTGAAATCAACGCATCTTCCCGAGAGCGGCGGCATTTACATCTCCGCCGGGATCCATGGGGACGAGCCGGGCGGCACCGAAGCGCTCATCACCTGGGCCGAGGAGAATGTGAAGCGGCTTTCCAAGCTGCCGTGCATCCTTTTTCCCTGCCTGAACCCGTGGGGGCTCATTAATAACTGCCGCAGGGACCAAAACGGGCGCGACCTGAACCGGGTTTTCCAACACGACGAAGTCCCGGCGATCAAGATGCTAAAGGCCCTTATCAAGCCGTACCGCTTCGCCCTGTCACTGACTTTGCACGAGGACTATGACGCGCAGGGGGTCTATCTTTATGAGATAGAGCGCGTGATGCCCTTTTGGGGAGAAAAGCTTTTGGAGGCCGCGCGACCGGTTATCCCGCGCGACCCGCGCCCAACGATCGAGGGACGCAGAGCGAAAAACGGCCTCGTCCGCCGAAAAATCAACATGAGGAAATTCCCCCTGGTGCCCGAGGCCCTTTACCTCCATATGAACCAATCCGACAGGACTTTTACCATCGAAACGCCATCGGAGTTTGACATCCGCTTGAGGGTCCGGGCGCAGATCGCGGTCATCGACGAATGCGCGCATTTGTCAGGCGTTCCCCGACCATGAAAAAAGCGCTTGGCATCGATCTCGGAGAAGTGAGGATTGGCCTCGCCCTGTCGGACGATCTCGGGATGCTGGCCCATCCGCTCGAGACGCTCCGGGCCGATGAGAAGCCCGACGTGGTCGAGCGGATCGCGCGGATCGTCGAGCGGGAAAGCGTGGAAGTCATCATCGTAGGGATGCCGCGGAACATGAACGGCACCTACGGTCCGGCAGCCGAGAAAGCGAAGGCATTCGCCGCGCGTCTCAAGTCGAAGGTGGCTTGCGAGGTGAGATTCTGGGACGAACGCCTCAGTTCGGTCGCCGCCCAAAAGACATTGCAGGCCGGCGGCAGGAACGCCAAACAAAGCCGGGCGGTCATCGACCAGGTGGCCGCGCAATTCATCCTGCAAGGCTACCTGGATTCGCTGCCGTCCGCGTAGCGATGCGGCTAAAACTGGTCATCGCGTACGATGGACGCCCCTTCCTCGGCTGGCAGAGCCAGAGAGGAGGCAACACAGTCCAGGATCATCTCGAACGCGCCTTTCAGGCCATTTGCGGAAAGCGGACGGCCGTTCACGGCGCGGGCCGCACGGATGCGGGAGTCCATGCATGCGCGCAGTGCGCCCATGCGGACGTGGGCCCAAGCCGCCTTGCGACAATCCAATGGCTCACGGCGCTCAACGCGCATCTTCCCAGGGAAATCCGCGTAATGCGATGCACGCGCGCTGCAGCCTCCTTTCACGCCCGTTTCTCGGCCAAGGGGAAGATTTATATCTACCGCGTCTGGAACGCCCCGGTTCTCCCGCCCTTCGAGGCCGGCCGGGCCTGGCATCTGGCCGGAGAGATCGACATGGACATCCTGCGAAGCTGCGCCCGCGCGTTGACGGGCACGCACGATTTCGCCGCATTCGCCGCCAATCGCGGGCATCCGCCGGCTGATACGATCCGAACCGTATCCAAAATCCATGCGCGAAAGCGCGGGCCGCTCCTGACGCTGAAGTTTCAGGGCACGGGCTTTTTGTATAAAATGGTGCGGCTGATGACGGGGACGATAATGCGTTGCGCGCAAGGCAAGGCCGACCCCGCGCTGCTCGGCGAGTTGCTGGACAATCCGAAATCCAAATTAAAAACGAGCTTTGCCGCCCCGGCGGAAGGTCTGTATCTGGCGCGGGTCATTTATTAAGCGGCGGCCTTCGGTTCGCCATCTCGTTCCCAAACTTCAGTTTGGGAACGAGATGAAAGGATGTGACCACAAGAAATACTCCCGGCCTTTGACGGGCGGCTCTGAACTGATATCTAAGCGTGTCCATCCCCCCATGCTTCGGCTTGGCGTTCGATAGAGTAGCACGCGATCTGCGAAAAGAGCTTCAAGAAACTCGGTTACATCTCCTGCAATGGCTTCCTCGCGCCCCTTAACCGTGAGATGGTCGTCATAGGAGGAAAAGTGTCCGTGCGTAATCTCGGTGATGCAAACCGTCGCCTCGTGGCCGTCGTCATATATCTCCAGTCGGCCAAGTTTAGGATACTTCGCAGGCAACGACGCGATTGCATGCGGGGGCTCCGAAAACGTGAAGCCCATATCGGGAAATCTGTTTCTGAGTGCGGGAAGCAGTGAATCACGAATCATGCTCTGAGGCTCCACTCCGCCTGTTTACGGGGAAGCCGGAGCCGGCCGGGGGGCCGGTGTGGAGGCTTCGACGCCCTTGACGATCACCGCGTATTTCTCGAAGACGAATGTCACGTGCGCCAGATCGCCGACGTAGCGGAGCACTTCGGTGAAGGGGACATCTTCGAGTTTGAGACTGATTGTTTGGCTCTGGACGACTTCCGGAGGCAATTGGACGACAAAGTTGATGTGTGTCTTGCCGGAGGTTTGCTTCTCCAGGAGTTGCTTCAAATAATCGAGGGTGGAACCGAGTGTCGCGTCGCGAAGCTGGACGTCGGGAATCCTTACGGAGGCATACTCCTTTTCGGCATCCTGGGAGGCGCTGCCCGGCGGTTGGGCGACGCGGATCATTCGCAGGTAATTTGTGGCGGTCTGGTTGGTGGGGTCGATTTGAAGAATGATCTGGAAGTCCTGCCGGGCGGTTGCCAGGTCGCCGCTGGTGTAAGCGCGCTGTCCCTCGGTGAGAAGTTGAGAGACATCGTCGCCGAAACAGACAGGAGCCGCGAGCAGGGCCGCCAGGAGGAACGCGAGGGGGGCTTTCATATCTCAATTTTACCTCATGGCGGGGCGGATAGCCAATTCCGGAAACCAACGTAGCGTTTGCGGCGCGCTGGCATTCCGCTTAAGATCGCCCATGCCAAGCGCTCCGATTTCCAACGAAGCCCGCCCCATTGCCTGGCACACGGAGCTTCTCGCCTGGTGCGCGAGCGAGCCTCTTTCCGCCGTGTTGCTCCTGCTGAATGCGGGAGTGCTTCTCTATTTTTTTTGCGGCCTCCCGCTTTTCCACTATGCGTCGGAGACGGCGTTGCGCTGGGCATGGATTGCGTGGAGCGCGCCGGAACAGTCGCACGGAAAGCTCGTGCCGCTTATTTCGCTTTTCCTTGTCTGGCGTGAACGGGAGAAGATCCGGCTGGCTCGCGGACCGGGTTCGAACAGGGGATTGATCTTCGTCGCCGCGGGGATTTCTCTCTTTATCGCAAGCGCGCGCTGCCTCGAGCCGCGCATCGCGCTGCTGGCGGCGCCGTTCCTCATTTACGGTTGCGTTCTCTTCCTATGGGGCGGGGGCGTGGCGCGGGTGTTCCTCTTTCCGTGCGGGCTGCTGCTGTTCATGATCCCGTGGGCCGCCGCCGAACAGGCAACGAACCGGTTGCAATTCCTCATCACGAATATCGTGGGGACAATGGCCAATGTCTGCGGCATCCATACGCAGGCAGTCGGCACGACGCTGATCGCGGACGACGGCAGTTTCCGTTTCGAGATCGCCGACGGGTGCAGCGGTGTTCACTCGCTCACGGCCATCACCCTGCTGACGGCGGTGTTCGTTCACATGACTCAGAAGGAGCTTTGGAAGAAAGTCGTGATCCTTGCCTCTTCCGCGGTCTTCGCCATCCTGGGAAATGTTGGGCGGATATTCACGATCATCCTCGTCGCCAAATTCGCGGGCAACAAGGCAGCCGCCAGCTGGCACGAATACGCCGGCTTTATCTCCTTTCCGGTCGCCCTCGCGGCGATGGTTGGATTCAGCAAGCTTCTGAACATCCGGAGATTGGTTGCCGTCGTGCCGCGAGAGAAGCGGGTTTCCTATGACTGTTAGGCGGCTGGGAATATTATTTGCCGTGCTCTGCGGGGGCATGGGGGCGGTCGGCTTTGTCCCGCGGATTCAGCATTCCGAACCCGCGGGCATCGAATTATCGCTCCCCGCGTCCATCGGGGAGTGGCAGGGGAGGGACACCGCGGTCTCCAAGGCGGAACGCCAGCAACTCGGGCCTGAAACCGAATTTGCCAGGAAGATCTACAGGAATGCCAGCGGCGATGAGATTTTTGCTTCCATCGTATTGGCGGGCCACGACATGAACACGAGCATTCACCGGCCGGAACTCTGTCTGCCGTCGCAGGGTTGGACGATCACCGGCAGCGGCACCGCGGCCGTGCCGCTGGACGGCGCACCCAACCATGTGCTGAGAGTCACGCGGCTGCGTAATCTGAGCACTATCCTGCTCGGCAACGGCAAACCGGCTTCGATCTATTGTCTGGATTACTATTGGTTTGTCGGTTGCCGGGAGACGACGCCCTCCCACGCGGCCAGGATGCTGATAGACATCCGTGACCGTCTCCTGAAGGGGTATAACCAGCGCTGGGCTTACATCACCGTGAATGCGGCAATTACGAGTGGATTCAAAAACGGCGGCCTTTCCGAGAAACAGACCGACGAGTTGATCGGGGCGTTCATAAGGCAATTGGTCCCAAAGGTCCAAAAGCCCGGCGTCAAAATCGGCTAAACCATCTTCCCCGCGCGGCGACGCGGATTTCCAAGGCGATCCAGCGTGAAAAGGCGCTCGCGTTATGGAGCATCTCGCCGCCGAAGAAGCGCAACGACGTGTGGGGCGAGGCTATGAGGAGCAACACCGTCAGGAGAAGCAGATTCATGATGTAGATCACCACCAGGGAAAAGAACGTGCCATGGTAGCTGAGGTCGGTCTGGCCCTTGGGGATCATCCAAAGCGTAAAACTGACGTGGAAGGCCCAGGTGGCTCCTATCAAGGCAAAGAGCAGTTGCCGGTAGTGGCTCACGTCGTGGAAAAGACCTATTCCTCCATAGAGGACAATGACGAGGATGCTGTAGAGGGGGAAAAAGTAAGGCGCAAGCGCCACCCAGAAGTTATTCGTGTCGCTCACGATGTGTCCGCCGTCGCGGCGCACCTGGAATTTTGAGACCCGTCCGCCCATCGCCCAGACCCAGAGCGCGTGCGTCAATTCGTGGCCGAACACGTAGAGGAGCATCGGGCGCGGCAGGCCGAAGAACGCGATCGTCCAGAGGAGAGCGCCCAATGCAAAAAACCAGAACTCTTCGCTTGCCCAAAAGCCGTGGTGCACGGCGGCGCGCGAGAAGCAGGTGAAAAAGGTCTGTGTCCAGATGCCTGCCGCCGGCAGGAGGAAGATGCCGATGACGGTGTTCACCCACCATGCGGGGATGGTCGCGGCCGGCCGGCCGGCGCGAAGAAAACGCGAGGCGCGCAGCGAGTAATCCACCGGGCCGCCAGGCCGGCGGGGAGAATTTCGGGTTTGGCGCTGCCTCCGGCTCGCGGTATTCGGGCCTTTGGCGCTGCGTCCCATAGGTACGGAATGGCCGCTCTAGGCCCGTCCCATATAGGCGCCCGTGCGGGTGTCGATCTTGATGACTTCGCCTTCCTTGATGAAGAGCGGGACCTGAACAGCTTTGCCGGTTTCAAGGATCGCCGCTTTCTGGACGTTGTTTGCGGAATCGCCGCGCACCCCTTCGGCGGACTCGACGACCTTCAAGTGGACGGAGGAGGGGAGTTCGACTTGCACCGGCTTGTTTTCGATGCTCAAGACTTCGACCGGCAGATTCTCCACGAGGTAATCCTTCGCCTCGGTCAACAACTCGGTCTGAAGAGTCACTGTCTCGTAAGTTTCGGGATCCATGAAGTGGAACCCTTGCGGATCCTTGTAACTGAATTCGAGCGTGCGCCGGCTGACATCGACGGTGTCCACTTTTTCCGTCGAGGTGAAGCGCACGTCGGCGGATTTGCCGGTGCCGATGTAACGGATGATCGCCTGGACGAAAGCCCGGAGGTTGCCCGGCGTGCGGTGCTGCACTTCGAGCACGATCGCGGGGTTGCCATTGTAACGGATTGCCATCCCTTTCCGGAGGTCGTTCGCTGCTGCCATAATTTTGGGGTGTTCTAAAGAAGTTTAAATCTTGCCAGGTCCTGGGAATCGACGAGGCCAACCGGCATATTTTGTTCATCCATCACGACGAGGTCGTCGATCCGATGGTGTTCTAGCACATGCAAAACTTCCACCGCAAGCTTGTCGGGCGCAATCGTAATCGGCTTCACCGTCATGAAGCCGCCCACCGCCTTTTCCAGCAGCGCCGCTTCCCTCTGGAAATGCCGGCCAAAATCGCCATGCGTGAAGATGCCGGACATCTCGCCGTTCGGCGCGATGATGACCGCCGAGCCGGCCCGGCGGCGCGCCATCTCATGAAGAACGTCCCGCACGAGCATTTCTCCTGGGACGAGCGCCATTTGCTCCGGGCCGCGCATGATGTCGCGCACACGCAAGAACGTGCGGCCCAGCCGTCCGCCGGGATGAAACCGCGCAAGATCCTCCTTTTCGAAGCCGCGTGCTTCCAGCAGGACCATCGCCAGGGCGTCCCCGAGCACGAGCATCGCCGTGCTGCTCGAAGTCGGAGCGAAATTCAACGGGCAGGCTTCCTGGGAGACGCTCACGTCGAGATGGACGTGGCTTTTGCTCGCGAGCATTGATTTCGCGTTGCCGGTCATCGATATGATCCGCACGTCGAGCCGGAGCAGCGCGGGAAGGATATTGAGCAGTTCCTCCGTCTCTCCGCTGTAGCTGAGCGCAAGCACCACGTCGCCGTCCGCGACCATGCCGAGATCGCCGTGCAGGGCGTTGAGCGAGTTCAGCACGACCGCGGGCGAACCGGTGCTCGTGAGCGTGGCGGCAATCTTGTCGCCGATGTGGCCCGATTTCCCGACTCCCATGACCACGACTTTCCCTTTCCTATCCACAGCCTCGAGGATCGTCTCGATGGCCCCGCAAAAGGAGGAATCCAGACGGGAGCGCAACTGGCTGATCTCCTCCATCTCGATCTCCATGACCCGTTTGGCTTTTTCGATGTAATCCATTTTGGGAGGTGAGCAAACTATGACCGGGCGCGAGGGCGTGCGCCAGCCTCGGGGAAAAGATTGGGGAAACATTTCACGGGCGGCCTTTTATGGTTGGCACAGCACGTGCTTGTATTTATTGTCATTATGGATAATCAAACCGAGCAACTCGACTTTACTGGCGTGGGACTGGTCAGCGCCCCGAAAATACTTCTCCTCGAAGACGATGTAAGCCTTCAGGAAGTCATCAAGGATTTCCTCGAGTCCCACTCCTATAAAGTCGTCGCGGTAAGCAACGGTGTCGAGGGTGTTCGCGAGATCATGGCGAGCGATTTTGAAGTCATCATCTGCGACATGCTCATGCCGAATCTTCCCGGCGACATGTTTTACCTCGCCGTCGAACGGATGCGGCCCCACCTGTGCGACCGGTTCATTTTCATCACCGGACTCAGGGACAACACAAAGATCCAAAATTTCGTCCGAAAGGTGCATGGCACGGTTCTTGCAAAGCCATTCCACGTGAACGACCTCTTGGAAATGATCGGCTTCGTCCAGATCAAGAGCGCCGTCTGAAACTCCCGACGGGAAAAACGAAGCCCCCCTTTTATGAGAATCCTGGTTGCTGACGACGAACGAGAAATCGCCGAGGCATTGGCGGCTTTCGTCCGCACCCGCCAGCATGAAGTGGTCGCGACGGTGACAACCGGCGGCCTCGACGTGATCCACTCCTATATTCAGTTTCGCCCCGACCTCCTCCTCGTGGATGTGTTGATGCCGAAGTTCAACGGCGTTACCGTTTGCCGCGCGGTCCTCAGCAGAAATCCAGCGGCCAAAATCGTGCTCATCTCCGGCAAGCTCGACGCGGTCCACCCCATTATCTCGAATACCGGGGCTATCGCGTTTCTCTCGAAGCCCGTGGATTTTTCAAAACTTGACGAGATTCTGAATACCGTCGAGGCCTCCCTCACGCCGTCCGTGCTGACAGAAGCCGCGGCGACTTAGGCCGAACCGCGGGCTCGGGATAAAAAGGCGGCCCGCTTCCCGCCCGTCACTTTTTGCTCCGCACTTTGTCCTTCTTCGCTTCGCAATCTTCGTTCAGGCGGCGCATTTCGCTCGCGAGCTGCCTTTCCAGCTTCGCAATCTCCTCGGCCTCTCCCGAGGCGCGCGCCTTCTTGATCTCATCCGCGAGGAAAAGCTCCTTCTCCGCGATTCGAGCCCTGTAGGTCGATTCGATTTCGGCGATCTCCCGTTTCTGCTCGTCTGTCACCTTCGCGCTGGGCGATTGCTTTTCGAGCCGTTCCATGGCGAGTTCGTAGGCGGATTTCATAGTGGAGGACTCTTGCCCGTTGCTTTTCGACAATCAACTTTTAAAGAGACTGTGAAAAAAGTAGGGGAGGGTCGTGCGCGAGCAGAAAAGGCCATATGGTGGTGGCGCGACGAAGGA
>Ga0302324_100030268_pt1 | contig 10232 bp, 4 predicted proteins | sample Palsa_T0_1_FD_201949 | JGI IMG/M metagenome (GOLD analysis project Ga0302324, IMG submission 201949) | Peat permafrost microbial communities from Stordalen Mire near Abisko, Sweden - Palsa_T0_1 | ecosystem: Environmental > Terrestrial > Soil > Palsa > Peat permafrost | place: Sweden: Abisko... | reverse complement strand
ACCGGTTGCCACGCCCGTGCAGCCGGCGCCAGAGTACGGCGGCGTGCCGCCCGAGATCGTCGCCGTCTGCGCCGACGCGTTCGGGGCCGCAAAGCCCAGCGTGTTCGGCACGACGGAAATCGCGGCGGCCGCGCCGTTCACCGTTATCGAGATGTTGGTGGTGAGCCCCGTGCTGTCGGCGACCGTCAGGACGCAGGCGCCCGCGCCCGCCGGAACGATCGTCACGACCGTACCGCTCACGGTCGCGGTCGCAACGCCGGCGCAGCCGTTCAGCGAATACGGAGCTTGGCCGCCGGTCAGGGTAACGGTTTGCGACGCCGCCTTCGCGGACGCGAACGTCACGCCGTTCGGCGCGCTGTTCGAGAGCGGCGGCGCCGTGCCGATCGTGATCTTGCTCATCATGCCCGCGTCCTCGTGCGAGAGGATGTGGCAGTGCAGCAAGAACGTTCCGATGACCAGCGGATCGGTAAAATCCATCGTCAGCGTGACGGAGCCGGGGCCGTTCGCGGTCGCCGCAGGCACGTTGATGTTGTCGAGGACCTGGTTGAGGTTACTCTGTTCGATCGCCGTTCCGCCGACGACTTGATCGACCACGAAGTGCACCTGGTGGATGTGGAACGTGTGCACCTGGCTCGAATTGTTGACGATCTGCCATTGCTCGAGGGTGCCCGACTGCGCATAGAATTGCGCCGGGCCGCCCGGATCGTACGTTAGGCCGTTGATCGTATTCTGGTCGCTGTAGGTGAGCGTCTGGGTGCGCGCGATTCCTTGCGTCGCGGCGAAGCGGCGGATGTACGCGAGCGTGTGGATCGTGCTGCGGCTCGCCGGGTGCTTCGGGACGCGATCGCGCAGGCGGAGGTTGTCGGTAAGCGAGGTCGTCGAACTGATCTGCGCGAGCGTCGCGGCCGGCATCGCCGGGCCCGCACTGCCCGCATCGAAGCAAGCGGTGCGCAGGAACGCCGTCGTACCGGCCGCGGGCCCCGTCACCACGAACTCGATCCGGCTGGCCGGCGGCACGACGTAGTGCGCGACCGTCATCGGCGCGTTGCCGACGCTCGCGAGCGGCACGCCGTCGAGCGCCACGATCTGCATCTGCGCGTTGTCGACCGAAAGATCGAGATAGCTGTCGGAGCCCGCGTTGACCAGCCGCCAGAACTGCTGCTCGCCGGGGCGAATGCCGATCGTCGGAACGGTTTGCCCGTTGAGGGTCCAGTTCTTGACGGCCGTCTCGGCGCCGGTGCAATGGGTCGAGACGGCGAGCGGACGCGCGAAGTGGCGGAAACGCGGGTCGACGACGACGTATGGATTGCGGTTCTTCACGCTCGAATTGCTGCGCACCGGCACGTTCATCGACATGTGCTGCATCGAGCTCTGCGCCATCATCATGCCGGGCATTCCGGGCATGCTCGCGCCGCCTTTGGGATGCGCCGAAACGGCGTGCTGCATCGCCCAGCGCATGGCTTCGATCTGCTTGCGATCGGCGGCCGGCAACGCCGTGCCTGCGGGCTCGACGTCGCGCGCGATGAGGATCCGCTCCGGCATGTTCGCCACTTGCGGCGCAAATTGGGAGATGCCGTCGATGATGAGCGCCCCGGACATGCCGGAGAGGTTCTGGCGCTCGGCTTCGCCGTGAGCGTGCGAATGATACCAGTAGAGTCCGGTCGGATGGGTGGCCGGAATCGCAACCTGGTAGTGGAGCGTCTGGCCCGGCATGGCGATCATGTCGATCGAATCGTCGCCGGGCGAATTCGGGCTGACGTGCAAGCCGTGATAGTGCAGGTTCGTATCGTTGAGGTAGCCGGCGCCGGTCGGCGGCGTGGGCAGGTTGTTCGTGAGGTTCACGATCAGCGTGTCGCCCGGCAGCAGGCGCAGGGTCGGCGGAACGCTCGCGCCGTTGTACGTGAGTTGCGGCGTGCCGGCCGCGCTCTGCGAGGCCACGACGTTGAAGACCAACTGACCGTTTGCGCTGCGCAATTGCGGCGGATCCGAAAGCGCGCCCGCGGCCGGCGTCGGTAGCGGGAGCGGCACCGACGTGCCGCCCTGCGGGCAGGTCACGCGGTAGGGATGGTTCGCCGGCAGGCGGGTCTGCAATCCCCACTCGCAGGCGAGATAGCCTTCGACTTGGGCCGTCTCGGCGGTCGTGAGATAGCGGTTGTAGACGAGCAGCGCGCCGAGTTGGCCCGTGTACTGATAGGCGACCTGGCCCGTGCCCTGCATCGCGCCGACGACGAACGGGAAACTGCCCGTTGCGGTTGCGCCGGGCCCGGTGGAACTCGAAAGCGTGTTACCGTTCTTGCGAAGGAGTTGGGCCTTCTGAGTCGCGCTGCCGGCCGCCGTCCAAAGCGCCGGTCCCGTGGGTACGTCGGAGACCGCGAGCCGCCCGGCTTCCTTGTTGTTGAAATCGAAGTGCGTGACGCCGGCTTCGGAAAGACGCAGCGTCCAGCGCGGGTCCGCGAAATACGCGCCGCTCCACGCGAGCGAACTCGATTGCGAACCGTTGGACTGGTTCGAGACGACGAAGACGGTCGACTCGTTCATGAGCGACGTTGAGAACGTCGCATTCGAGCCGAGCAAATAGGCCGCGCCGTTGAACGTCAAGCTTCCGCGGCTGTCGATACCGCTCGCGGTGTAGCCCGGCTGCAACGAGGCCGTCGCTTGCGCCAGCGTGTTGTTGTTGCCGCTCAAATCGTTCCAGGCCGAAGCGAAACCAGCCGACTGCGTCACACCGCTCGCGTTCGAAGCGTCGTACCAGGCCGCGAGATTCGGGATCGACGGCGGCGCGAAGTTGCCCGCCGGTGGCGTGCTCGTCGGTGCAGGCGTGGGCGTTACCGGGGCCGCAGCGACCGAGAATCCGAGCACTTGATGACGCTGGTCCAAGCCGCCGGTGCCCGCGCTGAAGCCGACGTAGATGTTGGCCGGCACGGCCGGCTGACCGTTGACGCCGACGATCTGCTGCGAAAGATATTGAACCGAACCGTTGCCGTCGTGGCGATCGATGGAGACCGTGAGCTGGCCCGACGCCGTCAAGACGACGGTGACCGTCGGCGCGTTCGCCGGCCGCACGGTCTGCGCGGGCTGGTCGAGCGCGAACGGCAGGCTCGCCGCCTTGCCCGCGCTTTGGTAACCGCCGAGATAGGCGTAGCCCGTACCGGCCGATCCGCGCACGGCAAGCGTCTCTTGAACGCGTCCGGGACCGCCGGTTCCGCCGGCAGATGCCGAGAAGTTTCCGTATTCATCGAAGCCGACGCCGAGATAGGCGTTCGTCAGGCCCGCGCCGCCGCCGTTGCCGTAACCGAGCGCGCCTCCCACGGCACCGGCTGCGACCGGCACGGCCGTGGACGCGTCGGTAAAGAACAGCGCCATGCCGTCGGCGCCGGGACTCGTTCCGTTGAACGCCGCGTCGGTGAAGGTAACCGAAACGCCGTTCGCCGTCGAGAACGGCGTCTTGTCGACGACCATCGCGGCGTGATTGGTGGCCGCCGGCGTTAACTGGAGCGCCCCTTGACCGGCCGCATCGACCGCCGCGGCCGTACCGCAGGCGGGAATCGAAGTCGTGGGGGTGGCGCTCGTTCCCGCGGTGAGACACGCTCCGCCCGCGACGCCGAACGCGTTCGCCGCCGTGGACGATCCGGCGAACGGATCGCTCGAAGGCGCGCTCACCGCAGTCAGCGCGGTCACCGAAAGATTCGTCACGAGATGGCGCTCGAAGCTGCCGCCGGTCGAACCGCTGAACCCGACGTAGACGAGCGCTGGTACGGCCGGTTGACCGTTCACGCCGACGATCGTCGCCGTGTAGTACGTCACGTAACCGTTGCCGTCGTGCCGGTCGATTGCGACCGTTAGCGCGCCCGCGGGCGTCAACTGCTCGAGCACCGTCGGCGGGCTCGCGGGACGCGTCGTCGAGGCGGGCGTGTCGAGCGCAAACGGCAGGCTCGCGGCCACGGCGGCGCTCGTGTAGCCACCGATGTATTGATACGACGTCGCCGCAGCACCGCGCACGGCAACCGTGTTGGCAACGGCTCCCGGGCCGCCGACGCGACCTTCGGTCGGGTTGCTGAAGTTGCCGAAATTATCGAGCGCGATGCCAAGATACGCAGACGCGACCCCGGCGGTCGTGGTGGTGGAAGCGTAGCCGAGCGATCCGCCGACGCCGCCGACCGCGCTCGGCATCGCTTTCGATGCGTCGGTCAGGAACGAGGTGATGCCGTCGGCGCCGGGCGTCGAGCCGTTGAACGCGGATTCCGAAAACGTAATTTGCAGACCGTTGGCCGTTGAAACGGGCGTGCGATACACGAGCATCGAGGCCGAATTTCCGGCCGCCGGCGTGAGTTGCAGCGCGCCCGATCCGCTCGCATCTTGCGGTGCGGCGGTTCCGCAGGCGGGAATCGACGTCGTCGGCGTCGCCGACGTACCGGCCGTCAAGCATGCGTTGCCGACCGCGAGCCACGCATTCGCCGTCGAGATCGCTTCCGCAAACGAATCGCTGATCAAAGTCGCGCCCGTTGCCGTTACGAGTTGCCGGCGGGGCGCCGAAACGGGTGACCCGACCCGTGGAATGGCCGCTCGGCTTATCGGCGGCGCGGCGCCGCTCGCTTGCGCCGGCACGAAGAGCAGCGACAGCGTCAGAGCGGCGAGTTTACGAAGGGTCCGGGAGCGGAGCATCGGTACTTTCGAAGCGGTGGTCAAAAACGGGCCAACGTCGCCAATTCGCGCGATTTGTGAGCGGCGACACGTTCCTAGTGCGCCACGGAGCCGCACAATCCCACGGCCGTGCAATCACTTTTTCGCGGAACGTAAAGATTCCGGTTCCCCAAAGACCCAAAAGCTTCGACCTCTTGAGACTAAACGTCTATCGGACGCGACCGGTTTTCAGGAGATTTTCCACCGCGTCTTCGAGATGGCGCAGGCGGTTGCAGACCGCCGCAACGTGGCAGTACTGCTGGTAACGCAACATCACCGAATCGTCCAAACCCCACGAAACACGGGGCTCCGGGTTCAGCCAAACCACGCGCTTGGCGCGCTCGTAGAGATACTTCATGATGTCTAAGCGGGGCTCTCCGTAGTTGGACCGGCCGTCGCCGAGGATCACGACCGTGGTGCGGCGATCGACCGCATCGAGGTAGTTTCGCTCGAAGTCCGCAAGCGAGCGCCCGTAGTCCGAGGAGCGAAAGCCCAGCTGATCCATCACTTCAGCGATCGCCTCTTCGAAGGGCTTGGTCTCGAATATCTCGCTCGTTTCGATCAGCCGGTTCGCGAAAGCGAACGAGCGCACGTCGGCACTTCCTCGGTGAGCGCGTACACGAAGAGCAGCAGGAAGTGCGCGAGCGCGGCCACCGAGCCGCTGACGTCGCAGAGCAGCACGATCCGCGGCTTCTCGATCCGCACGCGGCGCCACGCCGTGCGGAACGGCACCCCGTCGCTCGAGATGTTGCGCCGCATCGTGCGCCGGATATCCAGGTGGCCGCGTCGCGCGCGACGGTGCATCCGGCCGTACCGGCTCGCGAGCCGGCGCGCCATCGTGCGCACGATGGCGCGCATCCGCTCGACGTCGCGCCGGTCGACGTTGACCAAACGCGCGTCGCGCAGAAACTCGTCGCGCACGGCTTCGGGCGCCCCGCCCGCGGTCGGTGCGAGCCGCCGCTCGACGATGTCGCGCGCGAGTTCGGCGACCGCGCGGCGGCGCTCGTCGAGGAAGTCCGCGACGCGCGCGTCTTCGGGATCGCCCGTGCCGCGCAGGCGGGCGATCGTTTCCTCGAGACCGCCGACGCCCATGATCTCGAGGATCCGGCGCGCGAAGCGATTGATCTGCGTGAACAGGCGAACGTCGGAAACGTTCGCTTCGGCCGCGGCCGCGAACAGCGCGCGAATCAGCGCGGCGCGGTCGTCGGCGAGCAAGATACGCGCGAGCTCGTTGTCGACGTAAGCGTCGATCGGGACGCGCTCATCGGGCGGTAATTCGAGGTTCGCGAGGCCGAAGTAGCGCTCGAAGCACTGCTCGAAGCGTTCCCGCTCGTCGTCATCTTTCGCGAGCACCAACTGCAGCGCGTCCTTGAGCAGCTGGCGGTCTTCGTAGCCGACCAACTCCGTCGCTTCGAACGCCTCGATGCTCTCGGCGACCGAGATCGCGATCCCCGCGTTGCGCGCGACCCGCAGAAACCCAAGCAGCGGGTCCTTCATGGGCGGCCGTTTCTGGATTCGGGGCCGCGTTCCCGGCGGCTACTGCGAGAACTGCTCCGACGTGCTGAGCACGATGACGTTCACCTCGGCCGGGCCGATGGTCAGCGTCTCGTCGTCGAAGGCGCAGCCGGCGCCCTGCCAGCTCCCGGCGCCCGCCGCGTTGCGATACGATTGTTGCTCGAGCGCGCCCGGAACCGGAAATTCGCCTTCCGCGAAGTAGACGGTGCCGCTCGCAAAGGTTCCCTGGAGCTGGCCGCAGCTGGCGGGCGCGCTCGCCGCGAGCGAACCGAACGTGATCGACGAATCCGACGTGCTCGAACTCGAAAGGACGAGCCCGATGTAGAGGAAGGCAGCCGCGTTCGTGAGGTGGGCGGGAGCTCCGAAGACGTCGTTTTGCCGGCTCACTTGCACCGTCGCCGAGATCGTGCCGGCGGTCGCGCCGAAGCTCGGATAGGCGATCTGGCCGGAGAACGACCCGCACGCCGGAAGCGAAAGCGTGCCGCCGCCGGCGTTCATCGTTTGCGGCGGAAGCGAGCGCACCGAAGAGCACCCGCCCGTGGCCGCAGGGCCCGGCACGGCCGTCACCGGCGCCCACGTCGCGGTCAGCGGAGCCGACGTCGCGCTCGCCGCGCCGCCGCCGTCGTGCGGGGAGGCAGTGCTGCTCGCTCCGCACCCCGAGACGAGTGCGGCGGCGAAAACGGGCCACGAAAGGCGCAGCCAACCCAAGTTCACGACGATCTCCTTACGATCGGGAAGTCCTTGAGACTACGATATGGAATCGGCGCCGCGAAGCGTAGTAGGGAAATCCCTACATTCCGGAGCCGGCGCGCTCTCCAGTCAGCCGGAGCGGAGCTGTTCCGTTCTCGGGCCGGCGTGCTCCGGCGGCACGGCGCCGACGTAAGCGGTCAGCTGGCTGCGCGACTTGATGCCGAGCTTCGCATAGATCGAGGTGAGATATTTTTCGACGGCTTTCACCGTAACCGAGAGTTCGAGCGCCGCCTCACGGTTGTTTTTTCCGAGCGCGATCAATTGCGCGAGTTCGCGCTCGCGCGGACTCAAGCTGCCCGCAGGCGTGTCGCTGCCTGCGGTGGCGCGTTCCATCCGCCGCACCTCGGCGGCGCATCCTACCCGGCGATAGATCGCGAGCGCAGCCGCCCGGTCGTCCGCGAGTTCGAGACATTCCGCCTCGACGGCGGGCCAGCCGATCCGCGCGAAACCTCGCGCGGCTTCGCGCGCGGCCGCGAGGCGCTCCTCGGCTCTCCCGGCTTTGCGCGCGGCGAGCGCGTCGAGGAGCGCGCACAACGCCGCGTCGACCGCGCCATTGCGCTCCGCGACGACGGCGCGCAGGCGTGCGATGCGTTCTGGCAGCAAACGCGCGAGCGCCACAATCTCCCAGGTGAGGCTGAACGACGCTTCGAGCGAAGACAGCGCGCGCTCCGCGAGTTCTCTGGATTCGGCGCGGCGCCCGAGGCGCTCGAGAGCGGCGGCGAAGGCGCACGTCAATTGCAGCGTCATGTTGGCATGGCCGCCGCGTTCCGCTTCGCGCAACAGCTCGAGGTCGAGAACGTCGCGCAAGAGATCGTCGTCGCCCGTCGCGAGCGCCACGCGAACGGTCGCGACGGCGCGCACGTGACGAGACAGGAAATCGGAGTCGGGTGCGATCGCCGCGAGATACTCTCGGGCGGCCTGATAGCGGCCCGCTCGTTCCTCGATTTCGGCCGACAGACCCAGCATGTACGCTTCCTGCGAGCGGATCCGTCGCGCGAGCGCGAGCCCCGCCGAAGCGTGGCGGCGGGCGTCTTCCATCTCACCGCTCGACAACGCGTCGACGGCGATGAAGCCGTGCGCGTAGCGCCACTCGAAATCCGGAGCGTTGCGCCGCTCGAGCGTCGCGAGCGCGCTCTCGATCGAAGCGTGCCGCAGATCCGATTCGCCCGAGAATCCGTGAAAGTGCGATTTCGAGATGTGATACTCGAACGTATCGCGCGACCGGGGGTCGAGTGCGGCCTCATCGATCGCGGCCAGACATGCCAGCGCTTCCACCCGCTGCCGCTTGACCGAATGGACGGAGAGCCGGCGGATCCACACGTGGTTCGCGAGCTCCGGGTCGCCCGAGCGAGCCGCCAAGTCCAGTGCCCGGTCCATCGCAGCCAGCGCCTCGTGCTCTTGAGCGTTGTTGTACAGCAGTCCGGCAAGATAGGTCGTGGTGCGAACCGCCGGCTCGAAATCGCTGCCCGCCGAAAACGCCGCAATTGCGCGCTCGTAGAACTGCGCGGCGCGCCGAGGTTCGTTCAGGCGGTCGAGCGCAACGGCGGCCTTCTTCAGCACACCGCCCGCCGTTGCCGGGCCGCGCTCGTATGCCGTTCCGGCGCGCTCGAACCAGAGTGCGGCGTCCTCGTAGGCGTACTGCGCCATCGCGGTGTCGCCGGCCGCTTCGCAATAGGGCGCCGCCCTCTCGTACAACTGCGCTTCCCAAAAACTGTGCGCCAGCAACTCCGCGTGACTCGACGCATCGGGCAGCGCTTCGATCGCCTGCGCGATGCGCAGATGCAGCGCGTTCGCCTCGGCTGGTATCAAGTCACCGTAGACGACGTCGCGCGCGAGGCCGTGACGGAACTCGTAGGCGAGGGGATCCTCGCAGCGATCGACCAGTTGGAGTTCGATCAGCCGGCCGAGGGCGGCGACGATCTCGGCGCGATTCAAGCCGAACACTTCGGCGAGCAGATCGATTCGAAAGCGTTGACCGAAGACGGACGCCGCGGCCAGCAGTTCGCGATCGCCCGGCAAGCAGCGGTCGAGCCGTTCGCGGATCACGCCTTGCAGCGAGATCGGCAGTTTCGCGCGCGCACGGCGCCCCGGGCCGCGGCGCTGTTCGTCGACCGCGTGCCGCAACAGCTCTTCGGCGAAGAGAGGGTTGCCGGCCGAGCGCCGCCGCACGTCGTTGAAGACATCCGACGGAAGGCCCGCCTCGAGATCGGCGAGCGCCTCGTTCATCAGCTCCGAAAGTTCGGGACCGTCGAAGGGCTCGAGCCGCAGAACCGAAGCGCTGCGCGAGAGACGCGCGAGCGCCTTGAAGCTCGGGCTCGAAGCGGGAAGATCCGCCTCGCGGCACGTGACGATCAAGATCAACCGCCGATTTGCCGCCCACTCGGTCAGCCTGGTCAGCATTTGGACCAGCTCGACCTGTGCCCAATGCACGTCCTCGACGATCACCGTCGTCGTGCGGCGTGACGCCGAGCGTTCGAACGCCGCAAGCACGGCCGCGATTTGCTCTTCCTTGGAATCCTGAGCGCCCGCGAGCGGATGGAGCGTGCGCGGTTCGAGCGCGGATAGGACTTGCGAGAGCGGCTCGAAGGCGCGTTGCCCGAACTCCCGGCACACCCCCGAGACGACGGACGAGCGAGCGCCGTAGCGGTCGCGGTACTCTTGCATCAGGCGCGATTTCCCGATGCCGGGCTCCCCGAACACGATGACGGCGCCGCCGTGCGAATCACCCGCGCCCCGCCGGCGGACTGCCAGGTGATTGAGCTCGGCGGCACGGCCAACGAAGCGACGGCAAAGAACGCGCTGCGAAACCATGCGGAAGGGTTCCGGCTTCGCTAGGCACCGTGACCGACCTGGCGCGAACCCGGGAACGCGCGCAATGGAGGAGGCACTTGCCGGAGGTCGTCGATGCTAATACCTATAATATAGGTATTAGAGAGCGCACCGCTTTCGGCGACGATGATCAGAAAACTCGCACCGCACCTGCTCAAGATTCTTCCCGATCAGCTCGGCTACCGGCTCGTGCTCTCGCTGTCGGGGGCGACGCAAGCCGTACCGCTCTCGGAGCCCGAACGGCAAGCGATGGCGAGTGCCAAGCCGCTCCGCTACGGCGGCCAAAACACCGCCTGGGATTGGGGCGCGGGGCCACTGGTCATCCTCGTGCACGGCTGGGGCGGACGCGCGGCGCAAATGGCGCCGCTAGCCGCATGCCTGGCAACGCGCGGATATCGATGCGTCGCCCCGGACGTTGCCGGCCACGGCGACGCAAAGAAACCCTACACGCGCTGGAG
>Ga0302324_100030267_pt1 | contig 10232 bp, 4 predicted proteins | sample Palsa_T0_1_FD_201949 | JGI IMG/M metagenome (GOLD analysis project Ga0302324, IMG submission 201949) | Peat permafrost microbial communities from Stordalen Mire near Abisko, Sweden - Palsa_T0_1 | ecosystem: Environmental > Terrestrial > Soil > Palsa > Peat permafrost | place: Sweden: Abisko... | reverse complement strand
CCAAAGGTAAATGACAGGTGTCGTGTAGAGCGTCAGCAACTGGCTGAAAATGAGTCCGCCCACCATCGTGATTCCCAACGGCCGGCGCAGCTCCGACCCTACTCCGGTGCCGAGCGCCAGCGGCAGACCGCCCAGCAGAGCCGCCATCGTAGTCATCATGATCGGCCGGAACCGCAGCAGACAGGCTTGATAAATGGCCTGGTGCGGCGGCATGCCCTGAGTCCTTTCGGCGTCCAGCGCGAAGTCGATCATCATGATACCGTTCTTCTTCACAATACCGATCAGAAGAATAATGCCGATGAGCGCGATGACGCTGAAATCCTGACGGCAGATGAACAGCGCCAGCAGCGCGCCCACGCCCGCCGAGGGCAGCGTCGAGAGAATCGTGATGGGATGGATGTAGCTTTCATACAGCACCCCGAGCACGATGTAAACGGTGATCAACGCGGCCAGAATCAGAATCGGTTCGTTGGCGAGCGAAGCTTGAAACGCCTCGGCCGTGCCTTGAAACGCGCCCTGGATACTGGCCGGCATCTGCAGCTCTTCTTTGACGCGATTGATGTCGTTCACCGCGTCGCCCAGCGAGGCGTTCGGCGCAAGATTGAAGGACAGGGTCACCACTGGAAATTGTCCCTGGTGATTTACTGTGATGGGAACCGCCATCTGCTCCAGGTGGGTGAACGCGCTCAACGGCACCTGGCTTCCATTCGTAAAGACCAGTGACGACGCCGATGGCCCGCCGCTGAAGGCGCCGCCGGATGCTCCCGTTGCCGGCGCTCCAATCGATTGGCCCGCGGTGCCCTGCGCCACCGACGCGCTGGAGGGACCAAAGCCCGCCGTCGAAGCCGAGCCTCCCGATACCAGCCCGGAGCCGCCCGTGGCGCCGGCCGCCGACCGGATGAACAGATTACGTAAATCGACAGGATTGTTTTGGAACCCGGGCTTCACTTCCAGAACCACGTGGTACTGGTTCAACTGCGTGAACATGGTGGAGACTTCGCGCTGGCCATAGGCGTCGTACAGCGTGTTATCGATGGCCGAGGGCGTGATGCCCAGCCGCGAGGCGGTGTCGCGGTCGAAGACCACGCGCACCCGCAGCCCGTTCACTTGCTGATCGGTCGCCACGTCGCGCAACTCGGGAAGCTCTTTCAGCCGCGCCACCATCTTGGGCACGAACGAGTTCAATTCCTCGGCGTTGGGATCTTCCAGCGTGTACTGATACTGCGTGCGGCTGACGCGATCCTCCACGGTCAGATCCTGCACCTGCTGCATGTACAGCGTGATTCCCGCCACCTTGGCCAACTGCGGCTGCAATCGGCGGATTACGTCGCCCGCGCCGATTTTCCGCTCTTCCAGAGGCTTCAAGTTGATCTGAATGCGTCCGGTGTTGAGCGTAGTGTTGGTTCCATCGATGCCAATGAAAGACGAGAGGCTCTCCACCGCCGGGTCCTGCAGAATCAACTTGCCCAACGCCTGCTGGCGCTGGGACATGGCCCTGAACGAAATGGTCTGCTCGGCTTCGGACACTCCCTGAATTACGCCCGTATCTTGGACCGGGAAGAAGCCTTTGGGAATCTTGATGAACAAAATAAATGTGAGGGCTAACGTCGCCAGCGCCACCAGCAATGTGAGCGGCTGATTCCGCAGCACCCAGCGCAGCGTCTTGGCGTAGAACGCGATGATGGCTTCGAACCCGCGTTCGGAGGCGCGGTAAAACCAGCCCTGCTGGCTCTCGGGCGTGTGTTTTAAAATCTTGGCGCACATCATCGGAGTCAGCGTCAACGACACCACCGCCGAGACGAGAATGGTCACGCTCAGCGTCACCGCGAATTCGCGGAACAGCCGTCCCACGATGTCGCCCATGAACAGGAGGGGAATCAGGACCGCGATCAGCGACACGGTCAGCGAAACAATGGTGAATCCGATCTGCTCGGAGCCGAGCAACGCGGCCTGGAGCGGACCTTTGCCCTCCTCCAGATAACGAGAAATGTTCTCGATCATCACGATCGCGTCGTCCACCACGAAGCCGGTCGAAATGGTCAGCGCCATCAGCGATAGATTGTTGAGGCTGTAGCCCAGCAGATACATGACTCCGAACGTGCCAACCAGCGACAATGGCACCGCGATGCTCGGAATCACGGTGGCGGAAAAATTCCGAAGGAACAGGAAGATCACCAAAACCACCAGCCCTATGGTGAGCATCAGCTCGAATTGCACATCGGCTACCGACGCCCGGATGGTGTTGGTTCGATCGGTCAGAATTTTGACCTGGATCGAAGACGGCAGGGAAGCTTGTAGCTGTGGAAGCAGCGCCTTCACGCGATCCACGACCGCGATAATGTTCGCGCCGGGCTGCCGCTGAATGTTGACGATCACCGCCGGCGACTCGTTCATCCAAGCCGCCTGGCGGACGTTCTCGGTGTCGTCGATCACCGTGGCTACGTCGCTGACGCGCACCGGTCCGTTGTTGCGATAAGCGATGATCAGGGGTGCGTACTCGGCGCTCGAAAGCAATTGGTCGTTGGCGCCGATCTGATAAGCCTGATGCGCGCCGTCGAAATTTCCCTTGGCCTGATTGACGTTCGCGGCTGTGATGGCATTGCGCAGATCTTCCAGGTTCAACCCATAGGACCCCAGTGACGTAGGATTGGCCTGAATGCGCACCGCGGGCTTTTGTCCGCCGCTGATGCTCACCAGACCCACGCCCGGCAATTGCGAGATCTTCGGTACCAGGCGGGTATCGGCCAGATCTTCCACCTTCGATAGCGCAAGCGCGGTGGAGGTCAGCGCGAGCGTCAGAATTGGCGTGTCGGCCGGATTGACCTTGGCATAGATCGGCGGTGTCGGCAGGTCCGCGGGAAGGTAGGTGCCCGACGCATTAATGGATTGCTGGACCTCCTGCTCGGCGACATCGATGTTCAAATTCAAATTGAACTCGAGCGTGATCACCGAGCTGCCATCGGAGCTGGTGGACGTCATCTGCTGGAGGCCGGGCACCTCGCCGAACTGGCGTTCCAGCGGCGCGGTGACCGACGACGCCATTACGTCCGGACTGGCGCCCGGATAGAACGTGATCACCTGGATGGTCGGATAATCGACTTCCGGAAGCGCCGACACCGGCAGTTGCTTGTAGGCTACCCCGCCCACCAACAGAATCCCGGCCATCAACAGCGAAGTGGCGACTGGCCGGACAATAAATGTCCGAGAAGGATTCATGTCCGATTTTTCATGCCCGATTTATTGCGTGACGCCGATTCATGATGCTGCTTTTCGCGAACGGCCACCGCTGTGCGTTCCGTTGGCTGGGTCATTGCGGGGGCCACCGCCCGGCTTCCCTCCGCCTCGCCTTCCGTTAGCCGGCTTCTCCCCGGGGACCTGGGCGTTCACCTTGCCGCCTTCTTCCAGCCGATCCACGCCCACCACTACAACCGAGTCGCCCGGCTCCAGGCCGGAGGTAATCTCCGACTGATCGCCTTCGGTGGTGCCTACCGTGATCGGACGGACCGCCACCGTTTGGTCCGGATTCACCATCCACACGTAAGTGCCTTGCGAGTTGCGCTGAATGGCGGAGTTCGCCAACAACGTAATGTTTTGCTTCTGTTCCACCAGCAAACGCGCGTTCACGAATTGGCTGGGGAACAGCTTGCCGTTTGAATTAGCGAAAACAGCGCGCAGTTTTAATGTTCCAGTGGTCTGGTCGATCTGATTGTCGATGGTCTCCAGCGTGCCGTCCGCGAGCTTGTTTTTCAGCTCGCGATCCCACGCCTCCACCTGCAACTGCTGCCCGGCATGCATCTTCGCAAGGATGGGAGGCAGCTGATCCTCAGCCGTGGTGAAGATTATACTGATGGGATCGAGCTGCGTGATGACCAGCAGACCATTGGTATCGGTTGCGTGCACGATGTTGCCCGGGTCCACCAGCCGCAAGCCCACCAGTCCGGTGATGGGCGAGGTGATGTGAGAGTAAACCAGATTCAGCTTGGCGCTGTCGATCTGCGACTGATCGGTCTTGATCGTACCCTCATACTGGGTTACCAGCGCCTCCTGCGTGTTGAGGGTTTGCTGCGGAATGGCGTCCTGCTTCATGAGCGTGTTGTATCGATCCAGATCGAGATGGGCGTTCTTCAGCAGCGCTTCATCGCGGATGAGCTGGCCTTGAGCTTGTTCCAGCTGCACCTCGTAGGGCCGCGGATCGATCTCCACCAGCAAATCGCCTTGGTGTACGATCTGCCCCTCTTTGAACCGGACTTTCATGAGCTCGCCGTCCACGCGGCTCTTCACGGTAACGGTATAGATGGGCGTCACCGCGCCCAAGCCAGTCACATAGACTTTGATGTTGCCCTTGGTCGCTCGCGCCGCCACCACTTGCGACGCGCCTCCTGCCGCCGCTCGCCGGCCCCCGCCGCCTTTGGCAGCGCCTTGCGAACTCGCCGAGTCAGCGGGCAACAGCGTTTTGAGCTTGGGCCATTGCCAATACCCGACCCCCGCCAGCACCAGCAGGAACACCCACCAGATCCATCCCCTGCGGGCAGGCGGTTGCGGTGGATTGCTCCGGACATCGGTTGGCCCGTGGGATGGCCGCTCCAAAAGATTCGGCTCCAAGGCTGGGGCAGCCTCGAGGGCAGTTGGCGTAGCTTGCTTCATGGTTCCTTAGAGTTACTAACGACAGGATACTCCGGTTCGTTACAGGGATTCAGGGCCGCGCGGCCGCGATAGCTCCAAAGAGTCATGGGCGAGTCAACCGCGGGCATTCCTTTGGCCTGAATTGTAAGTTTCTGTAATCTTTCGCCCCCCCTCCGGAGCACAACGCTGTAAGATTGTTCCAAAGTATGAAGACCATGGTAGCCGTGCTCGCATTGGCCACCCTGGTCCTGAGTGTGGCGTTTTATCGTTCCTGTGGCTCAGCCTGCGGATTGGATGTCGACCCGCGCGCGCGGAAAGAGATCGAAAAAGCCAGGCAGAAATGAATCGGGCCCCGGTTTGAAAACCGAAGCTCGTGACAGGCACTGCAATCTCAAGGTACGCTGGGACAATGGACATCAACAAAATGCTGGCGGACCTTCGGTCGGAACGCGATCAAATCTCCGAGGCGATCGTCGTGTTGGAACGTCTGACCATTGGACAAGGAAAACGGCGGGGCAGGCCGCCGAAGTGGCTAGCCGAAGTGAAGCGGCGGGGAAGGCCTAAGGGCAGCAAGAATAAGCCGAAGGCGGACTAACCGCGGAGCGACGACGATCCGCGGCGGCGGAGAATTCACGAAAGGCCGCGCAGCAAAAACCGCGTCCATCATTTCGATTTCGAGTTCACGTCGCGCGACAGCATCAGCTTGAACGTCAATCGATCGGCTCCGCCGGTGACGCCGACCCCGACCCCGGTTTCGATGCTGAGGATTTTGCCGGGGTGATCCAGGACGGCCCAGACCTCGTGGAATTGCTGGCCGATCGGATCGAAATTGCGCAGCGGCCCGAAATCGGAATACTCCTCGGCGGCAACCGCCCATTTGTCATTCAAGTTGTAGGCAACTCGAGTCGCCGGAACGAATTCGAGACCTCCGAAACCGCCCGTATAGGCGGTGTCCACAATCGGATTGAAGATGAAGTCCACCTGGTGCAGATGCACCCCCACGATGGGCCTGACTTCGGAGGTGAATCGTCTCCGTTCCCAATAGTGATAATTGACACTAAACTCGAAATTCACCCCGTAAAAGAATGTTTGCTCCTTGGCATGTGGGCGCACGAACAGTTCTCGTATCTTGAAGCCGTTGATGGTCCCGCCGCGCCCCTGCGAGTAAGCGCTTTCCACCGGTAGATAGAGGCCCTGCTCGAACCAGTCGGTAACGCCGTAGCCAAATTCCAAGGCGCCGTTGACCGAGTGGTTGGGAATGATGCCGCCGGGGTAATCGGCGGTCTTTCGGCCGATCGGCGTGTAATTGGTGTGGAGCATCAAATTTAAGATCCCCGGCTCCGCGATGATGGCATCGTAAACCTGGATCTCGTCCGTCTGGGCCACGGCCACCGCCGGCGCGGCAAGCAGAACGAAGGCCAGCACAGCGTGGCTGCGGCGGTATAAACGAACGGGTGGAAACGCCATCTTGTTCTTCCAACAGGATGCTGAAAAAGGCATAAGTTGTTCCGCTCCCTTTGGTAACGGCCCGGTAAGAAACGATTCTGCCCCGCGCCCAGAGGAACGAAGGATAACAGATCAAAGGCCCGACGCGCGCCGCGTACGATTTGTTTCATCAACTTACGTTTCTAGACCTGTCTAGTACCTTTCAGCCACACGCATTTCTATTGACGAAGCCGGAGGTTCAGCATAATATATCTACATATCTGGATGTTTTGATATGATAACTACGCAAGCAATCGCCTCCAGCCCCGCGCAGTTCCGCGCAAGCCTCGCCCAGCGCATCTTCGTCGCCGATGGCGCGATGGGGACCATGTTATATTCGCGCGGGGTGTTCATCAATCGTTGCTTCGATGAACTCAATCTCACGGCTCCGGGGATGATTGCGGAAATTCATGCCGAATACGCCGCGGTGGGAGCTGAGATTCTGGGAACCAACACCTTTGGCGCGAATCGCACGCGTCTGGCTGGGTTTGGGCTAGCCGACAAGACCTTGGCGATCAACCGGGCCGGCGTCCGCCTGGCGCGCGAGGCAGCGTCGGAAGGGATTTACGTGGCGGGCGCCATGGGACCTCTCGGGGTGCACTTGGAGCCGCTCGGCGCGTTGACGCTGGGCGAGGCCAGGGACGTTTTTCGAGAGCAGGCTCGGGCGCTCTCGGAAGCGGGTGTCGACCTGCTGATTCTGGAAACGTTTACGGACCTGGCTGAGCTGCGCGAAGCGGTGTTTGCCGTACGCGAGGCGGCGGGCGACGAGATGGTGATTGTCGCGCAAGTGGCCATTGGAGATGCGGGTGAATTACCGGGCGGGGCCTCGGCTCTGGACTTCGTCCGCCAAGCCAACCATTGGCCGGTGGACGTCTTAGGCTTCAACTGCTCGGTGGGCCCCAAGGCGGTGCTGGAAGCCTTGGAAGAAGTGGCGCCGCATAGCCTGAAGCCGCTCAGCGCCAGCCCGAACGCCGGTTTACCGGTGCGCGTGGAAGGCCGGCATATCTACTTGAGTTCGCCGGAATACATGGCGCAATATTCGCGGCGCCTGCTGCAAGCGGGAGCGAGAATCATCGGCGGATGTTGCGGGACCACGCCCGAGCACACCAAACTGATGGTTTCAGAAACACGGTCGCTACAGCCACGGCAGACCACGACGATGGTGCGTACCGAACGGGTGGATCCGAAGAGCGCGCCGCCGGAGGCCCAGTGTGTCGCGGTTCCGTTGCGCGATAAATCCAAGTTAGGAGCAAAGCTGGCGGAGGGCCGCTTCGTCAGTTTCGTCGAGATACTTCCACCGCGCGGAACGGACGCGTCGCGCGAGATCGCAGGCGCCGCTCTGTGTGCGGCGCACGGCATCGACTGTATTAACATCCCGGACGGTCCGCGCGCCAGTGCCCGCCTCAGCGCACAAGCGGCTTGCCAATTGATCCAGAAGCACGCTGGTATTGAAACGGTGAATCACTTCTGCTGCCGCGACCGTAATATTCTCGGCATTCAGTCTGAGCTTCTGGCGACCCACGCTTTGGGTGTCCACAACCTCATCTGTATCACGGGCGACCCACCACGCATGGGCGTATATCCGGAAGCCACGGCGGTGTTCGACGTCGATTCCATTGGCCTGGTGCGAATCGCGCACAACCTGAATCGTGGACTCGATATCGGCGGGGGCGCCATGGGTTCGCAGACCGCGCTGGTAATTGGAGTGGGGGCGAATCCAGGCGCCATCAATCTGGACGAAGAGATCCACCGTTTTGAGCGCAAGGTGGAGGCCGGCGCCGAATACGTGGTTACCCAACCGGTATTCGACCTGGGCCTGCTGGAGGAATTCCTGCGCCGCGTTGAGTGCTTCCGTATCCCGGTAATTTGCGGCATTTGGCCGCTCACCAGCTATCGCAACGCGGAGTTCATGGTGAACGAACTGCGCGTGCCGGTTCCGGAAACCTTCATGGAGCGCATGCGCCGGGCCGACAATGCGGAGAAAGCCAGCCAAGCCGGTGTCGCGATCGCTCGCGAAATGGTGGAGCGCGTGCAGCCCATGGTGCAAGGCGTACAACTCAGCGCCCCTTTCGGGCGTTATCAACTGGCTCTGGACGTAGCGTCGGCCATTCGCACCGAGGAAAGGAATCCCGCATGAACGCGCGCGCTGAACGAACCCGTTGCCTCGACGGCCTGCTGGAAGAACGCGTACTGGTCCTGGATGGCGCCATGGGCACCATGCTGCAAGGCCACGATCTATCGGCCGAAGACTTCGGCGGCGCCGATCTGGAGGGCTGTAACGAAAACCTGGTGAGCACCCGTCCGGACGTGGTGTCCGGTATTCATCGTGCCTATTTGGCCGCGGGCGCGGACATCGTCGAAACGAATACGTTCGGCGGCACGCCCCTGGTCTTGGCGGAATACGGTCTCGACCAGAACGCGTACGCCTTAAATTTGGCCGCGGCACAACTGGCGCGGCAGGCGGCGGACGAATATTCCACTTCGGCCAAGCCGCGCTTCGTCGCCGGGGCGATGGGTCCTACGACGAAAGCCATCAGCGTCACTGGCGGCGTGACGTTCCCGGCCCTGGTCGAAAATTTCCACGAACAAGCCCGCGCTTTGCTGGACGGCGGCGTGGATCTATTGCTGGTGGAGACCTGTCAGGATACGCGCAACGTGAAAGCGGCACTGGCTGCGATCGAGCGGCTGCGTGACGAGCGCGGCGAGCGCATTTCGGTGATGGTCTCCGGCACCATCGAAGCCATGGGCACCATGCTGGCGGGACAGACCGCCGAGGCTTTCACCGCCTCGCTGTCGCACGCCGACCTGTTGGGAATCGGGCTCAACTGCGCCACTGGCCCGGAATTCATGACCGACCATCTGCGCACCATTCACCAGATGTCGCCGTTCCGGATTTCCTGTTATCCGAACGCGGGTCTTCCTAACGAAGACGGGATCTACCTGGAATCGCCCGAGGCCATCGCGGCGCAGCTTTCGCGTTTTCTCGACCACGGCTGGCTGAACTTTGTCGGCGGCTGCTGCGGTACCACGGATAAGCACGTACGCGCGCTGGCGCAAATGGCGGAAACCAAGCGCCCGCGTGCCCTGCCGGCAAGGTCTCACCGCGCCTACTATTCGGGCATCGACCTGGTGGAGGCCGATGAAAGCAGCCGGCCGCTGATCGTCGGTGAACGCACCAACGTGATTGGATCGCGGCTCTTCAAGAATCTGGTGGCCGAAGAAAAATGGGAAGAGGCAAGCGAAATCGCGCGGCGTCAGGTAAAGAACGGCGCGCACATTGTGGACGTTTGCCTGCAAACCTCGGACCGGGACGAGATCGGCGACATTCCCGCCTTCTACGAAAAGCTGATCGCAAAGATCAAAGCGCCCCTGATGATCGATACCACGGACCCCAAGTCGGTGGAGCTGGCGTTGACCTATTGCCAGGGCAAGAGCATCGTCAATTCCATCAACCTGGAAGACGGCGAGGAAAAATTCGAAAGGATCTGCCCGCTGGCGCGGCGCTACGGCGCGTCTCTGGTGGTGGGCTGCATTGACGAAGATCCGCTGCAGGCGCAGGCGTTCACGCGCGAGCGCAAACTCGCGGTGGCGAAGCGATCCGTGGATCTGCTCACAACTAAGTACGGTATTCCCGTCGAGGATATTATCATCGACCCGCTGGTATTCCCATGCGCCACCGGCGACATCAATTACATCGGCGGCGCGGTGGAGACCATCGAAGCAGTCCGGCTGGTGAAGCGCGAGATCCCGCATGTGAAGACGGTGCTCGGCATCTCCAACGTTTCGTTTGGCCTGCCCGCCGCTGCGCGGGAAGTGGTCAACTCGGTTTTTCTGTATCACTGCACCAAGGCCGGTCTGGACTTGGCGATCGTCAACTCGGAAAAGCTGGAGCGCTTCGCATCGCTCCCCGAGCAGGAACGAAAGCTGGCCGAAAACCTGCTGTTCAACTGGCCGCCTGAGGGTGACAGCGCGCCCGGCGATTGGCGCGATCAGAGCTTGGAACAGAAGGCCGCCATCAATCAGTTTCACATCGCGGCCATTACGGAACACTTTCGGGGCGCCGGCGCGCGCGTCAAAACCAGCGTCGCCGATCTGCCGCTCGATCAGCGGCTCCCGCGCTACAT
>Ga0302324_100030265_pt1 | contig 10233 bp, 7 predicted proteins | sample Palsa_T0_1_FD_201949 | JGI IMG/M metagenome (GOLD analysis project Ga0302324, IMG submission 201949) | Peat permafrost microbial communities from Stordalen Mire near Abisko, Sweden - Palsa_T0_1 | ecosystem: Environmental > Terrestrial > Soil > Palsa > Peat permafrost | place: Sweden: Abisko... | reverse complement strand
GGCCTCGACCCGCACCACCACCTCGCCCGGGCTGGCCACGGGCTCGGGGACGTCCGCGAGGTAAATCCCGTCGATGCCCGAAAAACGGTCATAGCGTACTGCTTTCATCATGTCTCCCAGTTTGCGAGTGATCCGAACCGGCCGGACCGCGCGAGAGGACGCTCAGGTACGGCGCAGGAGTGGCAAGAGGATGTCGTCGACGAGATGCGCAACGAAGGCGGCGTCGCACGGCTCGCTTCCCTGCTTGCAATAGGCGCGTGGCGCGTCACGGTCCCGAGCCGGTGACCGGGTCGATCGGAGTGGATGTTGCGAGCCGCTGCTCGATGGCCATCGCAGCAGCGAGGCATAGCTCGTCGCTGAGGTAGGGGCCGATCAGCTGGACGCCTTGTGGCACACCGTCCACCACCCCGGTAGGCACCGCAACTGATGGCAGGCCGGCGAGGTTGGCGACAGTGAGGAGACGATGACGGCGCATGGTCTCTGCCGCCTCGTCGGGCCCTCGGATGTCGAAGCCCACCTCGAACGGCGGCTGGGTCGAGACCGGTCCCAGAACAAGCGGATAGTCCAGCTGGAATTCTGTCCATGCCCGGGCCACCTTTAGCCGTTCGATCCAGGCCAGCATCAGCCGGTCGGGCGCCAAGGAGGGCCACCGGGCGAAGCAGTGCTCCAGGAACGCGCGGGCCCCCGGACTGGCCAGCGCCTCCATCTGCGGCCACATGGTGCCGAGTTCGCTAAAGACGAGCTGCGACCAGGTCTCGAACGCCGCGGCGATCGGCGGCGGGTTGACTTGTTGGATCTTGTACCCGGCTTCGGCCAGCGCGTCGGCAGCGCGGCGGACGCTGGCCGCCACATCCGGGTGAGTAGAACCCCCCTCCGGCTCGGCTATGACGGCGACCGCCATGGGGTTAGTCCCAGGGTGAGCAGCCACTTGCGCCGGGGGCGGGACAGACCACGGGTCCCGCGGATCTGAGCCAGAGATCACCGCCAGCGCGGCCCGTAGATCCTCGACCGATCGGGCCATCGGCCCGTTCACCGCCATCAGCTGCACGACCAGTGGCGGTCCGCCAAGGTCGGTGGCGTTCCACCACGGCACCCGGCCGCGCGACGGCTTCATGCCGCAGACTCCGGTGCACAGGGCAGGCATCCGGAGCGAACCCGCCAGGTCGTTGCCCAGCCCGAGCGGAGACATGCCGGTGGCCAATGCCACGGCTTCGCCACCCGAAGAGCCGCCGGGGGTGAGCCTCGGGTTCCACGGGTTCACCGTGGCGCCGTGCAACGCGTTATCGGCGTGGAAGCGCAGCGCGAAGTCAGGCAGGTTGGTGCGGGCAAGAGGGATGGCCCCGGCGGAGCGCAGACGGGCGACCACCGGCGCATCGGCCGCGGCGATGTTGTCCCGGAGGGCTGCGACTCCTGCCGTCGTCGGGCTGCCCGCCACGTCCAGGTTCTCCTTGACCGTGAACGGCACCCCGTGCAGACGGCCGAGTGAGTGGCCGGTCGCGATGGCCTGGTCAGCGGCCGCCGCTGCGGCCATTGCCTCGTCCGCCAGTGTCAAGGTGACGGCGTTGACCGCCGGGTTCACCGCCTCGATCCTGGCCAGGTGTGCGTCGATGACCTCTCGGCTGCTGAGCTCCTTGGCCGCTATTCGCCCCGCCAGATCGAGTGCGCCTAGCCTCCACAATTCCCTAGTCATCGCAGTTCCCGGCCTGGGCGGGGCGGATGTTGTGGTTGAAGCGGAACCGGTTGGCGGGGTCGTAGTGCGCCTTGACGGCGGCTAGTCTCGCGTAGGTCTCCGTCGGGTAGGACGCGCGTGCCTTGTCCTCGTCCCCGTCCCCCTGGCCGGTGAAGTTGACATACATCTGGCCCGGCCCGAACCTGGCCATCGAGTCCCGCGTACCGCGGGCCCACGCGCGGGTGGCCTCGAAACCCTCGGCCGTGGGGGTGCGCGCGATGCAGTTGATGAGATAGGGCGATTGCCGCTGGCTGAACGCCGTCGCGCCGGGCGCCGTCCGGGCCATCGCCCCGCCGAGTTGATGGACGTGCAGTTCGCAGGCGGCCGGGAGCCCGGCGGAGCGCTGGTGGGCATCGGCAAGCGTCTCGACGGCCGGGTCGGGAAGCTCGTCGAGGAAGGCCGAGGTGAAGTAATTCGCCGCGCCCGCCGCATACAGCGGATCGGAGAGTTGCTGCAGCGCGGCGTACGGGATCGGGCCGAGCAGGTCGACGAGCGGGGTGCCCAGGGTCCGCAGCGGACGGACGACTTCCTCGCCCTCCTCCAGGGGGCCCGCCCAGCACGCGGACACGATGACGACCTTCTGGCCGTGCAGGTCCTCCGGCAGGAACGGCGCGGGCGGGGCGGTCGTCAGGTCGATCAGCGTGGTGAGCTCGTCGGGGGCACCGGCCACCGCGTCCCGCCAGCTGGCCAGCACCTGGGCCGCCTGATGTCCGGGGTAGAAGACGACACCGCCCAGGACGGCGGGTCCGACCGGGTGCAACGCGAACTCCAGCTCGGTGACCACGCCGAAGTTCCCGCCGCCGCCCCTCAGGGCCCAGAGCAGGTCAGCGTTGTGGTCTTCGCTGGCCCGCACCAGCTCACCTTCGGCGGTCACCAGTTCGGCGGACACCAGGTTGTCGCAGGCCAAGCCGTGCTTGCGGACCAGGTGCCCGATGCCGCCGCCCAGCGTGAACCCGCCGATCCCGGTCGAGGAAACCAGGCCGCCCGTGGTGGCCAGGCCGTGCGCCTGGGTCTCGTGGTCGAATCGCCGCCAGGTCGCGCCGCCCTGCGCGAGAGCCCGCCGGTGGCGCGGGTCCACGCGCACCGCCGCCATCGCCGAAAGATCGAGTACGACGCCGCCGTCGCAGGTGGAGAACCCGGCCACGCTGTGCGCGCCGCCGCGGATCGCCACCGGCAGCCCTTCGCTGCAGGCGAACTGGACCCCGGTGATGACGTCGGCGGCTCCGGAACAGCGCAGCACTAGCGCGGGACGCATGTCGATCGCGCCGTTCCAGACCTGCCTGGCGTTCTCGTAGCCGGAGTCAGCCGGGGAGATCACCTCGCCGAGCATCCGGGTCCTGAGTTCGGCCAGCGTCGCCTCACCGAGGACGCGCGGGCTTTCCGATGTCATCGTCTCCATGTCCGTTACCTCCCAGGGTAAGAAGCCGACGACCGGAATCTATGGCCGGGGACTTTGCATCCGCTTAACGCTGCGCACGGGCACCGAGGCGGCGGCCCAGGCCGGCGGCAGCTGCCAGGCCACGCCGCTCGCCGAATTTCTCAAAACAGCCTCGCGCCGCCTCGAGCGCCGCCACCGCCGCCGCGATCTCCCCCGACGCCTCACGCAGGCCCGCGAGCAGCATGTACTGCCAGCCAAGGCCGGGGGTCGCGCGCAGCGCCATCGCCCGCTCGATCAGACCGATGGCCTGCCCCGGACGGCCGGTGAGGACTTCGGCCACCGCCAGGTTGTTCAGCGCGCCGGCGTGGCCAGTGAGATCTCCGGACCGGTCCAGCATGCGGCATGCTTCATGACCGAGCGCGCGCGCCCGCTGGCCGTCGCCAAGGGCCGCCTCCGCCAGCGCGACGCCGGTCAGGGCGATGGCGGTGCCGCGCTGGTCGGGGATTTCCGCCCGCAGGCCGGCGGCCAACCGGAAGCATTCCCTGGCCGCGGCGGGATCGCGGCTGCGGAGCAGGTGCCCGCGTTGCGCCAGGATGTGGGCCTGGCCCGTGCGGTCCCCCAGCGATTCGAAAATCCGCAGGGCCTGTTCAAACAGCACCCCCGCCTCGTCGAAACGTCCGCCCATCCGGGCCGCCAGGGCCGCGGTGGCGAGGATGTAGCCGCGGCTCTGCACGGCGCCAACCCGCCGGCCGACCAGCATGGTCTCCTCGAAGACGGGAAACAGCAGCTCATCGAAGGAATCAGCCGACCAGGCCACGGTGCACACCGTAAAGAAGGGCGGTGCGTCTGGTGGCACGCAACCCAGAGCACTCAGCGAGTTGTCGAGCAGGGCCTGCGCCTCGGAGGTTTCACCGCGGAATAGCGCCACCACAGCCCGCAGGTGCTCGTTCGAACACCGCACGCTGGCCAGGCCGCGGGCCGCGGTGCCCGCCTGGCTGGCGACCCGGACCGCATCTTCCCATTCGCCTGCCATCCAGGTGAGCAACGACTGCTGGTGAAGCGCCTCGGCCAGCGAGCCGGGATCGCCGAGGTCGCGGCCGAGGGCCGCGATCTCGGCGCCGATGGCGAGGCCACGCCACGGCCGGCCCAGCCGGACCTCCAGCACGCCGGTCGCGAACAGTGCCCGGGCCCGCAGCGGCGATGGCGCCGGGCAGGCTTCCAGCGCTTGAGCCAGCCAACGGAGCCCCTCGGCGTGAAGCCCGCGCGCCATCCACGAACGCCACGTCGCGACCGCGGTCACGAGCGCGCGGTCTGGCATCTCACCCAATGACGTCGACAGTGCGGCCCGCAGGTTCCCGGCTTCGACCGCGAACCACGGGCTCGGCTCTCCAACCACGCCACCGCCAAGGTCAGGGTCGCAAGACTCCGCCCGTTCGGCATACCACTGGGCATGCCGGCGCTGGTGGCAGGCTAGCTCCCCCGACAAGGCAAGCCAGCTGGCCGCGTACTGCCGGATGACCTCAAGCAGCCGGAAACGGGCCAGGTCGCCGCTCGTCTCCACGGTGACCAGAGACTTGTCTACCAGCCGTGACACCACCACGGCCACGGGTTCGGACAACCCGCCCGTGCACACCTGCTCAGCCGCGTCGAGGGCGAACCCTCCAGCGAATACCGACAGCCGGCGAAACACGGCACGCTCATCATCCGCCAGCAGGTCATGGCTCCAATCCAGCGTCGCCGCCAACGTAGCCTGCCGGTCCGGCACGCCATGGATCCGTCCAGCCAGCGTGGCCAGCGCGTCATCCAGCCGGGCGGCCAGCTCCGCGGCCGCCAGATGCGCGATCCTGGAAGCGGCCAGCTCGAGCGCCAGAGGTATGCCGTCGAGGCGGAGACAGATGCGTGCGACCGGCAGGGCAGTCGCAGAGTCGAGCCGGAACGCTGGTGATGCGTTTCCCGCGCGCTCGAGAAACAGCTGGACGGAGTCCAGGCGCGCCAGCCGTGCCGGGTCGGCGGGAAGCCCCAGATCCGGCAGCTCAAGAGACGGGACCCGCCACACCAGCTCGCCCGGCAGGTGCAGAGGCTCGCGGCTGGTGGCCAGCACAGCCACGCCGGCGCAGCGCTCAAGCATCGCCAAGGCGAATTCTGCAGAGGCCCCGAGCAGATGCTCGCAGTTGTCGAGCAGCACGACCATGCTCCGGTCGGCAAGCCACTCCACAACGGCCGCCGTGGTGGGCCGGGCTCCGGTCAGCGCCAGGCCAAGAGATGCCGCGGCAGCCGCCGGTATCAGCCGCCCCTCCCGGACCCCCGACAGGTCCACGAGCCACACCCCGTCGGGGACCGCGCCGGCGTTCGCCAGCCGGCGCGCGACCTCGATCGCCAGCCGGGTCTTGCCTGCGCCGCCGGGCCCGCTCAAGGTCAGCAGCCGTGTGCGACCGGAAAGGGCGAGCAATTCGGCGATCTCCCGCCGACGCCCGATGAAGCTGGTCACCGTAGCCGGGAGATTGGAGACCACGGCCGGGCCGGCAGAGCTCTGCCCAAAGAGAATCCGCCGGTAAAGACTCAGCGTCGCCGGCTCCGGAGCCGCGGCATACTCCTCGTCCAGCACCCGGCACAGGCGCTCGTAGACATCGAGCGCATCCCACCGGCGCCCGGCCGCCTCGAGCGCCTCCATGAGCACCCGGTGCAGCGGTTCGTCGTTCGGGCGGTCTGCGACCAAAGGCTCTAGCAGGGCGACCGCTTCTTCGGGTCTTCGGCGTTCCAGCAGGGCGCGGGCTTGCCCGGCGGCCAGCGCCTCACGCAAAGCTGCCAGTCGTTCACGATGGGGTGCCGCCCAATCGGCGTAGCGATCCTCCGGCAAAAGCTCACCCGCGTAGAGCTTCAGGGCGGCACCGTAATCCTCGACAGAACCAGAACGCAGCGCCTGCTGCGCCGCCGCCGCGAACACGTCGGCATCGACGATCAGGTCACCGTCGGGACACAAGATCACGATGTCGTCCCGCAGACAGAGCGCGTCAGCTGAAGGCGAACCATCCGATGCCAGCGCCCGCCGCGCCGCATGCAGAACCTGGTGCAGATTGTTCGCCGCGACGGCAGGGTCCAGCCCGGGCCATAGCACCCCGGCCAGCACGTCACGGTGAGCCCGGTGACCGCCGGCCAGAGCCAGCAGCTTGACCAGCGTCTTGGACTTGCGCAGCCGCCACGAGCCAGGAATCGCGCGGCTTCCGACACGAACGCTGAAGCCGCCCAGCAGCGCAACGCGCAGCGTGCCGGAAGCGGCCGCCACATCCGCACTGCGCTCCCCCGTCATACGTGGAGTCTCCGCCCACAAGGTCGCGCTTGCCAATCCTGCGTCCCCGTGGCAGCGGCACGCCCAGACCACCCGCACCCACGCACGACTAAGGGAACCTGCCACGCCGGGGGCTTGTTCCGGGAATACACAACAGAAGCGCGTAAAGCCATGAAGACTGTCATCCGCGCGGAACGACGCGTTCTGCGCACTCCCCCCACCGAACGCCTGAGAACCACGCTCGTGCAGATCGGCGGATATTTTGCGCGTGTCAGTCTATGGGCGGACACGGACCGTCATCGATTGCATGTACGCACTGGTGCACGCTTGAGTGATGGCAGCGCCGGAGGTCTTGTCGTTCCGCGAGTTCCGCGCCAGGCTGGCGGGCGTGCTTGACCGGGTCCGGCGATCCCAGGGCCGCGGGGTTCGTGGCGCTCACAGTGCCGCAGGCGGTGCAGGTGTCGATAAACCAGTACGAGGCGCTGCAGGAGGCCGCCGAGTGGCGGCATGCCGTCGCGGCGGCGCTGGCCTCGGTGCGGGCCGAGGGGCTAGAACCCGGCCATGAGGACCTGGGGCGCTGTTCGCCGAGGTGGCGGCCAGGCGGCTGTCTAGTGATGAGCCGCCGGAGCGGGTCCTGTCCCGCTACCGCAGGTGAGCCGCGCGGCCGGCGACCCGTATGTAGATCCGGCCAGCGGGGTGCTGCCCAACCTGCTGGGCATCACCGATTCCGTCAAGCTGGCCAGGGATGAGGCGCTGTCCGCGTCGCGGCTGATCGACCTGGAACGGCGGCGGCTGCCCGGCCGGGATGACCTGGCCCGCCCGCCGGCTTTCCACCGCTACATCCTCGGCGACGTCTACGGCTGGGCCGGCAGCTGCGCACCGTGTCCATCGCGGAAGGATCAGTGTTCTGCCTGCCACAGCACCTGGAGTCCTACGCCGTGGACGTGTTCAGCCGGCTAGCCGCAGCAGACCGGCTGCGGGGCCCGGCCCGCGACCCGTTCATCACCGCCCTGGCCGGATCCTCGCCGACGTCAACGCCCTGCACCCGTTCCGCGAGGGCAACGGCCACGCCCAACGGGCGTTCTTCTCCCAGCTCGCCCACGACGCCCGGCATCACATCGCCTGGTGCGCACGGACCCCGGCCGCAACATGGCCGCCAGCGCCGCCGCCCACCGCGGCGACCTGGCCCCGCTCCGGGAAATGCCCGGCCAGCTGACCGATCTGCCGCACCCCTCCAAGCCACCGGGCCCGGAGAGCGGGCCGCAACCTGACCTCTCGCCAGACGGCCGCGGCCAGCCGCGGTGAGCAGCCGGGGCTTGTCCGGGATCCCCGGCGATATGCAAGGGGTCATTGAAGGCTCGCCTTCGCCCGACCCGGCGCCCAGGCAGCCGCTCCGGCCACCGGCCCGCGCCATAGGAGCCGCTGCAGCTCATCGACGGTGAGGCCGGTATCCCTCAAGATGCTCCGCAGCGTGCCCGGGCGGATGTCACGGCCAGCGTGAACCGGGACTGTCGTCCGCCTGCCATCGGGATGGTGCAGGATGTGGTGGCTGCCGTTGACCCGGCCAACGACGAAGCCCGCCTTCTCCAGCGCTCGCACCACCTGGCTGCCGCGGATGGCGGGAACCGGCGGCATCAGGCCACGTCGGGGACGGTGACCGTCAGCTCCTCGGGCACCCCGAATTCCGCGAACCAGCCGTCGAGGGCCTGACGGAGGTCGGCGACAGCCTCCTCCGGGGTCTGCCCCTCGCCGTTAGCGCCGCCACCGGGCAGCGGCGCGTGCGCACACCACCAGCCGGTTTCATCCTGCTCGACGGTGTACGGCACGTGCACGACACGCTCCACGGAAGCATTGTACCCGTGGCTTTCCCCAGGACACGGGCCCTCGCCAAGACCGGGCAACGCAACCTGCTGTCCTCATACCGCCGGTCCCGCGCGCTTCCGCCGGGCTGGCCGGGCCACCTCAAGCCGCAGCTTCCCGCGAACCGCGAAAAGCCGGCCGGCGAGCCGCGACGTGCTACCTTGGACAGGTGATAGATCACCATTTCGGTGATGTACCACCCGGGCACGGGACCGAGTCCCTCGGACACATAAATACCCCAAATTCGCCCGTTTCCGGGCACGTCGGATAGTCACCCGCGCGCAGGCTTCCGCGAGCGCCGGGCGATCGGCGTTTCTTGCTTACTATCCTTCCTGGTCAGGGCCTTGCGGCCGGGTTAACGTGCTGTCACGGTGGCGGTCTTGGCAGTCTTGGGGGCGCGCGCCTGCAAGGTCGCGTCAGCCGGGTTCCACATGAGGCTGATCCTGTGCTCGCGCAGGTAGGCGATCACCTCGCCCGGACTCACGGTGGTCCTGACATCGGCGCCGGCCCGGGTGCGGCGCCTGCCCCGCGTGGCGGGGCTGGAGAGCAGCAGGTGTAGGGCGGGCAGGTGCAGCAGCAGCCTGGCCTCGCGGATGTAGGTATTCTTCGGCCGGGCCGGATCCGGCGCCATCGCGCTGGTGTGGCCATGCCGGCAGCGGTATGCCGCCTTGCCGTTGGACCAGGTCGACTCCATCCGGCGCCCGCACAGCCCGCAGTTGAGCAGCCCGGCGAGCAGGTACCGGCGAACCACGGGCTCGGCCTGCGGGGCCGGGCCGCGGGTTGCGTTGACGGCCTGGGCGGCGACGAAATCCTCCTCGCTGACCAATGCCGGGTGCGCGGGCCGCTTGGAGATGACCCAGCCGTCGGGCAGGTTCCACCGCTGCACGCTCTTGTGCCCGAGCGTGACGTTGCCCGGATCGGCGAGCTCGCTGTCAGTGCGCTGCCGGTTCCACACCTGGCGGCCTGTGTAGCGGGGGTTCTCCAGGATCGCGGTGACCGCGCCGAGCGTCCACCCTGCCCCGCTCCGGTGCCGGTTGCGGCCGGGGTCGGCCGCGGACGGGCACGGCACCCCGGCCTCGTTCAGCGCCCGCGCGATCCGCGCCACGGAGTGCCCGGCCAGGCGCTGGGCGAAGATCCACCGCACCACGGGCGCCGTCTGCGGGTCAGGCTCCAGCCGGTGCGCGCGCCGTCCCCATGAGGCGTGCATCTTGTTCGGGTGCGGACCGGCGTCGCCGAGCCGGTATCCGTACGGCGGGCGGCCGCCCAGGTACCGGCCCTGGTCGCGGGTCTGGACCATCATCGCGGTGCGGACCCGGATGCTGGTCCGCACGACCTCCCGCTTGGATGACAGCCCCAGCTCGGTCATCCTTTTCTCGTCATGCTCGGACCTGAAGTCGACCGGGCCGCCGGCCTCCGGCATCCACAGCTGTACGCCGTAGTGCTCGAGCAGCGGCGCCATCGCCGCGTACTGGCTGCCGTAGAACGCCCGCCCGTACTCCCCGACCACGATCGCGTCCCATCCCCGGTCCGGGTCGGCAAGCTGAGCAACCAGGGCAGCGGACTCCGGGCGGCGGGCCCATGCCAGCTCCGGGTATGTCCGACATCGAAGAACTCCGCCACGATCTGCCCGTGACCGCGGACCAGTGCCCCGGCCTGCTCGCGCTGCCGCGACCGCGAGGTCGCCGGCTCCTGCCAGTCCTCGGTCGATACCCGCCCGTAGAACGCGAACCGCAGACGCACCGGTGCCGAGTCTCCATCACGGCACAAGGCCGACCGCTCGACCCACTCCGCCAGGGCGCTCACCGCAGCCATTTACCGTCCCTTCCGGCAAATAAATTCACGAGTAAACAGGATTACGGAAAGCGCGCTGCCCTGTCATCCGGAATGCCGAGAACCAGTAATTTGACGGCATAAGAACATCAATAAGGGCCGAGCTAATTCACATTATTTACGCATAATGCTCCGGGGTTCCCGTCGTGC
>Ga0302324_100030263_pt1 | contig 10233 bp, 9 predicted proteins | sample Palsa_T0_1_FD_201949 | JGI IMG/M metagenome (GOLD analysis project Ga0302324, IMG submission 201949) | Peat permafrost microbial communities from Stordalen Mire near Abisko, Sweden - Palsa_T0_1 | ecosystem: Environmental > Terrestrial > Soil > Palsa > Peat permafrost | place: Sweden: Abisko... | reverse complement strand
GTCGCAGACGGCCTGTTCGCGTGAAATGGAGGAGCGCTGCGGTGCAGTTGGCTCCCAGGCTGTGGCGACCCGCCGTTTATTCAGGGTTAGGAGCAACCCCGCTGGGACGAGGCGCGCCCTCATTTTGCCTAAGTCTCCTATAAGATGTATAACCCGTTACATAATTGTGGTGAACCTTACTTCCCGCGCCGGCGCGCCAAAACCGCAACCCATTTGCTGTATAGGCATTTTGGCTGGTTACTATCGGTACTATCACAGGCTGGGAAATCGGGGATTCCCTTGGTCTGCGGCGATGAACATCGTTCTTGAAGTACTATTACGTTAGCGCCAGCCGGTAGGACTTATGAGTACTCGCCGCGGTTAAGGGTAGTACCAATTTGCCATAGAATTGCGCATCTTATCCGATGTAACATTAACCTGTCCGCACTCTCATCTGACTGCGCGGATAGAAATCACGGTGAGCTGTGTTTGATTTATATAAAACGATTCAAGACTTATACGCTGAGAGGGAAAAGCTTCAGCGGGTCATCGCTTCCCTAGTAGATTTGCAGAGAGGGTCCGGCGGGGACGTCCCGCTAATGCCGAAGATCGAAAAACGGCGAGGACGAAAGTCGATGAGCGACGAAGAGCGCCAGACGGTCTCGGTCCGAATGAAGTCGTATTGGTCAGGCCGCCGCCATACCGCACTCGCACAGGAGGCTTAGCTGATCTGTTACTTTTGAGTCGAGCGATCCCGACGACAAGGATTCCAACGCTCGGTGCCCCGCAATGGTCTAGGCCCTGGCTGTGATGCGACGAAAAAGTCGTTGATGATGAGATCGTAGCTCTGGACGAGTCATCGTTCAACGCTCTTCAGAATTACGAGACCGCATCGCTGATCTATTACGTGAGGCGGCGCGTGGTGGTGTTGCGGCGGCCGTTGCGCGAAGGAGCTGCCGACGAGAAGAACTCCCAAAAGAAGGCCGCCAAACAGTTGACTTTAGATCTGCCCGAAGCGACGCATCCGGGGGTCTTTACGAGTATGCCGTGCTGGTGACCTCGATGCAGGACGAGGTGCTGGCGATCGCGCAGCATTACCGGGACCGCGGGGACTCGGAGAACAACTTCGACGAGTTGAAGAACCAGTGGGGATGGGCGGGCTTCACCACGCATGACCGGAAGCTATGCCAGGTGATGGCGCGCATTACAGCGCTCATCTACAACTGGTGGACGATCTTCATGCGACTGGGAATTCCGGAGAAACACGCTGAGGCAATCACCTCGCGTCCGCTGGCGCTACATGGCATCGCTCGGCGGACCCGGCATGCCAATCAAACCACGGTGGAGGTCACCAGCACGCACTCCAAGGCGCAGGTGATCGCCGAAGCGCTGACCAAGGTGAGCGGGTTCCTCAAGCGAATCAAGGCGACTGCGGAGCAGTTAGCTCAACCTGAACGGTGGCGGCTGATCCTCAGCGCCGCCTTTCAGCATTTTCTGGGTGGGAGGATTCTGGGAAGCACTAGCCGACTGGCCAATGCTACCGGCTAACTGCCGTTTTTAGGTTTATCCACGGCGCTAAAAACCGAAATGCCGTCGGCGCCTTTGGCCGCGAGCGCGCCGCGCCCTGTCCAATCAAGGTCAAACTCCCACGAACCTTCGAGCTTCGTCGAATCAATCACATCGTGATCTAAAATCTAAATAACCTCCTGCCATTTGATGCAGGTTGTCCGCGATGCCGGCCGCCGTCAGGTTGTGGGGCAGGCGACTTGGATGTTCGGTACCGAAGCCAGGTCGCTCGGGTCACCTCTGCCGGGCTTGTTATTCAGCGGCCCCCACGAGGACGGCAGCGCTGGCGTAGCGGGCGCCCACGTCGCTCCAGATCCTTTCAGTGATGGCTTTGATGATTCTGAAAAGCTGTCCGTGCCTGAACGCGTAGCGCTCCTATTGCATCCATATCTTCCGAGAGTTGCTGGAATGTTTCGAGGTTGCCAAAGACCATGGCATCGTTGAGCTTGCTGTCGATGCGATAACAGGCTCTCAATGCGTACCATAGGCGCAGGCAATCGTTACAGGGCTCGGTGGCCATAGTTTTTTGTTTTTAGAGTGGCACGAGTTTGCAGCCGACACCGTGCCTGGGCGTAACAGAACTGAGCACGGCCTTCACGGCAGATCGTCTATGCCCCTAACTCCTGCTCAATATCGGAGAAGTTTATTTCTTTCCGGGCGAGACGTTCTGCCCAAGCGAGGGGAACACCGATGTGCTGGTTAATACACAGCAGCGGCGCACCACCTGAAGACGCTACCAGTTGGACACGATACCCCTGGGCCGAAAGCAGATTTACGATTTCTATTGGTTCCATCATTGGGTCCGTCTTTTCAGCAGATATCCCGCGGACGTGATGTGGTTCATTTCAATCCATCACAAGCTTGCAGCGGCGGTACTCGGGAGCCCAACTGAATATTCGGCTAACTCTTAAGGAATTACCAGCAAATTCCTAGAAAACAAGGCTGATATTGTGAGATCGCGTACATAGATCCGGATTCTGAACATCTCACCGAGGACGACCGGGAAGGTTCCCGCCGACGCGCTGGACAGCTTGCAGGTGAAGCTGAGCCGGTTAGAGTTGCGACGGTGAGTTGGGAGAAAGTGCTGCGGCTGGTGGTGGTGAATCGGCTTTTGGACCCAGGCAGAAAGTACCCCGGCCGAGCTTTAGCGTCGCAAGGACGACACCGCGCGGATTCGTTGATGCACAGCAAGTAGGAGGACGGCCGTTGCGTCATGGCCTGCTGGTTCCTCGCCACCGAGGGGCGACGATCCCAGTAGCCTGGTATAAGATTACAATCGGAACCCGGAGGTGGATATGCCTGACAAGCGGATGGGGCAGAAGCTCGCAAAGCTTTGGGGCCTCAGTGTCGAGCAGCCTCTCTACCGCAAGACTGGTAACTGGTACCACCTCCTTAAGAAGTTTCCGGGCGCGCTACTCGACGCGGATGGATACGTGATCTTCAAGAGTGAGGAGGAGTTCCGAACCTGCCCGCAATTACAGGTCCGCAAGGAGGTCGGTGCGCCAAAAGGGATCGAGGCCATCCCCGGCTACGTTAGGATGCTCAGCACCGACGGTCAGAATCATTCGGGGTCAGGATCCTGCCGATGATCAAAGATGGGCTGCGTCAGCCGAAGCCGGAAAGGCAATCGAGTCCTATGCGATGGATCTGGCCCTCTGCCACTACCGGCGCATCTGGCGGGAAGTGAGTAACGTCTCTGCGTTCAAGCCGTTCGACATCCTCTGCAGAGACGGCGAACGTGAACTCCGGGTCGAGGTCAAAGGAACAACATCTTCCGGCCTTTCGGTACTCCTCACCCGGAACGAAGTGCTACAGGCCCAGGCTAATAGCGGCGTGTGGCACTGTTTGTAGTATCAAACATCGTAGCAAGCGCGTCGGCGGAAATAAGCGGCGGATCTGCCATTGATCGGTGCGTCTGGGTTTGGACCCGCTAAGTGTGAAGCGCATCGCGCCCTAAGCGGCCCCGGCGAGTTGCCGGCACGTTGCCCACTTACTAATGCCCTGCTGATCCAGCAGCTTTTCTCGCCGTGGTCCTCGGGTGGAAGCTGCTCGATGCCAGCGGATCGCCTTCCTTGCCAGTCCACTGCGGACAGAGTGACGGAGGTGCGGAGTCTCGGCCGGAGCCCTGCAAGAACCATAGTGCCATCCGGGCTCCAGGTTCCGATCCCAAGGACTTGCGCACCCAGGTCGAGTTCCGCGGTTCGAGTTGGCAGGGTCAGCAGGACCATCCTCTGATCGCGGCAATAAACGGCCCTCTGTCCGTCGGGCGATATTGACGGGAACCGTCCTCCGCCGCTGAAGAGCATTTCCTCAACTCGACAGTCCCGGAAAGCGTTTTCGCCGGTGACGCCGTGCGAGCGCCGGCATGGTCCAGAATCGCCGGAGCAACGGACCGGCTCGCCTGAACCACCACTTGTGTCTAAGCTATCTTGTTCGAGGAGCTTCGTTGAGGAGCGCTGGCCCAATTCCAAGAGCATTATCGTAGCGAACGCAATCACCAGAGGAAGGGCAACGTTCCGTTATGCCCTCTTTCCGAGGAACCGTCAATGAGTCGAGGGCCATCGATCGATTGCAGCGACCGTCTCGGCGGTCTTCTCAAGTATTACCACTGGAGGGCCGCATGACTCTCTTGACCTTTCGGGGTTTACTGAAAGCTGAGATTGACGATGTTTGCTTCTATCCCCGCGGCGATGAGTTGAAGCGTCACGTTCCCTTGCCGGCCAGCGATTGCGGCAGTATAGCGTTCACCTGATCCTCACCGGGAAGCGTCGAGGGTCCTGCGTACGCGACCGGGACGCCGATGCCGCCCACAATCGACGAGCCGATAGCAGCGTCGATTTTCCCTTTGCCCGATTCTCTTTGGAGCCGCACTTCACAAAGTTCGCGGACGGCGGCAATCCGCGGATGCGAAGGCTCAAGCACCGCTTCAAAGACGCGTAGCGCGCGCAGCGCCATAGGGCGGGCCTCGCCCTGTCTTTCGAGATCGCAGAGCATCGATGCGTAATTGAGCAGCGTCAGCGCCATGTCCGGATGGGCGTCCCCTAGCAATTCGCGCTTGATGCGGAGCGAACGAAAATACAAAGATTCCGCTTCCACTGCATCCCCCTGCGCCCACCGGAGCGCCGCAAGGTTGTTTAGATTCACGGCGACCTCCAGATGCATCTCGCCGAACATCGACGTAAACACGGTCAGCGCATGCCGGTAGATCGGTTCGGACTCCGCGTAACTCCCAAGGCCGTCGAGCACTCCCGCGAGAGCGCAGGCGTCGGCCAGCGTGTCGGGGTGGTCCGGTCCCAGCAGCCTTTCCCGAATCTCGCAGGCTCGCCGCGCGAAAGGCTCGGCCGCCGCAAACTCGCCGCGTGAGTGATTCAGCCCGCCCAGATTGTGATAAATCGTGGCTGCTGCCGCGTCTTCGCCCGACGTGTCCGCGAGCGCCTTCCAGTACAATCGCTCCGCTTCGTCAAACCTGCCGGTGTATTTGTAAAGCACGGCAAGATCGTTCAGTTGAGATGTCGCGCACAGCCCGCATCTTTCCGCGTGCTCGATAGCCAGCCTGAGCCACGGCTCCGCCTCTGCGTAAAGGCCCTGCGACCGGAGCGCCGTTCCCACATTGCCGAGCGCCTCCAGCCGGATTGACTCAGCCTCCACTCCGGTGGAGCGTTCGCCCAGCCGCTCCATGATCTCCCAGGCGGCGCGGGCATGCTCCCCGGACCGCGCGTATTGCCCCCGCGCCGCCGCAATTCGCGACAACAGGTTGGACACATTCGCGGCATCGGGGCTGTCGGACCCGTCTTCCCGAAGAAACCGATCGCGCGCTTCGAGAGCGGTGCGCTCCGCCCCAGCCCACGCGCCGACCGCGAACAGGGCCGCGGCTTGTTCGTACAGTTCGACAGCACTGTCAGCGGAAATCATGGATGCGCCACCACCAGCAGCGTATTTGCGCGGCGAATCGAGCATTCCATGGCCAGCCGCAGATTCTCCGGATCGAGCGCCGCGAAGCTCTCATCGAGAATCGTCATCTCGCTCTTCTGTAGCAACGCGCGGGCCAGAAAGACCCGGCTTCGCTCGCCCTGCGACAACTGCCAGCCGGTATCGCCCACCATCTGCTGAATGCCCGCGGGCATGCGTTCGAGAAGATCTCCCAGACCGAGTTCACGGCAAACCTGCACCGCTTCCTGCATGTCTTCGTACATGGGTGGCCACGCCCGCCCCATCAACAGGTTGAATGCCAGCGTGCCGGTGAGGATATGGTTCTCGTGGTACTGCGGCGCGGCAGCCACTTTCTTCCGCCACTGCCGCGCGCCAATGGACGCGCGGTCGAGGCCTCCCGAAGTCAGTAATCCCGATACCGGTTCCCGTAGCCCGCACAATATCGAAACCAGCGTCGACTTGCCCCGGCCCGACGCGCCTTCGAGCAGCGCCCGATCGCCGCGCTCCATCCGCAGGTCGATTCCGTTTAGCACTTGCGGCCCGTCCAGCCGGTAACGGAACGTCACGTCGCTTGCATCGAGCACCGTCCGGCCCGCGGCGCTATCGGCGACGCCTTCCGGTTCGACAGCCGTAGCGGCTTGGAACAACGGGGCCGCCGCGCGCCATGAGACACCCGCGCCAATCAGGTTCGATGCGCCCGCCAGCGCCGATCGCAACGCCTGCCAGGCCAGCAGAACGCCCCCCAGCCCGACGGCCAGACTGGTCGCCTGAGCGCTCCCCGAGAACGCGGGCATCAGCGCCGCCACGCCCGCCAGCAGCCAACCGCTTGGCACGAACGAATTCAGCAACACGCCCCACCGGTCCATGCGTGCGGAAACGGCGTGATATGTGCTCAGCGCTTCGTCCTCCTGCGCGTGGCGTCCCTCGCCAGGCTCCTGCACGAGGCGCGTGCGATGCCCCGTCATCTGTTCGATCAGACGGTGCGTCATGGTGAGCCGCGCATCGGTCCACCGGCTGCGCTCGCGGGCGAATCGCCACGCGATTCCGCCTGCCAGCGCCAGCCAGGCAAGGAACAGCGTCACCAGCAACCCGCCGCTCGCGCCCATCGTCAGAAAGGCGCCGGCCAGTGCCAGCTCAACCACGGATACGGCTGCGGCGAGTCCACCCGAAAGCGCCAGGGTTTCCACGGCCTCGGCTTCCGTAACGCGGCTGAAGAAGCCGCCCGCGCCTTCCTTCGCGACTGCGCCGGCGCCCAGACGCAGCGCTCCCGCCAACAGCCGCTGTTTCAGTAATCCTCCCACCCCGATCGACAACCTGCCCTGTGATCGCGCCGCACACACACGCAGGGGAACGAGCGCCGCCAGAAGCAGAGTCCAGCCCCACATCCAACCCGGATCGAGCCGCCCGGAAAGCGAAGCCTGCCCGGCTGCCCACCAGATCGCCAGCCATACGCATGCCTCGGCCACATGCGCGAGCACGAATGCGGCAGCCGTCCGCATCATGCCCGTTTCCCTCATCTGCCGCGCCATGCCCGCACCGGGATCGAGACACAGACGGCGCATCGATCCGATGCGTCTGTCCCCGAAACGCTCTTTCAGGATCGCCCGCCGCGCAACCGCCCTCCTCCGCTCCGCTACGCGGCACGCTTCCAGCAGAGTGTCCGTCTCGCCCACAGCCGCGCCCGCCGCGCCCTCAAGCACCGCATCGACCAGCCGCTCGACCGCAACGCGCTTCTCCGACAGATCGGCATCCAGAACGTCAGCCTTCCCGCCCCGGACGCGCAGCACTCCGGCAAAACCGCTCGTCCCCATCTGCAGCGCCAGTACCCCGCCGGTGCGCAGTTTCGCTTCAACGTCCCGTCCGAAGAGCGGAACGCTTTCCTCCTGCCGGAATTGGCCGAGCCTGTCGTGGCGGCCCAGAGCCGCGATCAGCGCGTGTTCGTCTTTCCACAAAGGGATGGGCATCATGCCACCTCCGCAATCGATCGGGTGACGGCCGGTTCCAACGCGGCCAGCTTCCCGTCGCTCAGCCGCAGGCGCCGCCAATGCGCGCTCGCCCACAAACCGTGCCGTACCGTCTCTTCGGCATCCAGCAGCGCGCGGTAGCGCGAGTGCGGATCGGCCGCCAGCTCGCGGGGTTTACCGTCTTCCACAATGCCTCCGTTTTCCATCACCAGCACGCGCGGCAGATCGAGAGTGTCGGAGACGTCGTGCGTCACCGCCAGCAGCGTCTGTTCGCGCCAGGCCTCGCGCGCCTGCTGCATTGCGTTCCGGCGAGCCGCGCGGTCCAGCCCGCGCGCGGGCTCGTCGAGCAGCGCCAGCCGGACGCCGCTTCTAAGCAGAGCCCGGCCCAGCCGCACGCGTTGACCTTCGCCTCCCGAAACCAGCGCGCCGCCTTCTCCCAACGGCGACTGCGTTCCCAGCGGCAGCCGCGCGATTACGCCGCGTAAACCTGCCGCTTCCACGGCGGCTTCCCAATCGCCCACGCCTGACCCATACCGCAGATTCTCCAGCAGCGGCCGGTTCCACAAACGCACCTCGGGATCTACCCACGCCGTCTGCCGCCGCAGTGATTCGGCTTCAATCTGCGCGCCATCCACCCGCACCGTTCCCTTATCCGCAACATGCCACCCCAACAGCAACCCGATGAGGCTCGACTTGCCCGCGCCCGACGGCCCGACGATGCCCACGTGCTCGCCCGCGCTCACCGTAAGATTTACGTCCCGCAGCAGCGTGTGGCCCGCCGCCCGCACGCTCACGTTTTCAAATTGAAGAAGAGCGCCAGTATCCGCCGGCGGCACGCAGTCGCCGGCCGGCGCGGGCTCCTCCGGAGCGCTGAGCGGTTCCAGAAGACGCAGTGCGATGTTCCGGCGCGAAGGATACTGGTATGCCGAGGCCGCCAATTCCTGTCCCGCCGCCGGCAAGCGCAGAACCCAATAGACCAGCAGCAACAACCCTCCGGCGTCCTGTTCCGCACCGGCGCGCGCCATCAGCATCCACGCCGCCATGGCCAGCGCGGCGAACAATTGCGCGCCGCCCACCCAGGCTACCGTTCTTTGCACTTCCAGACCCGCACGCGCCCACTCCGCGAGCAACGACCCATGTTCGCGCCGCATGGCCCCTTCGGCTCCATGTGCGCGTATCGCGGTCCACCCGAGCAGCGCATCCAGATGAAAGCGCGAAAGGGCCCCCGCATGGCTGCGCCATCGCAGATCGCGCGAGGCGAGCAGAGGATGCGCCGCAAGCGGAATACCCGCCGCCAGCACTGCCGTCAGAACAGCCGGCAGCAGGCTCGCGGGATAGAGCCACGCGACGGCCGCCACAATCAGCGCGGTCTCGAAGAGCGGGCGCAGAAACCCCGCCGCAAGCCCCGGCAGATCGCGCAGGCGGTGCAGCAGGTGCGCGCGCTCGGCCATGTCGGAAGTCAGGCGGCTGCGGAAGTAGCGGTCGCCCAGCCGCCCCATCTTGCGCAGGAATTCCAGACGCAGCCGAACTTCCAGACCCCGTCCTATGCTTGCCACCAGCGCCGCGAGTCCGGTCTCGCACAACGCCAGCGACGCGAGAAGCGTACACAGCGCCCCCGCCGCCCACCAGCGCTGATGCGCGATGTGCAAATCCCGCCCCATATCGAACAACCCGCGAAACAGAATCGTCTCGATCAACCCTCCGGCAGCCGCCATCGCCAGTGCCAACGCCGCAAGCGCCGTCATCGGCCAGGCGTCTCGCCGCACAATGCGCCAGAGATCGCGCGCGGGCCGCGGTTTCTTCTCTTCCACAACCGCGCGCAATTCCTCCGGCAGGGATTGCGCCGGCTGCTCCACGCGTCCCCGCGCGTGAATAAATACGGCAGCCCGGAACATCACATTCTCGGGGCTACCCAGGTCTTCGCGCACGGACCAGTAGATCCCGGGGATCTGTACCGGATCGCCGCTCAGCTTCGCAACCAACCGCCGCGCTTCGTTTCCGTGCGCGATCGCGCCGGACGATACCAGCGCCTGCGCCATCCGGATGGCTGCATCTAGCGCCGCGACCGGCCGCCATCCGCCCGCTTGCACAGCTTCGTCCAGCAGCGGTTTGCCACTGAAGCCCAACGCAGCGATACGCCGCCCAATAGTCTTCCGGAACCCCGTGGAGCGCGTCCACGTGACCCACCCTTCCGCGGGAATGCTCTGCGTGTGAATGTAGAGCTCATTGAGGAAGCGCTCCGCCGAGACCCAGCGCCTGCCGGTTCCGGGGTCCATCACCTGCACCAACGGCCCCACGCGCCGCCACGCCACCACGAAATGAGTCGCGCCGTTCGGGAGCCGGACCACGGCCAGCGCCGGAAGGAGGCCCGCTTCGGGGACCAGCAGGTGGTCGGAGGGCGCCATCGATTGGCCCGAGTCAAGGCCCATCGCAACGGCCATCTCCTCCAGCGCATCGATCGACGTGCCATCCACGCCGGTCTGGCATGCTTCCCGCAACCTGCCATAGCTGGCACGAATGCCAAAGCCGTTGAGCAGGGCCTTGAGCGCCGCCGGCCCGCAATCCATTCCGGACGATTGCACTACCTCAGGTACGAACCAGCGTTGCATCAGCGTTGCTCCTCTGTGTGCAGCGCGTCCGCTCGCAGCGCGCTCGACCGGCTGCCCGCATGGCGGCGCACCAGCTCCCACGGCGTGGTCCGTTCCACCTCGATTTCAGCCGACCCCGGAAGCCCGTGCTGCAACGGGATGCGCGGGTTCTGGCCGGGATCGAGCGCCAGTTCCACGCGCACTGT
>Ga0302324_100030258_pt1 | contig 10235 bp, 10 predicted proteins | sample Palsa_T0_1_FD_201949 | JGI IMG/M metagenome (GOLD analysis project Ga0302324, IMG submission 201949) | Peat permafrost microbial communities from Stordalen Mire near Abisko, Sweden - Palsa_T0_1 | ecosystem: Environmental > Terrestrial > Soil > Palsa > Peat permafrost | place: Sweden: Abisko... | reverse complement strand
CGAACAGTGCCGCCTCGTCGCCACCGGTCCCGGCGCGGATTTCCAGGATCACGTTGCGATCGTCCATCGCGTCCTTGGGGATCAGTGCGAGCCTGATGTCCTGTTCCAAGGCGTCGCGCTTGTGCTCCAGCAGCGGACGCTCCTCGCCGGCGATGGCGCGCATGTCCGCGTCGGTCGCGGGATCGGCGATGATGTGATCGAGGTCGGCGATTTCGGCGATGGCGTGGCGGTAGGCCTTCACCTTTTCCACCACCGGCGCGATCTCGGCGAGCTCGCGGGTGAGCTTCACATAGGTTTCCGCCGGCAACTGGCCGGAGAGTTCGGCCGTGAGCGAGGCGTGGCGCGCCAGCATGATGTCGAGCTTGGTTTCGGGGAGCATGACCGCAATCGAAGGGGTTAGAGGGGAACGCCCTCGGCCTCGGCGAAGGCCGTCAGCGCCTCTCGGATCGAGCCGGCGCCGTCCTTGCGCGCGATCAACTCGTTTACCATGGCGCGGGCCTTGCCGGCATCGAGTTCGAGCGCCATCGCCTTGACCGGACCCACCGCGGACGGCGCCAACGACAGCTTGCGGTATCCGAGTGCGATCAGCGCCAGCGCGCCGATCGTCTTCGACGCCATCTCGCCGCACAAGGTCACCGGCTTGCCGTGGGCGGTGGCCGCGTCGGCGATGTCCTTCAAGGCGCGCATCATGGGTATCGACAGCTCGTCGAAGCGGGTGTTGACGCGCGGATTGCCGCGGTCGGCGGCGAACATGAACTGGGCGAGATCGTTGGAGCCGACCGACAGGAAATCCACCCGCTCCAGCAATTCGTCGAGCTGATAGAGCAGCGCCGGGACCTCGACCATGGTCCCGACCTCGACCCGCTCCGGCAGCTTGTGGCCATGCCGGCGCAGATAGGTCAGTTCGCGTTCGACCAGTTCCTTGGCCTGGTCGAACTCGGCCACCGTCGCCACCATGGGGAACATCAGCTTGAGCTCGCGGTTCGACGCCGCCCGCAGCAGCGCCCGGATCTGGCTGCGCAGCAGGGCGGGCCGGTCGAGGCCGAGCCGGATCGCACGCCATCCCAGCGCCGGATTTTCCTCCTCGATGTTGCGCATATAAGGCAGCACCTTGTCGCCGCCGATATCGAGGGTGCGGAAGGTCACGGGGCGGCCGGCGCTGGCATCGAGCACGGCGCGATAGAGCGCGAGCTGCTCGCCGGTGCGCGGAAACGCCGACGCCACCATGAATTGCAGCTCGGTGCGGAACAGGCCGATCCCGGCGGCGCCGGTTTCGACGATGTGGGGGAGATCGACCAGCAGGCCGGCATTGATCAGCAGCATCACGTCTTCGCCGTCCCGGGTCACGCACGGCTTGTCGCGCAGGGCGAAATACTGGAGCTGGCGGCGCGCCCGCAGCCGCACCCGCTCCACATAGGCGGCTTCGAGGTCGGGAGCGGGGCGGATATGGACCTCGCCCTGCGCGCCGTCGACGATGACGGCGTCGCCCGGATCAACGAGGCCGATGGCATTGCTGACCTCTCCGACCGCGGCGATGCCGAGCGCCCGGGCGACGATGGCGACGTGGGAGGTCGGCCCGCTCTCCTCCAGGATGACGCCGCGCAGCCGCTTGCGGTCGTAGTCGAGCAGCGCCGCCGGCCCCATGGAGCGGGCGACGATGATGGCATTTTCCGGCAGGTGCTCGCGCGACGGCGCGTGGTCGCGGCCGAGCAGCTGGCGCAGCAGGCGGTTGGCGAGGTCGTCGAAATCGTGCAGGCGCTCGCGCAGATAGGGATCGGTCTGGCGCAGCATGCGGGCGCGGGTGTCCGATTGGACGCGTTCGACCGCGGCTTCGGCGGTCAGGCCGGTCGTCACCGCCTCTTCGAGCTTGTGCACCCAGCCGCGGTCATGGGCGAACATGCGATAGGCTTCGAGCACGTCGCGGTGCTCGCCGCCTTCGGCGACGTCACCGTGCTCGAGCATGGTGTCGAGGTCGGCCCGCAGCGTGGTGACGGCGGCCTCCAGGCGCTGGCGCTCCTTGTGCGGATCGTCGGCGATGAAATTGGTGATGACGACGCGCGGCTCGTGCAGCACCACGTGGCCGAGTGCAATGCCGTCATTGAGCGCGGTACCGCTCAGGTGCAAGGCGCGGCGGGCGGCGGGCTCGGCCCCCGGCGGGGCGAGGGCGGACAGTTCCCCCGAAGCGATCATCTCCGCCAGCACCATGGCGGTGGTCTGGAGCGCCTCGATCTCCTCCTCGGAATAGGTGCGCTGGGCGCGGTTCTGCACCACCAGCACGCCCAGCGTGTTGCCGGCCCGCAGGATCGGCACGCCGAGGAAGGAGCGGTAGATCTCTTCGCCGGTCTCCGGCCGGTAGGAGAAGGCGGGATGGGCCTGGGCGTCGGACAGGTTGATGGCGTTCGCCTCGCTGGCGACCAGGCCGACCAGGCCTTCGTCGGAGCGCAGCACGGTCTGGTGGACCGCCTGCCGGTTGAGGCCTTCGGTCGCATAGAGCTCGAGGGTGCCGTCGACGCGCAACACGTAGACGGAGCAAACCTCCGCCACCATGTTGGCAGCGATCAGCACCACGATCTTGTCGAGGCGGTCCTGCGCGCTGACCGGCTCCGCCATCACTTCGCGAAGCCGGCGCAACAATACGCGCGGACCTCCCAGCGCGCCGCGCATGGCGTAGGGTCCTTCGGGCGAAATTTTACGAGCCGGGCTCGCCCGCTTCCCGGCTCACTCTAGGGGGAGTAGCGCGTGCCCCGGCACTGGCATGCATAACTCGCCTACGGCTATAGCCAAATGGGCGGCCGTGCCGCAAGGCGAAAGGCCATGCTGCGGCGCGCCAAATTTCAGGCCTTGTCGAGGCCATAGAGGGAATGCAGCGATCTGACCGCCAGTTCGGTATAGGCCGCGTCGATCAGGACCGAGAATTTGATCTCCGAAGTGGTGATGGCACGGATGTTTATTCCACGCTCGGCCAGGGCCTTGAAGGCCTGGGCCGCGATGCCGGCATGGCTGCGCATGCCGACCCCGATCACCGAAACCTTGGTGACATCGGTCGCGGCGTCGATGCGCTCATAGCCGATCTTGCCCTTGGCGCCGGCGATGGTCTCCTTGGCGCGCTCGAAATCCGCCGCCGGCACGGTGAAGGTCAGGTCGGTGGTGGCGCCGTCGGCTGATACGTTCTGCACGATCATGTCCACATTGATGTTGGCGTCCGCCAGCGGCCCGAAAATGCTGGCGGCGACCCCCGGCTTGTCCTGGACGCGGCGGATCGAGATCTGGGCTTCGTCCTTGCTGAAGGCGATGCCGGTGACGATCTGCTCTTCCATGATGTCCTCCTCGTCGCATATCAGCGTTCCCGGCGGCGTCCCGTGGGGGTCGATGTCCTCGGGCCGGTCGAAGCTCGAGCGCACGAAAATGCGCACCTTGTGCGCCATTCCGAGCTCGACCGAGCGCACCTGCAGCACCTTGGCGCCCAGGGAGGCCAGTTCCAGCATCTCCTCGAACGCGATCTTGTCGAGCCGCCGCGCCCGCGGCACCACGCGCGGGTCGGTGGTGTAGACGCCGTCGACGTCGGTGTAGATGTCGCAGCGGTCGGCATGGATGGCGGCGGCGATGGCGACCGCTGAGGTGTCGGAGCCGCCGCGGCCCAGCGTGGTGATTCGCCCGCTCGCTTGGTGCAGGCCCTGGAAGCCGGCGATGACGGCGACCTCCTTGCGCTCCTTGAAGCGCTTGATCAGTTCGCCGCCGTCGATGCCGAGGATGCGGGCGGAGGCGTGGGCCTCCGAGGTCAGGATCGGCAGCTGCCAGCCTTGCCAGGACCGCGCGGTGACGCCCATCGCCTGCAGCGCGATGGCGAGCAGCCCGGAGGTGACCTGCTCGCCCGACGCCACCACGGTGTCGTATTCGCGGGCGTCGTGGAGCATCGCGGCGTCGCGGCACCACTCGACCAGCCGGTTGGTGGTCCCCGACATCGCCGAGACGACGACCGCCACTTCATGGCCGGCATCGACCTCGCGCTTGACGTGGCGCGCCACATTGCGGATGCGCTCGATGTCGGCCACCGAGGTTCCGCCGAACTTCATCACCAGGCGAGCCATCCAGCTCCGCCCCTTCCTTGGCTGGCCGGCGCCGCGGCGAAATTGCGGGAGCCCCGGCGCGAAATGGGCGTATACATACCGGCGGGATTCCGCCGCCGCAACGGCGGGACGCCGGCGGGCGGTCCGAGCCCGGCATTCGGTTCCCGATCGTCCCGGAAAACATAAGGATATCCATGGCCGTCGATACCATCCGCGCCGGCGCCACGGTCGACGAGGCCGAGGTCGCCCGGTTCTCGCGCCTGGCGGGGCAGTGGTGGGACCCCCATGGCGAGATGGCGGTGCTGCACAAGTTCAATCCGGTCCGGCTCGCCTATATCCGCGATGCCGCCTGCCGGCGCTTCGGCCGCGATCCCCGCCAGCTCGGCTGCCTCGCCGGCCTGCGCATCCTCGATATCGGCTGCGGCGGCGGCATTCTGTGCGAGCCGCTGGCGCGGCTCGGCGCCGCCATGGTCGGCGTCGATCCGTCGCAGACCAATATCGCCGCCGCAACCCTCCATGCGGCCGAGAGCGGGCTCGCGATCGATTACCGTACCGCCACCGCCGAGGAGCTGGCCGATGCCGGGGAGCGGTTCGACCTCGTGCTCGCCATGGAGGTGGTCGAGCATGTCGCCGATGTCGGCCTGTTCGTGCGGCGCTGTGCCGAGATGGTCAAGCCGGGCGGCCTGATGATCGCGGCGACGCTCAACCGCACCCTCAAGAGCTTCGCCCTCGCCATCGTCGGAGCCGAATACGTGCTGCGCTGGCTGCCGCGCGGCACCCATCGCTGGGACAAGTTCGTCACCCCCAACGAGCTCGAGATCGCGCTTGTCCAGGGCGGGCTGCGGTCGAGTGGGGAGACCGGCGTAATCTACCATCCGCTGGCCGACCGCTGGCAGCTTTCATCCGACATGGATGTGAACTACATGGTGACCGCGGAAAAGCCTCCCGAGCCCTGTGCATGATCCCGAAAAGTTGCAGACTTTTCGGATCGGATCATGCTCAAAATTAAAAGCAATTTGAAAGTCATTCGGTGTCGGATTCGAGCTGGCTCTGGGCTGTATTCACCCTCATCGCCGCCGCCGCGCAGACCGTGCGCAATGCCGCCCAGCGCGAGCTGACCGGCACGCTAGGCACGGTAGGCGCGACCCATGTGCGGTTCCTGTTCGGCTGTCCGTTCGCGCTGCTCATCCTCGCTGGCGTGCTCCTGAGCGGCGCGGCGCTGCCGCGGCCGGGCCTCGATTTCTGGCCATGGGCGCTCGCCGGCGCGCTGATGCAGATCGCGGCGACCGCGCTGATGCTCGCCGCCATGAGCGAGCGCTCCTTCGTGGTCGCCATCGCCTATATCAAGACCGAGCCGATCCAGGTCGCGCTGTTCGGCCTGTTGTTCCTCGGCGACCGGGTGAGCGCCGGGATGGCCGCCGCGATCGCGATCGCGACCGCCGGCGTCATCGTGATGTCGCTCAAGTCCGGTCCCGCCGGCGGCGGCCCGCGGGCGACCATCCTCGGCCTGTCTGCCGGCGCCTGCTTCGCCCTGTCGGCGATCGGCTTCCGCGGCGCGATCCTGAGCCTGCACGATCCGAGCTACCTGATGGCGGCGACCTTCACCGTGGTGACCGGGCTCGTCATACAGGCGGTGCTGCTGTCGCTCTATCTCGCGCTGCGCGACCGCGCCGTCCTGACTGCCATCGCGAAGTCGTGGCGGCCGTCGCTGTTCGCCGGCTTCATGGGCGCGACCGCCTCGCAGTTCTGGTTCCTCGCCTTCGCGCTGGCGACGGCGGCGAGCGTGCGGACGCTCGCGCTGGTCGAGGTGCTGTTCGCCCAGGCGATCTCGCGCTTCGTGTTCAAGCAGCCGGTATCGGCGCGCGAAGGCGTCGGCATCGCGATGATCGTGATCGGCGTGGGGCTGCTGGTGTGGACGTATTGAGGGAGCCCGTCCACGGCTATGGGTTAGCGGTAATTCGCGATGAGATTTAGCTTATCATCAATCCCAAGAGCCGTAAGGACCTCTACGAACGATTGCCGGGCAATAAAGTCGGGCTCAATATTCTTCGCCTCCTCCTTCAATCTTTGCTCTCGCTCCACCTCATCGGCAGTCCAGTGGGAAATTCTTACGAGGTCGCGGTACATTGCGAGATCGTGCTGAGCACCATAGGCCGCCCATATAGCAAAAACATTAGCCCGCTTTGCCATAAAGATATCGCGTGCGATACTGTCTCCGACATATGAAGTCTGTTCAGGACTAAACCCTTCGCTAGCGCATATTTCTAAAAGAACTTCGGGGTTAGGCTTCGCTTGGTGATGAGAAAGTTCCACGATTTTGTCCATCGGAACTCTTTTGATCCACTCCGAATTGCTCTTCGGCTCAGGATGCGAAGACAGGGACCGCTCGCGGCAATACACTTTTGTAAAAAAGCGAAAGAGGTCAAGGCGAGTCAGCCGATCCGCCACCCCGTATAACTTGCTTTCTGTGTGGGCAATTATCTTTACGTCACACCTTTCCAGTGCTTCTAATGTTTCGCGGACCCCATGATGCAACCTAAGATATTTCTTTCTGGCAGAATTGAACGCATGAAATGCAGGATCAAGCGTCGCAGTCATAGAAGCGATTGAACTGCCCCCAAATAGCCTCTTGATCGTATTCGTCTCCAATAGAGCGAACGGGTGTTCCGAGTCACCATGTTGCTGGTGGACTTTGCGGAAGTCCGTTAGTAGTTTTTCTCGATCACATCCAGTGATTCCAACAACGACATCAACCATGGCGTAAAACGATGGCACGAAGTAGCTCACCCAATCGTATAACGTGTTGTCGAGGTCGCAGACCAATAACCGTTTATTGCGCATGCGGTTCGGCCTTTGTATTGGGCGAAGGGCTTGGCGGGGCTGCCGTAGGACTATGGTGCCCCAGGTTTGCCGTGAAGAAAAAAAGCAATACGCCGACCACGCAGAGTGTGCCGATCGAGAAATTATAGAACTTCTTTATCTTCGTAAGTGCAGTGTTATGACGTTGTCCACAGTAGAAGTATTTGCCGTCTTGCACGCTAACACTAGCGTCGTCGTACCGACTAAAATGAGAGATTGCTTGCGTCATCCCTTTTTGCAAAGTAAAGATTTGCTTCATATAATTTTGCTCGAAGTCCTCTCCAAATGCTACTGCTCCTCGCAGCATTTTATGATAGACGTTCAAATCTAGAATCTTTACGGCCTGAAGGGCAAATGCGCTCGCGAAAACGATCAGCACCGTCATGTGCAGATCGAATCCTCCAAGGTATGGAATCGAAACGGTAAACTCCTCACGCCGAATTAGAAGTACGATGCCCAAACCGAGGGCTGCTGCAACAAAGCCGAGGCCAAACTGACGAGATTTGACGGCCATCTCGTTGAAGTGCATTTGTGTATCGACCACCTTTGCCCAAATGGCCACGTAGATTTCTTGTTCCTCAGTGGACAGTCGCATAACGCGCGCTCCCGCCTCGGATGCCTAGATCGCAGCCTTGGCTTACAATTGGCCTTAATGTAGCTTATCGAAGGGCGGCTCCGACCGCAATTTTTTAGCGCCCCTAAGTTGCCGTTCGATCCCTTGCTGGCGGGTTGGCAGCCTTGCTGGTGTGTTCGCGGTCGCGAAACAGCGGCAAAAGGTTAGGAGTTCCGTAGCGCTTTGATCTTGCCCAGGATGGCGGCTATCTTTTCCACCCGACCAGCACCGCGCCGGCGGCGATCAGGGCGATGCCGAGCCAGTTCGGCAGCGACGGCCGCTCGCCGAGAAACAGCACCGCGAAGATCGCGACCAGCACCACGCTGAGCTTGTCGATCGGCGCCACCTGCGCGGCATTGCCCAGCTTGAGGGCGCGGAAATAGCACACCCAGGAGGCGCCGGTGGCGAGCCCCGACAGCACCAGGAACGCGTAGGTGCGCGTCGAGATCGTGCCGGGGGACTGGAATTGGCCGGTGGCGGCGAGGAAGGCGGCTAGGCAGCCGATGATGACCACGGTGCGGATGAAGGTCGCGAAGTCGGAATTGACGTTCTCGATGCCGATTTTGGCGAAGATCGCGGTCAGTGCGGCAAACACCGCCGACAGCACCGCCCAGGCCTGCCAGGGCAGCACGCCGTCCATCAGTTGCGCTCGTCCGGCAGCACCGGAAGGGGCGCGAATTCGATGCCTTCCTCGTGCAGGGCCTTGGCATCGTCGGGGGAGGCGGTGCCGTAGATCGAGCGGTGCTTCTTCTCGCCGTAATGCATCTTGCGGGCTTCCTCGGGAAACTGGTGACCGACGTTTTCGGCGTTCTTGACGAGGTGCCCGCGCAATTCCCTGAGCTTGGTGCGAAGCTCCTGCTCCTGCGGCGAGATCACCACGACCGGCGTCGGCGCCTCGGGTGCGGCCGTCTCCTGTGGGGCGGACGTGGCAGGCTCGGCAGTAGCAGGCTCCGCCCGTGTCGATTTGCCGGACCGCGCGAGGCGCGGCGTCATCAGCGCCTTCTCCACCTTGGCCGAGCCGCACAGCGGGCATTCGACGAGGCCGCGCTTGGCCTGCTTGTCATAGGCGGCGGAGCCGTCGAACCAGCTTTCGAATTCGTGGCCCCGGGCGCAGACGAGGTTGTAGCGGATCATGTCTCAGACCAGATGGAGCCGTGTCGGCTCCGCCATCGGCTCGACGACTTCGAAACGCCGTCCGTGCTGGAGCGAAGGGATGCGCGCGCGGGCGGCCGCCACCGCGGCCGGATCGATCTGCGCCATCACTACGCCGGGCTCGGCATCGCCTTCGGCGATGATCCGGCCCCAGGGATCGATGACGAGGGAATGCCCGTAGGTTTCGCGGCCGCTCTCGTGCAGGCCGCCTTGCGCCGCCGCCAGGACGAAGCAGCCGTTTTCGATGGCGCGGGCGCGGTTGAGAATGTGCCAATGGGCCTCCCCGGTCTGCCGGGTGAAGGCCGATGGGATGGCGAGGAACGCGCTGCCGGACTCGGCGAGCGCGCGATAGAGCGCGGGGAAGCGCAGGTCGTAGCAGATGGTGATGCCGAGCCGGCCCCATGGCAGGTCGGCGGCCGTGGCGAGCTCGCCGGGCTGGTAGCTGCGCGACTCGCGGTAGCTCTCGCCATCGGCGAGATCGACGTCGAACATGTGGATCTTGTCGTAGCGCGCCTTGATGTCGCCCGCGGGATTGATCAGGAAGGCCCGGTTGGCCGCGCGCTCCGGCGACACCTTGACCGCGAGCGAGCCGATGTGAATCCAGATCGCATGGCGGCGCGCCAGCTCGCGGAACGCCGCCAGCGAGGGGTCCTGTTCCTCGGCGGCGATCGCGGCGAACAGGGCATCCCGCCTGACCTCCATGATGTTGGTCATTTCGGGGGTCTGGACGTAATCGGCGCCGTCCCGCTTCGCCGCCTCGATCAGCTTGGCCGCCGCCTCGAGATTGGCGGCGGGCGAACGCCCGGAGCGCATCTGGATGAGACCGACGCGAAAGGCGGCACCGTCATGTGTGGCGTTCATTGCGTTCCTCTGTAGCCCCGAAACATGTCAGCCCAGGAGCATGTCAGCCCTTCAGCAGCGCATCGAGCTCGCCGGCGTCTTCAAGCTCGTAAAGGTCGTCGCAGCCGCCCACATGGGTGGCTCCGATGAAGATCTGGGGGACGGTGGTGCCGCCATTGGCGCGCGCAACCATCTCCGCGCGCCGCGCGGGCTCGCCCGCCACATTGATCTCGACGAAGGCCACGCCCTTGCTGCTGAGCAGCTCCTTCGCCGACACGCAGTAGGGACAGTAGGGGGTGGTATAGACCTCGACAGGCGGCATTCTCTCAAACCCTGGCCCGCCGCGGCGGGTGCAGTGACCACTATATGGGAGTGCGCACCGCGTCGACAACCCGGGCGAATACCAGCACATCGACGGAGCGGGCGCCGGCGCGCAGCAGCGCCCGGGTGCAAGTATCCAGCGTGGCGCCCGAGGTCAGCACGTCGTCGACGAGCACCAGGCGCCGGCCATGCACCGCGGCCTCGCCGCCGGCGGGAACGCGGAACGCCCCCTGCACGTTGGCGGCGCGCTCGGCGCGCGACAGGCCGACCTGCTGGGCCGTCGCCCGCACCCGCTTGACGGCGTGGGACACTGGCACCGCGCTCGCCTGCGATATCACCTCGGCGAGCACCGCGGCCTGGTTGAACCGCCGCGCAAACAGGCG
>Ga0302324_100030257_pt1 | contig 10235 bp, 8 predicted proteins | sample Palsa_T0_1_FD_201949 | JGI IMG/M metagenome (GOLD analysis project Ga0302324, IMG submission 201949) | Peat permafrost microbial communities from Stordalen Mire near Abisko, Sweden - Palsa_T0_1 | ecosystem: Environmental > Terrestrial > Soil > Palsa > Peat permafrost | place: Sweden: Abisko... | reverse complement strand
GCATAACCGCCCTTCATGATTTCCGCCTTCACCGCGTCGACGTTCTTCCGGCCCGCCGCGTTAAGTCCCGGCCCGTACGGTGACATCTTGATGAAGCCCTCCTTGAGCCCGCCACGAACGAAGTTCGGCAGCGGCTTGCCACCCTGCTCGTCGGCGAGGAACTGCTTATAGACGGTGATCCAGTTCCATTCGGCGCCCGTGAGATAGCCTTTCGGCGCCAGCTTCGCCTGATCGACGTGATAGCCGCAGACGAAGATGCCGCGCCGCTCGGCGGTCTCCATGATCACCTTGGGGCTGTCGACATGGCAGGTGAGCACGTCGCTGCCCTGGTCGATGAGGCTGTTCGCGGCCTCGGCTTCCTTGACCGGCATCGACCACTCGCCGGTGAAGATCACGGTGGTGGTGATGGACGGATCGACCGATCTGGCACCGAGGGCGAAACTGTTGACGTTGATCAGCACCTGAGGGATCGGCTTGGCGGCGATGAAGCCGAGTTTCTTCGATTTCGTCGCATAGGCGGCGGCGATGCCATTAAGATACTGCCCCATCCCGATATAGCCGAAATACGACCCGGTGTTCATTGGGTCCTTGTTTGTCCACAGCCCGCCGCAGTGGCGAAACTGGATGTCCTTATATTTGACCGCCATCTTCAGCATGTACGGATCGAAATAGCCGAAGCTGGTGGGGAACAGCAGGGTCGCGCCATCCAGCTTGATCATGCTCTCCATGGTCTTGGAGACATCGTCCGTCTCCGGCACTTTTTCCTCTTCCACGATCTTCACGCCGGGAATCTTTTTCAACATGGCGGCCGCTTCGGCATGCGCCTGGTTGTAGCCGTAGTCGTCCTTCGGCCCGACATAAATGAAACCAACGACGAGCTCCTTGGCCATGGCCGGCTGAATCAGCCCCGCGGTGGCGGCGGCGGTGGCGAGGCCACCCAAAACGGTACGGCGTGAGAACTCGGGATCGCGATGCATGCGGTATTCTCCTTTGTTGGTGCTGCTGCTCGCCGCACAGCACGACTTATCTCCGGCATGCACAAGATGTGTCGTGCCGGTTCACGGGCCGCCTACTGCCACGCAAGCGATATGCCAACCCGCGGAGGAGCCATAAGCCGGGGTCGCCCGGGAATGGACCGTAACCTGCCTGACATAAATTTGACCAACTGAACATAATATGGCCTGTACAGGGCTACTATTTGATCTGTATCCGCGAGCCGGGGTCAGCATAAACCGTCCCCGTGATCATCAGCTCGTAGTTAGAATGGGCGGTTCGCAACTGACGAGTTTTCCGGCCAGGCATCCGGTCGCCGAATTAAATCCGGAGTCACCCAATTGAGACCCGAGACCGCCAACGCCAACCAGGCGACGCGAACGCTTCGTTACGATACCGAACGGCAAAATTGTCACACTGTACCATCAACAATCCGTCTTCGCGGTGGGTGGCATATCGATTGCTACGCTCTGTTTCAGAGATCGCCAAATGGCGACGGCACATGAGGGAACGTTCTCGAACAAGGGGTCACCAAGGGGGCGGCATCTGAAGCTGATCGGGCGACAGGGCCGAGGGGTACACGAGAACAAAGGACAGAAGATGAAGCTAAAACACTTACTTTTCGCGGTCGCCCTCACGCTGACCGCCACCCAGGCCTGGGCTCAAGGTTTCAGCGATACCTCCATGGGCGTTCGCGACGGACCCTGGGTCGCGAACCCGGGTGGCGAGAAGGGATCGCGGGACGTCAACAAGCTCATCGTGAACCTCGCGCATTTCGATGTTTGGGATTACGGCACGAACTTCTTCAACGTTGACATCCTGTTCTCCAATCCCAATGAGCCAGCGCTGAATTCGGGTAATGGTTCAACTGAGTTTTATGCCGTTTACCGCGCCCAGTTGAGCCCGGACAAGATCTTCGGGCTGAACACAAAGTTCGGCCCGTTCACGGCGATCAACTTCGAAATCGGCGGCGATGCGGAAGCCGAGAACACCGCGTTCGCACCGGACAAGAAGCTGTTCGTGGTAGGTCCAAACTTCAACATCGGACTTCCCGCGGGCTTCCTGAACATCGGCGTCCATTTATCGAAGGAATGGAATAATAACGGGTTCTGCGCCGATGCATGCGCCAAACCCGGCGGGGCGGTCAGCTTCACTCCCGCACCGGAATTCGAGTTCGTCTGGCTTTATAGTCTGAAGAGCTTCACCGGGCTGCCGTTGGACTTCAAAGGCTTCATGAACGTGGTGCTACCGAAGGGCAAGACCGGATTCGGAGGCAACACATATACCGAAATCCTCGCCCGGCCGACGCTCAGCCTGGATATCGGCTCGATGATTTTCAACAAGCCGCACAAGCCTGACCTGTATCTCGCTGTCGAACTTTGGGAACACAAATTCGGCAATGCAAGTCAGTTGTCCGGCTCTGAGGAGGTGACCCCGGAGCTTGGTATGGAAATCCACTTCTGATACCGTTCCCGGGCTAAGTACATCGTGAGCGCCCTGCTCCCTCGCACGGAACAGGGCGCCGCGCTTTGAGCGTCAAGCAAACAGACTGGGCCTGAGACCATGGATATTTACAGGTCGCTCGACTGGGGTGTGTTGCTCGATTGGGTCAGCCTGCTGTTGCGTTGGACCCATGTCGTCGCCGCGATCGCCTGGATTGGCTCGTCGTTTTATTTCATCGCGCTGGATGCCAGTCTCCGGCCGAATCCAAGGCTCGATCCGCGCGTGAGCGGCGACACGTGGCAGGTGCACGGCGGCGGGTTTTATCAGATCCAGAAATACGTCGTCGCGCCCGAGTTTCTGCCTGCCCATCTGACCTGGTTCAAATGGGAAGCATACTCGACCTGGATTTTCGGCTTCGCATTGCTGGTCACGACGTATTACGCCAATCCCACGGTTTATTTGCTCGATGCCGCAATCTCCAACATCGAACCGTTGGATGCGGTTCCGCTGGCGATTGGCTCGTTGGTACTTGGGTGGCTTGGCTATGACCAACTGTGCCGCTCATGGATCGGCAAAGACACGGCTCGGCTGGCGGCCTGCGGATTCTCCCTACTGGTTCTGATCACTTATGGATTCTGCCACGTCTTCAGCGGCCGCGGAGCATTCCTTCAGGTCGGCGCCCTGGTGGGATCCATCATGGTCGGCAACGTGCTGTTCATCATCATCCCGAACCAGAAGAAAACGGTCGATGCCCTGATCGCGGGACAGGAGCCCGACCCAATCCTGGGCTATCAGGCCAAGCAGCGCTCGATCCACAATAATTATCTGACGCTGCCCGTCGTGTTCGTCATGCTCAGCAACCACTATTCGTTCACCTATCAAACGAAGTGGAACTGGCTGATCCTGTCGTGCATTTTCGTGGCGAGCTTCCTGGTACGGCATTATTTCAACACGATGCACACCGGAGCCCAGCCGGACTGGCGGTTGTGGCCGGCCGCGGCCGTGCCCATCGCACTGGCGGCGCTCGTGACGCTTGTGGACAGTTACAGTCCTCCCAGCGCCACCGCGGAGAAGCCGGTCAGCTTCACCGAAGTGCGCATCATCGTAGACCAGCGCTGCCACATTTGCCACTCGGCGCATCCAAAATTTCCCGCGTTTTCCGAACCACCCAAAGGTGTGATGTTCGATACGCCAGCGCAAATCCTGCAATACTCGAAACAGATTTTCGCCCAGGCAGTGAAGACCCACACGATGCCGTTGAACAACATCACGGAGATCACCGAGGCCGAGCGTGCAGCGCTTGGATCCTGGATCGCCGCGGGTTCGAGGACGAATTGAACGCCGGCGCCATCGATTTGGACACGGTCAACACGCTCGGTGAGGACGCATTCACCGCGCTTCTTGGCGGCATTTTCGAGCATTCCTCATGGGTCGCGAAGGCCGCATTTGCCGGGCGGCCGTTCGCATCGGTACCGGCACTACATGCGACCATGGTTTCTGTCGTGACGAATTCCGGGACGGAACGCCAACTTGCTTTGCTTCGCGCCCATCCGGAGCTTGCCCGTCCTGGTCCATTGACGGAGGCCTCGTCTTCGGAACAGGGGGCCATGGGACTGCACCAACTGGCGGCCACCGAGGCGGCGGCATTCGATTCACTTAACTCCGCCTATCGCGCCCGGTTTGACTTTCCGTTCATCATCGCGGTCCGCGGCCAGCGCGATCGTTCCGCGATCCTCGCGGCGCTGTCGGAGAGAGTCGCACATTCCCCGGGCCAGGAAATGCTGACCGCCCTCGCCGAGGTAGCGAAAATCGCGCGATTTCGTTTGGACGATCTGATCATGCCGCGATCCAATGCAAGCTGAATCCGAAACCGGGAGCCTGACGGTGCATGTGCTGGATACGGCGCTTGGCCAACCCGCCGCCGATCTGTCATTGTCGCTGTTCCGTATCGACGACGTCGTTCGTACGCAATTGGGAGCGTGGCGCACGAATTCCGATGGACGGTGCGATGCCCCGCTGTTGTTCGGCGCGGCAGTCATCCCTGGCGCTTACGAGATCGTCTTCGACATCGGAACCTGGCGCGCGATGGCGGGGTCAGGGGACCCGGGCTTCTATGATCTGATTCCAATTCGATTCCGCATCACCGACCCAGCGGCGCATTACCATATTCCATTGCTGCTTTCGCCCTACTGTTACTCAACGTATCGAGGAAGCTGACCAGCCGAGCATATTACCAAACTGTCACGGTTCGGCTCGTAACATTCCCGTCGCTCTCCAGACTGACCCGCAGGCATCACCAACCGGTGCCGCGGTGCTGGCCGTCCGGCCAGAAGCCGCCAACAAAATGGAGAGTGACATGAGAAGCTTCAGTTCGATCGTGGCTGTTTCGCTGATGGCGATCAGTCTCGCGGTGCCGGCGATGGCACAGTCGGAGACGGGTGCGGGCTATGTGACCGCTGACCACCAAATGCGTTCAAGCAAAATGATCGGCATGGCTGTCTATAACGACCATGGCGAGAAAATCGGAGTGATCGACGAAATATTGCTGCCAATGGCCGGTGGTGAGCCGAACACCGTGCTCTCGGTTGGAGGATTTCTGGGCGGTGGCAAGAAGCTGGTCGAGGTTCCGCTAAGTCACGTGCATTTCACGGGAGCGAAGCCAATGATGGCGGACGGCGACAAAGCAACTCTCATGGCGATGCCAAGATATAGTTACACCACCCTGGCCAATCCCGGTTGACATCGGTGCCAGTCCGGCACGGTCCCGACGGACCGTGCCGGATAACCAGTCCAAATCAGTCCGCTTCCTGCGCGGCGTGCATGTCCAGTTCGCGTGGATGGAACTCGGCATATCTCGACAGGAAGAACAGGATCCCCGCGACGCCGAGGTAACCAACGGCCACGGTCGGCGACGAGCCCCACCCGATCGCCTCGCCATGGATGAAGCCGAAGAACGTGAAGATCGTTCCGGCGATCGCGAACGCGGCCGCCTTATCGAACTCGCGGTCGATGACATAGACCGTGATGGCACCAAGGATGATGCCGGCCAGCGTCGCTCCGCCACCCAGCGTTTCAAGGCCCTGATACAACACGCCGACCTGCGCCAATTTGGCATGGCCGACCGTCGCCGCGTTGGTCCCCGCCGCGCCCAGAGCGTTGTCGACCATTGTCTTTCCCCAGGCGGCGATTTGCGGCAACAGCGCCAGCACGATAGCCGGGGCATGACGATGCGGCGATTCCTGGAACGCCTGCGAACCGATCAACATGCCGATGTAAAGCAGGATCGGCAGGATCGCGACGACCGGGATCAGCGCCGTCATGATCGAGATGATGCCGAACCATGTCAGTACCAGAATGACAATGCCGGTCACCGCGGAATAACCCATGCGGCCGCCCATCGCTTTCCATCCGGGATGACCGATATACACCGCGTTGATGAACGGATTGCCCAACAGGCAGCCGATCAGGCTGATGACTCCGTCGGCGGTCAGCACTCTTGTGGTTGGAAACGAGTCTCCCGCGGCCGACGCGCTCTCGACGTTATCCAGGGCCTCGATCAGATCGTAGATGCCGAACGGGATCGCGGTAACCAGAATCACCCAAATGTACTTGAACCCCCCGAACGTATAGGCGACGGCCGGGATCGGGAACGAGAACCCGAAATTCGAGAACGAGCTTGTGAGTTTAGCCATGTTCAGGTCGCCGTAGCCCAGCCCGAACAGATTGGAACCCCAGGCGATCAACGTTCCGACGGCGATCGCCACCAGACCGCCAGGCACCCCGCCGAAATATTTCACCCCGCCGAACCAGCTCGCGAGGATCACCGCGAAGCAAACAACCCCGATCACCGGCGTCGTGAACACCTGGGCCGCCGGGCTCATGGAGATAAACGTGATCGAGATGCCCGCCAGTGATCCCAACAACGCGGCACGCGGCGTGATCTTGCGGATATAGGGTCCGACGAAACCACCGGCCATCAGCACGAAGCTCTGAATGAACACCCACGTCAGGCCGGCTTCCCAGGCCTGTATTGGATCTTTCGTCGCGATCATGATCGGCAGCATGACCACGAAGGTCACGACGAACATGTGCGGCACGCTGATCCCGGAAGGCAGGGCGCAAACGTCGGTTCGTCCGGTCTGCTTCGCCAGCCGCCAGGCGAGGTAAGCGTAATACATCGTGCTCAGGAACAGCATCAGACCCAAAGCGGGCAGGATGCGGCCGAACACCAGAGTGTCCGGCATTTTCAGCACGAAGCGCAGCAGGCCGGTGAGCACCAGCACATTGACCAGGATATTGGTGCCGAAGCCGAACAACGCGTTCCAGTCACCGGGGACCCACAATTTGGGCCTGAACGTTACGCTTGCACTCATACCCCTGATCCTTGTTCCGCTATGTTATTGTTTCAGCGCCGCGATCACGTCCTCGCTTTTGCCAACCCAGCCAAAAATGCCACCCTGGGCTTTGATCATCTTCAGTCCCATCTCCTGGAATTCGGGGAAATAAGACCCGACGCAATCCGACGGCACGAAGCAATCGTAGCCGCGGTCGTTGGCTTCACGGACCGTCGTATTGACGCAAACCTCGGTGGTAACGCCGGTAACCACCAGTTTCGTGATGCCCCCGTTTTGCAGAATGGCGTGAATATCCGTGGCGAAGAAAGCGCCCTTCCCCGGCTTGTCGATCACAGGCTCGCCCGCCGCGGGATAAAGTTCCGGAATGATGTCGTGGCCTGCCTCGCCGCGCACCAGAATGCGCCCCATCGGACCCGCGTCGCCGATGCACGTCGCGCTCCGGCCGCGAATTTTCTTCGCCGGCGGCAGGTCCGCGAGGTCGGGCCGATGCCCCTCGCGCGTGTGCATCACCATCAGTCCGGCATCGCGCCAGGCGGCGAGCAATTTTCGGTTCGGCTCGATCGTGCGGCGTAGTTGGGAAACGTCGTTGCCCAGCATTTCGCCGAAGCCGCCGGGTTCGAGGAAGTCGCGCTGCATGTCGATGATCAGCAACGCGGTGTGCTTCGGATCGAACTCGAACGGATAGGGCTCGGCTTCGACCGCGATCATGACACCAGTGTCCGCCTGGATCGGGCGTAATGCCGCGCGTCAGTGAACAAGGCACGTCGTGCCGTCGGCACCTCTGTAACTGACATCACCGGCCTCGATCCTTTCCCCGCTCGCGACACGTTGCTTTTGGGTGCCCCGTGCAACCCCCATGCCATGCACGTGACGGGCCACCAGTGAAGCCGCGCGTGGTCGCTCGCGAGTGACCGCGATGGATCTCTGCTCGGCATGACGGAGGAGGATGCCGTGCGATACGCACCGGACGCCGCGTAACCCAGCAAATCCTTTAAACGAACGGCCCTGGATCGCCGCCGAAACTCAATTTTACTAAGTCCCGACGGAACCCGGATTGTGGCGGTCCGTCACCATCTCAGCCTACTTTGTAGGCGAATGATTACTGAATATACATGTTCCGCATGAAATAGGTCCAAAATCCATTTCATCCCGCTGGCGTGGCGAAAAAATAACCCCGCACCGCACAAAACGGGTTGCTCCCGGCATCGTGTTTACCTAGCATCCCGGGGTGGTGGCGAAAATAATCGGGGGACCATGCTGGGCGAATACATTCCGGAATTGCAACGTAAGCTTTGCTCCCGGCACCACGACTGATGCGGGATACGGCGCATTTCCTTTTGGGTCGGCAGACACGGGCTCTGCGGGACGTGAGCCCGACAATGACCGTGCTCGACTATCTCCGGACCGTCGAGAAACTTAGCGGCACGAAAGAAGGGTGTGCCGAGGGCGATTGCGGCGCCTGCACCGTCGTCCTCGGTGAACCCGCGGGAGATGGCGTCAAATACCGCGCCGTCAACGCCTGCATTATGTTCGCTCCCGCTTTGGACGGCAAACAAATCGTCACGGTCGAGCACCTGTCCGATGCCGGCGGTGCGCCGCATCCGGTGCAGCAGGCCATGGTGGAACACCACGCCTCACAGTGCGGCTTCTGCACGCCGGGTTTCGTCATGTCGCTGTTCGCGCTGCATCACGCCGCCACGCCCGCCGATCGTACGGAAGTCAACGACGCGCTCGCGGGTAATTTGTGCCGTTGCACCGGCTACCGTCCGATCGCGGACGCGGCGCTCGCGGTCTGCGAAGGCTGGGCGGCCGACGCGTTCACCGCCGGCGCGGCGGTCGACGCGTTCGCCGCCGGCGCGGCGGGCACCGCCAGGCGAATTAGGGCGCTCGATACGCGTGACAGGCTGGAACTGCGGCATGCGGGTCAGACCTGGATCGCACCCCGTTCGGTCGCCGAACTGTCCGAGGTGTTACTACTGCATCCGGATGCCGTTCTGCTCGCCGGCGGTACCGACGTCGGGCTTTGGGTCACCAAACAGCATCGTGTTCTCGAGACGATCGTTACGCTCGACGCGGTAGATGACATGGCGGCGGTCGAGGAAGCGAACGGCATGCTCCGGATCGGCGCCGCGGCGCTTTACGAGGACGTGCTCGAACGACTTGCGGCGCATTATCCCGATTTTGGAATTTTGCTGCGCCGGCTTGGATCGCGGCAAATTCGCAACCGCGGCACGATCGGCGGCAATATCGGCAACGGCTCGCCGATCGGCGATACGCCGCCGGTGTTGATCGCGCTCGACGCAACGGTGGTGCTGCGGCGAGACTCCGCGGAACGCGTTCTGCCGGTGGCTGAATTTTTCCTCGGTTATCGCCGCACCGCGTTGGCGCCCGGCGAATTCATCGTGCGCATCGACGTGCCGTTGCCGCGGCCGGGCGAACAATTCCGCTGCTACAAAGTGGCGAAACGCTTCGACCAGGACATCTCGGCGGTCTGCGGCGCGTTTCGCGTCGAATTGGTCGACGGCCGCGTCCATGATATCCGCGTCGCCTTTGGTGGCATGGCCGCGACGCCGGTCCGCGTCGTTGCCGTTGAGCGCGCGCTGCTTGACGGCGCATGGACGGAAGCGAGAGTCCGCACCGCCATGGACGTGCTGGATACCGCCCTGACGCCGATCTCCGACATGCGCGCCAGCGCGGACTATCGACGCATGGTCGCACGCAATCTGTTATGCAAATTCTTTCTCGAAACCGCCTCACCAAAGGCTCGCACGCGGTTGGAGAATGCCGCATGAATGCGATCGCGCCACCGTCGGCCGGTCGCCCGATCGCCCACGACAGCGCCGCCAAACACGTCAGCGGCGAGGCGCTGTATATCGACGACCTGCCTGAACCGGCGGGATTGCTGCACGCTTATATCCGGCTATCTCCGCACGCTCATGCGAGGATCACGCGGCTCGATGTTTCGCAGGTGGCATCGATGCCGGGGGTCGCGGCGGTCATGACGGCGGCGGATATTCCCGGTGTGAACGATGTCGGCCCAGCGTTTCCGGGCGATCCAATCTTCGCCGGCGGATTGGTCGAATATCACGGCCAGTCGATCTTCGCTGTCGCCGCCGGCAGCATCGCGCTGGCGCGAGAGGCCGCCGCGAAAGCGGTGATCGAGTACGACGTGCTGCCACCGATTCTGACCATCGATGAGGCGCTGGCCGCGAAGTCTACCGTGTTGCCAACCCAGATCATGCAACGCGGGAATGCCGAAGCGGCGCTGGCGCGCGCGCCGCTTCGGCTGACTGGCCGGATCGATGTCGGCGGGCAGGAGCATTTTTATCTTGAAGGCCAGGTCGCCATGGCCATCCCCGGCGAAGACGGCGAGATGTTCGTTCACAGTTCCACTCAGCATCCGACCGAGGTACAGCATCTTGTCGCGCGGGCCTTGAAACTTTC
>Ga0302324_100030255_pt1 | contig 10235 bp, 13 predicted proteins | sample Palsa_T0_1_FD_201949 | JGI IMG/M metagenome (GOLD analysis project Ga0302324, IMG submission 201949) | Peat permafrost microbial communities from Stordalen Mire near Abisko, Sweden - Palsa_T0_1 | ecosystem: Environmental > Terrestrial > Soil > Palsa > Peat permafrost | place: Sweden: Abisko... | reverse complement strand
CCTGGCACGTCTTCGTTCGCTGCAACGGCTACCCTGGACCATCCGCATGTTCTTTCTTACGCCAGACACTCAGTATGCGTCGGCTTAAACCGCAATCTATGTATAGCTACTTATGAACGGCTTAATAACGTGGCTTCACGGAATTTTCAATTCCTGAAACCGAATTGCCACCCCGGATGACAAGCCAATCGTGGTGTTTCTTACGTATTTTCGGTTTCGCCAGAGTTGCCACCTTTGATTCCACTGCTGACAAAATCCCCACCGCTAAGAATTCCTGCCACTGCAGCAAGGAGTTCTCTCCCGGCATCTGCCTTCAGGACGTAACCTTGCGCTCCAGCGCGAAGAGCTGCCCGCACCACGTCTCTGTCACTGTTTTGAGTCAAGAAGATTATTCTTGCATCGGGAGCGACTTGGCGGATGCGATGCGCAGCTTCCAATCCATTGAGGGTGGGAAGACCCACGTCCAGCAGGATTAAGTCTGGTCTAAGATCCTGGGCTTTTTGAACTGCTTCCAATCCGTCCCCTGCTTCTGCAACGACACTCAGTTCGGGGCGTGTTTGCAGCATGGAACAGATGCGTCCTCGCCATGGCTCAAAATCGTCTACGACCAGAATACGGACTGATGGCAAATAGTCTCCTGTTTAATTCGAACCCCGCCGTCACCGAATGGTTGTTTGCGGAATCGGCTATTAAATCCAACCCAACGAGGCTGACATCCCCTCACCGCGATAAATCATTAGGAACCCTCCGAGCGGTGCTGCTTACAGACATTAGGATGTCGTCGGAACAGCATGACCTCTCCTGATGACGACAATATCGCGTTCGTATGACCGCTCATGGGCAGACGCTGCTGCATAAACGAGGGCATTCCTTGCAACGAGCCAGGTGCCGCCCCCTCGGCCGTCCACACCCGGCTCGCTCGGGGAGAGCGCGCCTTTTCGAAGGACTCGTGCCGAGATCGAGTTCTTTGTCTAGGTGACGTGAGTTTAGATTGAGATTTGCCGTCGCGTTGTTAAGTATTAGTGAAGCTAGAGTAAATGTTTGTAACGCAAGAATCTGAGAATGCCGATGCAGTGTGTCAAGGGCAGCGTCGATGGTCGCTGCGTTGTCGAAAGAAATATAGGTCACGTTCCAATTGCCTGGATAGTGACCTGGAGGCTCGAGGACGGCTCGGGAGGAATAAGAGTTGAAGAGTTTCTATTAAACTTCGGTCATTTACTCGTGCCGCAATGCCTCAATCGGGTCGAGACATGCCGCGCGCTTGGCGGGCAAATATCCGAAGATGATTCCGATAGCCCCCGAAAACACGAACGCTATTACATTGATCTGTGGGTTAAATACGAATGGAACTTGCATCACCTTGGAAAGTAGAAGAGAGGCGATCGTGGCTAGAACCAGTCCCACAATTCCGCCGATCGAGGACAGGGTGACAGCCTCGACCAGAAACTGCAGCAGGACTTCGCGCTCCCTTGCGCCGATCGCGAGCCGGGTACCAATTTCGCGAGTGCGCTCGGTGACCGAGACCATCATGACGTTCATGATGCCGATGCCGCCGACGAGCAGGCTAACCGCGGCCACAGCGCCAAGCAACGCCGTAAGCACGCGTGTCGCGCCAGACATGGTTTGGGCAATTTCCTTGGTATCGAGAACATTGAAATCGTCCTGTGCACCGCTGGCGATGTGACGCCGCTCGCGCAAAAGAGCTTCAATTTGTCTCTGAGCCGTTTCCGTCGACCGCCCCTCGTTCACAGATACCATCACCGAGCTCACATCCTGCGAGCCCGACAGGCGCCGCTGAAGAGTGCGCAGGGGTATGACGACCGTGTCGTCCTGGTCTCGTCCCATGGAGGCCTGCCCCTTGGAAGTCAGCAGGCCGATGACCTCGCAGGAAAAATTCTTCACGCGGATTTCATTGCCGACAGCACCCTGAGTCCCAAAGAGATTCTTTCTCACTGTCTCGCCTAAGATGCAGACTGCCTTACCGGCACGCTCTTCCGGATCGGTGAATGTTCTTCCCGACCTCAGATGCCAGCTTCCGGCGGTAAAGTATTCGTCCGTGGTTCCCGTGATCGAAGTTGCCCAATTTTTTCCCGCCGATACGACCGTGACACTCTCACTGGCGGTGGGCGCAACCGCCTTGAGCCCGCCGACCTGCGAGTGGATGGACTCGGCATCGCTGACCTTGAATGCTTGCGCGCTGGCACCGGCGTTCCCTGCTCCGAAACGTTGACCGGGCATCGCGATCAACAGATTGCTCCCCAGGCTCGCGATTTGATCCGAGACCGCCTTTGTAGCTCCGTTGCCAAGAGTAACCATGGTGACCACCGCCGAGACGCCGATCACAACGCCGAGGACGGTAAGAAACGAGCGCAGGGCATTGCGCCGCATCTGTTTCACCGCGAGCACCAGAGTATTCCAGATCATCGCCGCACACTCCGGGTGTGACTGTCGGACTCGATTGCGCCGTCGACAAATCGAACAACCCGGTCGGCATAGCCTGCGATATCGGGATTGTGGGTAACGACAAGGACGGTAATGCCGCGGTCGCGGTTGAGCGAGCGGATCAATTCCATGATCTCGCGCCCGCGTTGCGAGTCGAGGTTGCCGGTGGGCTCGTCGGCCAAGAGCACCAGCGGTTGCGTGACTAGCGCGCGAGCCATTGCCACCCTTTGCTGCTGTCCGCCAGAAAGTTCAGCGGGTGTGTGCGTTTCCCAGCCGGTCAGCCCTACCGAAGCAAGTGCCCGCCGAGCAACTTCGCGCCGCTCCGCAGCTGGTTGACGCCGGTAAAGCAGCGGTAGCTCGACGTTCTCGATCGCCGTAGTGCGCGCCAGCAAATTGAAACCCTGAAAGACAAAGCCGAGGAAATTCCTTCGCAACAAGGCGCGCTGGTCGCGCGACAACTTCTCCACGTGCACGCCCTGAAATTTATAGATACCCGAGCTGGGAGTGTCCAAACACCCCAGTAAATTCATGACGGTGGATTTACCCGATCCGCTGGGGCCCATAATCGCGACGAACTCGCCTTGGATAATGCGGAGATCAATTCCGCGAAGCGCAGGAAACGCAGAGCTTCCCTGGCCGTAGGTTTTGGTTACGCCGATAAGCTCGATCAGCGCCTCATCCGCCGGCTGGGAGGCAATCTCATCCGACGGAATGCGATTTAGCGTGGCGTTCACTGTGCTCATTCTGGGTTCATCTGGGAGCGTTCATTTTGCAAGCGAGGCATTGTCGGTAATCGCCCGCATGCCTTCCTTGAGATCTCCGCCAGTAATTTCGGTGAATCTGCCATCGGTTACACCGACGGTGACCGGTATCGCCAAGGGTTTCCCACCGACCAAGACCCAGACTTGCCGTGATCTTCCTTTCGGTTTTGTCGCTGCGCTTTGGGACGATTTGTCGGCTGGCGAGTGGGGCAAGAAGCTGACCAACAGCCCGCCACTCGGCGGCGCACCGGCGGGAGTAGCCGGCGTGAAGCGCAGCGTCTCATTGGGGACAAGCAGAGCGTTGTCGCGGGTTATGGTAGCGATCTCGGCGGTAGCCGTCATACCTGGGCGCAGACTGAGGTCGTCATTTTTGACCTTCAGCACTGTGGAATAGGAAACCACATTATTTTTCGTGGTCGAGCCATAGGCCACGCGGGCGACGCGCGCAGAGTACGTGCGGCCGGGGTAAGCATCCACGGTGAAAGTAGCGGCCTGGCCCTCCTTGATTCCGCCCACGTCCGCCTCATCGACGTCGACTTTCAGGTCCATTTGGCGCAGATCTTCGGCCACCGTAAACAACGTTGCGACCTGCAAACCAGCGGCAACCGTTTGCCCGGGCTCGGCCGCGCGCGAAAGCACCACGCCATTCACCGGCGACCGTATGGAAGCTTTGGAGAAATTGGTCTCATCGGAACTCAACGAAGCGCGCCCCTGATTCAGGTCCGCGCGCGCGCTCAGCACGTCCGCTTGCGCGCGGTCCAGCGTGGCCTGGGCGCTCTCCATTTCGGTTTTCGAGGGAACCTTGCCGGCCGACAAACGCGAGACTTCCTTGTCTCGATCAAGGCTAGCCTGGTCCAGCTTCAACGTCGTTTCAGCCTGCGCAAGTTTGGCCTGGTATGAGGACAGGGCGGCTTGGGACTTGGTGATCTGATCCTGTAATTTTGAAACATCGAGCCGAGCCAGAACCTGACCTTTTGTCACCCGATCGTTTTCCTGCACCATTACGGTTTCAATCGTGCCCGATTGTTCGCAGCCGATTTCAATCTTATTGGTGGGCGCCAGATTTCCCGTCGCCGATACGGTCACGCGCAGAGTGGCTCTGGTTACAGGCTCGGTCTCATAGAGTGGCAGTTGATTTTGCGAGCGCAAGGTCAGGAGACGGTATCCGGAGATCGCTGCTAGCAGTAGCAAAGCGGCGGCGAGCCAGCGTACATATTTAGACCGTCGATTGCTGGCCGACTCGGCACCGAGTATGCGGGCGAGTTCTCGATTGGGCTGCGTTGCAGCATTACTCATGTTTGGTTCCCTTGTTTGCCGGAGGTGACGATCGTCGCAACAGCTTGCCAACCCCCACCCAATGCCTTGTAGAGTTGGATCAGCGCGGTAGTACGATCCGCTTCCGTTTGCGCGAGGCTGTCCTCGATGGTTAGCGCGGTGCGCTCGGTATCGAGGACGGTCTGGAAATCGATCAGTCCAGCCGAGTATCGATTGTGCGCCAACTGTGCCGCATTGCGCGCGGCCTCGCTAGCCTGGTTCAGAGCCTCCAATCGCTGGCGGCTGTTCTGAAACCACACTAGGGCGTTCTCGACGTCTTTTAGCGCTGTGAGCACGGTTGATTCGTACGAAATAACAGCTTGCTCTTGCACAGCGTTTTGGATCTCGATCTGCTGGCGGATGCGTCCTCGGTCGAACAAGGTCTGAGTGATGCTTCCCAAGCCCGATCCCGTGGTGGTGGTGTTCGCTGTCAACGAAGTGAACGTGCTCCCGGTGACCACTCCCACTGCAGTCCCGCCCAGCAACTGCTCGAGGATAAACGAACCGCTAAGGGAAAAAGTCGGATAGCGCGCCGCATCTTTCTGCCAAAGCCGCGCCGTCTCCGCGATGATTTTTTGTTCCGCTGCACGGACATCAGGACGCTGTCGCAGTGTTTCGGCGGGAATTCCGACCATTAAGGTGTCAGGCGCGGAGGGAACGGGCGCGGTTGCCGCAAGTTGTGTATTCAAGGCGCCAGGGCTCAGGCCGAGCAGAACACTGAGCTCATGCTTGTTTTGCGCAGCGCTAGTTTCGAGGGTAGGGATGGTGGCGCGTGTCTGCTCCAGATTCGAGCGGGCCTGCTCGACGTCGATACTGCTTACCAGTCCAGCCTGCGCTCTCCATTCGGTCAGTTGCAGCGTTTCCGCTTGGCTGGCTTCATTTCGGCGAGCAATCTCCAACCGCGTCTGATACGAACGCAAATCCACATAGTCTGTGGCAACCTCTGCGATGAGTGAGACCCGCGCGTTCTGGAGGTCCGCGGCACTGGCTGCAAGATCGGCATCCGCCGCTCGTAGCGCCTGGCGCTTGGCGCCAAACACGTCCGGGTCCCAACTGGCGTCGAGTTCCGCCGAAAACACATTTCCACTCGAACCACCCGGCGAGTCGCTCGCGCTGCCACTCCCCGATGCCGTGCCGGTGATCGTCGGAAAACGATTGGCGGCGGCGTAGTTCCGTTCCGCGCGGGCCTCACGTAAATTGGCCTGCGCGGTTCGAAGGCTGGTGCTCTTCTTGAGCGCCTGCGCAATCAGGTCAGACAAAACCGGATCTCCAAGCCGCGTCCACCATTGCGATAAGTCTCCCGTGGGGCTTTGCGCGGTATCGGTTCCGGCGCTGCTCCATGATGGAGGAGCTACGATTTCAGGCTGCGCCGGCCTGGTCCGCACGCACCCGCCGCACAGCAAAGCGCTTGCTAGCGGTGCAACAATCGACATAGTTCGCAGCATGGTTCGCGGCTGCGTGCTGGCGCGAAGCTTGCTCATAGCCGTCATCTTATTGGTCTCTCAATCCGTTTCACGGTTACTGATGGGCGTGGTGCGTCCTGACCGAATCTTGCTTCTACCTCATTCGACCATACGTGCTAGCCTTTAGTTATTAAGTGTCAGTGAACGAAGAGTAAAGCTTTGTAGCGTAAGTTGCGGAACGCCCGATCCAACAGTGGTGGCTTCTTACTTTGAACCTAGTGCAAGGGCCGTTTTGATATAGTCGGCTGCCGCCCTCTTTGCCTCAGCAGCGAGTCGGCAGTGCAAATCCCGATCTTGCTGGTCGGGGGGCTCTCGGCGTACGCGACGAGCGCGCGTTGCGCTTCTCTCATGACGCGCTCGGCTGCTCTCACTTGTTCCATGGTTGACATGTCTCAGTCTGCCGTTGAAGCGGCCGCCGAGAATGACTGCTTGGTTGGCCGTATCAGGATCCCGGTGTTGACTCAAGAACTCGTATTTCCCGCGATCATCGCGGCGCTAGCCTCCAGTTGTTGCATTATTCGATCACATAGACGAGCTTTGTAAAAGTTAAGTATAGTTAACGCAACGTAAAGATTTGTCAGTGCCCAATGGTTCCGCAGGCACACGTGACGGGTTCTCTCTTACGAGGAAGCGAAAGCTAGAGAGCCACCGACTCCGCATAGGCATCCGAGTAGTTTCCTCTGAAAGCAAGCCGGCAAGCTTTGCCGGATTAGCACGGGCAGGATTTGCCGAGTTGCTTTCTTAACGTGGCCAATCAGCTATTTGAACAGCTCGGCCAGGAACTGCAATCTGGCAACCCCTCTCCCGCGCAACAGATTTTTAGCTCTCTGCTGCAGGAGTTCTCGCAACCAACGACATCGACGACATCGACGAGTAGCTTGTCGATTACTGCATCATCGCCGGAACGGTCAAGCGCCAACAAGAGTTTCTTAGTCGAGGCCGCAGAGAGTTGGAACTGGAACCGGGAGAACAGACCAGTAGGAGGTGAGGGAAGTGACAACCTTTCGCCCTCAGCTGGTTCTGCGGTATGGAAATGTTGACGGAACTTTGATGCAACATAGCGCCAGACGAAACTCCGTTATTAGGCAGCCGACTCGGGACTCTGAGTGGACGACTCGATCAGGCTTTTCACTATTTCGATGAGGGTGTCGAGAGGCAAATCCTTGACGGCGTGGAAGTCCACGTACACTAGTTCGCCAGCCGGCAGATGCGAGCGTCTGGACAAGAGAAGTATTTGAGTTTCAAGTTCTAAAGCCCTTATTTTCTGCGCGAGTTGCGCCCCCGTCATCTCGGGGAGTTCGTAATCGATAATCATCAAATCGAAGGCGCGCCTGGCGATCAGTTCCAAGGCCGCAATCGCGCATTCGGCTGTTCTGACTAGGAAGCCCGCCCTTTCGAGGTCGCCAGCCAGCCGTAGTCTTCGCGGATCACTATGTTCCGCATACAAAATCGTTGGGAAAGCATTTTTTATCTTGACCTGCTTTCTGGTTCTGGCGGGGAAATGTGAGTTCTCTGGATCGGCGGCCAGCGGCATCGCTTCCTCGGAGTTAGGATCGGCATATAAGAGAGTGGGAAAAGCATTTTTCACTTTGGTCTCCTTTGGGAGTCGCGGGTTCACTCGAATAAGTTGCGGCCCAGCGACGGACCTCCGCGACGATGGTTCTCCGAACTCACAGTGTTGAGTGGGCTAGAATCGGAACACGATTCCTGCTGCGGGCTGCGCAGTTTGCGTAAGGTTGCCCCTACCCAAACTGGAGAGTTGGAAATTCGGCGCGCTAAACATGAGGTCGCGATACTCGGCGCGTAGCGCAATTCGTTTTGTAATAGGGAAATTCAGGCCTCCGCCATAAACGAAGGCGCCCCTGTTTTGGCGTCGTGCGCTGCCACTCACGATGCCGTATGCGTTGCCCGTGGGATCGAATATCAATGCGCCGCCCTCCGCTAAGAGGTAGGGGCTTATTTTCCACCTGGGCGCTACCGGAAGGTTTGCGACGAAACCCGCGGTCATTTCATTTACGTTGGCTTGCTGCCCGAACACACCAGTATCGGTGGAGAATTTTTGCGTGTTTCGTCCATAACCGTAAGCAGCCTCGACCGACAGCCAGCGATTGATGTGGTATCGATAAGAGGCCAAAATGCCGCCCGTGTCAGTAGCGCTTCGAGTCACGCTATTTCCGCTGGAATTCTGCGTGAACAAACCTATGCCTTGCACGCCGATTTCCGAGCGGCTCTCCTGAGCGGCGGCAACTAAGCTCAGAACAAGAACGATACTTGCCGCCTTGAGGGTCATTCGTTGCATGATTAACTTTCTCCTTTACACTGGTGTTTCATTACCAGAGAAGATGCGAGTTGAAGAACTGCTGGCGTGAAGAGTTAGTTAGTCTTGAGTAAAGATTCGTCGTTGGAATGTTTCGTTGGTAAGTAGCCAAGCGAGCGAAAATCCAGGCAGAGCAATGCACACCGATTCGCGGGCGGCTGTCAATGTAACGAGGCAGATCTCGAACCGCTCTTGCGCAAAGGTTCTTAGATTTCTGCTCTAAGAAGTGTGAATCATCCGTGGGGCGAACCTCGTAGCGGGAAAAGTGATCGTTACTTCGAGCCCTCCTCCGGGCGCATTGGAGGCCCTAACTTCACCGCCGTGAAGTCGAACCGCGCGCTGCGTGATGGCCAAACCCAACCCAACGCCCCCGGTCTTTCGTTCCCGCGACTCGTCGAGCCGGAAAAAAGGGCGAAACAGTTGTTGCAGAGAGGACTCCGGTACCCCGGGCCCATGGTCGCGAATCTTGACGACGGCTTCGGAGTTGGCATCGCTTGCTTTGCAGAGGAGGCGAACTTCGACCTCTGTCTGGTCGGCAGTGTACCGCACCGCGTTGCGGACGATATTTTCCACAGCACTGTGGAGGAGTTCCGGGCTGCCTACCGCGCGGCACTCGTCCGCCTCGTAAAGGATCACGCGACAGTTGCGATTACGGGCTTCAAAATCGGCGTCGTCAACCACCTGGCGTAGAAGATCGGCTAGCTCAATTTCCTTTTTGTCCACGAGTTGCTGGCCGGCTTCCATTCTCGAAAGCGTGAGGAGCTTGCCGACCATTCCATTTAGCCGTTCGGTTTCTTGTTCTATGCGAGCTATCGCCGTACTAACTCCAGGATTGTCCACGTTGCGAATCAACTCGACCGCCAGGTTAATCCGGGTCAGAGGCGACCGGAACTCGTGAGACACGTCGCTAATAAGCCGTTTTTGCGAGTGCATCAACGATTCAATCTGTTCCGCCATCTGGTCGAACTCTTGCACGAGTTGTGCGATTTCGTCGCGGCGATGATCGACATTGTTTTTTTTCGCGCGCGCAGCCAGATTTCCCTTGGAAAGCTCTTGCGCGGCATTTCGCAGGCGAACGATGGGGGCGCTTAAGTCACGCGCCAGCCAAAAGCAGACGATCCCCGAGATCATGATGGCAATGCCGAGATCTCTCAATGGCCGTTGAGGACCGGGTGGTGGGGAAAATTCGTCAGCGGGGCGCGGAAAGCCTACAACTGCCACATAAGGGATCACGCAAGAACAAGTTCACAGTTGTGGCTTGATCGTGTAGTTCCACTCGGGCAGAGTTTCGTGGCGCTGCAATCTGAGGGAAGCCATTTGATGGGGAGTGGGTTTGAGACCGCAAGGATAGAGTCGGCGGTCGAGATAAGCAGTGACCTGAAGACCGGTGTGGGTTTGGGTGGTGCGGGCGTAGTTGAGGATCTTCTGGTAGGAGTCCAGAGGTTCGCCCGCCCAGTTGCGCGAGACTGCGGAGAAGAGGCGATGCTCGATGGGATTCCATGGGAAACGCCCACGACGAGGGCACCGCGATTTTCGATACCATCGTAAATCCCATAAGGAATGGCGACCCCAATGGAATCGGTGCGGAAGTCGTGATCATAGACGCAACGGGGGGGCAGATTCCCAACGACGGCCCGGATTTTTGAAATTGCCGAAGAGTTCGCGCTTCTTGCTGTCGACGCTGACGATGGGCAGATGACGGCGTTGGAAACGGTCGCGCAGCTCGGCCAGATATTCGAACTGAAGATTTCGGTTGGGACTCGAACTGGTGGAGATCTGCTTTTGATTGACCCGTAGAGAATAGCCCATGTCATGGAGCAGGCGGGCGACGGTATTGGGGGAGACGGCAATGCCAAGTTTAGCCAGCTCTTCTGCGATGGTGGAAGTAGTACGGCGAGACCAGCGTAAGCCGGTCATGGGATCGCCAGCGGTATCGTG
>Ga0302324_100030253_pt1 | contig 10236 bp, 10 predicted proteins | sample Palsa_T0_1_FD_201949 | JGI IMG/M metagenome (GOLD analysis project Ga0302324, IMG submission 201949) | Peat permafrost microbial communities from Stordalen Mire near Abisko, Sweden - Palsa_T0_1 | ecosystem: Environmental > Terrestrial > Soil > Palsa > Peat permafrost | place: Sweden: Abisko... | reverse complement strand
TACCAGCCGGGTCTTTTCTTCCGCGGGAATCTTCGTGCGTCGCGACCGAACCATTTTCTCAACCTCTCAGCCTTGGCCGCATTTATCCACAAGCTGCGACCATGCCAATTAGTTTGAGTCAGTAGACCGATGTATGATCGAATGTATGTTCGAATCCCTAGCGATCGTCGATCCTGTCCACGAGGAATCGGCGCTGATCGAGCGCATCGCCGAGTTGGAACGATTGAAAGCCGCTGCGGCGGCGGGTCAAGCTCGAGCCGCGGCCGCGCTGGACGCGGCGCGCCGGGCCGCCGATGCCGCCGCGGGTGTACCGGCCGCGCGGCGTGGGCGCGGGGTTGCCAGTGAGGTCGCGCTCGCGCGACTCGATTCGCCCGCCCGGGGGAATCGGCATCTGGGCTTCGCGAAAGCTTTGGTGCATGAGATGCCGCACACCCTGGCCGCGTTGGAGGCAGGCGTGCTGACCGAGTGGCGGGCCACCTTGATCGTGCGCGAAAGCGCGTGCTTGGACGTCGATGACCGGCGGGCCCTGGATGCCGAGTTGTGCCGCGACCAAGCCGAACTGCAGGGCATGGGCGACGCAGCGGTGGCGGCGACTGCCAAGACAATCAGTTACCGTCTCGATCCGCATGCGGTCGTTGAGCGGGCCGCCAAGGCCGAAACCGAACGGACGGTGACCATTCGGCCCGCGCCGGACACGATGACCTACCTGACCGCGTTATTGCCTGTGGCCCAAGGTGTCTCAGTCTACGCAGCACTGCGGCGGGAAGCCGATGTCTGCGCCGACGGGCGCTCGCGTGGCCAGGTGATGGCCGACACTCTCGTCGAACGGGCCACCGGGCGAAGCGCGGCAGTGCCGACCCCGATCGCGGTCAATCTGGTGTTGTCTGACGAAACGCTGTTTGGTGGATCCAACGCCCCTGCCACCATAAGCGGCTACGGTCCCATCCCGGCGGCCGTTGCGCGGGATTTGGTTTCAGGTGCCGTCAGTGACGAACGGTCCCGCGCAATGTTGCGCCGGCTCTACGCTCATCCGACATCCGGCGCCCTGGTGGCAATGGAGTCACGGTCCCGGTTGTTTCCCAGGGGGTTGGCCGCTTTCATCGGCCTACGCGATCAGCGATGCCGCACACCGTACTGCGACGCACCGATCCGCCACCGCGACCATGCGCAGCCGTGGGCCGGCAACGGTGGGACAAGCGCGGGCAACGGGCTCGGACTATGCGAACGATGCAACTACGTCAAAGAGGTCGCCGGCTGGTGCGTCAAACCGAATGTTGATGAAATTGGCAGGCACACAGCGCAATTCACTACGCCAACCGGTGCGCACTACCGATCGGCAGCGCCTCCGCGGGCCCCAACGATCACGACAAGCGATGTCGAAGTTCGCATCGGTATAGCACTGGCTCGACACGCGGCCTAACCCAACAGGTTGCGCACGACGCCGTCGGCCAACAGCCGCCCACGGTCGGTCAGCACCAGGCGCTCGCCCTCCCGAGACAGCAAGCCGTCCTGGACAGCGACGCCCGCGCGCTCGCGCTCGGCCTCGTCCAGCAGTTCGGTCGGCAGACCTTGACGCAGCCGGATCTGCAGCAGAACGTCCTCGGTGTGGCGGCTGGTGGCATCCAGCTGTTCGAAACCGGCGACCGGTAGCGCGTCATCATCCAGGATCTGCGCATAAGCGTTGGGATGCTTGACATTCCACCAGCGCGTCGCGCCGACGAAGCTGTGCGCGCCCGGGCCGGCGCCCCACCATTGGCCGCCGTCCCAGTACCCGAGATTGTGTCGACACTCCCCGCCCGGCCGACTCCAGTTGGACACCTCATACCAGTCGAACCCGGCCGCCGACAGCTGCTCGTCGGCCAGCTCGTAGCGATGTGCGAGAACGTCGTCGTCGGGAGCGTCCAGCTCACCGCTGCGGACACGGCGCGCCAGCGCAGTACCGTCCTCCACGACGAGCGCATAGGCGGATATGTGGTCGACGCCGGTCTCGATCGCGGTCTCGACCGACCACAGCAGATCGTCGTCGGACTCCCCTGGCGTGCCGTAGATGAGGTCGAGGCTGACGTGTTCGAACCCTTCGGCAAGCGCCTCGCGAGCCGCCGCCGCCGACCGGTTCGGCGTGTGGATCCGGTCGAGAACACCCAGCACCCGAGGCGACACCGATTGCATACCCAACGACACCCTCGTGCAGCCGGCCGCGAGGGCCGCGGCGAAGAAGTCCGGCCATGCCGATTCCGGGTTGGCCTCGGTGGTCACCTCGGCGTCGGTGGCCAGCTCGAAGTTGTCGCGCACCGACCGCAGCACGGTGGCCAGCCGCTCGCCGCCCAACAGCGACGGTGTCCCGCCGCCGATGAAGACGGTCTGCACTGTCGGTCCACCCAACCGAGCGGCTGCGAGCTCGAGCTCCGACCGCAACTTTTCCAGCCATGCGTCGGGGTTCACCCCGCCCAGCTCGGCGGGCGTATAGGTGTTGAAGTCGCAGTAGCCGCAGCGGGTGAAGCAGAACGGCACGTGTACATAGATGCCGAACGGCCCGCCAGGGTTCAACTGCAGGTCAGGGAGGCCGACTGGCGCGGAGGGTGCCGTCACGCCTTACCAATATTCCGGAGTGCCGGCCCAACCTCCAGCGCGGGCCACCACAAATGACAGCGGACAGATCTTTGCAGCTGAATCAGAGGAAGCGCTACGGAACATTTCAGCCTCGGTGGCTACTTTCGATCACTATGAGTGAAATTCCCCCCTGGTAGTTATGGGCGGCGACATCCGTGGCACAATGGTCCAGTGACCGTCGCCCACCCCAATTTCCGCATCGCGTTGGTGGCGCGCCGTCATGTCGACTTCTTGCGTGTGTGCAGCTGTCGCTGTCTGGCTTGATGTCGTAGACCCGTCCACCAGTACTTTCAGCTGGCCCCCGGATCTGCGCCGCCGGGACAGCCACCGGTGGTTTGCGCGGTCCAAGCCGGCTACTCCACAAAGGAGATTGCCGCATGACGTCCCCCCGCCCCGCCAAGAGTCAAGGCCAGTGGGCGCTGGGTGAGCGCGAGGCGCTCAACCCCAACGAGCAGTTCAAGCAAGATGACGACGCGCTCAACGTCCGCGACCGAATCCTTAACCACTACTCCACCGCCGGATTCGACAGCATCGAGAAGAACGACCTGCGTGGCCGCATGCGCTGGGCCGGGCTCTACACGCAACGCGAGCAGGGTTACGACGGCAGCTTCACCGGTGACGAGAACATCGACCTGCTCGAGGCCAAGTACTTCATGATGCGGGTGCGCTGCGACGGCGGCATGTTGTCCACCGCGGCACTGCGCACGCTGGGCGAGATTTCCATCGAGTTCGCCCGGGATACCGCCGACATCTCCGACCGGGAAAACGTTCAGTACCACTGGATCCGGATCGAGGACGTACCCGAGATCTGGAAGCGGCTGGAAGCCGTCGGCCTGCAGACCACCGAGGCTTGCGGCGACTGCCCCCGTGTGGTCCTGGGCTCCCCGCTGGCCGGTGAGTCGGTCGACGAGGTTCTCGACCCCACGCCAGCGATCGAGGAGATCGTCCGCCGCTACATCGGCAACCCCGAGTTCTCGAACCTGCCCCGTAAATACAAGACCGCGATATCGGGTCTGCAGGACGTCGCGCATGAGATCAACGACATCGCGTTCATCGGCGTCAACCATCCCGAGCACGGTCCGGGACTGGATTTGTGGGTGGGCGGCGGCCTGTCCACCAACCCGATGCTTGCGCAACGGGTCGGCGCCTGGGTGCCACTGGAGGAGGTCCCCGATGTCTGGGAGGCCGTCACCTCACTGTTCCGTGACTACGGCTATCGGCGACTGCGGGCCAAGGCCCGGCTGAAGTTCCTCATCAAAGACTGGGGCATCGAGAAGTTCCGTCAGGTGCTCGAAACCGAGTACCTCAAACGCAAACTCATCGACGGCCCGGCCCCCGAGCCCCTCAAGCATCCGATCGACCACGTCGGCGTGCAGCGGCTGAAGAACGGGCTCAACGCCGTCGGCGTCGCGCCGATCGCCGGTCGGGTGTCCGGCACGATCTTGTCCGCGGTCGCCGACCTCGCCGAGCAGGCGGGATCGCAGCGGGTCAGCTTCACCCCATACCAGAAGCTGATCATCCTCGACGTCCCCAACGACAAGCTCGACGAGTTGACCGCCGGCCTGGATGCGCTGGGGCTGCCTTCGCGACCGTCGCACTGGCGTCGAAACCTGATGGCCTGCACCGGAATCGAATACTGCAAGTTGTCGTTCGCCGAAACTCGAGTGCGTTCGCAGTCGCTGGTGCCCGAACTCGAGCGCCGGCTCAATGACCTCAACACGCAACTGGATGTGCCGGTCACCGTCAACATCAACGGCTGCCCGAACTCGTGTGCCCGCATCCAGATCGCCGACATCGGTTTCAAGGGCCAGATGGTCGACGATGGCGACGGCGGCTCGGTCGAGGGATTCCAAGTGCATCTCGGTGGCAGCTTGGGGCTCGACAGTGGTTTCGGGCGAAAACTGCGGCAGCACAAGGTCACCAGCGACGAGCTCGGCGACTACATCGACCGTGTGGTGCGCAACTTCGTCAAGCAACGCGACAGGAATGAACGGTTCGCGAATTGGGCGCTGCGCGCCGATGAGGCGGACCTGCGATGAGCCGCGCGGCGACGACGATGCACAGCGCAGCGATGCGAGAGGAACCGCGCCATTACCCAGCGGCGACGATGCACAGCGCAACGATGCACGAGGAAGCGCGCAGATGAGCAAGGAGGTGGACGGCTTGACGGAAGCGGAACTACGGCAGCTGGCCGAGAAGGGCGCCGCCGAGTTGGAAGGCGCCAGCGCCAGCGACTTGTTGCGCTGGACTGACGAGAACTTCGGCGGCGTCGGCGGGCCTCGGTCCACGGCGACCTGCAACTACGTGGTGGCCTCTAATATGCAGGACGCCGTGCTGGTCGATCTGGCCGCCAGGGTCCGCCCTGGCGTACCAGTGTTGTTCTTGGACACCGGGTATCACTTCGTGGAGACCATCGGTACCCGCGACGCGGTCGAGGCCGTCTACGACATTCGGGTGCTCAACGTCACGCCCGAGCACACGGTCGCCAAACAGGACGAGCTGATGGGCAAAGACCTGTTCGCCCGCAAGCCCAGCGAATGCTGCCGGATGCGCAAGGTCGCCCCACTATCCAAGGCACTGCGCGGCTACTCCGCGTGGGTGACCGGTCTGCGACGGGTCGAAGCGCCGACCCGCGCCAACGCGCCGGTGGTCAGCTTCGACGAGGCATTTGGGCTGGTGAAGATCAACCCCCTGGCAACATGGTCCGACGACGACATGCAGAACTACATCGACGAGAACGATGTACTGGTCAATCCGCTTGTTTACGAAGGATATCCGTCGATCGGCTGCGCGCCCTGCACGGCCAAGCCGGTCGAGGGTGCCGACCCGCGCAGCGGACGCTGGCAGGGGCTGTCCAAGACCGAATGCGGGTTGCACGCGTCGTGACGACCCTGGTGCTGGCTGCGCATGGCAGTGCCGATCCAAGATCGGCCGCCAATGCCCGTGGCGTGGCTAATCAGATTCGCTTCATGCGGCCGGGCCTCCGGGTGCGTGTCGCGTTCTGCGACCTGAACACGCCGCGCCTGGTTGATGTCGTCACGCCGGATGCGGTGGTCACCCCGTTCCTGCTGGCCGATGCCTACCATGCACGCATCGACATCCCCCGCCAGATCGCGAGCTGCGGTGCCACCGCGCGACAGGCCGACGTGCTCGGCGAAGACGACCGGCTGGTAGCCGTGCTGCACCAGCGGCTGGCCGACCTGGGAGTCAGCGCGCACGACCCGCAACTGGGTGTGCTGGTGGTGGCGATCGGCTCGACGCACGCTGCGGCCAACGCCCGCACCGCCCAGGTCGCGGACAAGCTCATCGCGGGCACTCAGTGGGCCTGTGCGACAACCGCGTTCGCCACCGGCTCCGGACCGTCGCTGACGGAGGCCGCGACCGAGGTGCGCCGCCGCGGCGCCCGTCACCTGGTAATTGCACCGTGGTTTCTGGCACCCGGGCGGCTTACCGATCGGGTCGCGACAATTGCTGCAGCCGAAGGCATTCCGATGGCCGCACCGCTCGGTGCACACCGACTGGTGGCCGAAACGGTACTGGACCGCTTCGCCGCGGCGGTGGCCGAGCGCATCGCGGCCTGACTACGCCACGCCGATGCTACGGTGGCCTTCACTATGACTTCGCCAGAGGCACCGGACCCCGAAGAAGCAGGCCCGGCCGACGCTGGTCGCCCGGTCAGCAGGTGGGCGATTGCGGCGTTCCTGCTCGGCGTGGTGAGCCTGGTGCCGCTGAGCGTGATCGCCGGAATCGTCGCGTTCGTCAAAGCCAGGCACGGTCAAGAGTCCGGACGCGGGCTGGCGATCGCCGGGATAGTGATATCCATGCTGTGGGGGGCGGTTTGGGCCTACAGCGCCTGGCCCAAAGACGGGCTGATCACCGGCACGCTGCAATCCGGACCGATGCTGCGGGTCGGCGAATGCTTCGGAGAAACCATCAATTCGCCGGTGAGCTGTGACAAACCGCATTCCCGCGAGGTCTTCGCGGTGCTCTCGCTATCTCGTTTCCCAGACAACGACACCGAACAGGAACAACTCGAGAACCGTTGCAAAGCGGAGTTGCCGAAATTCTCACTCACCGCCAGCCGGGACCCGGAGCTACGCGTCGAGGCATGGCCCCCCGGCACGGAGTCGCGGTACATGGACAATCACGCGGCGGGATGTGTTGCGTATTTCAGTTCCGACCGGGTCGGCGCGATCAAGGGCTGAGCACCCTCAGTGCGAACTCACCGAGGCCTCGCCGGCGGGTGCATCGGCTCCAGTGTCGTTGAGCGTCAGCGCTTCTCCGGGGATCGTTGGCACCCGAGTGGCACGCACGTAGACGGTGTCCCCCTTCTTCAGCCCGAGCGCTACGGCATCGCCGCGGGTGATCTGAGCGGTGAACGGTCCGCCGGTGGCGGCATTGGTCAACTCCACCCGCACCTCGAAGCCGAGCATCACGACACGATCGATGGTGGCCCGGACCACGCCGGTGATCTGGGCGATGCCGTCGTCGGCAGCGAGCTTCATATCCGGACTAAGGCCAACCCGGAGGTCGTGCGGGCGGACCAGAACCCCGTTCAGTGACGAGACCGCGCCCAGAAACGACATCACAAACGCATTCGCCGGCGCGTCATAGACCGTTCTGGGCGATCCCACTTGTTCGATGCGCCCGTCTTTGAGCACAGCGATTCGGTCGGCGACGTCAAGCGCCTCGGCTTGGTCGTGGGTTACCAGCACGGTGGTGACGTGCACTTCGTCGTGCAAGCGGCGCAGCCAGGCACGCAGATCGTCGCGAACCTTGGCGTCCAGCGCGCCGAACGGCTCGTCGAGCAGCAGCACCTGGGGATCGACGGCCAGGGCGCGGGCCAGCGCCATGCGTTGACGCTGACCGCCGGAGAGTTGGCTCGGGTAGCGGGTTTGGAAACCGCTGAGCCCCACCACCTCCAGCAAGTTGTCTACCTTCTCGGCGATCTCGGCCTTGGGCCGCCGCCGAATCTTCAGCCCGAAGGCCACGTTGTCCCGAACGGTCAAATGCTTGAAGGCCGCGTAATGCTGGAAGACGAAGCCGATGCCGCGCCGCTGCGGCGGAACCCCGGTCACATCGCGACCGTTTATCGTGATGGTTCCGGTATCCGGCTGATCAAGTCCGGCGATGGCGCGCAACAGTGTCGACTTGCCGGAACCACTCGGGCCCAGCAGTGCCGTCAATGAACCGGCCGGCACCTCGAAGTCAACGTTGTCCAATGCGGCGAAGTCGCCGTAGCGTTTGTTGGCGCCCCGCACCACAATCGCGTCAGTCATCTGGCGCCACTCCTCCCTGTCACGGCTGCTTTGTGGCTCGCTTGAGGCGAGCGTCAAGAATTACCTGAACGATCAGAACAAGCACCGAAACCACCATCAACAATGTCGAAATGGCGTAGGCCCCGTATTCGGCGCCCCGGTTGTAGCGGTCGGACACCAGTAGCGTCAGCGTCTGGGATTGGCCAGGCAGGTTCGACGAGACCATGATGACCGCACCGTATTCACCGAGGGTGCGGGCAACGGTCAACACGATCCCGTAGGTCAGACCCCATCGGATCGACGGGAGCGTGACCCGCCAAAACGTCTGCCACCAGTTGGATCCCAGAGTTGCCGCTGCTTGCTCCTGATCGGTGCCCACCTCATGCAGAACCGGCTCGACCTCGCGCACCACGAATGGCAGCGTGGCGAAGACGCTGGCGAGCACGATGCCCGGCAGACCGAAGATGATCTTGAAACCGAAGTCTCTCTCGACAAAGCCCAGCAGCCCGGCCGATCCCCACAACACGATCAACGCCACACCCACCACGACCGGCGAGACTGCGAACGGCAGATCGATGATCGCTTGCAGCACGCCCTTACCGCGGAACCGGTTGCGCGCCAGCACCAGTGCAGTCGGGATACCGAAGATCACATTGAGCGGCACCACGATCGCGACCACTAGCATCGACAAGTTCAGCGCCGAGATCGCCGCCGGCGTACTGACCCACTCGACAAACTGGCCGAAACCAGGCGTGAAGGTCCGCCACAGAATCAAGCTAACGGGAACCACCAGCAGCACCAACACATAAGCAAGGGCGACGAAGCGGATCAGATAGCGCATCGGAAGTGACAGTGTCATGCGCCGCTCCTCCGGACTATTCCCGATCGCACTGCCCTGTTCATCGTCGCCGGCGCGGTCACGCTGCCAACTCCTCACGCTTGGCGGCGCGCGATCCCACGGTACGCAGGACGAAGAGCACGACAAACGAGATCGCAAGCAACACAATCGATATTGCCGCGGCGCCGGTACGGTCGTCGTTTTCGATCAGCGTCCGGATCCACTGCGACGACACCTCGGTCTTGCCCGGCACCGCCCCACCGATCAATACCACCGATCCAAACTCACCGATTGCACGCGCAAACGTCAGCCCCGCACCAGTCAGCAAAACCGGAGTCAGAGCAGGCAATACAACGGTCGTGAAGATCGTCGCGTTGTTCGCCCCCAGTGACGCCGCCGCCTCCTCGGTCTCACGGTCGACCTCGAGCAGCACCGGCTGCACGGCCCGCACGACGAACGGCAGCGTGACGAAAGCCAATGCCACGCCGACACCCCATCCGGTGTGTTGCAGGTGCAGACCGACCGGACTGTGATTCCCGTAGAGCGCCAACATCACCAGGCTGGCCACGATCGTGGGCAATGCGAACGGCAGATCGATGATCGCGTCGACGAGCCGCTTTCCCGGAAACTCGTCGCGCACCAGCACCCACGCGATCAGCAGACCGAAGAACATGTTGACGACGGTGACGCCCGCGGAGATGGTCAGCGTCACCCTGAAAGACTCGAGTGCCGCATTGGAGGTGACCGCGAGCCAGAAGGCGTCCCAGCCGCCGCCGACGGATTGCCAGGCGATGGCGGCCAGCGGCAGCAGCACGATGACCGAAAGCCATACGACCGCAACACCGACCCGCAGCGACGTGCCGTCACCACGTAACCTGTTGCGGCGCTGCCTGTTATGGCCGGTTACCTCAGTTAGTGCGGTGGTCGTCATCCGGTGGCCTGCGTGTAGAACTTGGTGATGCTGCCCGATTTCTTGTCGAACAGTTGCGAATCCACGGCGGGCCAGCCGCCGAGGTCGGCGATCGTCCACAGCTTGGCCGGTACCGGGAACTGGTCGCGGACTTCGGCGGCCACCGCGGGATCGACTGGGCGGAATCCGGCAGCCGCCCATACCTTCTGGGCCTCCGCGGTGTACTGGAAGTTCTTGAACGCGACGGCGGCATTCACATGGGGGCTGCTGGTCACCACCGCCACCGGGTTCTCGATCTTGATCGTCTGCGAGGGGTTGATGTGGGTGATCGGCTTTCCAAGGCGTTCGGTAGCGATCGCCTCGTTCTCATAACTGATCAGGACGTCACCGCTGCCCTGAACAAAGACGTCGGTCGCCTCGCGCCCCGACCCGGGACGCAGCTTGACGTGCTCACCGACCAGCTTGTGGATGAAGTCCAGACCCGCTTGGGGGTCGTGGCCGCCCACACTCTTGACCACGTAGGGCGCAAGCAGATTCCATTTCGCCGAGCCCGAACTCAGCGGGCTGGGCGTGATGACCTCCACGCCAGGCCGCAGCAGGTCGTCCCAGTCCTTGATGTT
>Ga0302324_100030252_pt1 | contig 10236 bp, 9 predicted proteins | sample Palsa_T0_1_FD_201949 | JGI IMG/M metagenome (GOLD analysis project Ga0302324, IMG submission 201949) | Peat permafrost microbial communities from Stordalen Mire near Abisko, Sweden - Palsa_T0_1 | ecosystem: Environmental > Terrestrial > Soil > Palsa > Peat permafrost | place: Sweden: Abisko... | reverse complement strand
CAATCAAGTCTTAACGACCGCGCATCCGCCTTGCATTGCCTGGCGGCAAGCGCGTATAAGGCCGCCTTTCCGCTCGTCCCCGGCCGGGGGCTGAACGGACGGCCGCGTGGCTTCCACGCGGCAGGACCTTCGGGTCCGGCGTCCGGTGTCCCCGCCTTCAGAGCATTCGAGCCTTTCCCGAAGGGCTCGAGGGGCTTGGCGCCGAGGCGAGCGAGGGCAAAAAGGAAAGGGCATTTATGCCACTGTACGAGCACGTCTACCTTGCGCGCCAGGACGCCAGTGCGCAGCAGGTCGAGGAACTAACCGCGCAGTTGAAGGGCGTCGTCGAAGGCCTCGGCGGCACCATCACCAAGACCGAGTATTGGAGTGTGAGATCGCTCTCGTACCGGCTGCGCAAGAACCGCAAGGCCCATTACACGTTGATGAACATCGATGCGCCCCCGCCGGCGATCAACGAGATTGAGCGGCTTGAGCGGCTCAACGAAGACGTCCTGCGCTATCTGACGATCCGGGTCGAGGAACTCGAAGAGGGTCCCTCCGCCATGATGCGGCGCGCGGAACGCGACCGGGACCGCGATGATCGGCGTGGCGACCGTGGCGACAGATTCGATCGCGGCGACAGATTCGACCGGGGCGATCGGGGCGACCGCCCGCGCGAACGGCGGCCGCGCGACGACGCTGACGAAACCGCTCCGACGGAGGAATAGTCATGGCTATGTCACCGCAAGGCGGCGGACGCCGCCCGTTCTTTCGCCGCCGCAAGAGCTGTCCATTCTCCGGCGCGAATGCGCCCAAGATCGACTTCAAAGACGTTAAACTGCTGCAACGGTTCGTGTCGGAACGCGGCAAGATTGTTCCAAGCCGCATCACCGCAGTTTCGGCGAAGAAGCAGCGCGAACTCGCCCAGGCGATCAAGCGCGCACGCTTTCTCGGCCTGCTGCCCTATGTGATCCGCTAACGGCCGCCAGGGAGACTTCGAGATGGAAGTAATTTTGCTCGAACGTATCGGCCGGCTCGGCCAGATGGGCGATGTCGTGCGCGTCAAAGACGGCTTCGCCCGTAATTTCCTGCTGCCGCGCGGCAAGGCGCTGCGCGCCACCGACGAGAACCGCACGCGGTTTGACTCGATGAAGGGCGAGCTTCAGGTCCGATCGGCAGAGCTCAAGACCGAAGCTAGCGGCGTTGCGGAAAAGATCAACGGCAAGAGCTTCACGGTTCTGCGCCAGGCGTCAGAATCGGGCCAGTTGTTCGGCTCGGTTTCGCCACGCGACATCGTCGCCCTTATCGGCGAAGCCGGCTTCAACGTGAGCCGTAACCAGATTGCGCTCAGTGCGCCGATCAAAATGATCGGTCGGCACGAAGTGCCGTTGGCGCTGCATCCGGAGATCGAAACTTCCATCAAGGTCATCGTCGCCCGCAGTGCCGACGAAGCGGCGCGGATCGCGCGCGGCGAGGAAGTCACGCAATTGCGTGAGCGCACCGACGCCGAAGCAGCCGTTGCGGCTGCGGAGGCGTTTTTCGAGCCCGAGGCCGTGGAGGCTTTACGGGCGCGCGAAGGCGAGCCAGAAGCCGAAGCTACTGAAGCTCCGGCCGAGAATAGCTGACACTATCCAGGAAGCTCGATTTTAGTCCGGAATATTGTCGCGAGGTACCGGCGCGCCCTCGCCTGAGTCGGCATTCCCCGGCGCAGATGTGGTCGGCGCTGGACTGCTCTCTGGGGCAGGCGCAGCCGGTGCTGCACTCGGTTCAGCCGCTCCAAGGGCCGGCCCACTGGGCGGCTCCTGCGGCTTCCCCTCGGTGTCCTGACGCTGACCGCGGCTTGCCGTCGTCGGCTCAGGCCGACCGCCCGCTGCCGGCTTTCGCGCGCGCTCCTGCATGATGCTCGGAACGTCTCCCGGCCGCTTCTGCTCTTCACTCGCAGGCGGCTGCAACTTCGCGGTCGTGGGCGTGCTTTCCCCGAACTTTCCCGGTTCACGCTTCGGTTCTTCGGTCCTGGCATGGTCCGGCGGCGGGGTTGGCTTTGCCCCGCGTCCTTGGGTCACGGGAGCGGCCTCGCCGCCTCCTGCCCCCATCACATAGGCCGCTAACGAGGCTGCCTGGTCTTTGCCAGACGTGTAGTGCTCGGCGAGGAAAGACGACAGGTCGGACGTGGACCGGCCCTTAGCCAGCCCACGAGCGTTTTTGTGGCAGGTCGCGCAGTCCAGCGAGAACATCTCGGCGGGCGACTTGCCCTGATCGATACTGGTTTGAGCCTGAACCAGCATCGGGACCAGCCCGGCGAATAGCCCCATGAAGCCCAGAAGGCGCCGAATGGCTCCGCGAAGCCCCCATTTTGTCGGCTGACCCATCATTCCTGACCCACAAGCAGACCTATGCATACAGAGCGAGGCGGCCTTACAACATGATTAGTGCATTGCTGGTCAAGGAGGATTTTGTTTTAATCACGGCGGGCAACACGTACGCCTGTCGCGCGATTAGCATCCCTATGGCCAGAAGGAGGCCAAATTCGCGTGCGGTGAGCGTAGACTGGGTGGAGGCGGCCGTGGATCGGTTGCTGGCGATGTTTCTGGGCAGGTTTATCCGCCGTGGTTCCTTTACGGTGACGATGGCGCGGGGCAAGACCTACACCTTCGGTGACGGCAGCGGTTCCCCGGTCGCAATCCGCTTCACGACGCCGCAAGCGCAACGCGCCGTTCTTTTCGACCCGGAATTAAAGCTCGGCGAAACCTACATGGACGGCACTTTTGTCGTCGAACAGGGTTCGATTGGCGACGTCCTGCAAATCCTGCTCGGCCAGGAACGGATGGAAGAGCCGGCTTGGGCATGGCCGTTTCGGCTGATGCGCTACCTGTTCAAGCGCTTGCAACAATTCAATCCACGTTCACGGTCGCGCAACAATGTCGCGCACCATTACGACCTCGATGCCAGGCTCTACCGACTCTTCCTCGACGGCGATCAGCAATATAGCTGCGCCTATTTCGAAACCGACGACGAATCCCTGGACGATGCGCAGCTCGCCAAGAAACGCCATCTAGCGGCAAAGCTTCGCGTTAAGCCCGGCTCCTCCATTCTGGATATTGGATGCGGCTGGGGCGGGCTTGCGCTTTATCTCGCCGAGATGGCGAACGCCAAAGTTACCGGCATCACGCTGTCTCAGGAACAGTTCAAGCGCGCGCAAGAACGCGCCATGGAGCGCGGCAAGACGAACGAAGCGACCTTCAGGCTGATCGATTATCGTGACGTCGAGGGTAAATTCGACCGCATCGTTTCGGTCGGCATGTTCGAGCATGTCGGTGTCGGCTTCTACGACACCTTCTTCCGACAGTGCGCAATGCTCCTTGCCGATGACGGCATAGCTCTCCTGCATTCGATCGGCCGCAGCGGACCGCCGAGCATCACAAATCCCTGGATCGCGAAATACATCTTCCCCGGCGGCTACATTCCGGCCCTGTCTGAAGTTCTGCCGGCTATTCAACGCTCAGGATTAATCGTCACCGACGTTGAGATTCTACAGCTGCATTACGCCGAGACGCTCAAGGCATGGCGGGAGCGTTTTCTTGCCCACCGTGACGAGGTGTTGCGCCTTTACGACCAGCGCTTCCTGCGGATGTGGGAATTCTACCTCGCCTGCTCGGAAATGGCTTTCCGCGCCGGCGACATGGTTGTGTTCCAGATTCAGCTGGCCAAGCATAAAGGCGTTACGCCGGCCACGCGGGACTATATTGTCCAGGAAGAAGCGCGGTTGCGCACGCTCGAAGCCGGATATCGCATTCCGCTTCGCCTCGCCGGCGAGTAGTTTCGGCGTCAAGGGCCGATCCGAATTGTGCCGTTGTTTATGGTGAGTAGCGGGGAAACCCGCAAAGATGATTTCCTATTGCCGCGGCGGTCCGCTAACGACTGTACCTCGCGGTTGTCCGCAGCGGTTAGTGAACGTCTGCTGTTGAGTGATCGACGATGTTGAGTGACCACCCCGTTTCAGCCTCACGCCGTAAATCGGCCACAGCTTCGGATTCGCTTGTTCTGAACCATGGCACCTTTCGATTCGACCGCTCGCAAGCAAGCTCCCCTACCCGCGGAACCCATTTTCCGCACGCCGCCGCATAATATCGAGGCTGAACAAGCACTCTTGGGCGCGGTTCTGGTCAACAACGAAGCGTTCTACCGCGTTTCCGACTTCCTCGAGCCAAAGCATTTCTTCGAGCCCGTCCACCAGCGCATCTTCGAACTGGCCGCAGGCCTTATTCGCGCCAACAAGCTGGCCACGCCAGTCACGTTGAAAACGTTCCTGCCGGCCGATTTCGACGTCGCCGGCTTGTCGCTCAATCAGTATCTCGCCAGGCTTGCCGCTGAGGCGACGACGATCATCAACGCCGAGGATTACGGCCGCACCGTTTACGATCTCTCGGTTCGCCGCGATCTGATCATGATCGGCGAAGACATGGTCAATAGCGCCTACGATGCGCCGGTCGACGCCACGCCGTCGAGCCACATCGAGGACGCAGAACGCCGGCTCTATGAAATTGCCGAGACCGGCCGTTACGATTCCGGTTTTCAGCGCTTCGCCCAAGCGCTTACCACCGCGGTCGACATGGCGGCGCGCGCCTATCAGCGCGACGGGAGCCTTTCGGGAATCGCAACAGGCCTCACCGATCTCGACAACAGGATGGGCGGATTGCAGCAGTCCGACCTGATCATCCTCGCCGGGCGCCCGGGCATGGGCAAAACCGCGCTCGCCACCAACATCGCCTACAACATCGCCAAATCATGGGAGCATGAGACCGGCGCGGACGGTCGGGAAAAAACCACCAATGGCGGCATCGTCGGCTTCTTCTCGCTGGAAATGTCGGCTGAGCAGCTCGCGACCCGTATCATTTCCGAGCAAACCGGCATCCCGTCGAACAAAATTCGCCGCGGCGCGATCGATGAGTCGGAATTCGAGACAATCAAAGACGTATCGATCGAACTGCAAAGATTGCCGTTCTATGTCGATGAAACCGGCGGTCTCTCGATTGGCCAGCTTGCTGCGAGGGCCCGGCGGCTCAAAAGACAGCGCGGACTTGATCTGTTGGTGGTCGATTACGTCCAGCTCCTGCAAGGCACGTCGCGCCGCGCCAGTGAGAACCGGGTGCAGGAAATCACCGAGATTACGACCAGGCTCAAAGCACTCTCCAAGGAGCTCAACGTTCCGATCCTAGCGCTGTCGCAATTATCTCGACAGGTCGAGTCACGAGACGACAAGCGACCGCAGCTCTCCGATTTGCGTGAATCAGGTTCGATCGAGCAGGACGCCGACGTTGTGTTGTTCGTATTCCGCGAGGAATACTATCATCAGATGCGCAAGCCAATGGAATCGAACCGCGAGAAATTCGCCGAATGGCTTGCCGAAGGCGAGCGAGTCCAGGGTAAGGCCGAAGTGATCATTGGCAAACAGCGCCACGGCCCCACAGGCACCGTCGAATTGCAATTCGAGGCTGCCGTTACGCGCTTTGGAAATCTCGACACGACCCACGCGCCGACTTTCTAGGCTTGTCCGCCGCCACGCCCAAAGCCATAACCACAGCATGGCTCGCGCGGAATCACTTGTCGAAACTGTCAGCCAAACCGCAACGCCGGAAACCGGCGGCACGCTGACCATCGATCTTGCCGCGATCGAGGCGAATTGGCGTGAGCTGGCGCATCAGGCACTCACAGTCGAATGCGGCGCGGTCGTCAAAGCGAACGCCTACGGCATGGGCATCGAACCGGTGACAGCGACGCTAGCCAAGGCCGGATGCAAGACTTTCTTTGTCGCCGATATCGCCGAAGCGCGACGCGTGCGCTCCCGTGCGCCTGAGGCGACGATCTATATTCTCAACGGCTGTTCGCCGGAGAACTCGACAGCCTTCATCGAGATCAATGCACAGCCCGTCATTAACAGCATGACGGAGCTTGCTGAGTGGGATGCATTCGTTGCCACTCACAATTGGCAGGGCGGCGCGGCACTACAGGTTGATACCGGCATGAACCGGCTCGGCATCTCGGCGGCCGAGGCGGCGGCACTTGCGCCCCGCACACAGACTGAAAGCCACGGCATCACGTTATTGATGAGCCACCTGGCCTGCGCGGAAATTCCCGATCACCCGCTCACGGCAGCTCAGATCAAGCTGTTTCGCGAAATACGCGGGCTTTACAGCGGCATTCCCGCGTCGCTCGCGAATTCCTCCGGCATCTATCTTGGCGATCCGGCGCTGTACGATCTTGTCCGCCCGGGCGCCGCGCTCTATGGCGTCAACCCTACTCCCGGCCGCGCTAATCCCATGAAAGGCGTGGTCGAACTCACCGGGCGTATCCTGCAAGTGCGTAACGTCGCCAGGGATGAGACTGTCGGCTACGGCGCGACATGGACCGCAAAGCGCGCTTCCCGCATCGTTATTGTCGCAGTCGGTTATGCCGATGGGTTACTGCGAAGCGCCAGCGCCAATGATGGCAGGCCCGGCGGCAAGGCGGTCGTTGCGGGCAAGTCCTGCCCGATCGCCGGACGCATTTCGATGGATCTGGTTTGCGTCGATGTTACCGACTTGCCTGACGGCGCGGTGCGCCGCGGCGACATTGCGACTTTCATCGGCAGCGGGCTCGGCGTGGACGATTTTGCCGCTGCCGCGGAAACGATCGGCTACGAGCTCCTTACGCGACTCGGTATGCGTTGCCATCTTATCTATAGCGGTGGCTAACCCGAACGGCTGAACCTGATCCCTGAAAATGGCGGCGCGAACACAAAACTACGTCTGCCAGAACTGCGGCGCTGCCTATGTGCGCTGGTCCGGCCGTTGCGATGCGTGCGGCGAATGGAACACGCTGGTCGAGGAAGGCGCCGCGGCCCCGTCACGCGCCTCACGCAAAGGGCGCTTGTTCAGCGTCGAGACCCTCAAGGGTGAATCCCAGGATGCGCCGCGGATCAGTTCGGGCGTAGCGGAGTTTGACCGGGTGACGGGCGGAGGCCTGGTGCCCGGCTCGGTGCTGCTGCTCGGCGGCGATCCCGGAATTGGAAAATCGACGTTGTTGCTGGAAGTCACCGCCGCACTTGCCCGCGCACGGCATCGCACAGTCTACATTTCCGGCGAAGAAGCCGTGGCACAGATGCGGCTGCGCGCCGAACGGCTCGGCCTTACGGAAGCCGCGGTCGAGATCGCCGCCGAAACCTCAGTTGAGGATATCGTGGCAACGCTATCGCAAGGCGCCGTGCCGCGACTTCTGGTGATCGACTCTATCCAGACCATGTGGACGCAGAAAGTCGAGGCCGCCCCCGGCACCGTTACCCAAGTGCGCGGATCGGCCGGCGAACTCATCCGCTTCGCCAAGCGAACCGGTGCTGCCGTCATTTTGGTCGGACACGTCACCAAGGATGGCCAGATCGCGGGCCCCCGCGTCGTCGAGCATATGGTCGACGCCGTGCTGTCGTTTGAAGGCGAGGGTTCGCACCAATTCCGCATTTTGCGCGCGATCAAAAACCGCTTCGGTCCAACCGACGAGATCGGCGTGTTCGAAATGACCGGCGGAGGGTTGCGCGAAGTCACGAACCCTTCCGAACTTTTCCTGTCCGAGCGCGATCTGGGCAGCCCGGGCACGGCCGTTTTCGCCGGCATCGAAGGGACCCGTCCGGTCCTGGTCGAGATTCAAGCGCTCGTTGCCCCGACTACGCTCGGTACCCCGCGCCGCGCCGTCGTCGGTTGGGATCAAAGCCGGCTATCGATGGTGTTGGCGGTCTTGGAGGCGCATTGCGGCGTCCGCCTCTCCGGGCACGACGTTTATCTCAACGTGGCCGGCGGCCTTCGTATCCAGGAACCGGCCGCCGACGTAGCCGCGGCAGCGGCCCTGGTGTCATCGCTCGCGCACGCGCCGCTACCGGCTGACGCGGTCTATTTCGGCGAGGTATCGCTGTCCGGCGCCGTGCGGCCCGTAGCGCAGACCGCGTCCCGGCTTAAGGAAGCGCAGAAACTCGGCTTTACCCGCGCGATCGTACCGGAGGCTTCCCGCGCCGAAGCGCCGGAAGGGTTTTCGCTAGCAACAATCAGCTCGCTGGCAAGCCTCGTCGCGGATATCGCCCAAGAGGGCGTCCAAGCGGGTGCCCGTGACGGTGCACCGGCGTTGCGGCGGGTCGGCCGTCAGGATGCCAAATAGCCACACCTCTTTGGCATTAATGGCCGACAATCGGATTTGCCGGTAAGTCTCTGAAAAGACAGGTGACGCCGCGCCCGCGCCCGGCTATACACCCGGCGGGTCTTTTTCACCGCAGCACCTTCTTTCCCCGGGTTCGCAGGAACCATGCCGATCACGTTGCTCGATATCTTGCTTATCGTCGTGATGCTGATTTCCGGGCTGCTGGCGATGGTGCGCGGATTCATGCGCGAGGTGCTGTCGATCACCGCTTGGGTGCTGGCGGCCGGCGCAACGCTCTATGCCTATCCGAAGCTGCTGCCGCTCGCGAAACAGTACTTTAACAATGACATCGTCGCCGCAGCCGCCGTGGTTGGCGGCGTTTTTCTGATCACTTTGCTCATTGTCTCTGTTCTGACGATTCGGATTTCCGACATGGTGCTCGACAGCCGGGTCGGCGCACTCGACCGTACGCTCGGCTTTCTGTTTGGCCTCGCCCGTGGCCTGGTCATCGTGGTCGTTGCCTATACTTTCTTTGACTGGCTGGTTCCCGACCGGAGCAAACCGGACTGGGTTATGCGCGCCAAATCGAAGGTCGTATTAAGCAGTAGCGGCGATTGGCTTAAGGCGCAGTTGCCGGAAAACGCCGAAAGCACCATCTTAAATAAGCTGAAATCCAAGAAACCCGGGGATACTGATACCCCGGACAGCGCGCCCCCCGATCAGCATGGGGAAAACGGCAATCCCGCCGACAGCCGCGCCTACGCCAGCTATGATCGGGTCATCCGAATCGGGATGGCCCGCTAGTTCCGGGGCCAGAGAAATAGTGCGTTGAGCACTGGAGAGCCGATGACGGTGACTGAGCCCGAAGCTTTCGACCCCAATGCGGACCGGCTGCGCGAAGAATGCGGCGTGTTCGGCATATTCGGCCATCCAGACGCTGCCGCGATCACGGCGCTCGGCCTGCATGCACTCCAGCACCGCGGCCAGGAAGCGGCTGGTATCGTCTCCTACGACGGCAAGCGGTTCCACTCAGAGCGGCGGCTTGGCCTGGTCGGCGACACCTTTTCCCGCCGTGAGGTGATCGACCGCCTCCCCGGCACCACCGCTGTCGGTCACGTCCGCTATTCGACCACCGGCGAAACGATTTTACGCAACGTCCAACCGCTGTTCGCCGAGCTCAATGCCGGCGGCTTTGCGGTCGGCCATAACGGCAACCTGACCAACGGTATCTCGCTGCGGCGCCAGCTCATACGCGAAGGCGCCATGATGCAGTCGACCACCGACACCGAGGTGATCCTTCATCTGGTGGCGCGCTCGCACCGTAATCGCTTCGTCGACCGCTTCGTCGAAGGCTTACGAATGCTGGAAGGCTCCTATGCCTTTGTCGGCCTGACCAACAAGAAGCTGATCGGCGCCCGCGATCCACTCGGCATTCGACCGCTGGTGCTTGGGAAGCTCGACGGCTGTCCGATCCTGACGTCCGAGACCTGTGCACTCGACATCATTGGTGCGCAATATGTGCGCGACGTAGAAAACGGCGAGGTTCTGGTCTTCGACGAGGACGGCGCGCACTCGCACAAACCGTTCCCGCCGATGGCGCCACGGCCCTGCATCTTCGAATATATCTACTTCGCCCGGCCGGATTCGATCATCGGCGGTCGCAGCGTTTACAAAGTGCGCAAGGCGAGCGGCGTCGAACTGGCTCGCGAGGCCCCTGCCTCCGCCGACGTGGTCGTGCCGGTACCCGATTCAGGGGTGCCCGCCGCAATCGGTTACGCGCAAGAATCGGGCATCCCCTACGAGTTGGGTATCATCCGCAATCACTATGTCGGCCGCACCTTCATCGAGCCGACTCAGCAAATTCGCCAGCTTGGCGTTCGCCTCAAGCACAGCGCCAACCGCGCCGTGGTGAACGGCAAAAGCATCGTACTAATCGACGACTCGATCGTGCGCGGCACTACATCGGTGAAGATCGTTCAGATGATGCGCGATGCCGGCGCACGCGAGGTGCATTTCCGCATCGCTTCGCCGCCGATCACACATCCCGACTATTACGGCATCGACACGCCTGAAAAGGACAAACTGCTCGCCGCGACTCAT
>Ga0302324_100030251_pt1 | contig 10236 bp, 5 predicted proteins | sample Palsa_T0_1_FD_201949 | JGI IMG/M metagenome (GOLD analysis project Ga0302324, IMG submission 201949) | Peat permafrost microbial communities from Stordalen Mire near Abisko, Sweden - Palsa_T0_1 | ecosystem: Environmental > Terrestrial > Soil > Palsa > Peat permafrost | place: Sweden: Abisko... | reverse complement strand
GTTCGGCGGAATGCACGGATACGCGATCAATCCGGCGCGCGATTTCGGGCCACGGCTTTTGACCGTGGCGGCGGGTTTTAAGAACAACGGACTGACCGATGGAGGCCACGTGTTTTGGGTGCCGATTGTCGGGCCGATCCTGGGGGCATTGATCGGCGGGTTGGTCTATGACCAGGGCATTCGGCGATTCCTTCCCAAAGCCTAAAGCGCGGGACTGGGGGCTTGGGGCTGGGGACTCTTAGCGCCTAGCTCGCACAACAGCGCCACTGCCGCCAATACCGCGCCGGTGTAGAACGCCGCTTGATAATCGTGATAGCGGTCATAGAGTACTCCGCCCACGCGCGGTCCGATGATGCCCGCCACGCCCCATGCTGTGAATAGAATCCCGTAATTGACGCCCGCATTTTTGGTGCCCCAGAAATCGGATGCCGCCGCGCCGTTCACCGAGAGCTGCGTTCCGTAGCACCAATAGACGACAAACACCGCGACGAACAGCAACGCCACGTTCCCGCCCACCGCGTACAGCGCGGGCATGGCAACAATCCCGATGCCGATCATGATCCGCAGCACGTTGATGCGGCCCAGGCGATCGGACATCCAGGCCGACAGAATTCGTCCCGCGGCGTTTCCGAATGCGCCCACTACTAAAGTCATGGTGGAGAGGGCCGCCGCCGCAACTCCCACGCTTTTCGCAAACGGGACCAATTGGCTGATCACCATCAGGCCCGCCGAACAGCCCAGCGCATAGCCCACCCACATCAGATAAAACGTGGGAGTTTGCAGCATTTCGCCGGGCGTGAATTGCCGCGCCACGGCTGGGTTCGTGGCCGCTGCCGGCGACCAGCCTGGCGGTTTATATCCCTCCGGAGGGTTGCGCAGCAGCAGGGCCCCGAGCAGGGTCATCACAAAGATGATTGCGGCGAGAATTCGAAACGTGGTGGGCAGCCCATATGCGGGAATCAACTTCAACTGCGCCAGCGGTCCGAAGATGGCGGACCCGGCGCCATACCCGCCCACGGCAAGCCCAACCGCGAGACCGCGTTTATCCGGAAACCATTTGGCCACCACCGGAATGGGCGTGGCGTAGCCGAATCCGTTCCCCAATCCCCAGATGCCGAAGCAGACATAAAGGTAGGGCAAGCTGGTGGCAAACGAACACAGGTAAAATCCCAAGCTCACCAGGATTCCGCCTGCCAACGAGCACGGCAGGGGTCCGAATTTATCCTGAATTCTGCCGGCAACGGCGAAGCTGAGAGCGAGCACAACCGCTGCGATGGTGAACACCATCGACGTATCGGCGCGCTTCCATCCGAAGCGGGCTTCGAGCGGCGCCACGAACACGCTCCAGGCATAGAGGGTGCCGAGGGCCAGGTTCATGGAGACTCCGCCGGCTACGCGCCACCATCGGCTCATGGAACTTGGATCGTTGGATTGCATTCTAGATAGCGTAGGCTATCCGGAGATCCCGTGCCTGAAGTTCAGGATGCCAGCGCGCGCAACACAGCCTGCCGGTTTTTGGCGATCACCGCCAGGTACGCGCGCGTGGTGGCGTCGGGCTTTCTTCGCCCTTGCTCCCATTCCTGCAGCGTTCTTGGATTAATGCAAAAAGAGCGCGCGAACTCCGCTTGTGACATACCCGCTTTGGCCCGAATGCGTTTGACATCAACCTCGTCAGGCAGCACGATCCGCCGCGTCGGCAGTTCTGCGTCCCCCTTCACGTGGGCCAGTATTTCTCGTGCATTCTTCTCGAGCGCCAAGCCAAGTGCGGTGCGCTGATTGGCTCTCTTTCTCGCATTCCGTGACCCCATGATTACCGTCCTCCCTTCGCTGATCTCTTTATCTCAGCCGCAAGATTCGCAAGTACGTTCTGATCGGCTGCCGAGAGCGTCCCAATTCGTGACTTGGCGTAGATGCCAGCCATGTAAATCCGACCAGGGGCGGCGAGAAAAAAATAAATCACGCGAAATCCGCCGCTCTTCCCGCCCCGCCGAGCCCATCTGGCCTTGCGAAAGCCTCCCGCGCCACGTATCACAGGATGATCCTCCGGAGCCTGAGTCTCGTATCCGGACAGGCTTACGATTTCAGCGATCACATTTTAGTATACGGCATTGCCGTACCAGGGTGAAACGGTAGTTCTTAGCGACTCCGCTGATTTCGGGCGTTCACAGTGCGAACGCGTCACGCACGAGTGCGTGCGCTACGGCGTCGCCCAGTAGCCGCGTTTCGCGCTCACCGACGCTTTGCTGTCTCGCACTCTCACCTCAATCTTGCGGAACTTGCCGTCTTGCGTTTCATTCGACGACACATACGCCAGCATGTAGTATTCACGGCCGTCCGCGAATGCCTTCTTCAATCCGATCGAAAGATCGTTGCTGTTTTGAAACGACTTCCCGCCAGTCTCGGCCGCGATTTCGGACAGCGTTTGTCCCGCGTCAAGAGCGATGTCGTTCAGTGCGCGATCCACCTGCGTTACCACGGATAGATTCACGCTCCGCGACGCGTCGAGCGTCGGAGACGTATAGAGTCCACGCGAGTCGATAGTGTAGATCGGCACATTGGCTTTTACGGCCAGTTTGAAAATCGGTTCTATAGAGTCCTGCATGGGTTCCAGCGATTCAAGCGAACGGAGATCCGGAAAATACGCTTCCAGCAAATCGAATGCGGTTTTTGCGGGCATCAATGAAAACCCATCGGACATCAGGATCAGCGTGCGCCGGCCGTTGGTACGCGCCAGTTGCTCGACGACGGAACGGAATTCCGCAAGAAATTGCGCGGTCTTTAATTTCTCTTGTTCCGCCAGCGCTCGGGCGCGCGACGGAAGAAGCTTTTCCAGGGGGAGGCAAGTTGGAGACTTGGCGTCGCAGGCCGCCCGCGCATCTTGCAGGTCTCGTTCATATTGCGCGATATCAACCTGAGCGTCGCCCGGTTGATAGACTTTCTTGAAATTGGCTTCCGCGAAAGTCTCAAGTACTTTAGCCGGATCGGAGGTCGTGTTTTGCAGAACCTCCATCTTCCTGCCGAGAGCGATCACAGCGTATTGCGAATCGCCGGCCTGTTCCTCGCGAAACAGTTTTCGCAGCGCCTCGCGAACATATACGAAATTGCTGAACGACGCGTGCAGCATGTCCAGGCAGATGACGTAGGTGCGTCCCTTCGCCAGAAGTTTATCCGGAGCAGCAGCCGCCGCGGGTGTACCGGTTTGACCGGCACGTCCCGGCGTAGCGATATCCGCACGTTCACTTGCAAATCCGGTGATCTTCTGCTCCACGCCGTCTTCAAACACTTTGAAGTCCGCTTGGGCCAAGCCGGTTACGTGATGCCCATCCTTATCGGTGACCGCTACAGGAACAAGCACCTGCCGCACGTCCACTTGGATGGTGACCTTGCCCGCATCCGCCGCCGGCGTCACACGTTCGAGATTCGCCCGAAGTTTTGAATTTTCAGGATCCAGGCGCAAAGCTTCTCCCACCTCGGCCAAAGCGCCGGCCTTATCGCCACGCTCCAGAAGCACCGCCCCAAGATCGTTGTGCGCCACCGCCAGATTGGGAGATCGCCGGATCGTTTCGCGAAACTGCTTTTCCGCATCGGCCAAATCGTGTGTTCCATGCAGCGCCAACCCGAGGTAGTATCCGGGCTCAATGCGATGCGGCAATTGCCCCACAGCGTCCAGCAAAGGAGCCAGCGCATCCTCCGGCTTCCCTGCCCCGAGAGCCGCGACGCCTTTCACCAATTTCTCGAATGGATCGTCTTCCATTTCAACTTTTCCGGCTGCCTCGCCTTTATCTTGATCTGAGACGTAGTTGGAAAACCGGTGAACGCTGTGCAGCTCTCCAGCGGAAAATCGTACATGCACGGTAGCCCAAGCCGGCAACCACAAAGGAATTTCCGCGAAGGAAAACTTCACAGGTACTAAGCGAACATCGCGCGTGAGGCTATCAAACGCCTGCCCTTCCGAATGTTTTAGGACATCCGTGCGCAACCGCACCACTCTTTTGCTCGCCTCATCGATCCAAGCAAGACCTTGCCTCGCACTATCCCCCGTGACAAACGCCACCACAAAGCGTCCATTGCCGCCTTCCCTGATGCGCCCCAGATACCGGAAGCGGGATTGGTTCTGGTTCTCCGGCATCAAATCGCTCAGCATGTCCATGAACTGACCCGGACGCGATTCCTGCAGCGGATGAATCCGGATCAGATACTGGAACTGATCGCGCCGCTCGCTCCAGCGCAGGTGCACGCTGTCGAAGCGCAGTTCGTGCGCGTCCTCGGTCATAGACAGATTTCTGAATCCTGCGAGCATGCTTTGCAATTGCTGCCCGGTCACGCGCAGCAGCGGATCCAGTGTGCTCTGCGAGGGATCGAATTCAAGAGAGGTCAGTTCCGGCGCGGCCTGGATCAGCTCTGCGCGGCTGCTGTCGACGAAGAGCTGTGCCGCAGAGGCAGTGATCGCAATGTGTGCAACTAAGAGCCAGCGGAGTAATTTCACGGATCACCTACTGCACCGGCAGAAGTACTGTCGGGCCGGCCACGCTATTGATAGTCAGGATCACCGGCTGATTGCCGGCGGCCAAGCCCTGTGGAACAATCACGTTCACCTGATTCAGTCCCACGAACTCCGGCGCCAGTCCATTGAAAGACACGTTGCTCGAAACTCCGCCGATAGTCACCGTGGCATTTGCGACCGTAGTTTGACCACTGGCAGCGCTTCCGTCAGCGGGCGGCGAATGAACCGCGCCCAGTCCGGTGCAGTAAATCAGAATTGTCTCTCCCGGAACCACCGGATGACTGCTATCGGCCAGTTGATAATTGGCGGCATGCAGGATCACCCCAAAATTGTTCCCGCCGGAGCTGTAGTTGATGATGCCCGGCTGCGCACTCACCACCGGAACGCTGAGGCTCTGGCTGGGGATGCCGTTATGCAGCACTTCAATCTGAGCGGTGGGGTGCGCCGAGACTTCCCAGGGAACTTGAAAATTGATCTGCTGCTGGTTGTTCACGTTGTCAATCGCAAACAACGGAACCAGCGATCCATTGACACTGATCGACGTGTTTAAAAATTCAGTAGGAAGGGGTAACCCGGATGTGAAATTCACTCCCGTGGCGGCCGTGAGATTGCTTCCAAAAAGTGTCGCGATTTCGCCGGGCGTGATAGACCCAGCGGTGAAACTGGCTCCATTGGTGACCGCCGCTATGGTAGGAACCTGCGTCTGGCTATTCGAGCGCAACACCGCCGCAACCGATGAATAAGCCGGCTTCGGTTGGTAATTCGCATCCAACAATAACCCAGCGCCGAACCCGGGAAAAGCATTGGGAATCCAGGAATATTTGTCCGTGAATCCCCAGGTCAGAAACGCGGTGCAGTTTGAAGCGGCCTGACACGCGGCCATCACGCTTTGATAAATCGCCGCTTGCGACGCCAAGTCCGCAGCCGATGCGATGCCGCTCGCATCCACCGGCACGCGCACATCCATCTCCGTGACGTGGACCTGCAAACCCAGCGCTGCAAGTCGCGCCATGTTGGAAGAAATGTCGGATTGCGAAGGCGCCGAAGTGAGATCCACATGCATCTGGAGACCAACGCCGTCGATCGGAGCACCGCTGCTCAGTAGACCTTTCACGAGATTGTAGACGGCATCGGATTTTGCGCCTAATCCCTCGCCGCCGGTATCGTTATAAAACAGTTTCGCGCTGGGATCCGCTTGATGGGCCCATTGAAACGCCATGTTGATGTAGTTAGAACCAAGCTGCGTAAGCCAGTAGGAAGGTTGCGGACCGTAGGGGGGGCTGTAAGCGATGGCTTCGTTCACCACATCCCAGTCGACAAGCTGCCCTTTGAAATGGCCCATCACGGTATTGATGTGCTCCTGCAAAATGGCGGACGCATCCGAGCTCGAATAGTTGCCGCCGGTGAGCCAGGACGGAAGATCCTGCTGCCAGACCAGATTGTGCCCGCGCACCTTCATATTGTTGGCGCGCGCGTAAGCCATAATCTGATCCGCCGGGCAGAAGCTGAACTGGTGCGGACCCGGCTCGGTCTCGGCGAACTTCATGACGTTCTCAGGCACCATCAAATCAAACTCGCGCCCCACCGCCTGCGCGTAGCCCGGATCGCTAAAATCGTCGGGATTCACCGCGCCGCCGATCAACAAGCCCTCCGGTTCCGCGATATCGCGCAACGCCGAGCCCGTGCGGTTCGCCCTCTGTGAATCGGTCGCATACAGCGTGGTATCACCTCCACTTGGCATGGCCGCAGCCAGCGCGAGAACGGTCAGCGTATTATTCGGAGCGACATTGAATCCAAGATAGACCACGCCTGAGGCAAAGATTCCAGGATCGGGAAAACTTCCGGCTTCCGATCCATTCGCGAACACGGTAATCTGCTGGCCGATGCGGGCGACTTCGAAAACAATCGAGCCGGTAGCGCCCTGCGGAAGCGGGAAGGTGTGCGAAGTGGAGTTGGCCGAATTTCCGGTCCAGTAAGTCGCCACGATATTTTTGTTCAGTACGCCGACGTCCAGCCGCTTGAGTCCTTGCCAGAACTGGCTGCCGGTGGCGAGCGTGCCCACCAGCGTGAGGAATGTTCCAGAACTGGAGGGCGCGGAAAGATCGGCCAGCACGCTGAAATCGCCCTCGGGATGCAGCACCGGCCCCACCGTGTTGCTGATGGTGTTGTAAGCGGTGGTGGCGGCAACCGTGAGCGTGTCACCGGTCAGGGATACGCCGGAAACGCAGCTCCACGTACCTGCTTGAATCAGATCCTGAGCCCCGGGTACGAACACCCATTGCGCGCGCGGCATAAGGGCGGAATCGGCCCAAACGCTGGATGCCGTGATAAACAACAGCGACGAGATAATGATTCGCATAGAGAGAATTCAGTTCTGCCGGAGCGCTTCCAAAGGATCTGTGCCCGCGGCGCGAAGGGCTGGAAACCAAATGGCGCCGAGAGCAGCCACGCCCAGCAGAACCGGCACCGTCACGAACACGATCGCGTCCACCGGGCGCACTCCGAAGAGAAAAGTGGAAAGCAATCGCGTGAGGCCCAATGCGGCGCCGATCCCCAGCACCAGCCCGATCAGCGTTAGCCGCATGCCTTCCAGCACCACCATATTCCGGACATCGCGCGACTCCGCGCCCAAAGCCAGGCGAATCCCGATTTCCCGCGTCCGCTGCCGCACCGAATAAGCCATCAATCCGTAAATCCCGATTACCGCCAGCAGCAGCGCCGCAGCTCCGAAAAGCGTGAGCAGCGTCATATTGAACTTTTCGCGCGCAGTGGATTGCGAAACGATCTCGACCATGGTGCGAACATCGGAGACAGGCAACCCGGAAACTTGCTCCAGTTCCTTAGAAATCGCGGATCGCAGCGAACCCGGTGCAACACGAGTCCGCGCCATCCACACAATACGGGAAGCTCGGTTCGCCAAAGCCGTGATGCCATCGGTCACCTGCGCCATCGGAACATAAACCATCGGCGTGGGGTTGCGATTCAGGCCGAAATCATGGACGGCGGCCGCCACACCAACAATCCGGCGCTCCGGCTCTTCGAATTCCGGGCCGTAAGCTTTTCCAAGCAACACACGCTCGCCGATGGGATCGCCATTCGGCCAAAACTCGTGGACCATCGCTTCGTTCACGATGGCAACCGGCGCACCCGCCGCGTCGTCCCGTTGGTTGAAAGCACGCCCGCGCACAAGTGCGATCTTGAACACATCGAAATAGTGCGGCGAAACACCGATCCAACCGCCTCCGTCATAACGTCCGCCAGCCGGCGTTCGGCCGACGATATTGAAAGGGATACCGAATCCGCCTTCGAGTGGCAGCGTGTAACTCGCGCCGACACTGGACACCGCCGGAAGAGATTCCACGCGCTGCACCGCATCCTGGATCAAATGATTCACAGCGGCCGTCTTTGCGAAACGCGATCCAGCGAGCGACATCCGCAGTGTGAGAATGTTGTGCGCGTCAAAGCCTGGATTCACGGCGCGCAGAGCTGCAAATGAGCGAATCAGCAAAGCCGCACCCACCAGCAGCACCAGTGCCACCGCCACTTCACCGATCACCAGCGTAGCACGCGTCTTGTTCTGCCGAAATCCGGTGCCGGATCTTCCGGCGCTTTCATTCAGTGCGACGCTCAGGTCCGCGCGTGAAACATCCAGTGCCGGAAACAGCCCAAACAAGACGCCGGTGAAGAGCGAAACGAAAATCGTGAACAGAGCCAGGCGCCAGTCCAACGCGATGGCCGCCCCATGCTCTCCAATGCGCGGAATGTCACCCGGATTCATCGCGACCAAAGCGCGCACGCCCACCAGACCAAGTCCGAGTCCCAGAGCGCCACCAATGAGGGAGAGCACCAAACTCTCGGTAAGCAATTGCCGGACGATGCGCCAGCGGCTCGCGCCCACGGCGGCGCGCAGTGCGATCTCGCGCTTTCGTCCAGTGGCGCGCACCAACAAAAGATTGGCGACGTTCGCGCACGCGATAGGCAACACCAGGCTGACCGCAGCCGCCAGCAACAAAAGCGAAGAACGAACTTCGCTGACGATAGCCGCCGGATACGGTTGGACGCTGAAGCCATCTCGCGCTCCCAGCATGTTCGGAAATTTGTGGCGAAATTCGTCTGCCGCAGGCTGCAGTTGCGATTTCGCCAGCGCGAGAGTCACACCCGGCTTCAGCCGCCCAAGCACGCTGAAGTACCGCGCGTGGTCGCTGCTCGCCGGATCGATCTGAAACGGAAGCCACACTTCGGGCGGCGTATCCAGCTCGGTGTTGAAATCGCGTCCCACGATGCCGACCACGACGTGCGCCGCACCGTTCAGCAGTATCGTTTTCCCAATCGCGCGCGGATCACCGTCGAACCGCCGCTGCCAAAGTCCGTAACTCAATACGGCAACACGCCCACCATTCGGACGATCTTCGTCGGCGGTGAAGGTACGGCCTTGAATCACAGGCGCCCCCAGCAATCGGAAATAGCCGGCGGAAACACGAATGCCGTGGATCTGCTCGATAAATGTTACTCCGGCGTATTCATATGCCGATACATCTTGAAACACCTGCGTCTGGTGCCGCCAGACGTTGAACCGCGTGGCCGACCCTCCATAAGAGGGGCCCTCCGGCGTTGTCACAAAAAACGAAACAATACGGTCCGGGTCCGGAAACGTGAACGGCTTCAGCAGTACAGTATCGACAACGGTAAAGATGGCTGTAGTCGCCCCGATGCCAAGAGCAAGCGCGGCCAGAGCGGTTCCCGTAAATCCCGGATTTTTGCGCAGCGCCCGCAGCGCATAGCGCAAATCCGTTGACAGGATGCTCATTTCCCTATTTTCACATCTATAACCGGCCGAAGATGACAAAGATCTCTAAATCAGAATAAAGCGAACGGATGAACACATTTGGCAAATCGACTAGTCGGCCCGGAGCGCCGCCACCGGATCGATCCTGATCGCTCTTCTCGCCGGAATATAGGAAGCGATCAGCGCCACCGCCAGAAGTAGCGCAGCCACGGCAAGGTACGTGAACGGATCGGTCGACGCCACGCCATAGAGAAACCGCGACAGAATGCGGCTCAACGCGAATGCGCCCGCGATTCCCACCACGATGCCGACCAATGCCAGCCGCAATCCCTGCCCCAGCACCATCCCCATGATTTCGTGCGCCTGCGCCCCCAACGTGATGCGGATGCCAATCTCCGGAACGCGCTGCGTTACTGAGTACATCATCAATCCGTACAATCCAACCACTGAAAGCAGCAGGGCGCACGTCGCGAAAATACCCAGCAGCATGGTGCGGAAACGCTGCTCGCTGACAGAACTCGCGATATTTTCTTCCATGGTGCGAATCTTGACCAGCGGCTGATTCGGATCCAGATCGTGCAGGACATATCGCAAAGCGGCTACCTCCGTGCGCGGATCCTGCTCGGTCCGCAGCACCACCGACAGCGCAAACACCGGAAGCAGGGTGTCCGCCTGGCGATACGGCAGGTACACATCGGCCGGCGCTTCTGCGCTCAGGCTCTGCTTCACATCGCCCACCACACCCACAATTTCCATCCAGGGAGTTTCCGCATCCGGCAGCGCGCCGGCCTGAATGCGGCGCCCCAACGGCGATTCATTTGGGAAATACTGCCGCGCCAGCGCCTGATTCACCACCACCACGAAAGGCGCGCGCTCGGTGTCGGCATCGCTCAAGAATCTGCCTTGCAGTAGCGGGATAGATAACGTCTCCAGGTAATGCGTACTC